>Ga0210389_10000718_pt1 | contig 28573 bp, 29 predicted proteins | sample IncBWH28OmetaG_FD_160127 | JGI IMG/M metagenome (GOLD analysis project Ga0210389, IMG submission 160127) | Forest soil microbial communities from Barre Woods Harvard Forest LTER site, Petersham, Massachusetts, United States - Inc-BW-H-28-O ... | reverse complement strand
CCTCACCACCCCCGGCGAAACACCCCAGCACCACCAAAACCGGCATATCCCCGAAACCAGCGACACGCCCGAAACAACCAGCTAATAAACCGATGCGTTCTATTTGGCAGCTACGACCCGTGATCACCGAAAGCGGCGTCCGGGCTAGCCGGAGCGGCGTCCGCGCTGACCGGAATAGCGTGATATAACGGTCATTCCGGTCGGGCTCAGCTCAAGATCATGGGTCGGGAGCGCCATCCAAGCCGGAACGACCCATGATCTTGACGGCGCGCGGGGTTCGCAGGCGGGCGTTCGGCGCGGGGTTCGCAGGCGGGCGTTCGGCGCGGGGTTCGCGCACGAGGATTCGGCGCGGGGTTCGCGCACGAGGATTCGGCGCGCGGTTTACACGCGGGCGCGGGGGGTTACGCGGAGCCGGGGGCGGCGAGGACCTCCGCCGCCGGGCCGTCGGCGACGATTCGGCCGCCGTCGAGGGCCAGGACGCGGGTGGCCAGGCGCCGGATCGCGTCGAGGTCGTGGAAGACGGTCAGCATCGCCACGCCCTGCGCGGTCAGCGACTCGATCAGCCGCAGCGCCAGCTCCCGGCTGCCCCGGTCGAGCGCCGACACCGGCTCGTCGAGCAGCAGCAGCCGCGGCGGCCGGACGGTGCCGGCCGCGAGGTTGATCCGCTGCCGCTGGTCGCCGGACAGCGCCCCGCAGCCTCGGTCCCACAGTGCCTCGTCGAGTCCGAGCTCGCGCAGCGCCGCGCCGGCGGCGTCGACCGCTTCGGCGGGTGTCAGGCCCCGGCGCCGGGCGGCGTCCACGACGATCTCGAGCGCGCCCGCGCGCGATGGCGCGTCGAGCAACTGCGACACGTAGCAGATGTCACGGCCGCGCAGCCGCGCCATCGCCCGGTCCGGCAGGCGCGTCAGCTCCACCGGGCGGATTCCGCCACTCGGCCCCCGCGTGCCATGCAGCGTGACCGACCCGCCGTCCGGCCGGTAAGTGCGGTAGACGCAGCGGAGCAGGCTGGACTTGCCGGCGCCCCTGGGCCCGGCGATGGCGACGTGCTCCCCCGCCGCGACGTCGAAGCACACGCCGCGCAGCGACCGCACGACACGGCCGTCGATGGTGCGCAGGGTAAGGGTCTTCTCCAGGCCCCGGACGGTCAGCACTGGCGTTCTCATGGGCTTCACCTCACGGCTCTCCCATCTCGACGATCATGCGGACCATTTCCACCCGCGTCCACGCGCGGCTCGCCAGCACCGGCTGGCCCGTCTTCGCGTCGCGGCTCATGCTCTCCACCAGCCACGCATGGCGGTACTCATCGGTTTCCAGGCCCGCCGCCACCTCCGGCGGCGGTATCTCCATGCTGATCCGGCACCAGGCCCGTACCGGCTCGACCCTCGCCATCTGGCGCAGCACCAGGTCGACGGACTCAACGGCGCGCACGGCCACGTCGGCCGCGGGCGGGCACACGTCGTCGGGCAGCCACTCGGTGGTCCAGCCGGCGACCAGGTCGTTGATGAAGTACTGGCGGACGAGCACCTGGGCGCCCGTGCCCTCCGGACGCTCGAGCCTGGCCGCCAGCTCGCCGGTCAGCCGGTCCGCTCTGGCCTCCCGGACCACCGCGCGCGGCACCGCCCCGGCCGCCTCGACGGTCTGGTGCCACGACGGCGCCCGCTGCGGCGAGATCACGTAGTCGATTCGGTTGTTGACGAAGGTTCCCGAGCCGCGGACGCGGCGCACCAGCAGGCGGTCCTCCAGTTCCTGGACGGCCGCCCGCGCCGCGGCCCGGCTCACGCCGAACCGCGCCGCGATCTCGTGCTCGCTGGGAACCCGGTCACCTGGCCGGGAGTCCGCGAGATCGCCGGCCAGGACGCCGACGATCTCGGGATAGCGGGTTCTGCCCATCCGCACAGCATCCCCGCCGGGTTGTCCGGACAACTTACCTGGCGGCCACGAGCTGATGGTTTTTGGGTGAATTCCCGCCTTAGTTGTCGGAACGCCGAGATCACGGGATCACTGAGCGTGCCGGGCTGATCAGGGTTGCGGGACCGGATCGGCCAGTTCGGCGCGCGGCTCGGGCACGGCCGCGGCCGCGAGGTCGTCCAGGCTGCGCCCGGCCGGCTCCGGCAGCAGCATGGTGAAGCCGATGGCGCCGAGGTAGAACAGCCCGGCGATCAGCTCGGTATGCCGCAGGCCGATATGCGCCAGCAGGATGGGCGCGTACAGCGCCCCGATATAGGCGCCGATCTTCGCGATGCCCGCCGACAGGCCGTGACCGGTCGCCCGGACGCTGACCGGGAACGACTCGGCGGCGAACACCATCGTGCCCGCGTTCGGGCCGAAGTCCAGGGCAAAGGACGAAACCCCGAAGACCAGCGCGAACGGCAGCACGCTCGACGTGAGCCCGGGCACCAGGCCGATGGCCAGCAGCGCCAGGCCCGCCACGCCCAGGCCGACGGACTGCTGCAGCTTGCGGCTGATGCGGTCCATGACCAGGATGCAGACGATCACGCCGGTGAGGCCGAACCCGACGGCGAGCATCAGGTTGATCGCCGTCACCCCCGCCAGGCTGGCGTGCGGCGCGATGTTCTTCACGATCTGCGGCTGGGAGATGCTGTTGCCGTAGGTGCCGACGTCGTACATGAACCAGGCGCCGGCCGTGCCCAGCAAGGTCATCAGCAGGCGCGGGCTGGTCGCGAACTGCCGCAGCGTGATCCGGGCCGGCTTGTCGGCCGTCACGGTCGCCCTGACCGCGCCGCCCGCGAACGTGTTCAGCTCGCGCGCCGCCCGCTCCGGGTCGCCCGCGACGGCGTCGGTGAACCGCGGCGATTCCGGCATCCGCCGCCGGTTGTAGAGCACGGCGAGCGCGGGGAGCGCGCCGAGGCCGAGCATCAGCCGCCAGGCGATGTTGCCGTTGACGTCGGCGGCGAGCAGCGTCATCGCGATGATGAGCGCGGTGATCTGCCCGAACGTATAGGACGAGAACATCATGGCCACCTGTCGGCCGCGGCTGCGCCGGGTGGAGTACTCGGTCATGATCGTTGCCGAGACCGGGTAGTCGCCGCCGATCCCGACGCCGAGGATGAAGCGGGTGACAATGAGCCAGGCGAAGTTCGGCGCGAACGCGGTCAGGATCGCGCCGACGGCCATGACCAGCGCCTCGATGCCGTATACCCGTTTGCGTCCGACCACGTCGGCGATCCGGCCGAAGACGAAGGCGCCCACGAACGACGCGATCAGCGCGGTGCTGCCGACCAGGCCCACCTGCCCGGCGGACAGGTGGAACTGCGGCTTAATCAGCAGCAGGGCCGTGGAGATGACGTTCAGGTCGTAGGCGTCGGTGAAGAAGCCCATCCCCGACGTGACGGCGGTCTTCAGGTGGAAGAGGCTGGTCGGGGCCTCGTCGAGCACTTTCCCCACGGCCCCTTCGGGGGCGGAGCGTGCGTCGGTGGTCATTTGCTTTTTTCCTCCGGCTGGATACGGTCACGGTCCCCGTGGTTCCGGCACCAGGGTTGGCCACCGACGTAAGCCAGATGCTGCCTGCGGGTAACGGGCCGCCGAACGCTGATCGGCGGATGTGATTAGTTGTCCAATTCCGATTTAACAGGTATTTCCGATGGGTTAAGATGGATTCATGAGCACCGAGTTCCTCTTCTACATCCCGAACACGGTCGAGACGGGCATCCGGGGTGACGACGTCGCCGACGGCTGGGCGGACCTGGACCAGTCGGCCGGGCTGGCGCGCGTCACCGAGGAGCACGGCTGGTCCGGGGCGCTGTTCGGCACGAGCTGGGGACGGCCGGACACGTTCACGGTGGCCACCGCGATCACCGCCCGCACCACGACGTTCAAGCCGCTCATCGCGATCCGCCCCGGCTACTGGCGGCCCGCGCACTTCGCCAGCGCCGCCGCGACCCTCGACCACCTGTCCGGCGGCCGCGTCCTGGTCAACATCGTCAGCGGCCAGGACAGCCTGGCCGCGTACGGCGACGCGGAGGAGAACCGCGCCGTCCGCTACGCCCGGACCCGGGAGTTCATGCGCATCGCGCGGCTGCTGTGGACCCAGGAGAACGTCACGTTCCGCGGCGAGCACTTCAGTGTGACGAACTCCACCGTGACGCCCCGGCCGTTCGGCGCCGCCGACGGCCGTCATCCCCGGCTGTACTTCGGCGGCGCCTCGCCGGAGGCCGAGGCCGTCGCCGCGACCGAGGCCGACGTCCAGCTGTTCTGGGGCGAGCCCCTGGACGACATCGCCGCGCGCATCGACCGGCTCACGGGACTGACGGGCACGCTCGGGCGGGAACTGGCGCCGCTGGAGTTCGGGCTGCGGATCACCACGGTCGTGCGGGAAAAGAGCGCCGAGGCCTGGGCGGTGGCCGAGGACCGAGTGGCGAAGATGGCCGGGGGCGTCGGCGTGTCCCGCCTTAGCGACCACCAGGGGACCAAGTCAGTCGGGCAGCAGCGCCTCGTCGACCTGGCCGGGCGCGGCGACGTCCTGGACTCCTGCCTGTATACCGCGCCCGGGAAGGTGGGCGGCGGCGGCGCGGCCACCACGTGGCTCGTCGGCTCATTCGACGAGGTCGCGGCGGCCCTGCGGAAGTACGCCGCCCTCGGCGTCACGCACTTCATCCTCTCCGACGCCCCCTACAAGACCGAGGCGGTCCGGATCGGCGACGAGCTCCTGCCCCGGCTGCGCGCCGCGGTGTAGTCCGGGTGGCGGCGTGGGGCCGGGTCGCGGTGCAATGCAGGTGGCCCTGGGACGTGATGGGTGAAAGACTCTCGCCTTGTGACCCTTCCGTTTCCCGAGCCGACCGCCCCGGCCGCGTCGCGGACCGAGGTGTTCCTGCGCTACCTCGCGTTCTTCCGCGGCACGCTGGCGACGAAGCTGCGCGCCCTGCCCGGTGGCGAGCTGCGCGCCAGCCGGCTGCCGTCCGGGTGGACGCCGCTGGAGCTGGTCAGGCACCTGACGTTCGTCGAGCGGCGCTGGCTGGAGTGGGGCTTCGCGGGCGTGGCCGACCCCGATCCCTGGGGAGACCAGCGGGACGGCCGCTGGTACGTGGCGCCGACGGAGACCCTCGATGACCTGCTCGGCGACCTTGACCGTCAGGCCGCGCGCAGCGACGCGATCATCTCCCGCCACGACCTCGATGAACCGGGCGCGCCTGGCGAGCGCTGGGACGGCAAGCCCCCCGCGACGCTGGAACGCGTGCTCTTCCACCTGCTGCAGGAATACGCCCGCCACCTCGGCCAGCTGGACATCGTGGCCGAACTGGCGGGCGGCCCCACCGGGGAGTAGCCCCTACCGGGGCCTAGCTGTCGGTGGCCGCCGGGGCCTTCGTGCCGCGCACGAGGCGGCTCACCTCGGCGCGCAGGTGCGCGAACTCGGGCAGTTCCTTGGTCGCGATCTGATCCCGCGGGGACGGCAGGTCCACCGCGACCTCGGCGCGCACGTGACCGGGACCTGGGGTCAGCACGATGACCCGGTCGCCGACATACACGCTCTCGTCGATGTCGTGAGTGACGACGAGGATCGTGATCTTCCGCTCGTCCCGCACGCGCAGCACGAGGTCCTCAAGGTCCTCCCGGGTCTGCGCGTCAACCGAGCCGAACGGCTCGTCCATCAAGAGCAGCACCGGGTCGCACGCCAGGGCACGGGCGATCGCGACGCGCTGCTGCATGCCGCCGGACAGCTGCCACGGGTACCGGCCCGCGAACTTCTCCAGCCCGACGGACTCCAGCGCGGCCAGCGCCGCCTCCTTGCGCGCCGCGCGGCCGCTCGCGGTGCGGCGCAGCGGCAGCGCCACGTTGGCGGCCACGCTCATCCAGGGGTACAGCGAGCGGCTGTAGTCCTGGAATACGACGGCCATCCCCTCCGGCACCGCGGTCACCGGCGTGCCGTTGAGCACCACCTTGCCGCTCGTCGGCTGGATCAGCCCGGCGATGCAGCGCAGGAGCGTGGACTTGCCGCAACCGGACGGCCCCACGATGCTGACCAGCTCGCCTTCGTCCACTCGCAGGCTGACGTTCTCGATGGCCACGTGCGATCCGTAGCCACGCGTCACGTCCGTTACTTCAAGCACTCGGCACCGCCACTGGGGGTGAGAAGATGGGGGGAGATGAGGAGATGAAAGGCACCGGACAGATTCCGAATCTTATCCGAAAGGAAGGTAGCACGCCCGACGCGGGAGGAAACATCCCGCTCACGGTGCCAGAGCGACGCCCCAGACAAGGTGGGCGAATGTAGCACAGCTAAGCTGACGGCCATGATCACTTGGCCGGATGGACGGCAATACGCGATTTTTGTCAACGTGGCGTACGAGGCCTGGGCCGAGGGCAAGGCACCCGGCATCAGCCCGATGGGCAACCCCCTGCCGGGCGGGCTGTTCGACACTCAGGCGCGCTCCTGGGGCGAGTACGGCTGGCGGCGCGGCATCTGGAACCTGCTCGACCTCCTGCGCGACGAATCAGTGTCCGCGACGTTCCTGACCAGCGGAATCCTGGCCGAGATCGCGCCCGACTCCGTCCGCGCGATCGCCGACGGCGGGCACGGGATCTGCGCGCACGGCATGTCGCAGGACGAGTATCCCGGGACGCTCACCGAGGCCGTCGAGCGGGAGCGGGTCGCATTGTGCCGGGACCTGCTGGAGCGCGCGTCCGGCAAGGCGCCGGCCGGGTTCAGCTACCCGCGGGGAACCGCCAGCGAGCGCTCCGCGGCCCTGGTGGCGGAGGCCGGATTCACCTGGTTCGCGGACCGTTTCGACGACGACCGGCCGTACGTACACGACGCCGGCGGCAGGCCGCTGGTCATCCTGCCGCTGAGCATGGAAGTGAACGACCTGCCGCAGCGGATGCGGCACGGCTTCCCCGCCGATGTGTTCGAGAACTCGTTTGACCAGATGATCGCGGCCATGCGCCGGTTCTCGAAGGGTGACCTCTACTTCGACGTCACCGTGCACACGCACGTCGGCGGGCGGGCGCTCGGGGCGCTGTACTTCGCGAACGTGCTGGCCAAGCTCAAGTCCCTGGCCGGCGAGGCCTGGATCACCACCAGGGACGAAGCGGCGGCGCATGTCCTAAGTATCAGTTCCTGAAAGCTTCTGACTCTTTTGCCACATTTGCGGTTGTCCGTCACTACAGTGTGTCCCACGGAAGTGAGCACACGCTGTAGTGAGCGCACCTTGACGTGAGCACAGCCGCCTAACCACCAATCCACGTGGAGATTCCTCTCGTGTTCAGGAACCTGAAACCTCCTGGCTCCCCGCGCGCCCTGCGCTGGGTCCAGGGGATAGCGGGTATCGTCGCCTTCCTGATCCTCGCCGAGGTCATAGGCCTGTTCATTCCGACTTCCGTGCTCCCGCGGGCCTCCAGCGTGCTCTGGCAGGTCGTGCGCCTGGCCGGTAACACTGGCTTCCTCGGCGACATGGGCGCGACGCTCGAAGCCTGGGTGTTCGCCATGCTCATCACGGTGCTGATCGGCGTCCCCGTCGGCCTCTTCCTGGGCAGCGTCCCCGGCGTGCGCTACGCCACGCGGGCGGTGATCGAGTTCCTCCGGCCGGTTCCGTCCGTGGCCCTGGTCCTGCTCGTCACCCTCCTGCTCGGGGAGAACCTGCGGATGTCGGTGACGCTGATGGTGTACGGCGCCATCTGGCCGGTGCTGTACAACTGCCTCGCCGGGCTGGACGACGTTGACCCGGTGGCCAGGGAGACGATGCGCGCCTTCGGCTTCGGGCGGCTGGCGGTGATCCGCTACGTGTCGCTGCCGAGCTCGGCCCCGTTCATCGCCACCGGGATCAGGATCGCCTCCTCGGTGGCGATCATCCTCAATATCAGCGCCGGGTACCTCACGGGATCGCTCGGGGGCTCGAACATCGGCGCCTACATCGCCGACCTAAGCAACGGGCCGGGCAATATCCCGACCATCCTCGCCGCCACGGTCTGGGCCGGCATCCTCGGCGTCGTCCTGAACGCGCTCCTCCTGCTGGCCGAGCGCAGGCTGATCCCCTGGCATAGGGCCCGCTTCGGCGTCGGGCAAGAGTCCGCCGCCGCGAGCACGGCCGTCACCGACAGCGCCGTCGCCGACACAGCGGTCACCGCGAGCGCCGCGTGATGGGCGCGCTGCGACAGTTGTCGCGCATCGGGCGGAACCTTCGCTGGATCCGGCCCTGGCTGGTTCTCGCGATCGCCGTCGGCCTCTGGCAGCTGTGGGCGAGTGGTCACGACAGCCCGTTCTTCCCGCCGCCGTCGGTCATCTTCCCGCAGATGCACCAGCTGTGGTTCTCCGGGCCGGCCAGCCACCTGTTCCTCACGCACGACGCCACGACCAACGTCGTGCCCAGCGTGGTCCGCGTCCTGATTTCCCTCGGGATCTGCATTGTCATCGCTGTCCCGCTGGGGATCGCGCTCGGCCGGTCGGCGACGGTCACCGCCTTCCTCAGCCCGCTGCTTGAGTTCGCCCGGTCCATTCCGGTCGTGACGGCGGCGCCGGTGTTCATCGCGCTGTTCAAGTTCGGCACCCAGGAGGAGCTGGCGACGATCGTCGCCGGATCCATCTGGCCGCTCCTGCTGAACACCATCGACGGTGCCAGTTCGGTCGACCCGGTTCAGCTGGAGACGGCCCGCGCGTTCCGGCTATCCCCATGGCAGCGGCTGACGAGGCTTATTCTCCCGTCCTCGCTGCCGAAGATCTTCACGGGACTGCGCCTGTCCCTGTCCCTGTCGCTCATCCTGATGATCTTCTCCGAGTTGGTCGGGGCCACCAGCGGTATTGGGTACGAAATGTCAAATGCCAGTAATAACTTCGAGCTGCCCGCTTTCTGGGCGGTTCTCGTCTTGCTCGGCATCCTTGGCTATGTCCTCAACGCCATCCTTTACGGGGTCGAGAAGTCCTCTCTCCGCTGGCATCGCGGGGCACGGCAGGGCGTCCAGTAACGCATACGCACCGTGCGTGACGCTTTACGTCACACGCTTGTAATTCGAACGTAAGCTAGCTATTACGCTCCACGCTCGCGGGCGTGTCGAAAACATTTGTGATTCGACACGCCCGCGACGTCATATGCCCCGGTTTCCGTGTCGCGCGATACCCCATCGCGCGACTCAGGGATGAACCGCCGAATCCTCGATTTCCGCCATAAAGGATGACGTCCGAGTGGCATAATGGGGCATATGGACTTGATGGGTCGAAAAACAACGAATGCGATTTCGCGACGGGGCATGCTCGCTGGCGGCGCCGGCCTCGCGCTCGCGGCCATAGCAGGATGCAGCAACGGCGGCTCGACGTCTTCCGGGTCGACCACCTCCTCCGGCTCGAAGCTCGAGAAGACGAGCCTGACGGTGGCGACCGTGCCGGCCGTCACCAACATGGGAATGTTCATCGCGGATAAGTTCGGCTACTTCCACGAGGAGGGGCTGGACCTGACGATCAAGGTGGTTCCCACCAGTACGACGGCGGTCGACGACCAGATCCACGGCAGCGTGGACATCACGGCCGGCGCCTACGTCTCGTACATCGCCGACCAGGCCAAGTCGTCGGGCGTGGTCCAGTGGAAGGTCCTCAACGAGGGATCGATCTCCCAGCCCGGTTCACAGCAGGTGCTCGTCTCGAGCAAGTCGTCGATCAAGAAGATCAGCGATCTCAAGGGCAAGAAGATCGGGGCCAACGCCCTGGACAACGTCGGACAGCTACTCGTTCAGTCGGTGATGTCGGAGAACGGCATATCTCCCGATGAATACACCGTTGTCGCCGTCGCGTTCCCGGACATGGCAGGCAGTCTCCAGAATGGCTCCATCGACGCGGGCTGGTTCGACGAGCCGTTCCTGACTTCCGCCCAGATGACCATCGGCGCCAAGACCCTGTTCGACACCTGCCAGGGCGCCACCACGGACTTCCCGATGTCCGGGTACATGGCCACGAAGTCCTGGGCGGAGAAGTACCCCAACACCGCGGCCGCGTTCGTGCGCGCCGTCAACAAGGGGCAGCAGCTGGCCGACTCCAACCGCACCGACGCGCAGAAGACGTGCGAATCCGCCATCAAGGGCGTTACCGCGGAGGTCGCCTCGGCCCTCACCTTCGACAGCTACCCCACGGGCATCGATCAGACGCGCCTGCAGCGGGTGTCGAACGTCATGAAGCAGTTCGGACTGCTCACAAAGCAGTTCGACGTGTCGGCCATGATTTAGTGGAGCGCGGGCCAGGACCCCGGCGGGGAACGGGCTCACGGGATGACCATCACCTTGGCGCGTTCGCCGTCCCGTTCCCTGACCACGCGGAACGCCTTGCCGATACCGGTGAGCGCGAACCGGCGGGTCACTCGACGGCGAGGTCCGCGCCCGCTCCCGCCGTGAGTCCCAGAACCGCCCCGTCGGCGTCCGTCCCCGCGCGTGTCGATCACGTGGCCGGCGCCGAGGCGACTGGATGGTCGTGAGTCCCACCGGGTCATGCACGTGGCCCGGTGCTCCCTGGCCCTGGTGGCCCGTGGACCGGTTCCCGTCGCTGAGCACGCCGTGTACCGTCCGGCGGCCGGATCGGGACACCCGTTCCGTCAATCGTTTTCAGCGAATTTCCTGCTAAATACGCATTTTTCAGTAAACGATCGCTGGTACCTCTCTGATTTCACCTCTGCGGCTTCGGCCGGCCGGCGGCCCCGCGTTAGCTAGTCTTGCAGGGTTCCCTATTTCTCGCGGGTTCCCCGATTCCGGCAGCCAGCGTGCCGGCAGCGCAGTGTGATGGAGCGACGTGCAGTTCGACGGCAGCGATCAGCTGATCAACGACCACCTCCGGCAGCTCACCGATGAGCTCCGGCGCTCCCGTGACGACGCGACCCTGGCCCGCCGGGAACTGCACGACGCCGAGCGCGAGCTGAACGAGACCAGGCGGGAACTGACGCAGGCGCGCCGACGGCTCCACGAGCTGAAGCAACCGCCCAGCACGCGGATCGAGGGCCTGCTGGTGGCCGCGCGGGAACAGGCGGCCGAGTACGTCGCCGCCGTCAAGGCGGACGCCAGCGAGACGAGGAAGGCCGCGCAGGCCCAGGCGGCGTCGGTACGCAAGGCCGCCGCGGACGAGGCCGCCGCCATCCGCGCCGCCACCGAGGAGGAAGCCGCCGCGGTGCGGGCCCGCCTCGCGGAAGAGGCCGAGGACAAGCACGCCGCCGCCCAGCGCGCGGCCGACGCCCTGCACGCCGCGGCCATGCAGCAGGCCGACGAGCTCGTCACCTCGGCCGACACGGAACGCGGCCAGCTGCTCGCGGCGTTCGGCCAGGAGATCGCGGGCAAGCGCGCGGCCGCCGAGCGCGACATCGCCGGGCTGCGGAGCGCGGCCGAACGCGAGCTGGCCAAGCTCAAGGCCGCCGCCGAGCGCGAGCGGGACGGCATCCTGGCCACGGCCAGGCGGCAAGCGGAGGAGATCCGGATCCGGGAGCAGCGCCTGCTGGAGCAGAGCGAGGCGATGCGGACGGCGGCCGAGGCCGACTTCGAGGTCGAGCTGGCCGCGCGCCGCGAGGAGGCCGAGCGCCAGGAGGAAGAGCATCTCGCCGCCGCCCAGGAGGCGACGCGCAAGATGGTCTCGGAGGCGGGACGGCGGGCCGCCGCGGTGGAGGCGCAGGCCGCCCTGGCCGCCGCGCAGGCCGAGCATGCCCGCAAGGACGTCGCGGAGGAAGCGCGCCGGACGGGCGCGAAGGCGAAAGCGGAAGCGGACCGGCTCGTGAGCGAGGCCAAGGCCGAGGCCGCCAGGCTGATCACCGAGGCCAAGGCCGACATGGAACGCCGCCGGGCCACGACGCAGCGCGAGCTCGTTCAGCTCACCGCTCAGCGCGACGAGGTCGCCAGCCATCTCACCGTGATGCGCGAGTCGCTCGGCGCCCTCGTGCCCGCCCTGGGCGAGCCCGTTGACGGTGATTTCGCCGGGGGTGCCGGCGGCGGCTCCGGCGGTTCTGGCGGCGGTTCCGCCGATGGTGACGGGCCAGACGGCGACGGCCCTAGCATGGAGGCATGACGGGGACTCCTGACGGGCTGGCCGGCGACCTGGGTTGGGGCCTGGCCGTGGTCTTTCGCGCCTACGTGAAGGCGGCCGACACGATCGCGGACCACGTGCCGGGCGGTCACCGCGGCTACCAGGTGCTGTCGGCGGCCGCGCGTGACGAGCCCGGCAGCCAGGCCGCGCTGGCGCAGCGGCTCGGCATCGACCGCACCGTGATGACATACCTGCTCGACGACCTTGAGGCGGCACGGCTGGTGGAGCGCCAGCCGGACCCCGTGGACCGGCGGAGCCGCCGGGTGGCGGCGACCGGGCACGGGCGTGTGGTGCTCGCAGAGCTGGACGAGCGGTTCGCGCGCGCCGAGGGTCACCTGCTGGCCGGGCTGGCGGACGGGGATCAGGCGGAGTTCCGGCGGCTGCTGCGCGCGGTGGCGGCACACGCGAACGAACTCAGCCCCCTGGCGACGGCGTGCGACGCGGTGCCCGATCTCACCGGACGTTGAGCTCTAGACAGTTGAGCACAGTACAGCGGGCGGCGGTGAGCCGCCGGCGAGGCGCGTTAACACCTCGCCGGCGCGGCCCCGGCGCCGCGTCTCGGGGGCACCTCAGGGTTCCCCGGGCTCGACGGTATCGACGGCACTGGCGATCAGCTGGCGGATGGCGCGGGCGAGCGCCTGGTCCAGATCGGGATCGGTCTCCGTCGTCGAACTATCTGTACCCATCTGCACAATCCCCCCGTAATGCGGCAGAGCGGTGGGATCAAATTACATCAAGGTAGTTTACATCGGGCACGCGATAGCGTCAGGTAGCGACACGCTCGGTAAGAGTGGCGTAAGTTCCTACGCGATCCCCCGCCGGCGCTGGATCGACCGGTTGGCGAACCCGAACAGGGCGTCCACGATGATGCCGAGGATCAGGATCACTATCATCACGGAGATGGTGCTCGCCATGTCCGACTGCTCCTGGTCGCTGTTGAGCAGGATGCCAAGCGATGGCTCGTTCGCCACCAGCACGACCAGTTCCGCGGTGAGCAGTGAGTGCCAGGTGAAGGCCCACCCCTGCTTCAGGCCGGCGACGTACGAGGGCAGCGACGCGGGCAGGAACAGATGCGCCTGCAGCGACAGCCCGCGCAGCCCCATTAGCCGGGCGGCCTTGATGAGCAGCGGCGGCGTGTAGTCAGCGCCCGCGATGAGCCCGTTCGCGATCGACGGCGCCGCCGCCATCACGACCACGAACAGGATCGTCGAGGTGCTCGAGCCGAACAGGATGATGGCGAACGGGATCCAGGCGACCGAGGGCATCGTCTGCAGGCCGGTCAGCAGCGACCCGATGGCCGCCCGCAGCGGGGCGACCCGGGAGACGAGCGAGCCGACGATCGTGCCGATCACCAGCGCGATGGCGAACCCGCCGACCGCCCGGCCGCCGGTGATCTCGATCGCGTGCCACAGCAGTCCCGTCGTCGCCTGGTCCCACAGGTTGGCGAGCGTGGTCGCGGGCCCGGGGAAGATCTCGTGCTTCCAGCCGCCGAGGTAGAGCAGTTCCCAGACGACCAGCACCAGGACGACGGCGGCCAGCTTCGGCCACAGCACGCGCCATACCCGGCCGGCGGCCGGGCCAGTGCCCCGCGAGGCGCTCTCGACGGGCAGGTCGAGCGCGTCCAGGCCCGCGAGCGTGTCACTTGCCATGGCGGCCCACCTCTTCACGCAGCCGGTCGGTGATGGTCGCGGCCAGTTCGGCCACCGGGGCGGAGTCGATGCGCCGCGGCCGCTCGACGGACACCGGGTACTCCTTGATGACGGTGCCGGGACGGCTGCTCAGCAAGACCACGCGGTCGCCGAGCCGTACCGCCTCGCGCACGTTGTGCGTCACGAACAGGACCGTGAGGTCGCGCGCGGCGGTCACGCTGTCCAGTTCCTCGTGGAGCAGGTCCCTGGTCATCGCGTCCAGCGCGCCGAACGGCTCGTCCATGAGCAGCACGTCCGCGTCCTGGGCGAGCGCCCGGGCCAGGGCCACCCGCTGCCGCATGCCGCCCGACAGCTCGTGCGGCCGTTTCTTCCCGAAGCCGCCGAGGTGCACGGTCTCGAGCAGTTCCGCCGCGCGGCCGCGCCGCTCGGCCCGGCCGACGCCCCGGGCGCGCAGGGCGAGCTCCACGTTCCCCGCCGCCGACAGCCACGGCAGCAGCGCCGCCTCCTGGAACATCAGCGCGACGCGGCCGCCGACGCTCACCTGGCCCGCGGTCGGCTGCTCCAGACCGGCGACCAGGGACAGCAGCGTGGACTTCCCGCAACCGGACGCGCCGATCAGGCAGGTGAACTCGCCGGGCGCGGCCGTGAGGGTCACCTTGTCGAGGGCGCGGACGGCGGTGCCGCCGCTCCCGAACACCTTGGAGACACCGGACAGCGTGATCGCCGCGGGTGCCTTCGTGGCCGCTATCCCGGCCGTCGGTACGGTGCTGCTCATCGTCAGGAACTCACCTGAGGCTGGCCGTCCGCCTTCAGCAGCGCGTTGAGCGGGCTGAGGTCGTAGATGCCGTTCAGGTTGACCGGCTTGAGCAGCCCGACGCTGACGGCCTGCTGCGCGTCGGCCGTGAGCGAGGCGGCGTCGGGGTCGTTGGTGAACGTGATCTGGTCGAACGCCGGGGTCAGCACATTCTGCTTCAGCGGCTTGCCGGTGTAGGCGGCCAGCTCGTCGTTCGCGGCGGCCGCGGCCTGGGCCGGGCTGGCCTTGATGTAGTCGTTGGCCTCGATCTGGGCCTTCAGCAGGTCGCTGACGATGGCCGGGTGAGCGGACAGGAACGACTGCGTGACCACCAGGATGGTGGTGACTCCGGGCTCGTTGAACAGGACCTTGCCGCCGTCCTGGACCATCTGCACGTCGTAGGGCGAGGGCTCGGAGCCGCCGGCGATCTGCCCCGACTTGAACTCCAGGACCGCGGCCGAGTTCGGGGAGGTCGGCTTGATCGTGACGTCGCCGCCGCCGTATTCGCTGGTGCTCAACCCGTTCTGCTTCAGCCAGTACCGCACCGCCACGTCCTGGGTGTTGCCAAGGGACGGCGAGGCCAGCGACTGGCCCTTCAACTGGCTGGCGGACGTGATCGACGGCTTCACGACCACTTCGGCGCCGCCGGTCGCCACTCCGGAGACGATCTTGATGGCGGTGCCGTTGGACTTCTGCCAGGCGTTGATCGCCGGGTTCGGGCCAACGTAGGCGGCGTCAAGCTGTCCGGCGAGCAGGGCCGTGGTCTCCTGCGTGCCGCTGGTGTACACCGACGTCTTCAGCGACCCCGCGGAGCCGAGGGCCTTGGTGAAGTAACCGTTCTTCACGGCGATCAGCGCGGGCGCGTGGGTGATGTTCGCCAGGTAGCCGAGCCGCACGGTCACCGGGCCGGACGCGGAGTCACCCGAGGCGACGGACCCGCCGCCGGAACTGCTGGAACCGGACGAGCAGCCGGCGATGAGAAGCGCGCCGCCGACAACCGCCGCGACGCTGGCCAAAACCCTTCGCATGAACTTCCCATTCTCTATCGATTAAGTAGGTAAGTCCACACTATACACTCTATCGGCAAAGTAGGAAACGTCCTGGCAACAAGCGTAACGACCGGTTGGCGCACCGTATAAGCAGCTAGTTCCGGCTCCCACGGGACTCGGCGCCGAGGAGGACTGGGTCGATGGCGCATCCGGGCCAATAGGACTGGCTCAATGGCGCACCTGACTCAAACGGGCGGGCGCCGCGGCGGACGCGAGTGCCCTGCCTGGCGGGCGCGAGTGCCATGCTGCGGGCGCCGGCACCGCCGAAGGGCGGCGGGTCAGTCGTCGTCGGTCGAGTCCTGGATGTCGATGCCCGCGACCGATGGGTACTTCTGGAGGCATTCCTGAAGGCGGGCGATGTCCGCGTCGTTAGCGTTATTGATCTGGTACACAACCTGGCTCAGCGCGTCGGTCAGCGACTCGCCCTTCGGGATCGGGGCGGGGCTGACGCCCGGCAATTTCCCGCAGGCCGCCCTGACCTGCAACCGGACCGAATTTGACGTATTGTCGGTAAACGAGACGAGGGCCTGTTGCTGTCCCAGCGACTTATCAAACTGCGAGCATCCCGTCACGCCAAGCAAGCAGATGGCAAGGCCGGGTATCACGACACGGGGTAGTACTCGCATGCGGATAGCCTATGCGCTCGGCGCACCGAGTACGGTACTGGGGTAACCGAGAAGGATCACTGCCTACATGCCGTCCCGTCATATTCTTATCGTCAATGCCCGTAAGGTGTCCCAGCCTGTCTTCGTGATCGGCGCGCCCCACTCCGGCGCGGAGGCCGTCGGACAGGCGCTGAAGATATCCCCGGGATTTCACGTCACCCTGGGTGCCAGGAGCGTGCTGCAAGCGGTCTACGCGTTTGCCCGCCGCCCCTCCCTGTACGCCAGCCACGGGGACGCCACCGTCGCGGTGATGCGGGATGCCTTCGCGCAGGCCTGGCAGATCCACCCGGTGAACTGCCTGGAGTGCGCGGCTTCCTGCCGGTCGGCGGCCGGGCTGGGCGAGTCCGAGACCGCCGCGTGCGCGGAGGAGCGCGGGCTGGCCCGGTACGGGGACGCCAGCCCGGACCTCGCCTACTGTGCGCAGGCCCTGATCGGCGCGTTCCCCGACGCGCTCATCGTGCAGGTCGTCAGGGACGGCCGGGACACCGTGGCCGCCATGCTCACCGACCCCGAGACCATGCAGTGGTTCCGGCCGGGCATCGCCAACGTCGACAGCGAGTTCCCCAACCCGTTCTACGGCGTGGAGGACGAGCACGACCGGATGACCTGGAGCGGGCTGTCGGACGCGGCCAAGTGTGCCCTGCGCTGGCGGGGCGCGGTCCGCCTCGCCGCCCGGCTGCGCCAGACGCTGCCCGCCGATCAGCTCAAGACGCTCCGCTACGAGGACATGATCCGTAACCCGCGCGAGGCGGCGGGCACCCTGACCGCGTTCACCGGCACCACGGTCGCCGCCCCGATCATGTCCAACCACCGCAAGGTCAAGAGCCAGTCCGGCACCTGGTACCAGTCGCTGACGCTCAGCGAGGTCAGCGACATCGAGAAGATCGCCGGCGAGGAGCTCGCCCGCCTCGGCTACTCCTGACCCGGGACGCGTGCGGGCGGGCCGCGGTCACCTTCGTTCGTGATGGATAAGCCGTTCCTGACTGGCGAACTGAGTGTGATATAGCTCCGCGTACAGCCCGTCTTCGGCGAGCAGCTGCTCGTGAGTACCGGTCTCCACCACCCGGCCCTCATCGATGACCAGGATCTGGCTGGCCTCGCGGACCGTCGACAGCCGGTGCGCGATCACCAGGGACGTGCGCCCGGACAGTGCGGTCTTGAGCGCTTCCTGCACCGCCGCCTCCGACTCCGAGTCCAGGTGCGCGGTCGCCTCGTCGAGCACGACGATCGACGGGGCCTTCAGCAGCAGGCGGGCGAGCGCGACGCGCTGCTTCTCGCCGCCGGACAGCCGGTAGCCCCTGTCCCCCACGATCGTGTCCAGCCCGTCGGGCAGCACGCTGATCAGGTCCCAGATCTGCGCCGCCTTGCACGCCCCGACCAGTTCCGCCTGCGTCGCGGACGGGCGCGCGTACAGCAGGTTCGCCCGCACGGTGTCGTGGAAGAGGTGCGCGTCCTGGGTGACGACGCCGACGACGTCGTGCAGTGACTCCAGCGTGACGTCGCGGAGGTCGAGGCCGCCGATCCGGACGGCGCCGTCGTTCGGGTCGTACATCCGGGACACCAGCTGGGTGATGGTGGTCTTGCCCGCCCCGGACGGCCCGACCAGGGCGGTGAGCTCGCCGGACGGCGCGGTGAAGGACACGTCGTGCAGGACGCCGGCGGCGGCGTCGGTACGTTCGGGCGTCGCCAGGGCAATCGACTCCAGGGACGCCAGCGACACCTCGGCGGCGGTCGGATACCGGAAGGAGACGTGGTCGAACTGGATCTCGGGCGCGGCCCCGTCCCCGACGCCGTTCGCCGAGCCACCCGCCTCGGTGCTCCCGGCCGCGCTGTCCCCCGCGTGGCGAGGCAGGACGAGCGCGTCCGGCTTCTCCTTGATCAGCGGCTCCAGGTCGAGCACCTCGAAGACCCGGTCGAAGCTGACCAGCGCGGTCATCACCTGGACCTGCACGTTGGACAGCGATCCGATCGGGCCGTACACGCGGGTCAGCAGCTGGCTCAGCGCGACCAGCGTGCCGATCTGAAGCGCCCCGTCGATCACCATGGTGCCGCCGACGCCGTAGACGACGGCGGTGATCAGCGCGGCCAGCAGGGTGATCGCGACGAAGAACACCTGGCCGTACATCGCCTGGACCACGCCGATGTCGCGGATTTTGGCCACCTTGCTGGCGTAGACCTCGGATTCCTCGCGGGGGCGGCCGAACAGCTTGACCAGCATGGCTCCGGCCACATTGAACCGCTCGTTCATCATCGAGCCCATCTCGGCGTCCAGCATCATGGACTCCCTGGTCAGCCGCTGCATCCGGCGGCCGACCAGGCGGGCGGGCAGGATGAACAGCGGGATCATCACCAGCGCGATGACGGTGACCAGCCACGACAGGTAGAACAGCGTGACGAGGAGGAAGATCAGCGACAGGACATTGGAGACAACGCTGGACAGCGTGCCGACGATGGCCTGCTGCGCGCCCATCACGTCCGCGTCGAGCCTGCTCACCAGCGAGCCGGTCTGCGCCCTGGTGAAGAACGCGATCGGCTGCCGCTGCACGTGGCCGAAGACCTGGGTGCGCAGGTCGTAGATGATGCCCTCGCCGAGCCGGGCGGAAAACCAGCGGTTCACGAACCCGAGGAACGCGTCGAAGACCGCCACGGCGGCGACGATGCAGGCGGCGACGATCACGACCGTGTCGTTGTGCTTGACGATGCCGTTGTCGATGATCTCCCGCAGCAGCAGCGGGTTGACGACGGTGATGGCAGCGTCCAGCGACGTCGCGAGGAGGAACGCGGCCAGCTGCCAGCGGTACGGGCGCGCGTACCGGACGATTCGCCGGACGATTCCTGGCTTGAGCTTCTGCTTGGTGATGGACGGGTCCAAGCGGAACCCGCGCATCGCCATGGGATGTCCCCGACCGTGCATGATTTTCTTAACCTACCCCGGGCTCAGGCCGTTCCCGAAAAGCGCCGCGCGCGCGTCAGCCCGGAGCGAAACCGCGCACTAGCTCGCGACGGCGTCCGACCGGCTGACGCTCCCGTTCCGGCGGGCGTTCCCGTCCCGGCGTGTGCCGCCGCCCCGCTTGGCGCCGCCGTCCCGGCGGACGCCGCGCGTGGCGCCGCCGCGGCCGCGCAGCTTCACCCCGGTTTCCGTGAGCAGCCGGTGGACAAAGCCGTAGGAGCGGCCTGTCGCGCCCGCGAGTGCCCTGATGGACTCACCGGAGTCATACCTGCTTTTCAGATCGGTCGCCAGCTTGCTCCGGTCCGACCCGGTGACTCGGGTTCCCTTCCTGAGGCTCTCGGCCACGCGTACCTCCCGTAAGGTTGAATACTCATTGCGTTACGCCCCCTTCGCAATGATCACCTATCGGAGTGGCCGCTGACTACCCGCATCGAGGGATTTCTGCGCGGTTTTAGGCGGCGATTCTTACGCTAGGGCAACAAGATCTGCGAAATCGCTGCTCCAGGTGTCTTCTGTTCCCTCGGGCAAGACGATAACCCGCTCCGGGGAAAGCGCCTCGACCGCGCCCTCGTCGTGGGTGACAAGGACAATCGCGCCCTCATATCCGCGTAGCGCCGCGAGGATCTCCTCGCGGCTGGCGGGGTCCAAGTTGTTGGTGGGCTCGTCGAGCAGCAGCACGTTCGCGCCGGAGACCACGAGGAGGGCCAGCGCCAGCCGCGTCTTCTCCCCGCCGGAAAGGACTCCGACCGGTTTATCCACATCGTCCCCCGAGAACAGGAATGAGCCGAGCACTTTTCGCTGGTCAGTCTCGGTTAGCTCCGGCGCCGCCGTGCGCATGTTCTCGATAAGCGTCCGCTCGGTATCGAGCGTTTCATGTTCCTGCGCGTAATAGCCGAGGCGCAGGCCATGGCCCGGCACGACCTTTCCCATGTCCGGTTTTTCCACTCCGGCCAGCAACCGGAGCAGCGTGGTCTTGCCCGCGCCGTTCAAGCCGAGTATGACTACCCGGCTTCCCCGGTCAACGGCCATTGTGACGTCTGTGAATACCTCAAGGGAGCCGTAGGATTTCGATAGTCCTTCCGCGTTGAGCGGTGTTTTCCCACACGCCACGGGCGTCGGGAAACGCAGCTTCGCCACGCGGTCTTGCTGCCTTTCGTCCGCGAGCCCGTCGAGCAGCCGCTCGGCCCGGCGCTGCATGTTCTGCGCCGCCTTGGCCTTGGTCGCCTTCGCGCGCATCTTGTCCGCCTGCGCCTGCAGCGCGCCCGCCTGCCGCTCCGCGTTGGCCCGCTCGCGGCGGCGGCGCCGCTCGTCGGCGTCGCGCTGGGTCAGGTACGCCTTCCAGCCGACGTTGTAAATGTCGAGCACCGACCGGTTAGCGTCCAGGTAGAAAACCTTGTTAACGACCTGCTCGACCAATTCCGCGTCGTGACTTATGACCATAAGTCCGCCGCGATAATTCTTCAGGTGGTCGCGCAGCCAGATGATTGAGTCGGCGTCCAGGTGGTTCGTGGGCTCGTCGAGCAGCAAGGTTTGCGAATCGCCGAACAGGATCCGCGCCAGCTCCACCCTTCGGCGCTGCCCGCCGGAGAGCGTGGCCAGCGGCTGGTGCAGCACACGGTCGGGCAGGCCGAGACTCGCCGCCAGCGACGCCGCCTGGGACTCGGCCGCGTACCCGCCGAGCACCGCGAGCCGGTCGCTAAGGTTCCCGTAACGCCTAATTGCCTTCTCCGCGATGGCCGGGTTGGGGTCGCTCATCTGCGCCTCGACCTTGCGCATCTGGTTGCGTACCTCGTCCAGCCCGCGAGCGGACAGCACGCGGTCGAGGGCGAGCACCTCCAGGTCACCGGTCCGCGGGTCCTGGGGCAGGTAGCCAACGCTGCCGCCGGTCCGCACGGTGCCCGCCGCGGGCTGCCCGTTGCCGGTCAGCGTCTTCATGAGTGTGGTCTTCCCCGCGCCGTTGCGCCCGACGAGCCCGATCCGGTCGCCCTCGGCGACCTGGAACGAGGCGTCGGCCAGCAGCAACCGGGCACCGGCGCGCAGCTCTATGCCACTGGCAACGATCACGGGAACTCCATTTCGGCAGGGTCAGATGACAAGCGGGCGCGGCGGTTCAAAACGCTACAGGCTACCCGATCACGCGGCCGGTTCCGTAAGCCGGATTCTGACGGCCAGGAAACGTCGAGGTGAATCCTTGAGCACGTCGAGCCTCGGGTCCGGCACGGTCAGGAACCGGCCGGCGACTCGCTCCAGGTACGGCGCCAGCCGAGGGTCCTCGGTGACTTCGGCGACAGCGCGCTTGTCCCCGCCAAGGACTACAACATCCAATACCGAACGTCCCTTCCCGTCTGCCCAATCTCCCCATATCCCGGCCGCCGCGGTGCCCGCCGCGTGCAGCGCCTCCGCCGCCTGCTTCTCGCGCCGGCGGGCGAAGCGCTGCTGGGACCATCCGCCCGCGGCGCTGCGGCCGTGGACGAGGCGCGAGCCGGTCTTCGACGCGGCCAGGCGCGGCGGCGACCCCGTGAACACCCCGGCCGCGTAGCCGCCGAGCCGGACCAGGAGCACCCCCACGGTGCGCTCCGCGACGGCGTGCGCGGCGATCTCGGCGGCTGCCTCCGACGCCGGCGCGTCGGCATACGTACGTATCCCCGCCCGCGATTCCCAGAAGGGCGGCTGGCACCGCGCGATCACCCCGTCCGGCGCCGTGAAGGTGACGTCGTCGCCGCTGGCCGCCACCACGACGGGCGCTGCCGACCGTGCCGACACCGACGAATCGGACGCCGTCCCGCCGTGCCGGCTGGCGAACGAATCTATCCACCCGGGAAAACGCGACGGCGAAATTTCCAGCCAGCGGCCCGTGTTACCTGCAAGTTTCCTCACTACTTACTGCCCCATCGTGTTTACTATCCGTAGTACGACGGACACGTCGCCCGCAACGTGGCGTGGCAAAGCGTTGCCAAACAGATCAATGCGAGTTGCCGCCCTACGCATACCAGACCCTTGAGGAAGACTCCATGGTCCCCAACGATCCCGCAAGCGCGCCGGGCGGTGTCCCGCGCCCGCGCTCCACGCGATCACCCGTTCCCGGTCAGGCGGTTCCCGGTCGGGTGATCCCCGGCCACGCGGTTCCCGGTCAGAGTGTTCCCGGTCAGGCGATGGCGCGCGGCGGCACGGTGGTCCGCCCCGGCGCGGTGGCCTGGGGCGAGGCACCCGGCGCGGCGGCGGGAGCGTACGCGTCGTGCGAAGCGGTGGAGCAGATCCTCGCCTCGGTCATCAAGGACGCCGAGCGGATGAACGACCTGCTGGACGAGCTCGGCCGGGCGCGGGTCTGGATACCGCTGCCGGGCGGGGGGCTGCCGGTCACCGACGGGTCTTCGGTGGCGCTGCCGACCGTCACGTACCTGGGCGCGGAATTCGTCCCGTGCTTCACGTCCATCCATCGTCTCAGCACATGGCCGGTCTCACCCGCGGCGGGCGGCCAGCACCGGACCGAACGACGCCACGGCGCCCGGTACGCGGGTGACCGGACACCGCCGCACATCGTGGTGCCCGCCGCCGCGCTGGCCCGGCGACTGCCGCCCGGAATCGGGATCGCGCTCAACCCGGGCGCGGAGGCGAGCGTGCCGATCTACCCCGAAGGCATCGCCCACCTCGCGGCGACCGCGGAGACGCCCGACGGCGGCGTTCCCATCCGGGTAGGGCACCCGCCGGACGAGCCGGAGGCGCTGCTGCGCGAGGTCCGCAGCGGCCTGCACGACATGCCCGCGGTCCGCGCGGCGTCCCGCGCCTGGCTCTCCGTCCCCGGCCAGGGCGAGGGACTGGTCATCTCGGTAGCGCTCGACGATCCGGAGAGCGCGCCCGCGCACGAGGCCGTGGTCGGCATCATCGAGCGCGCGGTCGCCGCCATCCCGCACCAGGCGCCGTTCCCGATCGACGTCACCTTCCCGGGCGAAGCCGAACCCGATCTCGTCGACGACTGGGTCGCGAACAACACGCACCCCTTCTACCTCCGCGACTGACCCGTCCTCCCGGGATCGGCCCCGGCCCCGGCCGGAGGGGCCGGGCCGGCGGGGCCGGCGGATTGGCTCGATGGCGCCATCGAGCCAATCGGATTGGCTCGATGGCGCAACTGAGCCAAACGCGGCACTGCGGGGACGGGGAGCGGAAACCGGGTAACCGCCGCGCCCCGGCCGGCTACCCGGGCAGCGCGGGCGCGTTGGATGGGTCGTTACTGCCCCGCCCCGGGGCCGGCGGTCGCCCCCCGAGCGAAGTGGCCCGGTGCCCGGAAAGCGCAACGGCGCGCCTGCCCGGGCACAAGCTGCCGGGCCGACGCGCCGTGTCTCGTAAAGACAGGTCAGATGTTGAAGCCGAGGGCGCGGAGTTGCTCGCGGCCGTCCTCGGTGATGTTCTCCGGGCCCCACGGGGGCATCCAGACCCAGTTGATCCGGAAGTCGTTGACGACGCCCTCCAAGGCGGCACCCGCCTGCTCCTCGATCACATCGGTGAGCGGGCACGCGGCGCTGGTCAGCGTCATGTCGAGCGTCGCCACCTTGGCGTCGTCGATATCGACTCCGTAGACGAGGCCCAGGTCAACGACGTTGACACCCAGCTCGGGGTCCACGACGTCGCGCAGCGCCTCGAGCACGTCCTCGACCTCCTGGGAGATCTCCGGCGCCTTCGTTTCCTGCTGCGGGGTTTCAGTCATGGGTACTGCCCTCCATCGGGGCGGGGTCAGGGGCGGAATTGGGCTCGGCGAGCGCACGGGCGGTCGCGTCCTTCCACGCCATCCAGCCGAGCAGCGCGCACTTGATCCGGGACGGGTACTTCGATACGCCCGCGAACGCCACCGCGTCTTCCAGCACGTCCTCGTCCGGCTCCGAATGGCCCTTGGACTGCATCAGGGTCAGGAACTCGTCACCGATACGCATCGCCTCATCGACCGGCCTGCCGATCACGAGGTCGCTCATCACCGAGGCGCTGGCCTGGCTGATGGAACAGCCGAGCGAGTCGTAGGACACGTCCTCGACCACCGCCTCGCCGCTCACGTCCTTCAGCGCGACGCGCAGCGTCACCTCGTCACCGCAGGTCGGGTTGACGTGGTGCACCTCGGCATCATACGGGTCCCGCAGGCCCTTATGGTGCGGGTTCCGGTAGTGGTCCAGGATGATCTCCTGGTACATCGACTCAAGCTGCATAGTGCTCCCTACAACGCCGGGCCGGAAGCCAGTGTTCCAACGCGGTCAGACCCCGAAGAACTTCTTGGCGTACCGGACGCCGTCAGCCAGCGCGTCCACTTCCTCGTGCGTGTTGTACACGTAGAAGGTCGCCCGGGTGGAGGACTGGACGCCGAGCGCCCGATGCAGCGGCCACGCGCAGTGGTGACCGGTCCGGACGGCGATCCCCTGGTCGTCGAGCACCTGCCCGACGTCGTGCGGGTGCACCCCGTCCACCTCGAACGCCACCGCGCCGCCGCGGTTCTCGGTCGTGTCGGGACCCAGGATCCGCACTCCGGGGATCTCCCCCAGCGCGGCCAGCGCGTGCCCGGTCAGGGACTCCTCATGCGCGGCCACGTTATCCATGCCGAGCCCGTTCAGGTAGTCGATCGCGGCGGCCAGGCCCGCGGCCTGCGGCGCCGGCGGGACGCCCGTCTCGAACCGCGCGGGCGGCGGCTGGAACGTCGAGCCCTCCATGCGCACGATCTCGATCATGTCCCCGCCGAACAGGAACGGCGGCAGCGCCTCGAGCGCGGCGTACTTCCCGTACAGGACGCCGAGGCCGAGCGGGCCGAGCATCTTGTGCCCGGAGAACGCCAGGAAGTCAACGTCCAGGTTCCGCACGTCCACCGGGTGGTGCGGCACAAGCTGCGCCCCGTCGGCGAGCACCAGCGCGCCCGCTGCGTGCGCCATCCGGGTGATCTCGGCGACCGGCGGTATCACGCCGGTCACGTTCGACTGGCCGGTCAGCGCGACGATCTTCGTACGCTCGGTGATGACCGACGGGTCCACGTCGAGCCGGCCGTCCGGCGTCACCTTGAACCACTTGAGCGTCGCGCCGGTGCGCGCGGCCAGCTGCTGCCACGGCACCAGATTGGCGTGGTGCTCGGACTCGGTGGTGACGATTTCGTCGCCGGGCCCGAGCGACGAGGTGAGCGCGTAGGCGACGAGGTTGACGGACTCGGTCGCGGCCTTCGTGAACACGATCTCGTTGTCGGCCGCGCCGATGAACCCCGCGACCTTCGCCCGGGCGCCCTCGTAGATCTCGGTGCCCTCTTCGCTCAGCAGGTGCGAGCCGCGGTGGGCCGCCCCGTTGTGGCGCTCGTAGAACTCACGCTCGGCGTCCAGGACCTGGACCGGCTTCTGCGAGGTCGCCCCGGAGTCGAGGTAGATCAGCGGCTTGTCGTTGCGGACGAGCCGGTTCAGCGCCGGGAAGTCCTTGCGGATCGCCTCGGCGTCCAACGGCGAGGCGGCGTTCATGACGCTGCCGCCTGCGACGTGAAGCGCTCGTAGCCTTCGTTCTCCAGGATCTCGGCCAGCTCGGGGCCGCCTTCTTCCACGACCCGCCCGGCCACGAACACGTGCACGAAGTCCGGCTTCACGTACCGCAGGATCCGGGTGTAGTGCGTGATCAGCAGCACGCCGTGTCCCGGCTTGGCGCGGAACCGGTTGATGCCCTCGGAGACGACCTTCAGCGCGTCGACGTCGAGGCCGGAGTCGGTCTCGTCGAGCACCGCGATCTTCGGGTCGAGCATCTCCATCTGGAGGATCTCGTGGCGCTTCTTCTCGCCGCCGGAGAAGCCCTCGTTAAGCGAGCGCTCGGCGAACTTCGGGTCGATCGAAAGATCGGCCATCGCGCCGCGCATCTCCTTCATGTACTCGCGCAGCTTGGGCGCCTCGCCGCGCACGGCGGTGACCGCGGTACGCAGGAAGTTCGACACGGACACGCCGGGGACCTCGACCGGGTACTGCATCGCGAGGAACAGGCCGGCGCGGGCGCGGGCGTCCACGCTCATCGACAGCACGTCCTCGCCGTCCAGGGTGACGCTGCCCGAGGTCACCGTGTACTTAGGGTGCCCGGCGATGGCGTAGGCGAGGGTGGACTTGCCGGAGCCGTTCGGTCCCATGATGGCGTGGGTCTCGCCATCGGCCACCGTCAGGTTGACGCCACGCAGGATCTCGCGCAGCGTCCCGTCGGCCTCGGTGATGGAGGCGTGCAAGTCGCGGATCTCAAGGGTGGACACTATGACTCCTCTATGGCAACGAGGACGTCATCGCCCTCGATCTTCACTGGGTAGACGGGCACCGGCTCGGTAGCGGGCATGCCGGTCGGCTTGCCGGTGCGCAGGTCGAAGCGCGAGCCGTGCAGCCAGCACTCGATCGTGCAGCCGTCGACTTCGCCCTCGGACAGCGGCACCGCAGCGTGCGAGCACTCGTCGCGGATCGCGAACACCTCGCCGCCGGCGCGGACGACCGCGACGGGCTCGCCGTCCAGCTCGACCGCGAGCGCGCCGTCGGCTGGCACGTCCGCGAGGGCGCAGGCCCGGCTGAAAACTGGTTCGCTCACCCGAGGCTCCCCCCGGCCAGCTCCGCCTCGATCCGATCGGCCACCCGCTCTTCGACCTCGGGCACGCCGATCCTGCTGATCAGCTCGCCGAAGAACCCGCGGATCACCAGCCGCCGCGCCTCCCCCAGCGGGATGCCGCGCGCCATCAGGTAGAACAAGTGCTCGTCGTCCAGCCGCCCGTTGGCACTGGCGTGCCCGGCGCCGACGATCTCGCCGGTGAGGATCTCCAGGTTCGGCACGGAGTCGGCACGGGCCCCGTCGGTGAGGACCAGGTTGCGGTTGTACTCGTAGGTGTCGGTGCCGGTGGCCTCCGGGCGGATCAGCACGTCGCCGATCCAGACCGTGTGCGCGTCATCGCCGGCCAGGGCGCTCTTGTACGTCACGCGGCTGCGGCAGTTCGGGGTGTCGTGGTCGACGAACAGCCGGTGCTCCAGGTGCTGGCCAGCGTCGGCGAAGGTGATGCCGTACAGCTCCGCGTCGCCGCCGGGACCCGCGTACCGGATCGTCGGGGACAGCCGGACGACGGCGCCGCCGACCGTCACCGCGATGTGCTTAAGGTGCGCGTCGCGGCCGAGCGTCGCCTGGTGGTGTGAGACCTGAACCGCGTCGTCGTCCCATTCCGCGACCCAGATGAGCGTCAGGTCGCCGCCGTCGGCCACGTTGAGCTCGACGTTGTCGGCGTAGGTGGCGCTCCCCCGCTGGTCGATGACCACGACGGCCCGCCCGAACGGCTGCACGTCGATGACCAGGTGCCCGGCGGCGGGGCTGGTCCCCGTGCCGGTGACGCGGACGGTGGTCGGGCGGGAGGCGACGGCCTCCTTCGGCACCGTGATCACGGTCGCGGTGCCAGCGGCGGCGAACGCGCGGGCGCTCACCCGGTCATCGGGGAGGAACGCGCTCTCGGCGGGAACCAGGGGACGTTGGGCGACATCGAGCTCCGGAGCCGCGTCGACGGCGATCCCCACGTCCGCGGCCTCGAAGTCCGCGGTGGCGTGCAGGCCGCGCAGGCGGCGCAGCGGCGTGAAGCGCCATTCCTCCTCGCGGCCCGTGGGGACCGGGAAGTCGTCGGGGTTGACCGACCGGAGCGCGTGCAGGCTGGTAACCGGCGCGGTCTCGACCGCGCCGCTGAGGGTGGACATCAGCCGACTGCTCCTTCCATCTGCAGCTCGATCAGGCGGTTGAGCTCGAGCGCGTACTCCATCGGGAGCTCACGCGCGATCGGCTCGACGAAGCCGCGCACGATCATCGCCATCGCCTCGTCCTCGGTGAGGCCGCGGCTCATCAGGTAGAACAGCTGGTCCTCGGAGATCTTCGAGACGGTGGCCTCGTGGCCCATCTCGACGTCGTCCTCGCGGATGTCGTTGTACGGGTAGGTGTCGGAGCGGCTGATCGTGTCGACCAGCAGGGCGTCACACTTGACCGTGGACTTGGAGTGCTCGGCGCCGTCGCGGACCTCGACCAGGCCGCGGTAGGACGTGCGGCCACCGCCACGGGCGACGGACTTGGACACGATCGTGCTGCTGGTGTGGGGCGCGCAGTGCACCATCTTGGCGCCCGCGTCCTGGTGCTGTCCCTCGCCGGCGAACGCGACGGAGAGCGTCTCGCCCTTGGCGTGCTCGCCCATCAGGTAGACGGCCGGGTACTTCATCGTGACCTTGGAGCCGATGTTGCCGTCGATCCACTCCATGGTCCCGCCCGCCTGGGCGACGGCGCGCTTGGTGACCAGGTTGTAGACGTTGTTCGACCAGTTCTGGATGGTCGTGTACCGGCAGCGGGCGTCCTTCTTGACGATGATCTCCACGACCGCGGAGTGCAGGCTGTCGCTCTTGTAGATCGGCGCGGTGCAGCCCTCGACGTAGTGCACGTACGCGCCCTCGTCGACGATGATCAGCGTCCGCTCGAACTGGCCCATGTTCTC
>Ga0210389_10000717_pt1 | contig 28593 bp, 24 predicted proteins | sample IncBWH28OmetaG_FD_160127 | JGI IMG/M metagenome (GOLD analysis project Ga0210389, IMG submission 160127) | Forest soil microbial communities from Barre Woods Harvard Forest LTER site, Petersham, Massachusetts, United States - Inc-BW-H-28-O ... | reverse complement strand
CCGTTCAATTCAAATAGCCCGTCAGTCTTCAGGGCGGCATACGTTCATTTCCGTTTCACATCCTCGCCCAAGTAAGTTGTTCACTCCGCCCCCAAGAAATCGCATCAGCCAGTCAATGCGAGGATGGTGCACCGAAGAATACCTCATTTGGGGGATTCCACCATTCCCCACATCCCCGAAGATACGCGAGACGTAAGGAGCAGCCCATGCAGGCCTTGGTCCTTCAGCTCGACGACTTTCAGGGCACGGTCAAGCTGAGTTCGCAGCCGCGCTATAGCTTCTACAGCTACTCCCTCTGGCGCGCGCGTACGGGCGAACATTTGTTTGACGGGGCGGCCGGTGATTTGGTGGAAGCTTTGGAATCCATGCGGGCCCATCTTCGCCATCTGTGTGCGAAAGAAGGGACGATGGAAAGGGAGTAGTACAACTTTATGAAGTCAACTGTCGCGCAAACAGTGGCACACCAGAATGCAGTAACCGCAACCACTCCGACGGAATTCGATGTCGTTGATCTCGGTCCGTTTGACAATAACCGCAACGACATGCTCGCCATCAATGACGTGGGGCAATGTACGGGGGTCTCTTCGAGCCCGGAGTCCGGCCGCATCGAGGCCTTCGTGCAGGAAAAGGAAAATGGATCCCGCAGGATGCTCGGAACCCTCGGCGGTTCCTTCAGTATCGCGCGGGGCATCAACAACCGCGGTGAAGTGGTCGGCGGGTCACTGACCGGAGATGACGAGAACTTTCACGGCTTCCTCTACCGCGGCAACGCCCTGCTCGATCTCAACGATTTTCTCGATCCGGAAGCAGGATGGGAACTCATTCAGGCGTTCGCGATTAACAATCGCGGAGAGATTCTCGGCATCGGCTCGCACACTGGCCAGGATCGCATTGTGTTGCTCCGGCCCAAAGAAATGGCCGCCACAGATTGAGCACGCACCCGGCTGCGGACTCATGGTCGAAAGGGGCAGCAATGATCGCGAAGAGGAACTGTAGCGACGGCCTGGGGGTATCGAGGCTTTTGCCATGGACGGTCCGCGCCTTTTCAGTTTTTCTGTTTTTCGGGGGGATGGCTTACGCGACGCCCATAGGGGATCTCGGAATCAATGATCCGCCAGACGTACTGCCGTTGGTGCGCCCCGCGGATTCTCAGCTTTCGACCAGGAGCGGTCTGAGTTTTGCCACAGGCGGCACCACGTCGACGTCTCGTTTGATCGTGGGCTTCATCGCGCCGGCAGAGCCGTCTCCCGATGACTGTGTGTTCAGCAGCAACTGTTCTTCGACGATAAAGGTGATCGAGCCGCAATCGCTGGTGCTGGTGGGATCCGGGCTCTTGTCCATGGCAGGGCTGATCCGGCGAAGGTTACTTCGCTGAAATCCATGGAATTATAAGCACAATTTTCTTGGTGCAGAGTGGGCATTTCTCGGGTAGAATTGCGCCCCGGCACAGCTTTCGCGGAACCGAATCGTCGATTTGAAAGAATGGAGACTTTCAATGGACCGGTCCAGCACGATCCGCAGTAGAAGTCGGGCCCCTGTCTTTGTGGTTGGCTGCGCTCGCTCAGGGACGACCCTTCTGTATGACACGCTGATGTCGGCAGGGGGATTTGCCATTTATCTCGGCGAGTCCAACATCTTCAATTTACTGGCACCACGATTTGGCGACCTCAGTGTGCGCAAGAATCGCGAACGCATGCTTGACGTTTGGTTGGGGAGCCGCCTGTTCCGCGTATCTGGGCTGGAACGAAGCCAGGTCGAAAAAACGATTCCTGAAGACTGCCACAATGCGGGTGATTTCCTCCGTATTGTGATGGACGAACTGGCTCAGCAGCAAAATGCCTTGCGCTGGGCGGCAAACGCTCCTGAAGAAATTCTCCATCTGCAGCGCATCAAGGAAACCATTCCCGAAGCTCTGATTGTCCACGTGATTCGCGACGGCAGGGATGTGAGCCTCTCTCTCTCGGAGAAACGTTACATCCGGCCGTTCCCGTGGAGAGACCGGGAAACCCCCGAGGGAGCAGCGCTCTATTGGGAGTGGATTGTCGAGAAAGGGAGAGCGGCTGGCGCCCTTCTCGGGAACGATTACATGGAGGTGCGGTTCGAGGAGTTGGTGGGGAATCCTCGGGCGGTGCTAAAGCAATTGGGCGGATTCCTCGATCATGATCTGAATTATGACCGCGTCCAGGAAACCGCCATCGGCACGGTGGCTCGGCCCAACACTTCCTTTACGCGTGACGCCAAGCGAGACTTCAGCCCGGTCGAACGTTGGAAAAAACAACTCAGCGCCGCCCGCCTGAGCAAAATCGAAGATTTGGTTGGCGACACGCTGTCGGACCTGGGCTACAAGCTGGCTGCCCCGGCTGGGAACGGCAACAGGTTCGATCGAGCGTGGAACCGTCTGATTTACCGCCAGTTTTTCGAGCTCAAATATCGATCGAAAACAAATCCTGTCGTACGGGCGCTTCGACCAGCTCTAACGTCGGCGAAAGTAGACCAGATTGTGATAGTCGACGATAGGGCTGAGCCCCGCAAGTGGAAAGTCGCGAAGAATTCGGGGCCGATTCCTGAGCCCCTCGGCAGAGTGTCCGCGGGACAGGCGATAGTTCAACACCATTAGTCGGGAGGGGTTGCTATGGTGGTCTTCAAAACAGCAGCGGTCGCGGCGGTCGTTCTAGCTTCGATGTCTGCGGGAGCGACTACGCCCGCAGGCCACTCCCAATTCCACAGTCACTATTCGCAGGCGCCCCATTCCCAAAGCGTCGCGATCCATGACAAGAGCCTGCCCCGGTCGACCGTGGCCCCGTCCGCTACGCGCGCAGCCGCGCCGGGTCCGGTTAGGACTCACGTTTCAGAAATTGACCGGCTGGAACGGCAGAGTTCCAGCCAACTTGCGGCCGAGAGCAAGCATGAAGCCGCGCCGGCCGCCAGTTCTAACCACACTGCTCATTCCGAAACTTCTGCCCGTGGATCGGGTATCAACTTCTCGTATCGCTCTTCCGAGCACATTCAGACCGGCCGATCCTCGGGGTCTGGCGGCCGGAGACCTTGACCCTTCGGAGCCAAGAGGCACGGGGGAAAAAACCTGAAATCAAGATATACTAGCCGGTCGGCGAGTTAAATCGCTCCATCATCGACCCGCAGTTGGGTCGGTTTCTTGGCGGGCGTACCGGTCGCTCGAATACCGGAACTACGCTCTGATTTCAGTGGCGGCAAGATAATTCGTTATGCTCTTCGATACCCCGGTTTTTATCCTCTTCCTTTGCTTAGTCACCCTGTGCTACTGGTGTTTGAAGTTCCGCGCCCAGAACAAATTTCTGCTGTTTGCCAGTTACATTTTCTACGGCTGGTGGGACTGGCGGTTTCTATGCCTGATGATCGCCTCCACGCTGATCGACTATCTCATCGCCATCAAAATCGCGGATACGGAAGACAAGCGGGTGCGGCGGTCGTTATTAATCCTATCGCTGGTGATTAATTTTTCGATTCTAGGATTTTTCAAGTATTTCAACTTCTTCGCCGATTCTCTGCATGCTTCGCTGTCGGCTTTGGGCGTTCAGGTCTCGTTGCCGCTGCTGCGAATCATTTTGCCGCCCGGCATTTCGTTTTATACGTTTCAGGAAGTTGCTTACATCGTTGACGTCTATGCCGGAAGAATTCCGGCCTCGCGGTCATTTTTTGATTACGGCTTGTTCATTAGTCTCTTCCCGCACCTGATTGCCGGGCCGATCCAGCGGCCTTCGCACCTGCTGCCCCAAGTTCAGAAACCGCGGCAGTGGGATTCCGACAAAGCGTTCGACGGGCTGTTGCTGATTCTGGAAGGCCTATTCCGCAAGTGTGTGATTGCCGACAACTGCGCGCTCATCGCCAATGCTGCGTTCGGCGGGGCGTTCGGCAAGCCAAGTCTGCCCGTGGTGATGCTCGGAACCTACGCGTTTGCGTGGCAGATTTACGGCGACTTCAGTGGCTACAGTGACATTGCGCGAGGCAGCGCGCAGCTGCTCGGATTCCACTTCATGGTGAATTTCCGGCAACCCTACTTCGCCGACAGCATTCAGGACTTCTGGCGACGCTGGCACATCAGTCTGAGTACATGGCTGCGGGATTATCTGTACATTCCGTTAGGCGGAAATCGTCACGGAGAAAGACAAACCTATCGCAATCTGCTTACCACTATGCTCCTCGGCGGTTTATGGCATGGGGCCAACTGGACGTTCGTGATTTGGGGGGGGTTGCACGGCAGCTGGCTGGCGATTGAGAGGAAGCTAACCCGTGATCGCGGCGTTTCGCTGGGATCGATTCCAAGGTGGATCAAGCAGATCTTCATTTTCCACCTGGTTTGCCTGGCCTGGATTTTTTTCCGCGCGGCGTCATTACGAGAAGCATGGGGAATGTTGAGGGGGATTACGGTTTGGAGTTGGAGACCGGAATTTCCAGCGGCCTTTCTGTTTCTTGCCATCTTTTCGATTCCACTGTTGATCCTGGATGCCTTCCTGGAGTCGTCGGGCGACGAGTATTGTTTTGCCTCGGCGCGGGTTGAGCGACGAGTCGCGTTTGGACTGGCATGCACGCTAATCATTGCATTCTTAGGGGCGAATCAAGCAAATGCCTTCATCTATTTCCAATTCTAAGAGCGCGTCTAATTCCGAGGGCGCGCCCGAAGCCAAGGCCGGTGGCGTGACTTCAGTTGCGCCGGGCAAAGCTCCGATCAGTTCGAAGACCGGTATCGTCCTGCTGCTGGCGGGATTGGTGATCATCTTTGCCGGCCTGGAAATAACCTCTCCGGTCATTCTCACGCATTTCAGCCGCATTGAACGGCGCATCGACGGAGAACTCGCCGTGGCACAGCGCCTGCAACCGGTGGAAGATGGACATCCCACCTTGCTACTGGTGGGAAATTCCCTGCTGGACGAAGGCGTTCAGATCGACAACCTGCGCAGCGATCTGGCTTCTGATTATGCGGTGAAGCGGCTGGTCATCGAGCAAACCCATTATCTGGATTGGTATTTCGGTTTGCGCCGCATGCTGGAACAAGGAGCGCATCCCAGCGTCGTTGTGGTTACGCTCGATCCCAGCCAGCTAGCCTCCGGGTTCACGCTTAGCGAGTCGTTTGCCCACCGGCAAATGAGCATTCGTGATTTCCCGCGCGTGGTGCGCGAGGCGGATCTAGATCGCACCACTGCCAGCACTTATTTCTTCGCCCACTTCAGCAACTGGCTGGGCGACAAGGGTTACATACGGCAGTGTGTGATGATTCTGATGGTGCCGAACTTCCGTGAACTCGCGGCCCGCATTGCCGATCACGGCTCCCATATCAATGACCGCACCAGGCTGGTCGGAATCGCGCAGCAACGACTACCTGAACTCGCCGAACTGGGCCAGAAATACGGAGTGCGCATCGTGATGTTGTTCCCTCCAGCGTTGAAAGAAAACTACTCACTGGATATTCAACAGTTGGGGCCGAGTCTGAATGTTCCCGTTCTCGTGCCCTCGCGTCCGGGTGAATTTCCGCGCGATCTCTACCGGGATGGTTTCCACCTCAATGCGCAGGGCGCCAAAATCTTCACGGCACGCCTGGGCCAGGAGCTTCGGGCGCTGCCGCCAGTGCAGGTCGCCGCTGACTCACGCTAGGGGATAGACGGTGAACACTTCCTTCATTTATTCGGCGGTTTTCCCGGTTCGCTCGGCCTGAGCTTTAAATAACCGCAGCCGGATCAATGAGTTACAGATGCGACCAAAGGATGACAACGGCCCTGCGCGTGCTTGTAACTTACCGTAAATGCTGGCAATGTAGAATCAGCATTGGGGTAATTTTCCGCCAATTCCAGCCCCGTGGGAAACTCGTCGCTAAGAAATGATGTACGGAATCAAAGTCGTCGCCAAATATCTGTTAGGCAAGGATAAGGCCGACCGGAATTTCCGCGTCTACCGGGATGACACGTTTCTCGTGTCATATCCAAGATCGGGCAACACCTGGACGCGATTTCTGATTGCCAACCTGGTCTATCCGCAGCGCAACGTAAGCTTTTTGAACATCGAAGAACTGATCCCGGACAGTGCCTCGCAATCCAGTCGCGCACTCAAGCGCACGCCTCGGCCTCGCATTATCAAGACGCACCAGTATTTCGATCATCGCTATCCGAAGACGATCTACATCGTGCGCGATCCCCGGGATGTTGCCCTTTCCTATTACGATTTTCAGAGGAAGTACCGGCAGATCGAGGATGGCTACCCACTCGAGCGTTACGTCGATGACTTCGTTTCGGGCCGCTTGCTCTCGGCAGACTGGGGAACCTGGGGAGAAAACGTCGCGAGCTGGATTTATACCCGGGGAAACCGGAAGGAATTTCTGCTGCTCCGATACGAAGACATGATCAAAGACACGCTGTCGGAGCTGAGTCGGATCGCTCTGTTTCTGGGGATCGAGCGGGAGCCGTCGCGTTTGCAGCGCGCGGTGGAGTTAAGCTCTGCCGACCGGATGCGTGAGCTGGAGAAACAGGAAGAAGATCAGTGGGTGGGGACGAAGAATCGCCGCAAAGACATTCCGTTTGTGCGCACTGCCAAGGCCGGTGGTTGGAAAACTTCTCTGCCCGAGGCCGGTGCCCGCCAAATTGAATCTGCCTGGGGCCCGATCATGAAGTTCGTGGGATATCCCTTAAGCTGCGCGACGTCTTCCGCAAAGGACTGCCCCGAGGCGATTGAGGTTCGATAAGTCGTTTCCCTTTCTAAATCATGAAAAAGAAAATTGTCATCATCGGCGCTGGACCAACAGGACTGGGCGCAGCCTATCGGCTTCACGAACTCGGTTATCAAGACTGGACCCTCTACGAAAAATCCGATTACGTTGGGGGCCATTCCTGTTCGCACGTGGATGAACACGGCTTTGTGTGGGATGAAGGTGGTCACGTTATCTTTTCGCACTACCCTTATTTCGACAAACTCGTCGACGACATGCTGGGCAAAGAAGAAAATCATTTAATTCGCGAAAGCTGGATCGTAAAAGGGGATTCGTGGATTCCCTACCCTTTCCAGAACAACCTGCGATACCTGCCCAAGTCAGTGCAAGTGAGTTGTCTGCTGGGCGCAGCCCGCGCGGCCGCGAACGGCAAATCACAGGATTCAACCAACTTTCGCGACTGGACTCTGGCCACTTTCGGCGATGGAATTGCCGAAGAGTTCATGTTTCCCTACAACTCGAAAGTGTGGACCACGCCGCTCGAACAGATGTCGAAATCATGGATTGCCGAGAGAGTCGCGACGGTGGACTTTCGACGCCTGCTCGAAAACGTACTCTATGAGCGCGACGACAACGGCTGGGGGCCGAACAGCAAGTTTCGCTTCCCGAAGTACGGCGGGACGGGTGAGATCTATCGCCGCATGGTGAAGCGCTTCCCGGAAAAGATAAAGACTGGCAAGGAACTCGCTGCGGTCGACGATCGGCAGCGACGCGTGTCGTTTGCCGACGGCAGCGGAGACACTTACGACGTCCTGATCTCCACCGGGCCACTCGATCTGCTGACTGGGATGCTCGCGTCGAAAGATGGCAAGCTGCTCGAAGCCGCAGGAGATCTCAAGCACAACAACTTGATGGTGATTGGACTGGGGATCGAAAAGAAAATTGAAACCGGCAAGTGCTGGATCTACTTTGCGGACCCGGAAATGCCTTGCTACCGTGCAACGTATTTCTCGCACTACTCTGCGTTCAACGTTCCTGGCGGAGACACGGAGCGTTACAGCTCGCTGATGTGTGAGATGTCTTACAAAGTTGGGGAATCGCCCGATCCGGTGAAGGTTACCGACCAGATTCTCGCCGGTTTGGTTCGGTCGGGAATGCTCGAGCAGGGGGATTTAAAGCACATCATCTCCCGATATCATCGTTGCGTACCGTATTCCTATCCCATCCCGACGATCGAACGCGACCGCGGGCTCTCTGTTCTTCAACCAGCAATGATGGAAAAAGGAATCTACTCGCGCGGCCGTTTTGGAGCCTGGCGGTACGAAATCGGAAACATGGATCACTCCGTCATGATGGGCGTGGAGGCGGTAAATCACATCCTGGCGGGAGAGAAAGAGACCGTACTCTACAGTTCGTAGCCGAACCCACTATGCAACCACAATCACAGGACCGAGTCCCTCGCGTCAGCATTATTATGCCTTCGTACAATACTGCGACTCTGATCGCGGGGTCGCTGGACTCGGTCTTTCAACAGACCTTTCAGGACTTTGAAGTCGTCCTGGTTAACGACGGATCACCTGATACACCTGAGCTGGAGCGGGTTCTCGCTCCCTATCTGGAAAAGCACGCGGACCAGATCGTCTACATTCGTCAGCAGAACAAGCGCTGCGCTGGAGCGAGAAACACGGCAATCGGGCGGGCCCGCGGCGAATTTCTGGCCTTTCTCGACTCCGATGACGTCTGGCTCCCCGATCATCTGTCGGCTCAAATGCAGCTCTTCGAGCAGGAACCGACTCTGGACCTGGTTTACGCCAACGGACTGCGAGTAGGCGATCCAACCCGGCAAATCGAATTCATGACCTTGTGTCCTTCTCATGGTCCCGCAAATTTTCAAGCTCTGGTCATGGAACGCTGCCAGATTTCGATTTCCACCGTGGTTACTCGCAAGGTTGCGCTAGTGCGCGCCGGACTCTTCGACGAGAATCTGGGGCGCTGCGACGATTACGACATGTGGCTGAGAGCCGCTTTCCACGGGGCCAAGATCGCTTACACCCGAAAGGTGCAGGCCAGATTGAATGGAGGCCGTCCTGGTTCGCTGGGAATTTCCCGCGCCCGGATGAGCGAGGCTTACTGGAAGATTCTGGAGAAAGCCTTGCAGACTCTGCCGCTTTCGCCCTCCGATCGCGAAGTAGTCAAGAATCGGGCGGTCGAGATCCGGGCGCAATATCTTCTTGATGAAGGAAAGCACCAGTTGCAACAAGAAGAATTCGAACAAGCCAGGACTTTCTTTACTGAAGCCAACACATACCTTCGGCGTTCCAAGGTGAGCCTGGTGTTAGTCGGGCTTGCGATTGCGCCGAGAGCCACCCGCAAGCTTGCCTCACTCATGGAAGGATTTCATGACTGGAGCATCCGGTACCTGCCAGGCCAGCGATAGTTTCAGGGCACAGCGCGATGCGAAGAAGCGAAATCATTAAGAACGTCAGTTCCAGCTGGGTCAGCCTGGGAGTGAACATTCTTATCGGCATTTTCCTGTCGCCCTTCATTCTTCATCGTCTGGGAAACCTTGAGTACGGAGCCTGGGTCCTGGTCTTTTCCGTAACCGGCTATTACGGACTATTCGACCTGGGAATTCGATCTTCAGTCATTCGTTATGTCTCCACATATACAGCGACGAATGATGTTGAGGGTCTGTCGCGGCTGATCAACACCAGCATCTTTGTCTACACTGCGATCGGAGCGCTCGCCATGGTGGTCACTGTGGCTGTGAGCGCACACGTGGGCGCATTGTTCCGAATGCCCGCGGACTTTATTCCCACCGCACGGCTGCTTTTTCTGATTGTGGGAACGTCGGTTTCTCTCGGCTTTACCGCCGGCATCTCCGGAGGAGTTCTCGAAGGTCTGGGGCGGTTTTACGTCGTCAATGCCACGAATCTTGTAGCCTGGCTGCTACGGGCTGGGCTCATAGTCCTGGCCTTGAACCGCGGATACGGCCTGTTGACGGTCGCGATCATCACCGTAGTGCTGCCGTTCCTTAGTTCCGCCGTTCGCGCCGTCATTGCCTTGCGCGTGTTGCCTTTGAAATTTGGCTGGCGCTATGTCGACCGAAAGTCGCTGACCGAAATCGCGCGCTACAGCAGCGTGAGCTTTATCCTGATGATTTCCTACAAGCTCCGCTTTAAGACCGACGAAATCGTCATTTCCACTTTTCTGTCAGTAGCTGCAGTCACTTTTTTCTCCAATGGCGACCGGCTTGTGGACTATGCCGGTGAGGTAGTGAGCGGTCTGGCCCAGCTCTTTATCCCCATGTCAGGACATTCGGACGCTAAGGGTGACATCAATCAGTTGAGGAAAATTTTTGTGGCTGGCAATCGCGCCTGCGCTCTAATTGTCCTGCCCATGAGCGCGACTCTGGTGATCCTGGGGAAATCGGTGATCACTGCCTGGGTAGGGCCCCGATACGTGACCGCTTCTTATCCGGTGATGGTCATCCTGTTGCTCCCCTTCACCTGCATTCTTTCGCAGGCAGCCTCTTCGCGAATCCTGTATGGTATGGCGCGTCACAAGAGTCTTGCTTGGGTTACGAGCATGGAAGGGATTGCAAACATTGTGCTGAGTATTGTGCTGATCCGGCCCTTCGGCATTATTGGGGATGCACTCGGAACGGCAATCCCGCTGTCGTGCACGGCGCTGTTTTTTCTGCCACGGCACCTTTGCAGGGTGCTCAACATCCGTGTCGCCACTTTCTTGACCGAAGCTTATACTCTGCCAGTTCTGCTATCTCTGCCCACAATTGCGACGCTGCTGCTCATGCGACGATGGTTTTTTGCACACAATTATCTGCAGGTGGGTCTTCAAATCCTGATCAGCCTCATTCCCTACGGAATCGGCCTGGCGTGGGCGTTCTGGACGGGACGAGTCTGGCGAATCGAGAAGCCGCTGGTCGAGCAGCCGCTGGATGAAGTGGGCGTGGCCTTGATCGGAACTTATCAGGACGAACAGTAATCACGGGCGGCTGCGGGATCGCATGAGGACTGTGAGAAAATATTTTCTGGCGACGCGTGGACGCCGATATGCTCAAGCCAAATCCTAGAGAGACTGAGGAATAATGCCGGCGGCCCAGGGAAGCATGCACAAGCTGGTGGGCGCGCTCGTGCAGGCTGGGCGTGTACTCACCGGGCGCCAGATCGCGGGCCGAGGACTCACCGTTTTCCCGGACGACATTTTCCTGGTTTCCTATCCCCGGTCCGGCAATACCTGGACGCGGTTTCTTCTGGGGAATTTGATCGACCAGAATAATCCGGTTACGTTTTCCAACATCGAGTCCAGGATTCCGGAAATTTATTTCAATCGTGACCGCGTGCTGCGGCAGTTGCCGCGGCCGCGCATGCTGAAGAGTCATGAATCATTTCAGCCGCACTATCCGCGGGTCATCTACATTGTGCGCGATCCGCGAGATGTGGCGGTTTCGTTTTACCACCACAACGTGAAGGCGCGAAACATTCCTGACGACTATCCCATGGTCCAGTTTGTACCGCGCTTTATTGCAGGCGAGTTCGATCCGAAGTTCGGCTCGTGGCGCGATAATGTGTTGAGCTGGACGGCGGTGCGCAAGGATGATTCCAGGTTTCTGCAATTGCGCTACGAAGACATGAAACGCGACACGGCAGGCGTGCTTGCCACGGTCGTCGCGTTTCTGAACCGCGGTTCATTTCGCAGGATCGATTCCGACCCAGAAGCGTTGCGCCGGACGATCGAGCTGAGCTCTCCGGAGAACATGCGGGCCCTCGAGAAACAGGAGGCCAGCAATTGGGTGCTCACCAAGGGCACGCGAAGCGACAAGCCTTTCATTCGCTCGGCAACGTCGGGAGGATGGAAAACACAGCTTGACCCCGAGTCCGTCGAGGCCGTCGAATCAGCGTGGAGCAGCCTGATGCAGGAATTGGGATACGAATTGGTTTCGACGCGGGCCCCGGTCTCCGAGGCGGTTTCCCAGCAAGGGCGCTCATGACGAACGAGACTCCGGCCACCACCCCGACAACGACAAAGGATTTGCTGCGGAAATTTATTCCGGATTTCTTGCTCAGGCAACGCAGCATCGTGCTCCGCCTTGGGCCCGGGGCCGGCCGGATTTACGCTAGCCTCCGCCTGTTCGACGTGCTGGGGATGCGAACGGCCCAGCAGCGCAGGGTTCCGGCTTCTGCTCGGTCATTTGTTTTTGTCTGCTTCGGCAATATCATGCGCAGCGCTATGGCGGAATTTCTGATGAGGCGCGAGTTGACCGAGACCGGAGCCGAGCAACAAGTCCGAATCGTCTCCGCCGGCCTGCACGCTAATCCCGGCCGCGAAGCGCATCCCTGGGCTCAGCAGGCCTCCGAAGACTTGGGCATTTCATTAGCTGAACACCGGGCCAAGCCGCTGACGCGAGAGATGGTGGAAGAGGCGGACTGTGTCCTCGCCATGGATTTTCAAAACAAAGCCGAACTGCTCACGCTGTATCCGGAGTATCAGGAAAAGATTTTCATGTTGAGCGCGTACGCCGAGGGTCCGTGGCAATACCGCGAAATTCCCGACCCTTATCTCGGGGATGTGGACACGACGCGGTTCTGCGCGATGCAGTTGCGAACCTGCGTGCACAATCTCATGGTGGCAACGGTCTTGTCTTCCGCGGCCCCGAAGCAGCAAGCCATAGGCAAACTCTGATCTTCGCCGTCCACCTTGCGCAGCCCTAGGTTTTATTCTTCTTCAAACGAGTTCCAAACCACTGGCGAATTCCGGCAAGTCCAGGCTGCAAATCTGACAGCCACACGTCGTCGTAGCACATGCCCGGTCGCCAGGGTACGGCCATGGTGACAAGGCTGGTCCAGAAATCCGGGAAAGCTCCCGGCCAACTTTGCGGGGGCCCCGCGCGCAGATTGCTGAGGTGAGTCAACTCGCCGATGACGCGGCGGCACATGACATTCTCGCGATAGGAAATATTCTCTGGCGGCAGCGTGCCGTCGAGGCGCCATTGAATGAGATGCCGCGGGTAGTCGATTCCGCATGCTATCGGCAGGCCGATCGAACCCCAGGGCCGTCCATTGATCTCCATCAATACAAGAGCGCCGTCGCGAGCCTGCTTGTATTCGACCATCGCGATCCCCTCAAAGCCCATCTCCCGGATGAGTTGCACACTGAGAGAGGCTAAGGACGGATCTAAGGCAACGGATTTTCTGGCGCTGCTGGCCGATCCGCGCGGGTCCACTTCGCGGACTCTCTGCCATTGAAACGGCAGGAACGCTTTTCCCGCCGCCATGAAACACGAGAAGCCGATTCCCGCCCCCGAGCTGAATTCCTGCACCATAACATCGCCCGCGATCGCCACGCGCTCTTCCACTTTCTTCTCCAGTTCGACGGCCGAATAAGCGTAGCTCACAGACCCGAACACCGCTTTGTCATTCGCCCATCGCACGGAGAAGCGATCCTTCACGACCACGGGGAACGGGCCGTCCCGACGCCGCGGCAGATCTTCGATTGACTTGACCAGCACGGTTTTCGGAACGCTGATCCCCATCTTCTCGGCCAACTGGATCGTGCGATATTTGTCGGAAGCATATTCGATCGCCTCCCGTGACGGCATAGTAATCCGGCAGATTTCAGAAAACCTTTCGCGCTGCGCCGAGAGCGGCCCCAGAGTCCAATCGGTGACGGGGATGATGAGATCGACGGCATGGGCGCGCACGAACTCGAGAACCGAGTCCACAAAAGCAGCGGCCGCGCTGGTGGATACGGGGTAGTCAAATGCTGTGCTGCAATAGCGCGAGAGTTGTGCTGCGGCGAAAATGCCATGGTTGGCGCCGACTGCGACCCAATGTCCGGCCCGCCCCGCGGACCGCGTGACCGCTAACGCGGCCGCGCTGTGCCCGTCCAAAACCAATATTCTTGCCAATCTTCTTGTCCTTGCCAGCCGGCGCTGATCCCGTCTCAGTCTAATTAAACCGCTCGCCCTGCAAAAGCGCTTTCGAGGTTCCAGCGCAGGCCGGACTGCGTCTTGGTGGGACGCAGCCGTTTCAGGCTGAGCAGATTGTCGCCGCGGCGCGTCAAGCCGCTGTCGGTAGTAACTGCAGTCTCGTAGCCCACGGCGCTGCTCTGCTCGACGGTCTGCTCGCTCCAATGCGGAAAAAGCGCCGGACAAGGGTAAGAAAAATGGTTGATTGGTATGCCCAGCTGCAGTTCCAGCCGGCGCTTGGATTCAGCAAGCTCGCGGTGCGCGTCTTCTTGCTTCAGCTGCGCCATATTTGGATGCGTCATCGTGTGGGAGCCGACAATGTGTCCGTGAAGCGTCAACTCGCGCAACTGATCGTAAGTCATCATGAGCGAGCCCGATTCGATCGGCAGGCAAGTCTTCAGTTCCTGCTCGATACGCTTGACGAACCCTTCCTGCGCCGGTCCGCTGAGTTGACAGCAGGCGTCGCAAGCCGCCAGATACGCCTGTTCGCTGTGGGTTGAATCACTAAGGTTCCACGATTTAGAAAGCGGATCGCTCCACGCCACGAGCTTCGTGTGCCGAAAAGCAAACCGCAAACGGCTGGGCCACGGCAGCTTTTTGTTTTCGACGCAGTCCACCGTCGCATAAAACACTGCCGGAATGGAACACCGATCGAGAATAGGCATCGCGACTTCATAGTTGTCAGCGTAGCCGTCGTCGAAGGTGACGACCACAGCTCGCTTGGGCAAATCTTCGCCGGCCTGAAGACGTTTGACCATCTCGTCCAGACTGAGGGGATGAAATTCGCGCGCGAGCAGTTCCATCTGCGCCCGAAACTCGACTTCCGAGTGGATGATGCCACCGAGAGAATCGGCTTGCGCGGCGGGATCGGGCAGAACTGAGTGGTACATCAGAATTGCCGCAGCCGGACCCTGCAAATCTGAGGCAAGCCGCAACGCGCCGCTGGCAAGAATCGCTTTTTTCGCCAAATCTCTCATGCATGCGGCGCCGAGTGCCTTTTGCCGGACCTATTTGCAGTTTAACCGAGATGAGAGTCTCGCCGGACCTCCGACTCGCTGCTCGACGCACTCGAACTGCAATTTCTTGCGCAAAATCCCTCGGCGCAGCAGAAATTATTCCCCATCCTGCGCAACGATTTGCATACAAGCACAGAGTCACTACGAAATTCCCAGCGGAAATCTCAAGCTTTTCCTTTTATCCTTATCAGTTTACAGTACAATAGCTAAAAGCCTTCCGGCACGGCACTTGCGCGTACTTTTGAGTGCAATCTTAGTCGTGTACACTATGGCTAATCAGGGTCATTGGCCCGCAACAAATTTGTAGTCTGTTTTTGTGTCCTCCCCGATTAGCAGTCCGGAAGTCTTCATCGATTCCTTCTGTGAGACGCTGAATTTTGCAGGCAGTAAATCCAAAACCAACGAACCTTGGAGGTTCACGCACTTGTCTGCTTCGACCAGTCATTTGATCGCCCCGCACGGCGGCGAACTCATCAATCTTGTTACCTCATCGGAAAAAGCTGCAGAACTGAAGGCCCATTCGCGCGAGTGGCCATCCTGGGACCTGACGGCGCGTCAGGTTTGCGATCTCGAATTGCTCATGAACGGAGGGTTCTCTCCTCTGCGCGGCTTCATGACCAAACCCGATTACGAAGGCGTTTGTCACAATATGCGGCTGGCCAGCGGAGTTCTCTGGCCAATGCCGATCACGCTCGACGTAACTGAAGAATTTGCGAAGAAACTCACACCCGGCAACAGCAAAGTTGCGCTGCGCGATGCCGAAGGCGTGATGCTGGCGGTGTTGCACGTCGAGGAAGTATGGCAACCCGACCGGGCGGCCGAAGCTAAGGCGGTATTCAACAGCACCAGCAAGGCTCATCCCGGCGCCGATTACACCATGAACAAGGCGAACCCCTGGTATGTGGGCGGGCGAGTGGAGGGGCTTCAAGGTCCATCACATTATGACTTCCGCATGTTGCGGTTAACGCCGGCAGAGTTGCGGGCTGAGTTCGCTCGCCTGGGTTGGCGTCGTGCCGTAGCGTTCCAGACCCGCAATCCTATGCACCGCGCGCACGTGGAGCTCACTTTCCGCGCGGCGAAGCAGGTCGAGGCCAATCTTCTGATTAATCCGAGCGTTGGCATGACCAAGCCAGGAGACGTGGACTACTTCACCCGCGTTCGCTGCTACCAACTTCTTCTGTCAAAATTCCCTCAGGACACTGTGAAGCTCGCTCTTCTTCCGCTGGCCATGCGCATGGGCGGGCCGCGCGAGGCCATTTGGCACGCTCTGATTCGCAAGAATTACGGCTGCACTCATTTCATTGTAGGCCGCGATCACGCCGGTCCGGGCAAAGACACGGCTGGAGACGGCAAGCCCTTCTACGGTCCCTATGAGGCGCAGGAGGTCTTCAAGAAAAACGAAGCCGACATCGGCGTGACCATGGTCAGTTTCAACATGATGGTCTACCTTGAGGATCAGGACAAGTACGTTCCCGACAATGAAGTCAAGCCGGGCGACAAGGTTCTGAATATTTCCGGTACCGAACTACGCGATCGGCTGAACGAAGGCCGCGACATTCCCGCATGGTTCACCTATCCGGAGGTGGTTCAGGAACTGCGGCGCAGCTTTCCGCCGCGCGCCAAGCAGGGCGTGACCATCTTCTTCACCGGACTCTCAGGTTCGGGCAAATCCACCATCGCCAACGTGCTGATGACGAAATTTCTGGAAGTCGGCGGACGTCCGGTGACCTTGCTCGACGGCGACCTGGTGCGTAAGCATCTTTCATCAGAGCTCGGATTCTCGAAAGAACATCGCGACATCAACATTCGCCGCATCGGTTATGTCGCTTCGGAAATCACGAAGAACGGGGGCATCGCGATTTGCGCCCCTATCGCGCCCTATGACGCAACTCGCAAACACGTGCGGCAGCTGATCGAGCCCTACGGCGGCTTCATCCTGGTGCACATCGCCACTACGGTCGAAGTCTGCGAGCAGCGCGACCGCAAGGGTCTGTATGCCAAAGCACGGGCTGGCATTCTCAAGGAATTCACCGGGATTTCTGATCCCTACGAAGCTCCGACAGATGCCGACGTAACTATCAACACGGGCGAATTGTCAGCCGAGGAAGCCGCGCAGGAAATCATTTTGCACCTGGAGAGGGAAGGCTTCATCGGCGCAAACGGGAAAGGGTAAGACGAAGAGGAATCGACTATGCCACTATTAGCGGCCAAAATTCTGGTTGGCTTTGTCGTAGGCATCCTCATTGGCTTGAGCGGCGTGGGGGGTGGCGTTTTGCTGCTCCCCGTGCTGATTTTTGGCTTGAAGGTGCCGCCGATCATGGCGGTTGGTTCCGACGCGCTGTTCAACTTCTTCACGAAAATTCCGGCGAGCCTGCTCCATCTCAAAAAAGGCACCGTCCGCCGCAAAGTTGTGATCGCACTGGCGGTCGGGAGCATTCCCGGCTCCATTTGCGGAGTAAAGCTGCTGATGTATATCCGCCATCTCTACGGCGATGGCGTCAACAGCTTCATCAAGACCGCGGTCGGCGTGCTGCTCATCGTGATTCCCACGCTGCTGCTGTTTCAGAAAAGAATTGAGGACAGCGTTGCCAATCGCCCGCCGACTGCGAAGAGCTTCGCGGGCATGGCCGTGATCGGACTGGTTGCGGGTTTTCTCGTGGGGATGACCTCGGTCGGTTCCGGCAGCATCATCATGATGTTGCTACTGCTGTTCTACAGTTATCCGCCGAAGGTGAATGTCGGCACCGACATTGTCCATGCGGTCATCCTGACCGGCGTCACCGGCCTAATGCACTTTCGGCTGGGCAACGTCGACTCCGGACTGGTCGTGTCCCTGCTGATTGGCTCGATTCCCGGCGGGCTGCTTGGATCGCATTTGGCTACGCGCGTCCCCATGCTTTGGCTGCGCCGCATTCTTTGCGCCTTGCTGTTGATTACCGGGGCTCGCATGTTGTGGGCTTGATTTCCGCCGCACTGATTTCGCCGAACTTGATTTCCGGTGAAGCTGGTTTCCATTCGAACCTGATTTCTTTCGAGCCTGATTCGGCTAACGTGATTCAGAAAAATATGACTTCTTGTTATGTCGATATCGTGCAGCGCATTGCAGCCGCGTTAGAGGCTGCCCGCGCCGTCTTCTCCCGCTTTACACCGGGTGCGATTGCCACCGAATACAAGATCGGACACGATCCTGTGACCGAGGCTGACCGCGCCGTCGACGCCGTCCTGCGCCAGAACCTGCTGCGCGATGGCGAAGGCTGGCTTTCGGAAGAAAGTGTCGACGACATTTCGCGCCTCAGCAAGAGCCGCGTCTGGGTGGTCGATCCGCTCGACGGCACCCGCGAGTTCGTGGCCGGCATTCCGGAATTCTGCGTGTCCATCGGATTTGTCGAAAATGGGCGGCCAGTCGCGGGAGGCATCTGTAATCCCGCAACCAACGAAACCGTCATCGGCTCCATCGATTCTGGAGTGCTCTACAACGGCAAGCCCGCGCGTCCCAGCCAGCGGACGACCCTGCCAGGCTCGCTGATTCTGGCCAGCCGCAGCGAGGTCAAACGCGGCGAGTGGCAACAATTCCAGAGCAACGATTATCAGATTCGTCCGATGGGCTCGGTGGCATACAAGCTTGGCCTGGTAGCGGCCGGCCGCGCCGACGTCACCTTCACATTGACGCCGAAAAACGAATGGGACGTGGCCGCCGGCGCCGCGCTCGTCGAAAGCGCGGGAGGATTTGTCGCCACACTCGACAACACGCCTCTGCGCTGCAACAATCGCAATCCGCTTCTGACTGGCCTGATGGCCTGCGGTCCGTTTCTTCGGGAGGAGTTGCTTTCAGCTCTGGAGGCTCATCTGCCGGCGCCCACCGCGAACCCCAGCCTTGGTTAGACTCCCGTCAGACGCCCAAGGTCAGGTGCTGAAGGGCCTCGATCGGGCGCAGCTCTTAATCCTCAGGCACGATGTAGCTTTGCGACGCGGTCTTCCGCACAGCAACCAGTGATCCTACGCCGCTGATCCAGCTTTCAAACTCGGTCCGGCTGCGGCCCGTGGTATCGACGAATCGGGGCAGTAAGAATGGATTATCCTCGCGGCCGGCTAGGCCAGCGTCACAGGTCATCGCCGAGATAACACCTTCCTTTTTCAGCCATCCGAAAAACTCCTGCCGGTACACGCCGCTGGGATAGCAGAACTGGCTCGATTCCCTTCCCGTCAGGGCGCGAATTCTCTCTCGGTTTTCGGTGATCTCGCGGCGGAACAAAACTTCGTCTTCAGGCGTTCTATGGCGATGGGTGTGTAGCTGCACGTCGACGCCATTGCTTGCAACCTGCGCCACTTCCTGCGCATTCATCAGCTGCAGCATTCGCTTGGATGCGAAGGCTGAATAGTCGATTCCGAGACCATCTGCCAAGCGGCGTGCGATCTCATTTTTCTGCAGGCCAGTCAGGTTCTCCCGTTCGGATCGTTCAATCAGAGCGCGGACGATCCGGTGCCGTCCCAGTTCGGTCGTCAGGTCGACTGGTTCGGAGAGACCGAGTTCCTGCGCCCCGCTTAGTTGCTCGCCGCGCCGCTTCCACAGCATGTAGGAGCAGGTGAGGTTGAAAATCGGCATCTCGTGATCGGTGTAATAGGTAGTTTGATAAACGGTAACGGGATAGTTGTGCTTCTTCAGCAGCGGATAGGCCTGCCTGTAAAAATCATACGTGCCGTCGTCGAAGGTGATGGCGACGCTACGCGGCGGCAAATCGCGGGAGCCCAAGCGGGTTAGAGCTTCGCCTAAGGGCAGCACGGAACAACGCATCGCTCGCAGCGTTTCCAACCGCTGTTCGAGCAGGCTGGCCGGCATGTAGAGTTGCGGCCGCCACTGGTGTTCGTCGTCGAGAGAAATTCCGTGATAGCAGAGGATCAGCAAGCGCTCCCGGCGCCACTGGCTGTTGGCCACGAGATGGAACGCTCCTGTACCGCGGAGCAGAGCGAGGCCGGCAAGCTTGATTTTTCTCAGCATCTGCATTTGAGAATGATTAGTGGTTCATGATTGAGGACAGCGATGGCTTATCGCGTCCGCTATGAACTTCTCATCGCAACGCGGCGTCGCTCTGCGCAGAGATCACAGCCGGATCAACCTCGCCATCCAGGAACACTCTTTGCCACAGTTCGAGATTCAGAAGACGCCAAATGCGATTGCCATGGTCGCGATGTCCGGCGCGGTGCTCATCAAAAATACGCTGGATCGCTTTGCGGCGGAAAAGCCCACGTGCCTGGCTGCGCGGTTCTGAGAGCAGTCGCTCGATCTCCTCCAGTTGCGGCCCCGCCAGCCAATAAGCCCATGGCGTTGGAAAGCCCATCTTCTTGCGGTAGACAATCGATTCGGGCAGCAGATCGGCTACCGCTTCCTTGAGAATAAACTTACCCGCCATGCCTTTGATCTCGTGGCTGGCAGGAATGCGCGCGGTGAACTCCACCAGCGGATGATCGAGAACCGGCACCCGACTCTCAATCGAAGCCGCCATGCTCATTTGATCCTGCTTCATCAGCAATTCGATCAGATAGCTGTTGATATCGGTATAGAGCAGGCGATGCAGCAGGTCACCACTCGACCGATCCCATGCGCCCATCGACCCGGCGTAGGCCTGCCCCGCGCTGGCAAGAGCAGCAGGTGTCAAGAGCTCGGAAAACTCGCTGGCGGAAAATGCCGAGTAGAAATTGTCGAAGTAAAACGACGGCCAGTCTTCACCGTCGCGCATCAGGAACGTGTGTTCTAATTTGCGGTGCAGGCTGGCGGAGAGCGGCGCGGAGCTGATACCGGCATGCAAGGCTCGCCGCAAGAAAGCAGGCACCATGGCGCGGTAAGTCCGGTCCATTTTCGAATTCACCAACGTCCACGCATACCGGGTATAGCCTGCCAATGTCTCATCACTGCCCTCGCCGGTGAGTACCACCGTCACGCGCTCACGCGCGAGTCGGGCCACGTAATATAGCGAGACGCTCGAGGGCCACACGACCGGTTCGTCTTCGTGCCAGATGAGCAGTGGCAGGCTCGAGAAAAATTCTTTGCGGCTCAAGCGCACTTCATGGTGATCCGATCCAATGTGCTTGGCCACCTGCCGGGCATACGGGAGTTCGCTGAACTCCTCTTCACCGTATCCGACGGCAAAGGTTTGAATCTGATCACCGCGAATTTTCGTGGTCAGGGCCGCGACTGCGGACGAATCCAGGCCGCCGCTGAGAAATACGCCCAACGGCACGTCGCTCATCAAATGCGACTCGACCGCGCTTTCGAGCAGTTCCCGGTACGTCTTCACATAGTACTCGTGCGACTGCGGCTCCTGATCCACCTCGGCAGTGAAGTCCCAATAACGGTCGATCCGCGGCTCATCGTGCTCGGAAAGTTCCAGAGTATGTCCCGGCATCAGCTTGCGAATCCCGGCGAACATGGTTTCCGGCCCGGTGATGTAACCGAACGTCAGATATTCCGCCAGCGTCCCGCGGTTGAATTCGGCAGTCACATCGGGATAGGCCAGAATCGTTTTGATCTCTGAACCGAAGAGAAACGACTTGCCATCAAAGCGGTAGTAAAAAGGCTTGATCCCCAGCCGATCGCGCGCAGCGAAGAGCGAACGCTTGCGCCGATCCCAGATCACGAAGGCGAACATGCCGCGCAGATGCTTCACGCAATCGCGGCCGTATTCTTCATACAGATGGACAATGGTTTCGGTGTCGCTGCGAGTACGATAGCGATGCCCCTTGGCCTCCAGCCCGGCCCGCAGTTCCGCATGATTGTAGATTTCGCCGTTGAAGACGATCCAGACATCATGATTTTCGTTGGCCAGCGGCTGATGGCCGCTCTTGACGTCGATAATGCTCAGCCGGCGCATAGCCAGGCCGACATTTTCTTCAATGAAGAAGCCCTCGTCATCAGGCCCGCGATGCACGATGCGGCGGTTCATGCCCGCCAACACGTCACCCTTCACGTGCCAGTCGCGATCGGAAAAGAAGATCCCACAAATCCCGCACATAGGTCAGCTTTTTTCTTCCGTAAACTTGCCCACAGGTTGCAGACTACTTTTCTCCACCAACATTTTCCAGCCCTCGCGGTCGACCACGGTAGCCTCCAGATCGGAGGACACGACCTCGAATTGCTTTTCAGTTCCGATGATCTCGCAGCGCAAGACGGTCCGCTTGGCCGTCACGAGCGGCCGCTCCGACCACTCCACATAGGTTGCATTACAGCAAATAAGTGTCTGCGTCGAGTCGCCTGCCTGTCCCCAATAGAGAAACTCGGCGTCACTGCTCCACTGCTCAAGCTTCCAGGGCTTGCCCGCGCCGAACACGATGCGGTGTTCGTCCCGGTCGGTTTTGTAGCAGTATCCCACCGCGGGGCTGGAGGATGGCGCGATAATCCGGGTGAATTTGTGTTCCGAGCGCGAAAGATCGTCCGAAACTCCTGAAGCCGGGATCATCAACGTTACAAATTCGGCGGGAAGGTGCGCGCTGGTGGTGAAATGCACAACGCGGTGATTTTCTTTTTTTCCATACGCCGGGGAGTACGGCTGCTCTTCAACGCTTTCTGTCCAGCCATAGCTATCGACAGCGACGAACCGAAGGCTTTCGCCTTGACCGAGAAACATGTGACCTTGCCCGCTGACCGCTTTCAGCCCAGGCGCAACATGCCAGTAGATATCCAACGGATACTCTCCGAATCCCAAGGCTAAGTCCCGCACCAGCCAGAAGCTGGACTTGAGCGAGAAGACGAAACGCCGATGGATGACCGCATTTGGCAAGCGCGAGTAGCCGTCATGGCTGCCGGCAAAGAGATCGAAAGTCTGACCCGCAATCCAGCCTTCAGCGTCGACCTTTGGCAGCCTGCCCCAACTGAAGGGCCCTTTCGGTTCAGCCTGATCCTGGCCCGCCACAGACAGCGCATTGTGAGCGCGAGTGCCGCGAAAGCAATCGCGTTGGTCGGCTGCTCCGATATATTCGAACGTCCCAGAATCGATGAGCAAATCTACGCCGCCGCTGCTGGCAGTCAGGCTGAGGGCATCTGCATGGCCATGGCCCGCGCTGTGTGCGCCTTGTCGGCCCGCATCGATTATCAATTGCCGGCTGGGACGATCGCCGCTCATCACATATAGCCCACTCGTTTGGAATGCAATCGAGTTGCGCGTAGGAACGACTGCCGGGAGCTGGTTGAATTCTTCCATGCCGGATTCCCCCAGCAGCCAAAGCGTCTCCTCCCGCGGGCCTCGGGCAATGCTCTTGAAATCTCCGCGTCCAAACAGCACGGCCCCCGTCGCCAGCGGATCGAGCAGATGCTGCTTGCGGTTTCGCGAGGCATCAAACAGGCGCCCGCCATCGTCGTCACCAAACTGCGGCACACTTCGATCCCGAGCCAGAGCCGCCAGCGCTTCCAGCATACGTTCCAGCGTACGATCATATTGCGAGGGAATCGAAATCTGGTTCGCCGACGCGAGCACTGCCGAGTGCAAGAAAAAGTCCAGGGCGTAGACGTGGTAGTAGAGGGACTGCTCGAAATGGAGTCCATCTGATTGCACCTGCCGCTCCGCCTCCTGTTGCACAATCTGCCAGCCACGCTGCTGCCAGCGCCGCGCCCCCGGAATCTCCGGACACAGCGTGCCGATGAAAAACAGTGCGACCGCCTCTCCCAGCAGATGAGTGTTGGGCGAAAAATAAGTAGATAGGTAGCAGTCAATGTGCCGTCCAGCAACGGCCAGGCCACGCAGCCACGCTGCTCGAAACCCAGATGGCATCCCTGGCGAATCCGCCAGGAGAAAATAAACCCAGAGCCACGAAAGGCTGCGGAATGCAACTTCCAGGCTGCTGGCCCAGTTGATGCCCATGGGATACGGATTTTCCGCTTGCCAGTGTTCCCACTCGCGGAACAGTTCCGCGGAAAATTTCTCGTTGCCGCTCAACCGGAACGCTTTCGCCAACGTGACCAGATGCTGGTGCCGGTTCAGCTCCCACGTAACTTTACTATCACCCACCTCGGTAAAATCGAGGTACTTCACGCGGAACCACGGTTTTCTCGGCGCACGCTTCCCGTGGACACGGTCGCAGTGCCAGTCGATCTGCGCTCCATAGTCGACCGCCTCGTAGCCCAGTAGGTCAAAGCGATGCTCGCATATCCGCTCGGCTCGCTCGACGATCTGCGCGGCCTGTTCGGGAAAAAGTTGGCGCAGTTTTGCGCACAGCCCCGGAACCTGCTCGGGCGAGAAGAAGAATCGTGGCTGTATCGAGCCAACGTGCTGCATTTGCGGAGCGAAGTCGGAGCCGGCCTTGGAGCGCAGCAGGTCGAGGCGGGCGGTGGCTTGCTGGCGGATGCGGTCGACAATTTCCGCGCGGTCCATGGCCAGCACGCGCCGGTAAATTCGCTTCCAACCCGCCGGTCCGGAACTCATTCCACACCTCGTGAGAGCAAGAGTTCGGTATAGAGCTGGTCGGTGTTCGCAACCATCCGCTGAACGCTGAATTCAGAGGCCACGTACTCGCGCCCATTCTTTCCCAGGCGCGCTGCAAATTCCGGATCGCGCAACAGATGAAGGAGTGCCTCCGCCAGAGCGGTCGAATCCTGCGGCGGAACGAGCAACCCAGTCCTGCCATCTTCAAGAATCTCGGCGTTGCCTCCCACCCGGCTCGCGACCGTGGGCAAGCCAGCGGCCAGATACTCCAAAACAGCATTGGGCAGACCCTCAGCCCTCGAAGGTAGAACGGCGATATCGCAGCAAGCAAGAATTCGAGGAACGTCGTCGCGCCGCCCGAGGAACAGAAAATGCCGACCCAAGCCGAGTTCCCCAGCCATCCGCTCGAAGTCTTTTCTCTTCTCGCCGTCGCCCACGAGCACAAAACGAGTCTCGGGAAATTCGCGCGTGATCGACGCGGCAGCCGCAATCAGCCAGGGATGGCCTTTTACATCGGTGAGCATGTTTCCGACCAGCACAATCCACTTTTCGTTCTGGTGTTGCTCGCCCGGCATGAGCCAATCCCGATCGCGCGATCCGCGGCCAAATTTTTCCATGTCCACGCCGTTATAAATCACGCGAACTTTCTTAGGAGCAAAGTGATTCTCGGCCAGGACCGCGTCCCGCACCGCACCTGCGTTGGTCAGAACAGCAGTAGAGAGATTCTGCAGACGGCGAAGCCATACCCGCCGCCGAGTCTTGTACAAATCGAGATGCGCCAGGTCACGCTGGCTCGAAATGATCACGGGAACCCGCGCCATCACGGCAGCCGGAACACCCAGTAAGTTCGCATAAAGGTCGTGTGCATGAAAAATCTTATAGCCACCCCGGCGCAGAAAGATCGCCAGCCGCAACATCTGAAAAATCCCGCCGATCGAATCCATTCCGCCCTGGGGATAAAACTCGCGCACCGAGACCGCCGTGCCCGCCAATTTCTCGAGTAGCGGGCCGCGCGCGCGCAGGCAACCGAGGGTCACATCGTATCGCTCCGCGTCGAGCCTGGTGGCGAGTTCCACGGCCTGCGTCTCGGTACCCCCAACGTTCAGAGAATCGAGCAGGAAAAAAACCTTTCGCCGCGCCACGGCTCGGTTCGTCTTGGAAAGGTTGCCCTGCCGCCCCGGTGCCGGGTTCTCCACGGTTAGCGACTCCGGGCAGGGCTGGTTCGACGAATCCATGCTCCTTCATACTAGCGACAATTCTGCGTACTGCACAGGTGTTAGAGTCTGGTTTGTCAGCCTCGCTTTCAGACCTCAGCGCGGGCTTAAACATGACCACTGGATACACGCCTAAATGGCTGGGCAACAGTAGGTTAAGGGAATATGTCGACCAATGGGAATGCTCGAAGTATCACCCAGTTTGCCGCATTCCGGCGCAGTCGGCTATCTTAGATGGGGTGATCTCAAATTGAACTATTTTAGCCGACAATCTTAGCTGCACCGTCTTGAAGCTGTCGCGACTCGATGAAGAGGAAGGGGCAAGGGCTGCATGAGCCGGGGGATCAGCATTTTTGGTTTGGGGTATGTAGGCACCGTCACCGCGGCTTGTCTGGCGCATCAGGGTAACCGGGTTACAGGAGTCGATCTCAGCGCCGCCAAAGTGGAGGCACTGGGCAGCGGACGTAGTCCGATCGTTGAGCCCAAAGTCGCCGACCTGATTGCCGAGTCGCAGAAGGCCGGCCGGCTGCACGCCACTAACGAATCAGAGAAGGCCGTTCTCGAAACGGAAATCTCGTTTCTTTGCGTCGGCACCCCCAGCCTGCGCAACGGCAAGCTGGATCTCGGCCACATCGCCCCCGTCTGCCAGGAGATCGGAGAAGCGCTCCGCAAGAAAAACGCTTTCCATCTAGTCGTTCTGCGCAGCACCGTGTTGCCGGGGACGGCCGAGACTATCGTCGTTCCTACCCTTGAAAAAGCCAGCGGAAAGAAAATGGGACGCGACTTCGGCGTATGCGTGAATCCGGAGTTCATGCGCGAAGGCACAGCGGTAGCTGATTTTCTCGAGCCCTCCATTACCATCCTGGGAGCGGCCGACCCCGAGCACAGCAAGATTCTGCGCGATCTCTACGCCTGGGTGCCGGGCAGGGTTTTTGAAACCTCATTCCGTTCGGCTGAGATGGCGAAATACGTGTGTAATGCCTGGCACGCGGTAAAAGTTTCGTTTGCCAACGAGGTCGGCACTCTGGCCAAGGAATTGAAAGTTGACGCCGAAGCCGTAGTCGAGATTTTCACTGCCGACACGAAGCTCAATATTTCCTCCAGCTATTTGAAGCCAGGATTCGCCTTCGGCGGCTCCTGCCTGCCGAAAGACGTGCGCGCTCTGAACTATCGCGCCAAAGAACTTGATCTTTCCTTGCCCCTGTTCGAGTCGATTCTGGCCAGCAACGACGCACACCTCGATCGTGCGATCGAAATCGTACTCAGCACTGGCAAGAAGAACGTTGCCGTGCTCGGCCTCAGTTTCAAGGCGGCCACCGACGATCTCCGCGAGAGTCCGCAGGTGCAACTCGTGAAGCGCCTGATCGGCGAGGGCTGCAAGCTCCAGATTTGGGACGACAACGTTTCTTTGGGACGCTTGATCGGCTCTAACCGCCAGTACATCGAAACCGTGATTCCCCACATCGGCTCGCTGCTATGCGCAAGTCTGGAGCAAGTGCTCAGCCAGGCAGAGGTGGTCGTCATCGGCACTCGTGGGATTGACCGCAAGATTCTCGACTCTAATCTTCGCCCCGATCAATTCGTGGTCGATCTGGTGAATCTCGAAAAGTCCCGGCGGCCTTCGGCGAGCGTTTCCTATGAGGGCTTGTGCTGGTAGGCCCCTGAAATGGGCATCGGAACTGGGCTCCTGAAACATGAAAATACTCTGGGTGAAGGCAGGAAAGTTGTTGCCGGTCGATACCGGGGGCAAGATCCGTTCGTTTAATATCCTGCGACATCTGGCACGCGAGCATGAGGTCACGCTGCTCTCTTATTATGGCGGACGTCGTGATCCGGAGTATGAAACCGCCATCGCACAGCATTTGCCCGGGGCTCAGACCATCTACACCGCTGCGCCAGATGGAACGCTGGCTCAGTCACTTGACTACATTCTGCGGCTGCCTTCGACTGCTCCATATGCAGTAAAGAAGTTCACGCATCCGCGGGTTCGTCAGGAGGTTGCGCGGAGCCTAGGCGACCGTAGCCTTGATGTGGCGGTCTGCGATTTTCTTTCGGCGTCGCTGAATTTTCCCGACAGCCCGACGGCTCCAGTGGTCTTGTTTCAGCACAATGTCGAGACCATGCTGTGGCGGCGAATGGCGCAGACGGAAAAATCTGTCGTACGCAAACTCGCCTACGGCATCGAAGCTCGCAAAATGTCATCTTACGAACAGCGCGCGCTTCGAAGATTTCAGCACGTGATTGCGGTTTCGGCGCACGACCGCGACGCCATGCTCACTTTGTCATCGTCCTCTAGCTGCCCCATCACCGTCGTACCGACCGGCGTGGACACGGAGCAGTATCAAGCCGCGCCGTCTGTTTCCGGAAATCCTCCCCTGATCGTTTTTACCGGCTCTATGGACTGGGAGCCCAACATAGACGCGATGGAATACTTCTGCCGCGAAATCTGGCCGCTCGTTCTGGCCGAGTATCCGGACGCGCGTTTTCAGATTGTAGGCCGCACTCCGCACCCGCGCGTGCAAGGCCTCGCCTCAGCTTCGGTCGAAGTCACCGGGACTGTGCCTTCGGTCGCTGACTATTTGCGTGCGGCCACGGTCGTGATCGTGCCTCTCCGCATCGGGGGCGGAACTCGGCTCAAGATTTTCGAAGCCATGGCCATGGCCAAGGCGATGGTTTCCACTTCCATCGGTGCCGAAGGCCTGGACGTAACCCATGGCCGCGACGTGGTGATCGCCGATGATGCCCAATCATTTGCGGCCGGCATTCTGCAGTTTCTGCGCGACCCCGCGCTGCGCCGCAGCTGCGAACAAAATGCCGCTGAGTTGGCTTCGCGCTACGACTGGTCGCAGATCGCCCGGCGCTTTGCCGACGTGCTTCGCGATGCCGCAGGCAGCTTTCGCTCCGGCCAAGGCGCGGTGTCCAGCAAAGTCGTGCCGGTGCAACCGTGAGAATTCTGGTGCTCGATGGCAACCAGAACCAGGCGGTGGCCAGCGTGCGCTCGCTGGCGAACGCGGGACATCAGGTTCTGGCGGGAGCATCAAGTTCATGGTCGAAGGCCGGCTGGTCCCGCTCCTGTCGCGGCACGTTTCGATATCCCGACCCGCATCAGGATGTCTCCGGCTTCGTCGCGCGCATTGCGGAAGTGGCTGCGCAGCAATCCGGCACGCTAGTACTGCCTATGACAGAAGCGACGACCCTTCCATTATCAGCCCGGCGCGAAGTGCTGCAGACTACCGGTGCCAAGCTGGTGCTGCCTTCCCATGACGACGTTCTGCGTGCGTTCAACAAAGAA
>Ga0210389_10000716_pt1 | contig 28608 bp, 21 predicted proteins | sample IncBWH28OmetaG_FD_160127 | JGI IMG/M metagenome (GOLD analysis project Ga0210389, IMG submission 160127) | Forest soil microbial communities from Barre Woods Harvard Forest LTER site, Petersham, Massachusetts, United States - Inc-BW-H-28-O ... | reverse complement strand
GAGCCAGGCGACCCGGCGCGGATCAAGATCAGAGGCGACCTGCGGACGCCAGGCCAGGGAAGGTTCCCACGCCGCGCCATCTGGATCGCGCTGAGCCGCGACGACTACGACACGGCGATCGAAGCCCACCAGCGGGGACGGTACGTCCAGGTCACCGGCGAACTGACCACGACTGGGCGTCTAGAGCTGACGGCACACAGCTTCGAGGTCGTGCCTCGCTAACGCTGTCATGCCTGAACGCCACAGGGTTCCAGGCTCTGGATCGATGATGCAATGATAAGTTTAAGTAATCATGGAAGAGCTATTATGACGGCATGAACGTGTCAACGCATCATCCGATCCTCTACACGGCGCCGCCGCTGACCAGTGAGGACGAGGTGGTCCTCGGGGAGATCCACCGGATGCGTAAGGAACTCCGGCATGTTCTGCGGACGCCGCGGCGCTGGGAAGGCGGACTGCGCCGCTCGGCGCTCGCCCGGAACATCCAGGGCTCGAACAGCATCGAGGGTTACGAGGTTGCCGAGGACGATGCCGCGGCGGCGATCGACGGAGAGGAACCGTTCAGCGCGGACGAGATGACGTTCCTGGAAATCCAGGGCTACCGGCAGGCTCTTGGCTACGTCCTTGCGATGAGTGACACGGACTACTCCACGTTCGATACGACCGAACTGCGCGCCATGCACTACATGATGCTCAGCCACGATCTAGGGAAATCGCCAGGCCGCTACCGCAAGGGCCCGATCTACGTCCACGACGAGCGCAGCGACAGGGTCGTCTATGAAGCCCCCAACGCGGACGATGTCCCGGCACTCATGGAAGCACTGGTCGAGAGCCTGCACGGCGGCGTGAATAGCGATCCGGTCATCCGCTCGGCCATGGCGCACCTGAACCTGGTAATGATCCACCCGTTCCGCGATGGCAACGGGCGGATGGCCCGCGCCCTGGCGACCCTCGTGCTGACGCGGTCCGATATCGGTGAGCCCGAATTCTCCAGCATTGAGGAATGGCTCGGCGCCAACACGGAGGACTACTACAGCGTGCTGGCGCACACCGGGCACGGCTCGTGGCGACCACGGTCCGACCCGCATCTGTGGGTTGCGTTCAACCTGCGTGCCCATCACATGCAGGCCCAGACTGTGGCCCGCCGGGTGAGCGAGGCCGGGGCAACGTGGGATGAACTCGACCGGCTCGCCAGAGACCACGGGCTCCCGGAGCGCGCGCTGGACCCGATGTTCGACGCTGCTCTTGGCTACCGTGTCCGGCGGGGCGGGTATGTGAAGCGTGCTGGCGTAACCGACCAGACGGCCACAAGGGACCTCGCCGCCCTCGTGTCGGCGGGCATCCTGGTGGCCCGCGGCAACGGCCGGGGCCGCTACTACGTTGCTGGACCGCCGATCAGGGAGATCCAGGACCGTCGCCGCTCAGCCCGCAAGCCACTGCACGACCCCTATCCCTGGATGCGCGCGGCACTTGCCGAGAAGCCCCAGCGGTAATTGTCCAACGTGCACGGATGTGTGGTCGGTTGGCTAGAACAGTGGCGATTCGCCGTCTGCTGGGCCCGATGCGAGGCGCCTGCGTGAGCCCTTCCTAACGTAGCGGCCCGCCTCAACTTCTGAGGAATGGCGGGCGTGGTTGAGCTCCAGGAGGCGGTCGAGGATTTCCTGGCGGGGGGCCGGGGCAATGGTGTAGCGGGTTCCCTGCCGGGTGGCATGGAAGCCGTGGCCGAGGGAGTCTGCCAGGTCGGTCCAGCCGTAGGTGCGGACGGTGGCCACGTCGATCAGACAGTGGATGTCGCGAAGTTCGGCGATGTCCGAATCTGTGCATGACTGGTCGTGGACGAGGTTGTAGGTGGTGGTCAGGCCTGAATGGCGGCACAACATGAGGTTCCGGCGAGAGGTATCCAGGCGGGATCCCAGAGATCGAAGCTCAGGACTCAGGCCTGGGAGAGGGAAGGTATCGAAGACGTCTGACGGTGAGTAGTTGAGGTCAGCCTTCATCGTGGAGCTACGACTGATGGCCCACCAGTAGTGCAGAGCACTAGACAAGATGGCGAGTATCGCGGTGTCGTCAGTGGCGAAAACGCCGAGTTTATGCGCGAACACTTGTCCTGTCGGCACCATGACCGGCATAACGACCTTGCTGACCTTCGTGATCACGATTACTTGCCTCAGTTCAGCAATCGCCGAAATCATACCTGGCCGTTTCTCCGCATAGTGCCACCAGTAGTCTCGATGCGCTTTCCGGTTGTCTTGCTCCCGTTGAGGCTTGACATCTTTGACTACCTTGGCAAACGGTTCGATATAAGTCCTTGACTTCTCCAGAGGCCAGTTATGGAAATTGATGACCCACCGACTAGCGGAACAGTCTGGGCGAGAATTGAGGTCTTGGCCGTTGAGATATGGAAACAAGATGTCCCTATTGCGCGCGTCACGCGCGATCAATTCTGCTGCCCGATCCGGTTCCACCGTGAAGCCGATGCCATCCAGCTTCGAGCCCTCGAACGCAATGCCAGCGTTGGCCACTAGCCGCTCCGCTTTCTTGGATACTCGCGAAGCAGGGTCAAGTGAGGAAGTGATTCGGTTTACGGCTATGCCGTCCGATATCCGCTCACCAGTAGCGTCAATGCGAGCCCGGCTTGTCCAAACGGCAGCATATTCGAGAATGGCACTCTTCGATGGCCATGGCTTGCTCTTGATCGCCCGCCGGATCTCGATCCCTTGGGCCACGATCCGATCCAGTCCAATCTCTCGCGTGTCACCTTGAGCAAGGGTGTTAGTCGCGATCAGACCAGTCTGGCCACCCACATTAAGCAAACCATGTGCACGAAGTAGGAAATAAGCAACCAGGTCACAGCGGCCTCCCGCGCGGATGCCATCCGCAATGTGCTTGATTAGGTATTCACGGTAGGCCACGCCGAGCGGCCTTGTGATCTTGGTGCCGCCAAGGAACGGCGGATTGCCGACAATCGCATCAAAACCGGCCTTCGCGACGTCGAATATGTCAGTGAAGATCAAAGGCCAGTGCAGGGGCACGCGGTCGAAAGCGCCGTCCGGAAGGTCGGTGGCCAGCCACTGAACTGCCTGTTCATCGGCCGACAAAGCCGCTCTCTCTACAGCAGCCTCATTAGCCAACTGAGCGGCCTCCAGCCAGCGCCCGTTGGCCATGGCGGCACCGGAGAGAAGGTTGGCGTATCCGATTAGGTGAGCTGTGAGAGCACGGACATCGGCGAGGAGTTCGCGCTTCTTCTTGATCGCGCCGAGGCTGTCACTGGAGATGTCGACTAGTTCGCGGCGACGCGCGGCGGCCTCACGGAGAACTGTTTGGAAACCGGAGGTGAAGTCAAGTAGCGAGTCGCTGTGCAACGCGCGGCCCGCCGCCGGGTTCCAGTGCATCCACATAAGCTGGTCGGCAGACGTGATGCCGAGCAGGGAGTCGCCGGCCACCAAGCGATCGTCTAGGAACGTGAACGGTCGCTCACGGTCCATCGAGAACAGCCAGAGCGAAAGCTTGGCCATCTGGACCGCCATCTCGTTTACGTCCACGCCGTACAAGCAGTTCTCGATGATCAGTCGCCTAGCCTTGATTACGACCGAGGGTGCGGCCACGTCCAGGTACAGGCCCGACTCGGTTGACGTGGTGGTGGCTTCCTGAGCGTCGAGATTGCCCCGGCGCGCCCAGGCCCCGACCAGTTTGTCCGCAAGGTATCGGCAGGCCGCCACAAGGAACGCGCCGGAGCCCATAGCAATGTCTGCCACTCGCAGCCCAAGAATGGCTTCCTCGCCAACAGGCCTCCAACGGGATCGGTCCGCCGTTTGCAACGGGCCTGGATTGTAGACCAGAGGTTCCAGGGCACCCTCGACGACCCGCTCTGCCAGCTCGCGGGGCGTGTAGTGGGTGCCGGTGCTGGCCCGCAGCGCCGATTCGGTGACATATAGCTGGCCTGGCAGGATGACCAATGGGTCGCCCCGCAGGTCGCGGCGGATAATCCCGTCGAACGGCAGAAGTCGGCGGGTGAGCGCCTGGGTGATCGCATACAGCCGACTCTCGGCGCGGGCCAACTCGTCCCCAGACAGGGGCGCAAGACGGGACCCCACGGCGCGGGACGAGCCGATGCCGGTCGCCTTGTACTTATCGGCGAGCCTAGCGGGCAGGTCCGCTTGACCAAGCGCTTCCAGTTCGGCGAGCGGAACCTCGGCTTCCTGACCGTCCTTGCCGATGAGGCCGACGACGACCTCGCTGGCACGGAAGCCCTCGTAGGAGAGCAGGCCTTCATATACGAAGCCGATCTGCTCGACGCTGAAGGTGCGGAACGAGACCGTGCGACGCTCCCCCGCGATCGTGACCGTCTGGACCGAACGGAGCAGGTGCAGCACAGTCCGGTCGTCGACTGTAAGCGGCAGCCACGGGTGGCGTGCCGGATCAAAGAGCGAACCGTCGTGCCCTGCGAAGCGTAGCTCCTGGTGATTGATACCGCGGTCGACGATGGCGCAGAGCGCGAGGATGCGGTGCCAGGCGACGCTGGTGTGCTGGAGTTCGGCCTCGTTGCCGAGTGCGTCCGCGACCCGGCGCTCCAGCTCGTCGAAGAGACCAGTGACCGAGTACGACGATGCGTACAGGGCGTTGTCGGTTGGGAGCATGCTGGTGGCCTCGGCGAAGAACAAGAAGACGAGGCGCATCAGCATGGTGACCGCGCCACGGTAGACCTCGGTGGCCGACGTCTGCGCGGGGGCGCCGATTCGGCCGAACGCAGCGACTAGCAACTCAACCGCCTGGCGGACCTGGACACCCAGGCGGTCGGTGATCGCCTCCTGGTTCTTCAGTGACTCCCACAGCAGTGCGGGTAGCCGCCGCTCGGGCGGGACGGCGAAGAAGCGGCGGCGTTGCAGCAGCGAGATGAAGGCGCGGACCACCGGCCGCTCGGCGGCATCGGACCAGGTGGCGCTGTCGAACACGGCCACCGTGCTCACTCCCTGGGCCGGCGCCCAGACCAGGGCCCACCACCGGCCGTTGGTCGCAAGCCCCAACTCGACCCCGCGGACACGGCAGAGCCGCGCGAGACGGTCAGCGGGGGTGGCTGACCAGTCCGATTCCTTAATCCGAGCTACCGGGGAGTCCTTACTGATCAGGCCGAGCAACCGAAGGTCGCCGGTGGCAGGATCACGCAGCCCGAAGGATGGCGTAATGACCGCGCTGTGCTCAAGCTCCTCGTGACTCAGCATGGAAAGGTCATCGGTGAGCGAGACCGCCTCTCCCCAGCCGAGCAGATCTGTCAAGACGTAATTAATCCAGTCAGCAGCACCCTCCTCAGCATCAAGCAGCCACGGGCGGTGCGCACGGCGCAGCCGGTCGCGTTCGGCGTCAACAAGCGGCTCAAGGTCCGGCCATTCAGTGGCCAGCACGGGAAGCGACAAAAACGGCCCATTAACCTCGACATATCGAAGCCATTCGATATGCGCCTGATGCCGCTGATTGATTCGCATATGTGGATGACGCGTATCAGAAAATGCTGGTTCACAATTACATCATCGTAACTTTAGGTAGTTCCCATCATGTAAGGGAATCATATTCCATCGCAAGAGGGAATCGAAAATGATGGCTAGCCGGACAAGTTCCCTTTCTCCTTGGTTTGAAGGTCACCACGGACGAGCAGCCCGCCAGGACCCGCACGCCCCATGACCACCCGCACCACGCACCCTGGTCAAACGCCTGCCTCAGCCACACTTCTCGGGGTTTGAACTGCGCAGCATTGAGCCTGACGGGTCCGGAGCGCGTTTAGCGCGGTTCTTACTAGCCGACCAACGGGCGGCAACGTTCACTTTCCCTCATCAGGTTGCCGAGAAGCGCCGCCAGGGCCAGGACATGTAACCCCTGCCTTAGGATCGTGCCACGAAATGCGGGCATTTACTAAGCTCGCGCAGGGGTGGCCGGACATCACGGCGGCTTTCTGCCAGCTTTACTGTGATCACCCGACCCGGGCTGGCTATCATCGTGGTTGATTTTCTTGCCGTGGAACAAAGGTTTCGCCTTCGATTCTGCTGTCTGCACAAACACGTGATCGTCAGGCAGGCCCCTATATGACCGGGTTGCCGGTGGTAGGCATCTGATGACCGCCGTTGCCTCCTTTACGGTGCGGGATACCTGATGCCCTTACGGTGAAAGGCCCGGTCAGGCGTGCATCAGCCTGCAGGGTTCCCGCCCAGCAATGGGTTCATGACATTGGATCGGTGGCGTGCATGGCGGCAAGGCGCCGCGGTGAGAGCCGGGCGATCGGCCAGACGATAGCGACAGCGGCGGCCAGAAGCACGAAGGCCAGGTGGAAGTTGCCGTCGGCCTCACACAGCCAGTCGACCGGCGGAGCGCCAGTGGCGGTAACGGAATTCCTTCGTGTCCAGGGTGCGGCGGGAGACTAGGCGGGTGGGCACACTGTCCGTCGCCCGGTGTTTGCGGCGGGCCAGGTCCTGATGGCGGCGACCGCGACGTCGCGATCTCATTCAGCGGCGTGGCCGGATTCGACGATAACGGCATCCGACTCTGCGTCACCCGGCGGCAGGTACGCGACCTACCGCCGACGGATAGCCCGCTGAGCCAGACAGGTTCACTCACCGGCCACGCCCGGGCCATGGTGACGCTGGCTCCAAGATCATCGAGGAAACCGGAACCCCGCTGGACTCCGAGGCCGCCCTTCTGTCTGCCTGAGCACGGGGCTTTGACGGGCAGTACTGGGACTTGGGCCCGTTTCGAGAAGGTCAGATGGCGAGTTCTGTGACGCCGGGGCGGAGTGCCTCGCTATAGCGGCTGGGCGGCCTGAAAGTAGCGCCCTAACGGGCGCAGCTTAACCGTAAGGGCGTGCATTGCCAGAGATAAAAACCGAAAAGGTGGTTGCGGTAGGTAGTTGGCTCGGGTGAGCGGCTGGGGCCGGCGCAGGGGTGCGGGTTGCCGGTGACTCGCCGGCCGTGTTCCGGTTAGACCCATTGGCGCACCAGCGGGTGAATGGGTGCAGTGCCGCCGCGGCGGTGATGGTGCGGGTCTCGTCGGCATCGAGCAGGCTCCAGGCGCCGACCAAGGCCGAGGCGGCGGACCAGCCCAGCAGGGTGCCGACTGAAACACTCAAGCGTTCTTCGTATGCTTGACTAGCTCATGACTGTGTGTATTCGATTTATCTCATCGCATTGTCTCCGTCTCGTACGTTTCTGCACATAAGGCAAACAAACAGGCGATGAGGCAAATCGAGAGACAATAACAGAGAGTAACAGGCGGCCGTCATAGTTCACCGTTGTACTCCTTCGAGCGCCACCTTGCCCCGACACTGTGGTATAGACATAGGCCCAGGCGACCTGGCATGCGGGTGACGTCACAAGACCCACTCCGGGCAACAGGCACTGGCTTCATGTTCTGCAAATCGCACACTCCGGGGGAACAAGGAGAGGTCGAAATCAATATTTCGCAGTTCTGCACAGCCACAGAGAGCGCATTCAATAGATATTTCTCGGATGTCTCACGCTCGCTATCGGCTGGCCAGATCCGGACCGCAGTGCTGTCTGCCGTTCCCTCGTTCCCACAAATGATTATTGTTACGACACTTCCAAATCATTTCGCGATAGAGCTTGTCGGTGGACGTCGTTGCAATCGCGAGCTGAAAATCGTTAAACGCAATCTCAACGACCCAAATTTGTTCTTCAGTCAGTTCAATTACCCTCCCGACGCAAAGTACGGGATACATTTCTATGACTCGCGCCCTTCAGAAGGCCCAGTAACAGCAAACGGCGGAATAGCACATCTCTCCCTAATACCACGAAATGCTGAGCAGGAAATAGCCAGAAGATTCCCGCAAGCTCTAGACCAGTATTTGACGAACATTAACATTGCGAGCGAAGATGCAGGTCCCGTGCTCGGATTTCCTGCCGGAGCCAGGTACTATAGCGTCGAAGATACTCTCCTGGCTAATGCCTATAACGGCGCGGCACGGATACGGCATATCCGCTTTGCCCTAATCGTTGCCAACGAAACCAGCATCGATGACTACAAGTCACACCTTGCCGAATTGCTGACGATTAAAATCGACAAGGACGTCGTAGCCATGCATTTTCTGCCGCCAGGGAAGGCCGAGAAAACTCTCAAGGTTGCGCAGTTTGCGAATATTTTCTTGATGAACAAGCTTCATGAAACCAGCATCGGCTCCTTCATCGACCAACATCAAGAGATCCTCTTGTCAGCACTTAAAGCGCAACAACTTATCTCAGAGCCTTACGTGCCCTGGATGGTTCCTTCACCCGATCCCGAAGAGACGGCGATTAACCCCGACCTATTCGTGCAGCGCACTGACGGGTACTGGGATGTGTATGACCTAAAATTGGCTCTGCTTAACCGCAAGGACCTGACAACCGGGAGGAGAAGACGAAAGAAGTTCGTCGAAACAATCGAGGACGGCATGGCCCAGCTGGCACACTATCGAGAATTCTTCTCCATTCCCGAGCATGCCGAATTCACACAAGAGAAGTACAACGTCACCTTCAGCGATCCGCGTTTCATCCTAGTTGTCGGCAATTACGAGAACGCTGACCCACATAAGATCGCGGACGCCAGACGTCGATTCCCAGACCTTCAGCTAATTGATTACGACAGCCTCCTACAGCTTTACCTTATAAATGAAAATGCATTTCCTGTTCAAGTCGAGAAATCACCAGCAACCCAATCCCTTTCATGATGGAGCACAGAGTCACCGACTGCCGTTTAGGTGCAGCCCGCATGAGGGTGTGATGACCGCGCAGTGCTCAAGATCCTCGTGACTCAGCGTGGAAAGGTCTTCCGTGAGCGGGACCGCGTCCGCCCAGCCGAGCAAATCCTCCAAGACGTAGGCGATCCAATCAGGGCCACCTTCATCGGGGTCAAGCAGCCAGCGGTGGTACGCGTGGTGTAGAGATTTCCAAGACTCCTCGCCCAGTAAAGCGCCCCCGTGCCTGCGCGACCCTGCCATCCAGGCAGCCAGGCCTCTCGACGTGGTCCTTAAGGACTAGGGCCAGGACAACCTGATACCCGAAGCGCTGAAGGCGCGGATCCGGCGCGCCGCACTCCTGCAGCAGACCAGGCTCAGCCAGTTAGGGGTCAGAGGCACACAACAACGGTGAGCCCGCTGAGGATAGTCGGAACCGCCACTCAGCCTGGGAGCCGGCAGCGGTGGGTTGCCCTTCATCGTCTGGGCGTGTGACCGTTCGACCTGGCAACACTGCTTCGACCCTATGCTCACCCCGAGTAGGCCAGGCAGAGTTCTGTAGGTACGTCGCTGCGAAGAAATGCTAGGCGGCTTGGGGGGTTGGGGGTGCGTGGGACCTGAGGACCTGTCTGCCGTCTGGGCTGCGGGCTTCGGTGGTGCCGTCGGGATGGAGGATGAGCTGCCAGCCGCGACGGTGAATACAGACATCATGATGGAATTGGCATACCAAGGCACAATTATCCACCGAAGTCTCGCCGCCATCTTGTTTGTGGCGCAGGTGGTGGACGTCGCAGTGCACCGCGGGGCGACTGCATTTCGGCCAGGCGCACGTGCGGTCTCTGAGCAGGACCGCGCGGCGGATCTGCCAGGGGATGCTGTTGCTGTAGCCGATGTCCAGCGGCAGGCTCGGGGTGTTGTAGGGCTTGTCCAGGAGGCCCCGGCGGAGGATCGCGGCAACCCCGGCCGGGCCGGAGACCAGGTCCACGGCCAGGCGTGCCATCGCATACCGCAGCGCCCGCCACGCCTGGAGCGAAAGCGCACCGGGCCGGGCATTCTCAGCGGTGCCGACGTCAGTGGTGGCGCTAGCGTCGGAGTTCGAGTCGGCGTCCGGAGTGGTCTGGCCGGGTGTGCATGATTCTGCTGCTGTCCGAGCCAGGTTGATCATCTGGTCGATGACGGTCGGATCCATGGTGCTGGTGACGACCGGAACGGTCTGGGCGTCACAGGCGGCCGCGTCGGCGTCCTTGCCGCTTAGGTAGCCGTCCTCGCCCAGGCGGGCCCTGATCCACGCGTCCTCCAACTCCGGGCGCCGGGCAGCTGGCGCAGCTGCGACAACGGGATGTGCGCGATCACCTGGGTATCGGCGCCAGCGCGATCGGGGACCAGCTTCGCACGGAGAAGAAGCTCGCAGGCCAGTTGGAGCGCATCGTGGAAGCGCTTCTCCTCGGTGCGGTCGTCCTCTGCGCCTGCCTTCTTGCCCAAGGCCTCAAGGACCGCCCGGACCGCCGCGGCGCACTCGGGGGTGAGGTTGCCTCGGAGGACTGCGGCGCCGCCGAAGGTGGTGCCGACCTGCACGAAGCGGTCCTCGAACGCATCGTCCGGGTTGTCGGGATCGGGCTGCTGCTGGCGCCATTGCTCGATCGCGCAGGCGGCGATCGTCGCCAGGTCGTCCAAGGAGGCACCTGCCGCTGCGGCTTGGAGGAGGATGCGGTCGGTCTCGGTGCGCATCTCGGTGGGGAGCTTGCGGGTCCAGTCGGCGATGGTAAATGCCAGGGAGTCGGTGATGTCCCCGGCAGCCAGCGCGGTGCCGAGTAGCGGGCGGTCGCCGAGCTGGCGCATCTGGCGGACAGCGGCCTTAGCGCCCTTCTTAGACATGCCGGCCTTGGCGGCCAGCCAGGCCGACGACGAGCCATATCCGTCCGCATCGTGCGCGTCGGCCGCGTCGAACCGGCGCAGCAGCCCCGCGTGCGCGGCGGTCAGCTTCGCCTGGATCTCTCCGAGCCCGATCAGCAGCTCACCGCAGGTTGTCCCATTCAGGTCAGCGGCGGCCGCGGAGTTGAAGTAGTCCAGTGCGGCCCCGGCCACCCGCAGCGCGTTCGAGGCGCTGTCGAAGGTGCCGCCACTGCCCGGCACAGCGTTCGCGGTGCACATCGTGGCCCACCTCCTCGGATGGATACGGTCCTGCGCCTTACTGCCTCCATACATCACCTGCGCTCACGCGCCCCTGTGCCAGTTTCCCGGCTGCCGCCATTCAAGGCGTACGCTTAGAGTAACAGTTCGATCAATGTATATCAATATGAGATACAAATATCTTTTTTCTATCTTCTCACAAGCGGCAGCGCCCCGCCGGGGACCGGCGGGGCGCTGGGCGGAGGAGGCTAAAGCTCTTCCGGGTCCTCGTCGGGGAGGCACCAGGTGACCTCCGAGGCATGGCCTGGGTCGTAGATCTCCTGGGCGCCGGAAGTGAGACCATCGCCCTTATAGTGCCGCCAGTCGAGGCCACCGTGCTCGGGGAAGATGCCGACCGTGGCACCGCAGGCCCGGCATACGGGGATGGCCTCGTCATTCTCGGACTGGTCATCGGCGGCGGGGGTGACCGCAGTGAATGCGATTTCGAACGCCTCCGGGTCAAGCACGCTCAAGAAAGCGAGCGCGGCCTGCATCTGGTCGACCGTGGCCTTTGCCAGGCGGTCCGCTCGCTGCCGGGCGGCCGCGTCGGGGTTCGCGTGCGCTGCGTTGGCATGCTGGGCGATGATGAGTTTCACGACGCTCCTCCAGTATGGCTGGTGGGGTGTTGAGGGCCGTCTGAGGTGTTGGCGCACCTCGGCGGCCCGCCTGATTTTCCAGGCTGTATGGATAATCGTATGGGAATGTTAGATCGATGTCACTGGACAAAACGGATGAGTTATCGAGAAAAAATTTGATCTTGATCTATTCTCGTGATGAGGCTTGGACCCGTGCGGGCCGTGGACAGTTGACTGGCCCGCACGGGAGTCTGAATTCCCCGTTATTCACGCCGCCGCTCTCAGCTTTTGCTCGATCTTGTCCTGGAGGGCGTACAGGCGCTCTTCGAGCACGGCGTCCTCTAGCGCCTTGGGGTCGCTGAGCAGCACTTCGACGGCTAGCCACCTGGCCATGTCGTCACGGTGCTCCCTGGCGTGTCGGAGAGACAGTTCCAAGGTCTCGTTCACCGCGTCGCCTCCTGCCACCTGGCGCCCGCGCGGCGGATGAACTCGTCGTCGAGCTTGGTCAAGCGCTCAGTCAGTGCCTCGATCGTCTCCCTGACCTGCCTGCGCTCTGCCAGGAAGTCCGGATCGCTCATCGCACTGAAGTCCTCGCCTACCTGTTGGTAGTCCCTGCTGCTGGCATGTTCCATGTCTTGCCCCGGTTGCGTAGTGGCTACTGGCGTTCCCTGCTGCCGTTACCCCCCGAGCGGGTGAGCGAGAGCTTCCGCGTCGGCGGCGGGGCTTGGGTCTAGCCTGTCACGCATCGACACGATTACGCTTCGTGGGGGAACTATGTCCCACTGAAATACCACAGGACGCACAAAGAGTGGAGGCGGCCCACGATGCCACCACGCAGGCAAACCAGAGACCCACGTACCCACTTGGGCGCGTTCCTTGGGGAGCAGCTACGCGCGATCCGGGCAGAGGCCGGGTACGCCAGCCAGGACGACTTCTCCCCGGCGATCCGCAGGGACAGGAGCGTCATCGGCAAGGCCGAGACCGGAGAATCCCCGCCGAGTGAGAGCGTCCTAGCGGACTGGCTGGACCTGTGCGGCGTCACTGGACGGCTCCGCGTCATGTTCGAGGGCGTCATGCGGATCGCCCGGATACGCGAGAACCCAGGACAGGCCCAGGCCGAACCGTTCTACGAGGCAGAGGCGCGCGCTCACACCGTTCGCTACTGGGCACCGATCATCCTGCCTGGCATCATCCAGACGCCCGCCTATGCGACGGAGCTGTTCAAGGCGATGCGGTTCGACGAGGCCAAGGTCGCCGACAGACTTGCGGTCCGCATGGCCCGTCAGGCGATCCTGGAGCGCCCGGACCCACCAGACATCACGATCGTCTTGTGGGAGCCGGTACTCCACCACCAGATCGGCAGCCATGAGACGATGCGCGACCAGATAGCTCGGCTGATCGCTCTGTCCGACATGCCCACAGTCACGATCCACGTCCTGCAGTCCTCCCACGGGGCCAACCCCGGGCTCGGCGGGGCGATCCAGCTCGCCGCCGCCGGCGACGCCCCGGAATTGCTGCTCAGCGACGGCCTCGTCGAGGACCAACTCACCAACAACCCGGAAGTAGTGAGGCGGGCATCGTCTACCTTTAACAATGTCCGGGCTGACGCGCTCAACCGCGCGGGCAGTCGGGACATCCTCACGGAGGCGATGGACAGATGGAGCAAGTAGACCCCCGCTGGCGCAAGGCCCGCTATAGCGGCAACGGCGCGAACTGCGTCGAGACAGGAAGCGTCCCCGGCGCGGTCCTGATCCGGGACACCAAGGACCGCGAGCACGGCCCGGTCCTGCGCGTCACCCCCGACCAGTGGCGCCGGTTCACAACGTCACTCAAATAGAGAACCAGAACGAAGGTCCTCTTCCCAGCCGCCACTGGGGGAAGGGGACCTCGTAATCGGGAGTCGTGTTACGCGCCGGCGGTGCGCTCTCCGGCCTTTTGGGTTTTGATGGCGTAGTTGCAACGGGACCACAGCAGGACCGCGGGGACCGTCTCTTCCGGTAGTGGCGCGGCCTGCTCCAGTGCCTGTTCGATAGCGTCAAGGTATTCCCACCAGTGTCTCGGCGATCTGCGGTAGGAGGCTAGAAGCGCTGTGGTAGTGAGGATGGGGACCATGACCGCTCTCCCCTCCTTGTCGGGGAAGACGTCGAAGAGCGGCTCGAAGCCGATCGCGGCCCTGGCCAGGAAGGCGTACGCGTCCGGCTCTTCAAGGTTGAAGTCCATGTCCGCCGCCGCCATCCGCTGGGCGATCTCGCGCAAGTCCACCTCGGTGGGCCACTTGTGCCCGGCGATGTAAATGACAACGTATCCCGATACGCGCAGGCACAGGATTAGGCACTCAACCATTCGCTCGGGTCCGAGTTCCGTCATCAACTGCGCTAGTTCGTCGAGTTCGCCTCGGACTGCGTGTCCGAGCAGTTCACGTGTCGGTTCTTCAACCTTGGGATCGATCACCATTACCTGCCTCCCTGCGCTTTCGGTACAACGCTAGATGCGCCGCGCCGGCGGCGATGCCCTCACCGGCAAACGTTGTTGCGGTCGCGAGTCCAGGTATGCCCTTCAGTTCACTGAGGACCGACAGACCGATGGTGGCCCACACCACGCCGACCGCGATGACCTCGTTAGACGGCCCGTTCCTGCCGTGCTCCTGTCGGCTGCTTTCCGCTCGAACGGATTCCTATCCGCCAACCCAGCGTTCAGCTGAGCCCGAATCGGCCGCGACTGTCCGGTCCGCGTCCCTACGCTCCAGTTCCGCTACTCGGTCGGCCAGTGCTTCCTCGCGCTTGTTTCGGGCCTCGTCGCGGAGATCACGTTCTGCGTCACGGTTCGAGATTGCCTTCACCCAGGCCCGGAAGCGGTCCTGCTCATCCTTGATCTTCGCCTGGCCGACCTTGAGTTCCGCTTGCAGGGAGTCGATGCGTTTGTAGAGGTCGGCGTTCTCGGAGGTGAGTTCACCAACCGCGCGGGCGAGGCTGGCGTTCTCAGCGGCTAACTCGGCACGGCTGCCGGTGTCTGGGCCCCGGTCAGCGCGGGTGCCCTGGCCTTTCCTGCTTTGGTCTGAACCGGGGGCAGGGCGCGGCGCACGGTCGGGGACGGGCTCGTTGTCCTCCCCGGCGTGGAGCCGGTCGAAGCTCACAGGCACTCTCCGCGCGCGCTCGGCGGTTGCACAGAGTTCCAGAATATCTACTTTAAGTAGCTTATTGCCATTATTGGGTAGTTTGCCGGATAGTTCGCCGGTCGCGGCTAGAAGAGGGCGTCGTCTGCGGGGGGCGTGGGGATCGCGCGCTTGCGGGAGGATTTCTTGTTGTGCAGGCCGGCCTTGACCTCTTCGGCGTAGCGGGCGTGGTTGAGTTCCAGGAGGCGATCCAGGATCTCCTGGCGAGGGGCGGGCGCGACGGTGTAACGAGTGCCCTGTCGGGTGTCGTGGAAGCCGTGGCCGAGGGAATCTGCTAGACCGCCCCAGCCGTAGGCACGGACGGTAGCCAGGTCAATCTGGCGGTGGATGTCGCGGAGTTCCAAGATGTCCGCGTCGATGCAGGACGGGTCGTGGACCAGGTTGTAGGTCGCGGTCAGGCCCGCCTGGCGGGAGAGCATCAGGTCACGGCGGAAGGTATCCAGGTGATCGCCCAATGACCGCATCTCGCTGGTGAACTCTGGCCTTACCAAGGTGTCGGACGCGCCAGACGGCGTATAGCGGATGTCTCCCTTTAGCGACGAACACCACGTAATCGTCCACCAGTACTGCACTGCACTTGAGTGGAAAGCCAGGGCTGATGAATCTTCCGTGGGAAAGACGACGAGCATATGTGACAGCACCTGGCTATTCGACACAAAAGCTGGCATCTGTGTTGCACTGCTAAAAGTTATCACAAGAATGCGCTTAAGGCCCACGATAGCTTCACGCATCGTGAGTTGTTTCTCGGCGAACTGCCACCATTTCTCACGATAAACCTTACGCTTGACTTTCTCACGTTCAGGTTTTACCAGTTCCACTACTTGCCCGTATGGTTGCAAGTAGGTGGACGCGCCGGACTCTGACATATCACCGAAGTCGATGATCCATCGGCTAGCAGACATATCCGGATTTGTATTGAGATCATGACCATTCAGATATGGGAAAAGAACGCTCCGATTACGTGGATCATGATTCAGCATCTCAAGAGCACGAGGGACGCTCATCGTAAAGCCAATCCCATTGACGAAGCAGCCTATGTGGCTTGCTCCACCGTTCTCTATGAGCTGCATCGGCTTCCCCGAAACTCGGGAAACAGGTTCCAGCGATGCCGATATCGCCAGCACCGGGATACCGTCAGCAACCCGCTCAGCATCGATAGACAGCGACGCACGGCTCGTCCATACGGCCGCATACTCCAAAGCAGCACTCTTCGATGGCCACGGTTTACTCTTGATGGCCTTGCGAATCTCCGTGTCAGTTGCCACTACTTGATCAAGGCCGACTTCACGAGTAACGCTTTGGGCGAGTGTATTCGTCGCGATAAGGCCAGCCTGCCCTGAAGTATTCAGGAGTGTGTGCGCCCGAAGCAAGAAGTACGCGATCAAATCAGCACTCCCCGCGACCTCATTGGCGATAACCTCGACCAGATAATCCCGGTAAGCCGATCCAAGCGATCCAGTGATCTTCTTGCCTCCTAGGAACGGAGGATTTCCGATGATGGCATCGAAGCCATTGACCTCTGGGAAGGCAAGAGGCCAGTGAACAGGCTTGCGATCGAAGGCACCGTCTGGCTGGTCCTTTGCGAGCAAGCGGGTCGCTAGCTCGCGGACCTCCTCCAGGGGTCTCTCGGCCACGGTCTTAGCCGCGTCCAACCATGAGCCTCGCGCCAGGCCCGTGCCCACGATTAGGTCTGCGTAGGCGGAAAGGTCGGCGGTCTTGGCTTGGATCTCGGTTAGCAGCTCGCGCTTCTTGACCACGCCATATGGGTCGTCGGGGATGTCCACGAGCAGTCGCCGTTGTTCCGCAACCTCGGACAGCAGCCGTCGCACGCCAGCCATGAAGTCCAGGACAACGACGCCCTCGTGCAGGGCGCGGCCTGCCTTGGGGTCAAGGTGCATCCACTCAAGCTGTTCCACCGACGTGATGCCGAGCAAGGAGTCACCCGCAGCCAGCTTGTCGTCGAGGAAGGTGAACGGCTTGGACGGGTCCATGGAGACGAGCCAGAGCGATAGCTTGGCCATCTCAACGGCCATCGCGTTGATGTCCACGCCGTACAGGCAGTGCTCGATGATCGCCCGGCGTGCCTTCACCACCAAGGGATCGGCGGCCACGTCCAGGTCGAGGCCTGACTCGACAGGAGAAGCCGACATCACCCGAAGCGCATCCACGTTTCCCTCGGCGGACCATGCCTCGATGAGCTTGCCAGCCAGGTAGCGGCAGGCTGCGACGAGGAATGCGCCGGAGCCCATCGCGATGTCCGCGATGCGCAGCGACAGGATCTCGTCGGCGGAACGAAGCTGCCACGCCGACTTGTCCGCCGTCTGAAGCGGGCCTGGTTGGTAGACCAGCGGTTCGAGCGCTCCTTCCGCCACCTGTTCGGCCAGGAACCTCGGTGTGTAGTGGGTGCCAGTGGAGGCGCGCAGCCGGGACTCTGTCACGTATAGCTGGCCCGGCAGGATCACCACCGGGTCGCCGCGCAGGTCGCGGCGGATGATGCCGTAGTAGGGCAGTAGCCGCTGCACGAGCGCGTGGTCGGCGGTCACCGCGTACAGCCGGGATTCCGCCTGTGCCCGGTCGTCGCCGGACAGAAGCGCGAGCCTGCTGGTCAGCGCACGGAGCGAGCCAATGCCGGAGTCCTTGTACTTCTCCGCCAGCTTCGCCGGGAGCTCATCAGAAATGCCAAGGGCCTCCAGGTCGGAGAGGTACACCTCCTCCTCGCGGCCCTCCTTACCGACCAGGCCGACCACGACCTTGTCCGCACGGAAACCCTCGAAGGACAGCAGGCCCTCGTACACGTAGCCGATCTGCTCAACGGTCAGCGTGCGGAAGGAGACCGTACGCTGCTCCCCCGCGATCGTGACAGTCTGAACCGAGCGGAGCATATGCAGAACCGTGCGGTCGTCGACGGTCAGCGGAAGCCACGGGAATGCCGACGGGGCGAACAGTGACCCATCGTGGCCGATGAGCTTGAGCTCCGAGTGGTTGACGCCCTGGTGGACGACGGTGAACAGGGCGAGCAGCCGATGCCAGGCCAGGTAGGTGTGGTCAAGCTCGGCCTCGTTGCCGCGCGCGTCGGCGACCCGCTGCCGCAGTTCCTCGTACAGTCGGCCCGCTGAGTACGACGCCGCGTACAGGGCGTTGTCGGCTGGGAGCAGTCCCGATTCCTCGGCGAACAGCAGGAAGACCAAGCGCATCATCACCGCGACCGCGCCTCGGTATACATCAGCTGCCGAGACGTCATCGGGAACGGACCCGGAGCGGGCGAACGCGGCGACCAGCATCTCGACTGCCTGGCGGACCTGGACGCCGAGTTGCTCGGTGATGTCCTCCTGGTGCCGCAGCGACTCGCGGAGCAGTGCGGGCAGGCGAGAGTCCTCCGGGACCGCGAACCACCGGCGGCGCTCAAGCAGGGAGATGAACGCTCGGACAACAACTCGTTCGGCTGACTCTGGCCAGGAGATCGCATCGAAGACGGCCATGGTCGTGACTCCCCCGGCCGGTGACCACACCAGTGCCCACCAGCGGCCGTCGGTGGCGAGCCCCAGCTCGACGCCGCGAGCGCGGCAGAGCTGGGCGAGGCGGTCGGCCGGGACGGCCGACCAGTCGTCGCCACGGACCCGGGCCACCGGGGAGCCTTCGGTTATCAGGCCGAGCAGGCGGAGTTCGCCAGTCGCGGGATCGGTGAGAGTGAACGAGGGGGTGATTACCGCCTCGTGCTCCAGGGACTCGACTGCCAGGTCGGAGAAGTCGCCGTCCAGGCGGACCTCGTCGGCCCAGCCGAGCAGGTCGCGGAGGACGAATTCGATCCAGGGCTCGGCTTCGCCTGTCGCCTGCCAGTCGGCATGCGCACGTCGTAGCCGGTCCCGCAGGGTCGGCTCAAGCGGCGCCAGGTCTGGCCACTCCTTGGAGAGGACGGGGACGGACAGGAACGGGCCGCTGACGTCGATCAGCCGTAGCCACTCCAGGTGCGTCTCGCGGCGGGCGGTACCGGATGAGCCGCCGGAGCGGCCGCCGCGTGGTGCGCGGGCCGGACTCATCGGACTGCCTCCCGCCTAGGCACAACGAAGATCACCGCGACCGGGAAGGAGTGGGGGGTGATCTCGGCGTACCGGGCGTCGATGCGGGCTAGCTCGCGGTCGCGCCTGGCGGTGAGGTCGTTCAGCTTTGTCTCCCAGTTCGTCTTGTCGCGGCGGTACTGGGCGAGCTCACGTTCGTCGCCGCGCCCCTCCACCACGGAAAATAGCGCGTCCTCTTCGATCTCGTACTCAGCGAGTGCCTTACGCAGGGTGGCCTCGAAGCGGGCAGCACCGGTGGTGATCACCTGGCGTTCGGCCTCCTGGCGGGCGGTCAGCTTGGTGGTGAGTGAGGCAAGCCGCTCGGCGGTGCGGTGGTCAATGGCGGCGAGCAGGCTGGACTGGGCCCGGTGCCACTGCTCCACGAGCCGGGCCTGGATGACCGGGGCGGCGGGCGTGCCCTGGGTGAGGGCGCGGTCCAGGATGCCGGAGAGGGCCGAGAGGCTGTCCAGGCGACGGAACGTGCCGTCTGGGCGCACCCAGCCGCCCGCGTACAGGATCTCCTCGTGCAGCCGGATGCCGTCCCTGCCGACGAGCACGAACCGCGAGTACGCGCCAACCAGAGTGGACTCGACCGCCGGGTCGTCGCTGACCACGGCGGTGACCCGGTGCAGGCCGGTGTGCCTCGACCAGACGGCGGCGCGGAGGAGGCGGGCGGACATGTCCACTAGGGGGTGGCCGAGGTGGGCGAGCACGATGTCGTGGCGGCCCTTGGCCGTCGTGGCATCGAAGGTGACCGGGCGGCGGCGCGGTTCCTCGCCGTCGTGCTCCAGCTTGGCCTGGAGGCCCTCGGTGGCGCGGGCCCAGGACTTGGTGAGCGCGGGAACGGCGTAAAGGCCTTCGGCGAACCGTTTCTCGTCGATGGCCGGCTTCAACGGCTGCTGGCCATCAAGGTCGAGCGCGACCTCGACCAGGCGCTTGACGTGCGCCGGGACGATCCGCAGCTCCTGGATCGTTGCGTCCAGGTCGCGGCGGAGCCGCTTGACCTGCTCGGAGACGTTGGTGTCGGCGGCGAGCCTGCGGTTCTTTTGCTGGCTAGCCCCAGTCCGCTTGACGGCGGCTTGCGCGTTCTCGATGTCAAAGTCGGGGATCTCACCGAGCATGCGGCGCTGCACGGCCTCGGCCAGCACGGCGTTGACCGTCCCTAGGTCCTCCTCCATCTGGGCAACCTTTACCGCGATCCTGGCGAGAAACTCCAGGTCGGCCTTGTAATTGTCGGCCTCGCTCTCCCAGCCGGTGCCGATGAAGTGCCTGACCTCGGGCGTCTCCTGCTGACCGTAGCGGTCGATGCGGCCGATGCGCTGCTCGAGCTTGTTCGGGTTGAAGGGGATGTCGTAATTGACCAAGCGGTGGCAGTGCTCGTGCAGGTCGATGCCCTCGGAGGCGGCATCGGTCGCGATCAGGATGCGCACCCGGTTCTCGTCCGGCGGTGCGGCGAAGGCGAGGCGGAGTTGCTCGCGCCGCTTCTGGTCCATGCCGCCGAACAGGAGCTCAACCTGGGCGCCTGCCATGGCATCGGCAGCAAGCAGGTCCTTGAGCCAGATCTGGGTGTCCCGGTACTCGGTGAACACCACGACCCGTTCGTTCGTCCAGTGTCTGCCGTCCGGACGGCAGATCGCCTTGAGGTACGTGATCAGCTCGCGTGCCTTCGCATCCGGCGCGTTCTCGTACCGGCTGGCCCAGGACTCCATGCGCCGCAGCAGGTCGATCTCTTGCTGAGAGACGTCTGTCAGTGCCGCTTGAAGTTCTCCCGAACGGACGGTGACGTCGTCCTCGGCCTCCGCCAGCTCTTCGTCATCGAGGGCCGCCACGTCGTCGAAGAATCCGTCCAGCCACTCGGGAACCTCGTCGGCGGCGGCCTTCGCCTTGGCTGGCTTGCCGGTCCTAGCCTGGACGGTTTCCAGGTAGATGCCGACGGTGTGGGCGAACGCGCGGGGCGAGGAGAACAGGCGCTTCTTCAGCAGCAGAGTGACGAGGTCGGTGGCGGCCTTGCCGCGCCTGCTGGTCAGGCGCTTGCGGCGCAGGGCGGCGAACTCATCGAGCAGCGCGTGGGCCTCGCGCTCGTCCCTGGGGTAGCTGACCGGGATGGCTCTCGCGTCGCGCCTGGGGAACTTCGGGTTGCCGTCGGCGTCGACGATCTGGGATTTCATCCGGCGGATGACGGTCTCGCGCTGCGCGTACGGATCGGGGTCGACGCCGCGGGCGAAGCGCAGGTCGTCGATGATCTCGAGGAGCGCGGTGAATGATTCGGGGTAGCCGTTGTGCGGGGTTGCCGACAGGAACAGCCGGTGTTCGAAGTGCGGCGCGAGCCAGCGGATGAGCTTGGTCTGCTGGGAGTCGATGGCGTAGCGCTGCTTGGGCGCGGCGGGTGCGACGTGGTGTGCTTCGTCGAGGATGAGCAGGTCGAACGGGCGCGCGCTGGTCTGGCTGTCTGAGGTCTGGCTGCCCTGCTGGCCTTCGATGACCTCGTGCAGCAGCCGCTCAGCCTTAGCGCTGCGCAGCCAGGACAGGCTGACTATCGTTAGCGGGTAGACGCGGAACGGGTTGGCGGCCGAGCCATGGCTGCGACGCAGCTGGTTGAGCTTCGCGGAGTCGACGATCTCGAACGTCAGGCCGAACTTCTCGGCGAGCTCGTCCTGCCATTTCAGCATCAGCCCAGGCGGGCAGACGATCATGATTCGCTTGGCACGGTGCCGCAGCAGCAGTTCAAGCGCGACCAGGCCAGCCTCGATCGTCTTGCCCAGGCCCACGTCGTCAGCCAGGAGCAGGTTCACCCGTGGCGCCTCAATCGCCCGCGCCACTGGCTCTAGCTGGTACTCCTCCACGGTGACGCCGGAACGGAGCGGCGCCTGGAGCGTCTTGGTGTCGGCGGAGGTGACCGCCGACCAGCGGACGGCGTCCAGGAACGCGGCGAGCCGCTCGGGCGGGTCAAAGCCATCGGTGGTCACCTCGGGGAGAGAGCCTGCCGGAAGGACGCGCCGACCGGGCTCGACCTCCCAGATGACCTGGATGGACTCGCCGTACCTGCCGTCCTCAACGCTCTGCAGCGTGAGCAGCGTAGTATCTCCGTCGTACCCCGGTGAGGGAGGCTCGCTGACCACCCAGCGCTGACCGCGTACCTCCACCAGTGCGCCATCCCTGGGCACGGTCTCGGTGCCTACCGTCGCTGTCATTCGCACCGCCTTGTCATATTACGAACACTATCGGTATAGATCGTCGCACTTAGCGTTAATGCAACAGTGTGACCCGTTTATGACCTCAGCGGGTGGCGGCGCGGTAGGTGACTATCTGGCGGATCGCGCGTTCGAGGGCGTACTCGGGGCTGACTCCGCCGCCTTTGACCTGGGCATCCGCCTCGGCGACGGCCTGTAGGGCGCTGGCGACCCCGTCCGGGTGCCAGCCGCGCAGTTGCTGGCGGATCCGGTCGATCTTCCAGGGCGGGGCGCCGACCTCGGCGGCCAGGGCGTTGGGGTTCGCGTTCCGTGAGGCCGCGCCGACCCGCCCTAGTAGCCTTACCCCGGTCGCGAGCGCGCTGGTGATCAGGACGGGCGAGGTGCCGGTCGCGAGGGCCCAGCGCAGCTGTTCCAGGGCCTCGTTCAGCCGTCCCTCGACGGCGTGGTCGGCCACGCTGAAGCCGGTCGCTTCCGCGCGGCCCCGGTAGTACCTGGCGACGGTGGCCGCGTTGATCCTGCCCTCGGTGTCGGAGGCGAGCTGGTCGACGGCGCTCGCCAGTTCGCGCAGGTCACCGCCGATCGCGTCGAGTAGCGCACGGACCGCTTCGGCGTCGGCCTGCCGTCCGACCCGCCGGAACTCGTTTTTCACGAAGTCGGTCCGCTCGCTTGCTCGCGTCAGCTTCGGGCAGGCAACCTGCCTCGCGCCGGCCTTGGCCAGGTCCGTGACGAGCGCCTTGCCCTTGGCGCCGCCCGCGTGCGTAAGGATGACGGCGGCGTCCGGGGCGGGACGCTTGGCGTACCCGGCGAGTTCGGCGGCGATCTCCTTGCCAGCGTTCTGCGCGTTCCTGGCGATCACGACGGCACCGCCGCCAAACAGGCTTGGCGACGTCAGCGCGGCCAGTTCCCCCTGTCCGAGCGCGGATGCCTCCAGGTCGTGCAGGTCACCGTCCCCGCCCCCGCTGACTTCAGCGAGCGCGGCACGCGCCTGAGAAAGGGCCTCCCGGACGGCGCGGTCAACGAGAAACTCCTCCTCGCCCACGATGAGCGTGACGGGCACCAGGTTCGCCATACCAGCAAGGATGCCACGTCTGCCCGGCCATCGAGTGCTTCTCGGTTGCGGTGCGTGCCCCGAGGCCCGGGGCGGGTCAAGTAGAGCACCGCGTAGGCGGAGCACCGCGTAGGCGGCCAGCCAGTGCTCGACCATGTAGTCGGAGCCGCTGGTGTGCGTCAACTCGGGTTCGGCGTGCCGCGCTGCGGCGTCGAGCATCACGGGCACCCTCGGGTCATCGGCAGGCAGCAGTTCCGCGAGGCGGCGCCAGCACCAGGCCCTGGTGAGGTTCAGGCCGTGCAGGTGGGCGATCTGGCCGTCGCTGTCATCGCTGACGATGGCGGGAGCAAAAAGGCTAGCCGACCTTCTCGCGGCGATTCCTGGCAGGAAGGCGTCCAGCCAGGGCAGGCACGTTCCGGCGGCCACAGCGCAGTCACGAACTCGGCTTCGGCAAGCGCAGGCGACAGGAAGTCGGCATTGTCGGGCTCCCAGGCGCCGGGATAGCCGACGTCGCCGGCATACCCCTCGCTCAGCCGCTTCGGCCAAGGCTTCCAGCAGCGCGGGATCGCCGGCAGCGGCGCTGCGCCGTGCGAAGTCCAGCGACCGCCGCAAGCCGAACGCCGTGTTGGAGTGCTCGCCCCGCCGACTGGGATAGGTGCTCTTCGGCAGCCAGGCAAGGAGGGCCTCGACGATCGCCTCGCTGAGCGGTTTCAGGTGGGCAGACCAGCGCCGGGAGTCAGGGTCGTCCCAGGTGTCCAGTTCGTGAGCGAGGGTGAGCGCCCAGCCCCAGCCGTAGAGGCGGACCAGCCGAACGCCATCGCGGAAGGTGGCCGCTTCCGCGGCGAGGTTGGGCCTGGTGAGGTTCTCATCGAGTGCGGCGCGGATCTCCGCCTCAGGCAGCGTACCGGGCTGGGTGCGCAGCAGCCGGGCGAGCAGCCAGTGCATCTGAACGCAGGAGTGCCAGTCGAGGGAACCGCAGAAGACTGGGAAGACATCGCGGGGGCCGCTGCGGGAAGTCTCCAGGCTGCCGCATGAGGTGCCTGATGAAGCTGGGGAACTCGGCGCGGATGTTCTTGACCGCAACCTCGGCGAATCCCACGGCGTGCTCACGGAGGAAGTCGTGGCGACGCCTAGCTGCGTCCTGACGGCTCATCGCTGCTACCACTGCCCGCCCGGGTGACCGTTGCGGCAAGGTTACCAATCGGGGCGCGAACCAGGGGTAAGCCCGTCGGTGGCGGGATCACCGCGGGCATCGGCTGCGCGTGGCGATCATCATCGATGTTCGGATTGTCATCGGCGGTGACGAACCTGAGATTGGGTCCTTGGGAACGCGCTACCGAGTGGGAGCGGCCCTGGTCACGTGGAAATGAGTGGCCAGGGCGTGACCGAGGCTGCTCGCGGTCTCGCCCGCCAGCGGGCGGGCCCATGGTTCGAGTAGATCCAGGAAGTCCTGAAGCTGCTTATGGGCGCTCGCGATCAGGCCTGGAAGGTCGCTGACCGGAAACTCGACGGGCGAGGTCCCGGCGGGCGGGACTGCCTCGTCGCCGCCGTCGGGCCAGACCCGGATCTTCTGGCCGAGGTGCTCCACCCAGGGAGTCGGCGTGTGGCCGAGCCATGGGGACCGCCCTGGGGCGATGAGGTTCCACTCCTGCCAGCCCTCTAGCCCGCAGCAGCAACTCGGGCTCACGGTCAGGCCCGTGAGAGTGTCACGGACTCGGAGGCCGCCAGGGGCGACCAAAGAGTCCGCCTGAGTGATGCGCCGGATGAGCTCGGCTGGGCTGGGGGGCTCATGGTGCTCACCGGAAGATGCCATGCGGTTGTGGTTATACACGGCGATAACGGCCATCACCGTGCCGACGTCGACCGACGCGAGCTCGCCAGAGAGAACCAGGCATTCCGGGTCGAGGTCGGCGCTAACCGGCCATACCCCGAATCCTTTGGCATCGTAGGTCTCGATCACCGGCTCGATAATGATCACCTAGTCATTGTCGTCGGCAGCGGTCACGTGGCCTAGCGATTTTCCTCACCGAGTGCGGTGCGAACTGCAACCACTGATGTGGCTGTGAACTGTACTTGGCCCTTGCGAATAATAACAATTGAACCAGATATATTGTTCGAATTAGGCACTGTGGCCGTGACCGGTAGTTGGCGGAATTGGAACGCTAGTTGGCGGACAATGCTCCGCTAGCCTCGCTGCCTTGGTGAGCCAACTCATGTAGTTGGCACCATGATCGCGAACGGGCGAGTCGGGTGATGTGATGTTCCCTGGTTGCAGATGGCGGTTCGCCGGGTGTTGGCAGCTAGGTGGTGTGTGGTCGTTAGCCGCCGCGGTGGGCGGGGACGGGGATACTGGTCACCGTGCCCGATGATGCCTTCCTTGCCGAATGGTGCGACCGCTATCTCGGTGCTCGACCTGTATGCGTGCTGTTCCGTTCCGGGAACCTGTCCGAGGTCACCGGCACCGAGCTCGCTGACGGCAGGCGGGTGGTTATCAAGGCCCGGCCATCGGATCCCCGGAGCGCCGGCTGCACCGCAGTCCAGAAGCACCTGGCCCGTGTGGGGTTTCCCTGCCCTGAGCCGCTGAGTGCTCCGGTAGAGGCCGGCGGGCTCACGGTCACGGCGGAGACGCTTGTGGCGGCCGGCAGCCAGCTGCCGGCGGAAAGCGGGGCGGCGCCGTTCGCAGCGCTCCTCGCCCAACTCGTCAGCTCCGCGCCTGGGCCGACAGAGGTCCCCTCGCTTGCGCCGTCCCCGCCGTGGACCGGCTGGGACCACCCGGGGTCACAGCTGTGGCCGGACCGCGACGACCGGGGCCCGCGACCTCAACAGCGCTCCCGGCCCTGCTTGGCTCGATGACGCCGCCCGCCGCGTCCGGGATCGGCTGATGGCGGTCGCCGCTCCCGTGCGCGTCGGTCACGGCGACTGGAAATCGCAGAACATCCGGTGGTCAGACGGCAGGCCCTTGGCCGTGCACGACTGGGACAGCGTGATCGCCCAGCCCGAGACGGCCATCGTCGGCCTGGCAGCGGCTGTCTGGCCGGCCGCCGGGGCACCCGGCGAGGCCGCCACCGTCGCTCAGACCGCGGAGTTCATCGCCGGATACCAGCAGGCGGCCAGGCGGCAGTGGACCGGTCAGAAGGTCCGGGACGCCTGGGCGGCCGGGCTGTGGGTCCGGCTGTTCAACGCCAAGAAGGACCCGGCCGACGGCGGCGGCCCGCAGCTCGACCGCCTTGCAGGTGAGGTCGGCGACCGGCTGGCCCTGGCAGCCCTCGGCGACGGGTGACCAGGGGAACGGTGCTGCCAGCCTTGCCATGGAGTAGGTGCATGCCAATTTTGTGGATAGACCCAATTTTGTGGATAGACAAGGTCACCTTGTGGGCACGCACGCCTGGTTAGGCGGTGCGGTCTGGGTGCGAGGGCTCGCGACAGACATCAACCGACGGGCGGAGCCCAGATCCGTCCAGGGGTTGATGACAGCGACCGGAACCGGGCATACGGTGGCAGCGTCCGCCCGGCAGCTGCGGTTGGGGAAGTCGGAGGAAGAGCATGCAGTCGCTCAAGTTCGCCATCGGTTTGGCCTGGCTCGTCTTCTGGATCTACTGGCTCGCGTCAGCTGCCAGCAGCAAAGAGAGCGTCAGGAGCGGGTGGCGAACACGGCTGACTGGCGTTAGCGCGGTTGGGGTCTTCCTGATCGCTGGCGTTCTCCGCGGCGGCGGCCTGGCGGTGCACAGCTTGATCCTCGGGGCGATCGGGGCGCTGCTGTTCGCCTGCGGGATCGCGCTCGCGGTCTGGGCCCGCCTGCATCTCGGCCGGAACTGGGGGATGCCGATGACTCAGCGGGCCGAACCGGAACTCGTCACCTCAGGCCCCTACCGGTTCGTCCGTCACCCGATCTACTCGGGACTCCTGATAGCAATGCTGGGCACCGCGCTTGTCAACAGCCTGCTCGGCCTGATTGTCGTCGCGGTGCTGGTCGCGTACTTCTATTACTGCGGGACCGTCGAGGAGCGGAATCTCGCGGTCACCTTCCCCGAGGCGTACCCGGAATACAGAAGCAGGACAAAGATGCTTATCCCGTTCCTCCTGTAAGACAGCGGACGGGTGGCACCCGCTACAGGCTGACGGGTTCGCCGCCGCGCCAGACGCGGCGGGGAGGCAGGCCGAAGTTCCAGGCGAAGGCGCCCTCGTGGTCAGCGTCCCACAGGACGATGTCGGCGAGGCGGCCGCGCAGCATCGCGCCTCGGTCCGGAGCGCGCAGCGCGTAGGCACCGCCGAGGGTGGCGGCCCGTAGCGCCTCGGTGACCGACATGCCAAGGTAAGACACAGCCAGGGCGATGACCAGGGGCATCGAGGTAATGCCTACGCCGCCCGGTGTGTGGTCGGAGCCGAGTGCGAGCATCACGCCCTTGTCGAGCAGCGCCCGAACCGGCGGCCTTGTGGACTGCTGGAGGGCGGATCCCGGCGAGATCACCGCGGCCACGCCGCCGCGGGCCAGGGCCGCGACGTCCTCATCGGACGCGGTATGCATCAGGTCGGCGGACGCGCAGCCAAGTTCCGCGGCGACCCGCGCCGCGCCACTGCCGGTGTGCGCGTGCCCGCCGGTGTGCAGCCGGGGCAGCAGCCCGGCGCGGCGGCCCGCGTTGAGGATCCAACGGGCCTCTTCCTCGGTGAACCGGCCGTCTTCACAGTTGACGTCGACGCTGTCGGCGCCCACGGCAGCGGCGTCCGGGCACCAGGACGAGACCGCGTCAATGTAGTCGCTGCGCCGCCCGAAGAACTCCGGCGGCACCATCTGGGCCGCGTAGAACGTGACGTGCAGCCGGGGCATGCCGGGCTCGTTCTCAAGTGAGCGGAGCATCCGCACGTCGGCGAGCTCGCCGTCCCTGGTGAGGTGGTAGCCAGTCTTCGCCTCGATCGTCGTGGTTCCCGACTGGAGCCAACAGGCGAGCCGCTCGCGGACGTGGTTGCACAGCGTCCAGGGATCGGTGCCTCTGGTCACGGTAATGGTGGACGAGATACCGCCGCCGGCCGCGGTGATCTCCGAGTCCGATAGGCCTGTCGAGCGCATGGCCAGTTCCGCGTAGCGGTTGCCCGCGTAGACCGGGTGGGTGTGCGCGTCGATCAGGCCCGGCGTGACGAGACCGCCGCCCAGGTTCTCCACCAGGTCGACGTCGACGATGTCGTCAACGACGCCGGGGACGCTGCGGGGCAACTCGGCGGACGGGCCGACCCAGGCGATCCGGTCGTCGCTGATGAGGATGGCGGCATTGCTGATGATCTCGGACCCGGTCCAAAGGCGGCCGATGCTAGTGAGCAGTCGGGCGGTCATCGGGTCTTCCCGTCACAAAGGAAACCACGGAGGTCGGTCCCAGCCATCATGAGCGGCCACCTGCCATGCATGTTCGACGTCGGCGCTGACCGTGCTTACCTGACAATGTGGACGGCTCGCTTTGGGTGGTTGGCACCGTTTTGCGCGTCCCGCCCTACATATCGGTTCCGTTACGGTATTGCACCGAAGGGGGTCCTCACAAGCCCCATTCAGAAAACCGCAGGCAACTCAAAGTTACCCGCCGGTATACTTCACCGTCATCTAATAGCGGGGGTAGCCGGGGGCAGGGGAAATGGCCCTCGGACGCAAACAAGCGTGGCAACGATTATCGTCCGCTGCTTGGCGGCGGACGTCTGGGGGAC
>Ga0210389_10000714_pt1 | contig 28644 bp, 27 predicted proteins | sample IncBWH28OmetaG_FD_160127 | JGI IMG/M metagenome (GOLD analysis project Ga0210389, IMG submission 160127) | Forest soil microbial communities from Barre Woods Harvard Forest LTER site, Petersham, Massachusetts, United States - Inc-BW-H-28-O ... | reverse complement strand
GCACGCTGCATCACCTCGCGCGTTCCGGACACCAGCCAGGATTGCACCTGCTCCGCGGAAATATCCGCGTGCGCCTGCAGCCAGCTGTTGATCCGCGCGATCCAGGGAAATTGCTGCAGATCCGAGAACGACTTGATATCCATGTCGGTCGCCGATTTTTGCAGCTGCCTGAGCAGCACGGAGATTTGCGACACGAACTCGGCCGAGATCGCGCTCAGGGGCAGCAGGATGACGATCGGCGCGAGAACGGTGAGCGCCCCGGCGGCAATCGAGCCGCCCTTGAAGCGGCGCCGCAGGCGCAGGTTGAGCGGAAACAGCAGGAAGGCGAGAAATGCCGCCCAGACCATGGGCAACGCAAACGGCCTGAAAATCAGCACCAGCGCAAACGCAAGAATGGCGGCGACCGCCAGCGTGAATACCCTGGAATAAAAACTAGGTGTCGCGGGCATGAGAACATCCTAACATTCAGTGTGCCACCTAGGAGCGAGACATTAACAGCAACACGCGACGCCGCTACGCCGCGGCCGCAAGTATCGCCTGCGCGCTTGCCGGCCTGTTCACCGGCCCCGCCATGAGCTCGAGCGCAGGCCGCGCGCCGACCATCGCGCCTTACGGGTCGTGGGCCTCGCCCTTGAGCGCGGAAGTCCTCGCTGCGGGCGGAATCAGCTTCGGCGATCTGCGCAGCGCCAACGGGCGCCTGTACTGGACGGAAAACGTCCCGGCTCGCGGCGGCGCGATCGCATTGTTCAGTCTTGCCGGCGGCTCGCCTCAGCAGGTGACGCCGGACGATGCGAACGTGCGCACGCGCGTGCATGAATACGGCGGCGCGCCCTTCGTTGTGAATGGCGATACCGTGTACTACAGCCAGTATGCGGACCAGCGTCTGTACGCACTCGGGCACGGGGGCAATCCTCAGCCCGTGACGCCTCCTCAGTATCGTTACGCCGACTGCATTGCCGTGCCCGCCACCGCGGATTCCGCGGCCGCTCTGATCTGCGTACGAGAGGACCACACGGATCCCGCGCACGTCCGCAATACGCTCGTTCGATTGCCGATACCGATTGCGGGTGCGGGCGAGGTGCTGTTCGACGGCAGCGATTTCGTTTCCTATCCGCGTCTGAGTCCGGACGGCCGGCGGCTCGCGTTCATCGCCTGGAACCATCCCAACATGCCCTGGGATGGTACGGAGTTGCATGTCGCGGAACTGACGGCACGGGGTCTGACGGCGGCTACGGTCATCGCCGGCGGCGCCGCCGAGTCGGTGCAAGAGCCGCAGTGGGACAGCGACGGCACCTTGTATTTCATTTCCGATCGCAGCGGCTTCTGGAATCTATACGGGCAGCGCGGCACCGGCGGCGTTCGGGCGGTATGGCCGCGGGCTGCCGAATTTGCCGGGCCTCTATGGTCGTTCGGCCAATCGAACTATGTGTTGTTCGGCGATGGCCGGGCCGTGGTGGCTTTCAGGGAGCGGGGCATCTCGCATCTCGCAGTGCTCGATCTGAATGCCGGCACCGGCCGCGAGCTGGACCTGCCCTATGTCGAGTTCTCGCACTTGACCAAGATCGATGCGCAGCACATCGCCGCTGTCGCGGGCGCGTCGAAGTCGACTCTGTCCATCGTCAACATCGATATCGCGAACGCCAGGGCCGCGACCCTGCACCAGGCCGGTAACTTCCCCTTGGAGCCCGGCGCCATCTCGGCCGCCGTTCCAATCGACTTTCCGAGTGCCCACGGACGCACCTCGCACGCCTTTTATTACGCGCCCACCAACCCGCGCTATCGCGCAGTGGCCGGCTTGCCGCCGCTGTTGGCGTTCGTGCATGGCGGTCCCACCGGGCAGTCATCGCCGGCGCTGCGCTCCGGGGTGCAGTACTGGACCAGCCGCGGTTTCGCCGTGGTGGATGTGAATTACGGGGGCAGCTCCGGCTACGGCCGCGCTTACCGCCAAGAGCTCAACGGCAATTGGGGCGTGGTGGACGCCGAAGACGTGATCGCGGCGGTTCGCTTTCTGATCGACACCAAGCGCGCCGATCCCAAGCGCACCGCCATCAGCGGCGGCAGCGCCGGCGGCTACACCGTGCTGGTCGCCTTGAGCACGAGCGATGTGTTTCGCGCCGGCGCGGATCACTTCGGCGTGTCCGACATGACCGCGCTGGCGCGCGACACGCATAAATTCGAGAGCCGGTACATCGATTCGCTGATCGGCCCGTTGCCCGAGGCGCAAGCGGTGTACGACAGTCGTTCGCCCCTGAATCACCTCGACGGATTCAAGGTCCCCGTGCTCGTCCTGCAAGGCGCCGATGACCCGGTGGTTCCGCCGAATCAATCGCAGCGTATCGTCGAGGCGCTGCGCGCGCGGCACGTGCCGGTGGCCTATGTGCTCTATCCGGGCGAGGGCCATGGCTTTCGCAAACCCGAGAACATCATCAATTCGTTGCAGGCCGAATTGTCGTTCTATGGACAGGTGTTTGGTTTCAAGCCCGCGGATCAGCTGCCGCCGCTCATCATCGAAGGCTTGACGCCCGCGTCCTGAACTGGCTCGGCGCCGGGTGAGTATCGGCGCCGGGTGCGTAGGGCACCTCATGTCCCAGCAGCCATGCTTCCATCATGGCATTGACCGTCTCGGGTGCCTCCTGCTGCACCCAATGGGAAACATTCGGCAGATAACGCAGCGTCAGGTTGCTGACATGCTCCTCCGTGCCAAAGGTCAGCTCCTTGCCGAGCGCGGCATCGATCTCGCCCCAGATCATGAGCGTGGGCGTATCGATTCGAACGATGCCCCGGCGGCGGATGCGGCGCAGTCCGCGGATCAATGCCCGATAATAATTGAGCATGGCCGTGAGCGCGCCCGGCGCGGCCGCGGCTTCCCGGTAGACGCGCAGCACCTCATCGGGAAAGCGGCTCTTGTCCACGGCCATGTCGCGGAACACGCGTCCGATGGCCTCGCAACCTCGACGCGCGAGTCCCCACTCCGGGATCCACGGCAATTGGAAGAAAAATATGTACCAGGACTTCGCCAGTTGCCGGCGGGTGCGCAACCCCCTCTCCATCAAGGCCGGGTGCGGAACGTTCATGATGATGAGCTTGGATATCGGCAGCCGGCCAAACATCGCGTAGTACCACGCAATGACAGCGCCCCAATCGTGCCCCACCAGCACGACGTCCGTCGCGCCCGCCGCCTCGATCAACGCGGCCACATCCTCTTCGAGGTTTTCCAACGCGTAGGCCGGAACGCCCCGGGGGCGCGAACTGCCGCCGTAGCCGCGCAGGTCCGGCGCCCATACGCGAAACCCCAGCTGTGCCAGCAGCGCCATCTGGTGCCGCCACGAAAACGAGGACTCGGGGAAACCATGCAGGCAAAGTGCGAGGCGCTCCCCGGAACCTGCGGTCGCGACATGGAAGTCGAGGCCGTTGGCGCGAATTGTCTGATAGCGGATGGCGTCCATGATGTCTAACCGCCCGGTTCTTGCTATGTTGCTGCAAATTACGAGAACGGAGATCGAAAACCCATGACTTCTCTACGATCCATCTGCGTCATCCTGTTGACGCTGTGCGCCGCGGCTGCGCCGGCGTTGGCGCAAGTTTACGACGTTGTGCTCGAGGGCGGGCGTGTGATGGATCCTGAGACCGGTGTCGATGCCATCCGCAATGTCGGCATCACGCAAGGCAGGATTGCGCGCATCTCGGCGGAGAAGCTGGCCGGCAAACGCGTCCTCGACGCCAAAGCCCTCGTCGTCGCGCCCGGCTTCATCGACCTGCACCAGCACGCGCAGGATGCCGCCAGCAGCCGCCTCAAGGCCTTCGATGGCGTCACCACGGCGCTGGAAATGGAAATCGGTGTGCCGGACGTCGCGGCGTTTCTGCAAAGGAAGGATGGCCGCTCGCTGATCAATTACGGCACCACCGCCAGCCACGCCGCCGCCCGCGCTCTGGCGTTCGGCCAGCCCATACACGATCCAAGCATCATTCCGCCGTCCGGTCCTGTGACCAACCAGCCGGCGACGCCCGAACAGCTCAAAGCGATCGAAGATCGCCTGCGGCAGGAACTCGATGCCGGTGCGTTAGGGATCGGCATGGGTATTCAATACACCCCGGGCGCGACCCGCTTCGAAGTGATTCAGACGTTTCGGGTGGCGGCGGCGCGGCACGTGCCGGTGTTCACGCATGTCCGCAGTTTCGGGCTGCTCGAACCGGGCTCGAGCATCGAGGCGATCAGCGAAGTCATCGGCGCCGCCGCGATTTCCGGCGCCTCCTTGCACATCGTGCACATCAACAGCAGCTGCATCAGCGTTGCACTCGAATGCGTTTCACTGGTTGCCGGTGCGCGCGCACGCGGCCTCGACATCACCACCGAGGCGTATCCCTACATCGCGGGCATGACCGCGATCAACTCCGCGCTGTTCAATCCCGGCTGGAAAGAAAAACTCGGTGTCGACTACAACGCATTGCAGCTGCCCGACACGGGCGAGCGCCTGACCAAGGAGCGCTTCGATGTGTTGCACGCTGAGCCGGGCAATCGCGCGGTGCTGCTCTTCATGAATACCCAAGAGATGGTGGATACGGTCATTGCCGAACCGCTCGTGATGATCGCCAGCGATGGCGAGGACGGGCATCCGCGCAATGCCGGCACCTTCTCGCGCATCCTCGCGCGCTACGTGCGCGAGCGCGGCAGCATCACGCTGATGGACGCGATTCGAAAAATGGCGCTGATGCCGGCGCAGCGGCTTGAAAAGTCGACGGTGACCGCGCGCCGCAAGGGTCGTCTGCAAGAGGGAGCGGATGCCGATCTGGTGGTGTTCGACCCGAAGATCGTTGCCGATCGCGCGACCTATGCCGCGCCGCGGGAGCCCAGCGCCGGAATGAAGTACGTGATCGTCGGCGGCACCGTTCTCATCGACCAGGGCAAGCTCATCGCCAACACCTTCCCGGGGAAGCCTTTGCTGCCGGATCAGCCCGGGAAATAAAGATAGTGATCGAGGATCAACGCGGCAAACAGCAACATCAGATACTGGATGGAAAATTTGAATGTGCGGATGGGCAGCTCGGGCCGTAACCCCTGGTTGAGCGCGATCACGAAATAAAGGAATCGCGCGTTCAAGGCGACCGCGGCTGCCAGATAGACCAGTCCGCTCATGCGCGTGAGGAACGGCAGCAGCGTGGTCAGGATCAGCAGGATGGTGTACAGCACGATCTGCAGGCGCGTGTAGGGAATGCCGTGAGTGACCGGCAGCATCGGAATGCCCACCTTGGCATAGTCGTCGCGCCGCGCGATCGCCAGCGCCCAAAAATGCGGCGGCGTCCAGGTGAATACGATCAGGAACAGCACGAGCGCATTCGGGTCGATGGAATTGGTCACCGCGGCCCAGCCGAGCACGGGCGGCGCGGCGCCGGCGGCCCCGCCGATCACGATGTTCTGCGGCGTCGCGCGTTTCAGCCACAGTGTGTACACGATGGCATAGCCGATCAGCGAGCAGAACGTCAGTACGGCCGTGAGCGCGTTCACGCCCGCCCACAGGATCGACATGGACCCGATCGCAAGCGTCAGCGCAAAGGCGATCGCGTGGCTTTCTTGCATGTGGCCCGCGGGCAGCGGACGCCGCCGCGTGCGGTTCATTTGTCCATCGATGCGCCGGTCCAAAATATGATTGAAGGCAGCGGCAGAGCCTGAGGCCATCGCGATTCCGAGCGAACCCAAGATCAGGGCATTCAGCGGGATCCAGCCGGGCGAGGCGAGCACCATGCCGACGATGGCGGTAAACACGATGAGCAGGCTCACCTTGGGTTTGGTGAGCTCCAGATAATCCCGCCAGCGCCCGTGTACGGCGGCGGTGATCGGAGGATTATCGGGTACGGTGGCCATGCTGCAAGGGTATCACGCCGACCTCAAGGCTCCCGAAGCGGTTCCGGCCAGAGCAGGCGCAGCAAAGTCACGGTACAGATGACGAGCAGAGCGGCTCCCGCATTGTGCAGCGTGGCCAAGGCCAGCGGCATGCCGAAGTGCACCATGCTCGTGCCGATGCCGATCTGCAGCAACACGGCGCCCACCAACAGCCCGCCGATCCGTTTCAAACCGCGGCTCTCGGCGCGCGCCGCACACAGGGCGCCCAGGAAAATCAGGATCCCGCCCGCCAGCAGCGCGCCGATTCGATGCGTCACGTGAATGGCGATGCGCGCCGGATTCGCCAGCACGCCGCCGGTGTAGTCGATGTCCAGCCCGCGCCACAACACGAAGGCATCTCCAAAATCCATCTGCGGCCACCACGACTGCTGGCACGTGGGCAGATCCGGACACGCCACCGCCGCATAGTTGCTGCTGGTCCAGCCGCCGAGCGATATTTGCAGCAGCAATGCGGCCAGTCCCACCCAGGCGAATTTCCGCAGGGCCGCCTCGCGCCCCGACAATTCTCGCCGTTCCGGCGTGAGCGACAGCCACCACAGAATACCCAAGGTGGTGAGGCCGCCCAGTAGATGCGCCGTGACGATCAAGGGCTTCAGCAGCAAGGTGACGGTCAAGGCGCCGAGCGCACCTTGCAGACAGACGAGAACGAACAACACCACGACGGCAAGCCGCGGCTGGCCGCGAGTCTTGCGATTCCACAGCGCCCACGCCAGCAGGCTGATGATGATTACCCCTAAGGTCGTGGCGAAATAACGATGGGTCATTTCGTGAATGGCCTTGGTGAAGTTGTGGCCCGCTTGCGGATACACGTGTCCGTAGCAACCCGGCCAGTCCGGACACCCCAAGCCCGCATCCGTGAGGCGCACCCAGGCGCCCAACACGACCACGGTTGCGGCGAGCGCCGCGCCCAAGAGCGCAAGCCGGCGAAACCAAAGCAGTCGTCGTTGCGGATCCATGTTCAGACCAGCTCCTAGCCTATGGAAGACAGCCGCAGCAGCCGCTTCATGTCCTCGAGCATGCCCTTGGCCTTGGCGCCGGCCTCATAGAACATCATGACGTTGCCCAACGGGTCGATCAGATACACGCGGCGAGAATTTACCGCACCCGGCGGCGCCGGCAACAGCTTGAGCAGTGGCTCGTCGGCCGGGCTTGCGCGAATCGCAATCAGATCGGGGTGCACCGCCAGCAGTTCCTTCGGGTCGCAGCAATCGCCGTCGCCGATGAAAACCCGCTGTACACGATTCATTTCGCGGTCGAGCGCCAGGCGCACTTGGCGCGTGTCATAGAGATGCCTGAGGCATTCGTCGTCGCAGCGGCCGTGCTGCACGTACAACAGCGTCCACTTGCCCACGAGGAATTGCGGGCTGGTTTGCGGGTTCGCCTCGGCACGCGGCGACGCCAGCGGCAGTGCCAGTGCCGGCAGCAGGCGCGGGGGCTCGATCAGCTCTCCGGCGTTGACGCGGCCGCCCGGATGCCAGAATTTCCCGTAGTACAAATAGAAGGACAGGGCGAGCGGGGCGAAAAACATCAGCGCCACGCCGACCAAGACACGCCGTTGGCGGCGATCGTGCGCGCTGCGCTCAGGTTGATCGCCGGGCGCAATTTTGCCGACGGGTCCAGTCTTGTCGCCGTGCCCGGTCATGTTGCGCTCGGTGATTTGGGATCACCCTCGGCGCGCCGAAAGTTGGTCACGACGTAAATCACGGCCAGCGCCAGCGCCAATCCAAACCATTGCACGGCGTAGCCGATGTGGCGCATGGGCGGAAATCCCGGCGGCGCCCAGTTGCGCACATAGCCGTCAGGCTCGGCTGCGTCGAGCAGGATTGAGTCGGTGGCCGAAGTCCAGTCGGGCTCTTTGAGCAGCTGCGCCGCCTCCGCGCGCGTGGGGTAGGCAGCGACCACGGGGTAGGGCGGCGCGAGGGGCGCCGGCACGCCCATGCGAATGCCGGGGCTGGGCAGGTTGTCGGCGCGGCCCCGGATGCTTCTCAAGTCGCCGGCGACGGGAATTGCCGGTCGATCGGCGCGGCTTTTGCCCAACGGCACCCAGCCGCGATTCACCAGCACCCAGCCGCCGCCCTGGAGAGCGAACGGCGTGATCACGAAGTAGCCGGCGCGCTCTGCGTTGACCATGTTGTCGATCAAGATTTGGCGTGCTGCATCGTAGCGCCCGGTTGCCTCGACACGGCTGTAGCGCGGAAGCTTCGGTGTTTGCAGCGCGATCGGTTGCGCCGTGCCGCCGCCCGCCGCGAAGGCGGAGAACAGGGCCTGTTTCTCCCCGGCGCGGTGCAGCTGCCAGCGTCCCAAGGAAACGAGCAAGACGATCAAGACAATCGCGAGCAGCGTCGTAAAGGGCCGCGGCGCGAATGTGCGATTCGCGAGTGTAATGGGCACGATATACTGCGGGTCCTTAAGGCCTCAAGACGCGCCAGATGGCTTTCAAATATCTCATCCTTATAATGCTCGTGCTGATCCTGATCAGCCTGGGTAAGGCGCTGTTTCACCTGTCGAGCGCCCGCGAAGAGGACGGGAAAAAAATGGTCGTGGCGCTCGCCTGGCGCATCGGGCTTTCGGTGGCGCTGTTCGTGCTGCTAATCGTCGCCTATTACAGCGGTTGGATCGAGCCCTTGTCGCGTCACAGCCAATAGACGAAGAAGAACAGCCCGAGCCACACCACGTCGACGAAGTGCCAGTACCACGCGACGGCTTCGAAACCGAAGTGCCGCTTGGGCGTAAAATGACCCCGCAGCACCCTGAACCAGATCACGGTCAGCATGATGGCACCCACCGTGACATGCAGGCCGTGAAATCCGGTCAGCATGAAAAACGTGGTGCCATAGATGCCCGTGCCGAGCTGCAACCCCAGCTCGGTGTAGGCCTCGTGGTACTCGGTCGCCTGCAGGGCGACGAATGAAAAGCCCAGCAGGAAGGTCAGCGCCAGGAAGATCTTCAGCCGCGTGCGATGCCCGGTGATCAGCGCATGATGCGCGATGGTGACGGTGACGCTGCTCGACAGCAGGATCGCCGTGTTAACCACCGGCAATCCGAGGGCCGGAACCGTTTCGAAGCTGCCGTCGGCGTGCCCACCCACGGTGGCAGGACCATTGGTCGGCCAGACGCCGCCGTAGTCATTCCACAGCAGCAGCTTGGTGAAAATCTTCACGCCGTCGCCCGACAGCCACGGCACCGAAAAATTGCGTGCATAGAACAGCGCGCCGAAGAAAGCGGCGAAGAACATGACCTCCGAAAAAATGAACCACATCATTCCCATGCGGAACGACCGGTCCACCTGCATGTTGTAGATGCCCGCCTGGTTTTCACCGATGACGGTGTGAAACCATAAAATGAACAGCATCGCCAGCATCAAGAAGCCCGGCAGCAGGAACCATGCCGGACCCCAGTCGTTGAGCGTGATGACGGCGCCGGACATCAGCGTGAACAGCGTGACCGACCCATAGATGGGCCACGGGCTGCCGTGAGGGATGTAGTACTTATCCGTGTCCGCTTGCGCTTGCGCCATATTCAAAGTCTCTGACGGTTTAGGAATGACGATAGTTTAACGAGAGAGCTCAAGGCCGTGTTGTGGATTGCGTCGTATCGTAGAACGTGTAGGCCAGCGTGAGCCGGTCGACGTTGGCCGGCAGCTGCGGGTCCACGATGAACCGCACCGGCATGTCGCGGCCTTCGCCGACGCCGAATTTTTGCGGCGAGAAGCAAAAGCACTCGGTCTTGTGGAAGTACTGCGAGGCGCCGGCGGGGGAAATGCTCGGAACGGCCTGCGCGACGGAGGCCACCGAGGTCAGATTCTTCGCATAGAATTCGGTCTCGTACAGCTTGCCGGGATGAACGCGCATCGAGGCGACCTTGGGCTTGAATTCATAGCTGCCCACCGAGGCGGGCGATGCGACGAATTCGATGGTGATCTCGCGGTTCGGATCGACCGCTTCCTTCACCACCGCGGGGCCGGCCTTGGCCTCGGCGTTGCCGATGCCGGTCGCACGGCAAAACACATCGTACAGCGGCACCAGCGCCCACCCGAAGGCGAAGCTGGCCGCGGTCATGATCAGAAGGCCCCAGAGCAGCTTGCGATTGGCGCGTTTGCGATCCATCAATGGTGACTGCGAAAGATCAGGAGCGCGATGATTCCGAAATAAAACGCGAGCGCCAAGGTCGCCAGGCCCAGGGCCGTGTTGCGCACCCGCAATTTGCGCGTGTCTTGGGCCTGACGCGGGTGCCGGGCCCGATGTGCGTCCTGGCTCGCGCTCACTTGACGTCAGGCGCCGTGGTGAAACTGTGGTAAGGCGGCGGCGAGGACAGCGTCCACTCCAAGCCGTTGGGACGCGCGTCGTCCCAGACCATCGCGCTGGCCTTCTTGCCGCCGCGGATGCACTGGACGATCACGATCGCGAACAGGATCTGCGACAGCCCGAAGCCAAAGCCGCCGATGGAGGACACCATGTTCCAGTCGGTGAATTGCACGGCGTAGTCGGGTATGCGCCGCGGCATGCCGGCCAGGCCCAGGAAGTGCTGCGGGAAGAACAGGACGTTGACGAAAATCGTCGACAGCCAGAAATGCCACTTCGCCAGCGTCATGTTGTACATATGGCCGGTCCACTTCGGAATCCAGTAGTACACCGCACCCATGATGGCGAAGATGGCGCCGGGTACCAGCACGTAGTGAAAGTGCGCGACCACGAAGTAGGTCTGGTTGTATTGGAAGTCGACCGGCACGATCGCGAGCATCACGCCGGAAAATCCGCCGATGGTGAACAGGAACAGGAATGACAGCGCGAACAGCATGGGCGGTTCGAACGTCAGCGAGCCGCGCCACAGCGTCGCGGTCCAGTTGAACACCTTCACGCCCGTCGGCACCGCGATCAGCATGGTGGACATCATGTAGAACAACTGCGCGGCCACCGGCATGCCGTCGACGAACATGTGGTGCCCCCACACGATGAAAGACAGGAACGCGATCGACGCAATCGCGTAGATCATCGAGGTGGCGCCGAACAAGGGCTTGCGGGCGAAGGTGGGCAGGATCTCCGAAATGATGCCGAAGGCCGGCAAAATCATGATGTACACCTCGGGATGCCCGAAGAACCAGAAGATGTGCTCGAACATCACCGGATCGCCGCCGCCCGCGGCATTGAAGAAACTGGTCTTGAAGAAATGATCCGTCAACAGCATGGTGACCGCGCCGGCGAGCACCGGCATCACGGCGATCAGCAGGTAGGCGGTGATCAGCCAGGACCATGCGAACAGCGGCATCTTCAGCAAATTCATGCCGGGTGCGCGCATGTTCATGATGGTCACGATGATGTTGATGGCGCCCATGATCGACGAGGCGCCCATCATGTGAATCGCGAATATCAACATGGGGAAGGCGTCGCCGGTCTGCAGGGACAGGGGCGGATACAGCGTCCAGCCGGCCGCCGCCATGCCGCCCGGTACGAACATCGTCGACAGCAGCAAGGTGAAGGCGAAGGGCAGAAGCCAGAAGCTGAAATTATTCATGCGCGGCAGCGCCATGTCGGGCGCGCCGACCTGCAAGGGCACCATCCAATTCGCCAGGCCGACGAACGCCGGCATGACCGCGCCGAAAATCATGATCAGCGCGTGATTGGTGGTCAACTGATTGAAAGTCACCGGATCCAAGAGCTGCAGGCCGGGCTTGAAGAGTTCGACGCGGATGAGCATGGCCATGAAGCCGCCGATGAAGAACATGATCAGGCTGAACAACAGGTACATCGTGCCGATGTCCTTATGGTTCGTGGCGAAGATCCACCGCTTGATGCCGGTGGCCGGCCCGTGGTGATCATGATCGTCGTGTACCTGATCTTGATGGTGCGCGGTGTTGCTCGCGTGAACATTGGCCATGGTCGGATAGCTCTCTTGAATAATTGCTGCGTGATTGATTAAGGCTGTGCCTGCGCGGTGGGCGGCGGCGCTGCCCCTGCCGCGGCCGCCGGAATGGTCGCGGCGGCGGGTGCCACAACGGGTGCCGCGGGCGCCCCGGTCGGCGCAGGCAGAGCCGCTTGTTTCGCAGCGGCTTTCTGCGTTTCCACCCATTTCTTGAACTCTTCGGGGGTTCGTACCTCTACGACGATGGGCATGAAGCCGTGGTCGCGGCCGCAAAGCGCGGCGCATTGCCCGCGGTAAATCCCTTCCTTGCCGGGATCGACCTTGAACCACAATTCATTGACGAAGCCCGGAATCGCCGCGCGCTTGGCGCCGAAATCAGGCACCCACCAGGCGTGGATGACGTCTTGCGAGGTCAGGAGCAGCCGCACCTTGACGCCGCTGGGGATCACCAGGGGCTTGTCGACCTCCAGCAGGTAGTTGTGCACGGAGTTGGGATCGATGCCGGAATTGACCTGCCGCGCGAAATTCGAGTCCCGGGCGAGAGTCGAGAAGAAGTCCACGCCCGCGGCCGCATCCATGTAGGAGTACTCCCATTTCCATTGGTACCCGGTCACGCGGATGGACAACTCGGAATTGCGGGTATCTTCCTGCTTGAGGATGAGATCGGCGGCAGGGACCGCCATCACCACCAGGATCAATACGGGAATGATGGTCCAAATGATTTCCACCTTGGTGCTGTGAAGCATGGCGGTGTCGGCAACCGCGCCTTGCGATTGGCGGAATTTGACCAGGGCAAAGATCATTGCGCCGAATACGACGACCGCGATGCCGACACAGATCCAAAAAACTTCCATGTGCAGGCCGTACATGTCGCGGGCCAGGTCGGTCACGCCCGTCGGCAGGTTGTAGCCGTTCGAGGTGTTGGCGTCGGCGTTGGCAGCCAGACCTAGAGCGGCTAGGCAAAGCGCTCCCGCCGAAATCAACCTTTGCGGCCGGGAAGTGCTCTCATCGATGCCTGTGGTAACTCTCATCTAAACGGGTCCCCTATTTCGCTAACAAGCGGCGGTGATTCGTTCACACCGCCGACTAATCTACCCAAACGTTCCGCCAATGAGCGGCGATCCTCCTCGGTGAGGAAACTGCCGACCTCGTACGCCCGGCCGTGACTCTCGATCGTCAACCGGCTGGTACCTAAGCGCCGTGGCGGACTGCGAAGTCTAACCTTCGCCCAATGCCTCGCAAACTCCTGTTTTGCCTCGCCGTGCCTCGATCGGGTTACCAGATGGATCCAGGAATCGGTAATGAGCACCGTCTGGGTGTAATTCCGGCGCGCCATGCTGGCGTGCAACGCCATCCCAAGGGCCAACATCTCCAAAGCCCAAAACAGCAAAACCGGCCAAAATCCCTGTAGGACGAAAAACAGGGCAAAACTCAAGGAAAACAGGCAAGTAGCAGCGAAAAAAAGCCTGGCGCCGGCGAGTGTGAGCGAACAATTTGGCGCCAATTCGATGCGCTGTTCCATGCAGACAGGATAACTTAACGATGGTGGCCCGGGGATCGGCGAGCACCCTATTATCTTTCGCACCTTAATCTTCGGGCACTTAATCTTCGGGGCGCCTCAATCTTCCGGCAACCTGCCTGCCCGCACCCTCTCCTGCCGAGCGCGCAATTCCCGCTTGATTTCTTCCAGGGAGATGCTCGTCGCCCCCGTGGGGTCGCGCCGCAGCGCCTGCGCGGGAACCCACGCGTGCGCGAACACCACTTCATAGGTGGCCGGCAACCTGCCGTCCTCTCGAAACTGCTCGTACGCCGCCTGCATCGCAGCGAACTTGCGCGGACCGGTGAGACCCTTCGCCCGGCCCACCGTGGCGTTGCGTGCACCGGTCGCTTTCAGGTCCGCGGCCACGCTGCGCACGTCCAGGTAACGCAGTGTAAAGCGCTCGACGTCCAGCACGGGCGCCGCGAAGCCATTGCGCACCAGCGCATCGCCCAAATCATGCATGTCGATGAATTGATGGACGTGGCTGCGAGCGTCGATCCGACCCCAAGCGCTGCGCAATTCACGCAACGTGTCGGGGCCGAAGGCGCTGAAATTGAGAAGGCCGGCAGGCTTCAAGACCCGGCGAAACTCGGCGAACACCGCGTCCGGATTACACCAATGCAGCATCAAGTTGCTCACGATCAAATCAACGCTGCCGTCCGCGAACGGCAGCCGCTCCGCATCCGCGCAGACGCGCCCAAAGGGGCGCAGCCAGGATTGTTGCCTCCCCGCTACGTTCAGCATCTGCCGCGAAGAGTCGAGTGCCACGACGAGCGCTTTGGGATAGCGGCGCTTCAGCGCGCGGCTGCCATGGCCGGTACCGGCACCGGCGTCCAGCACCACGCGCGGTGCCAGCGTCACCAGCTGCAGCCGCTCCAGAAGATTTTTTCGAACCTCGGCGTGCAGGACCGCCGCGCCATCATAGGTCTGGGCTGCCCGATCGAAGGCGCGTCTGACCCTTCCGGGCTCGAGGGCGTACGCGCCGATGTCATCGCTCATAGGCGATTACGATGCCACAGATGCTCCCTCGCCGTGCGCCTCGGCCGGGATGCCGTGCGCCGCAACCGCGGAGCCATGCGTTTCGGCGGCGGAACCGTGCGCCTCGGCTGTGATTTTCAGGCGCCTGAATAACCGCAGATCATGCTCGGTATCGGGATTTCCAGTGGTGAGGAGTTTCTCGCCGTAGAAAATCGAATTCGCACCGGCCATGAAACACAGGGCCTGTAATTCATCGCTCATCTCGGCTCGTCCCGCCGACAGGCGCACGTGACTTGCGGGCATGAGAATGCGCGCCACGGCAATCATGCGTACGAAGTCGAAGGGATCGAGCGAGGCGGAGTCCGCCAGCGGGGTTCCCGCAACGCGCACCAATTGATTGATGGGAACGCTTTGGGGATGCTCCGGCAAAGTTGCCAATGTATGCAGCAGCTCGATGCGATCCTGCGGCTTCTCCCCCATGCCGACGATGCCGCCGCAGCAAACGTTGATGCCGGCGTCGCGCACCGCCTGCAACGTGTCCAGCCGATCCTGGTAGGTGCGGGTGCTGATGATTTCGGCGTAATAGCGGGACGAGGTGTCCAGATTGTGGTTGTAGAAATCCAAACCGGCGCCCTTGAGCTCGACGGCCTGATCTTCGGTCAACATGCCGAGCGTGGCGCACGTTTCCAGTCCCAGGGCCTTCACTTCGCGGATCATGGCGACGACCTTGCGCAGGTCCCGAGGTTTGGGTGACCGGTAGGCCGCCCCCATGCAAAAGCGGGTCGCGCCGGCGTCGCGCGCCGCGCGGGCGCGGGCGGCAACATCCTCGATCTCCATGAGTTCCGACGCCTCGAGTCCGGTATCGAAGCGCACGCTCTGCGGACAATAGGCACAGTCCTCGGGGCAGGCACCGGTCTTGATGCTGAGCAGCGTGCTGATCTGGACGGTGTTCGGTGCCTGAAACAGGCGGTGAACATGCTGCGCCTTGAATACTAAGTCCATGAAAGGTAAATCAAAAAGTTCGCTTACCTCGGCAAGCGTCCAATCGTTGCGTATGTCCACCGGCACCTCCTGTTCCCGGCAGTATTCGAGCGCGCGCGCTTCTAGTCAACCTGAGTGCCCATAATTGGTTTACCTAATGCGGCGTCGGCCGGGCGCTAGAATTGCCGCGCCCCACAAAACATCCGGCCTTGAAACAAGTGAAAATGATTCAGCCCCACTGCAACGAATCTTCGCGGCTTGCCCGCGCTGACGGCGGCTGGCTGCAGTACGCCGTGTCAGGTCAAGGCGATCCGGTGGTGTTCATTCATGGTTTCGGCCTGGATTTCGGCATGTGGGATCCGCAGTGGACGCCATTCTCGGCGCGGCACCGCGCGATTCGATATGACCTCCGCGGTTACGGCGGCTCGAGCCTGCCCGACGGACCCTATTCCCACGTGGACGATCTGTTGGCATTGATCGATCACCTGGACGCTCGCCCCGTGCACCTGGTCGGGCTCTCCTTGGGCGGTCGAGTGGCCCTGCGCGTTGCCGCTGCGCACCCGCAGGCCGTGCGATCCCTGACCCTGGCGGACGCGGCGATGGACGGACATGTGTGGAGCGGCGATTGGCTGCAGCGCTGGCGGAAGATGACCGAGGCTGCAAAGCAAGGCGATTTTCGCGCGGCCAAGAAATTGTGGCAGGAGCATATTTTATTCGAGCCTGCGCACCGCCGTCCCGAACTGGCTCTCGCGCTGAAGCTGATGATCGATCGCTATTCGGGTTGGCATTTGCGCCATCCGGATCCGGGCATTTCCCCTGATGTGGCCGTCGCAAAGAGTCTGCCCCGGATTTCGATACCCACCCTGGTGATGGTCGGTGAACACGACCTGCCGGATTTCCAGGCGATCGCGCAGCGTCTTGCGACGGAGCTGCCCCATGCCGCGCTGCGCGTCATCGCCGGGTCAGGGCACATGAGCAACATGGAAGCACCGGCGGTGTTCAACGAACTCGTGCTGGAGCACCTGCAACGCAACTAAGCCTCGGCGGCGCGGTGCTTCAACGGGCGTACTGATACTCCAGCGCCAGCCCGATGAACACCGACATGCCGAAATAATTGTTGTTGAGGAAGGCGCGAAAGCAGCCGTCCCGATCCCGGTCGCGAATCAGCCAAAGCTGATAAATGAAAAACACCGCGCCCGCGACCAGGCCGGCGTGGTACCAGCCGTCGGCGCGAATCATTTTACCGACCAGGAACAGCGTCACCAGCGTCATGACCTGCAGCACGGCGATGATGTGCCGGTCGGAATCGCCGAACAGAATCGCCGTGGAGCGTACGCCGATCCGGATGTCGTCGTTGCGATCCACCATGGCGTACATGGTGTCGTACACCGTCACCCACAGCACGTTGGCGAGCAGCAGCAGCCAGGCGACTTGCGGCACCGATTCGATCTGCGCGGCGAACGCCATCGGAATTCCCGCGCCGAAGGCCAACCCCAAATACATCTGCGGCACGGACAAGAATCTCTTGACGAAGGGATAGGTGACCGCGATGAACGCGCCCGCGACGGCCCAGAGCAGCGTCAGGCGATTCAACTGCAACGCCAGCATCAACGCGGCCAGCGACAGCAGCGCGAACAGCACCAACGCTTCGAGCGTCGACAGGCGCCCCGCCGCCAGCGGCCGGTTCTTGGTGCGCTCGACGTGCGGATCGAAACTGCGGTCGGCGTAGTCGTTGATGGCGCAGCCCGCCGATCGCATGAGCACGGTACCCACCACGAAAATGATGAGGATCAGCGGCTTCGGCTGGCCGCGGCCGCCGATCCACACCGCCCACAGCGTCGGCCAAAGCAAGAGATAGATGCCGATGGGGCGGTCGAGGCGCGTGAGACGGATGTAGTCATGGACGGTGCTGAGAATCTTCGGCAGCTCGTCCGTGGTCCAGGGGTGAAAGCGGATGCGAAAGGCATACCATCGCAGCCGCGCCATGATCATCTGGATCAGTTCATCCCCGTTGCGTGGCAGCGGCACTTTAGGAGACGCGGCCCATGGAGGGCAGGAACAATTCTTGAGTCAACAGGGGCGCCCCGCGCAGTGTGATGCGAGCGCGGCGCGCCCACAGTCCCGCGGGCTTGATCTCGGCATCGCGCAGCGCTCGCGTCGTCACGGCTTCCTCCGCCGGCAGCCACGCGTACTCATACGGGCCGCGCTCGACGCCGGACAGATCCGCCAGGGTTTCTCCCAGCGCCGAATCGCCGAGTTCCGCGAGCCACGGATGCAGGCAGAGGGTCGAGTCGGGGACGACGGTTTGGCCGAACACCCAAACGCTGTGACCGCAGCACATCTCGACATCCCGAAACAAACCGGCGTTGTCCTCCGCGCGCAGCGCGGCTTTATGCGATGCGCTCAAGAGGCCGGTCCATTGATCCACCAGGCGCAACGCGAAGCGTTCACCGCAGGCTTCCCGAAGGCGCAGCGTGAGGAGTCCCTTGCCGATGAGCCACGGGCGCAATTGCGCGTCCATGGACAATTGACCCAGGCGTTCCTGGGGCTGCCACTGAATGGATTCGATCGGACGTGCATTGCCTCGAGTCATCCGCGCGATTCTACCCCACGCGGCCGTATTGCTCTGCCAGTCCCACCCATCGCCGGATGAGCGGCGCCGCGTGCGCAGGATACTCGCGCAGCAGCGACTCGGCAGCGATCTGCACCCGCGGCAACAAGTCCGCATCGCGTAATAAATCGGCAACACGCATCTGCGCCAGTCCGGTCTGGCGGGTTCCAAGGAGTTCGCCAGGTCCGCGCAACTCCAGATCGCGCCGTGCCACTTCGAAGCCGTCGTTCGTATCGCGCATGACACCGAGGCGCTGGCGCGCCATGGGTGACAAGGGGGCGCGATACATCAACAGGCAGGAACTGGCATGCTGGCCGCGGCCGACGCGGCCGCGCAGCTGATGCAGCTGCGCGAGCCCTAAGCGCTCGGCGTTTTCAATCACCATGAGCGTCGCGTTCGGCACATCGACGCCCACTTCGATCACCGTGGTCGCCACCAACAGTTGAATCTGCCCCTCCTTGAAACGGCGCATCGTGCCCTCCTTGGCTTGCGGCGGCATGCGTCCGTGGACCAATCCGACCTTGAGCTCGGGCAGCGCCGCGGCCAATTGAGCGGCCGTTTCCTCCGCCGCCTGGTAGGGCATCTCTTCCGATTCATCGATGAGCGGGCACACCCAGTAGGCTTGCCGGCCCTCCAGGCATGCGGTGCGAATCCGCTGCACCACCTCGTCGCGCCGCGTCTCGGCGAGCACGACGGTTTTGACGGGTGTGCGGCCGGGCGGCAGTTCGTCGATGACTGATACGTCAAGGTCCGCATAGGCCGTCATGGCCAGCGTGCGGGGAATGGGCGTCGCCGTCATGATGAGCTGATGCGGCTGGTGGCCGTCCGCCGCGCCTTTTTCGCGCAGGCTCAGGCGCTGATGCACGCCGAAGCGGTGCTGCTCATCGACCACGACCAATGCCAGGGAGGAGAACTCCACGCCCTCCTGAAACAGCGCATGCGTGCCGATGGCGATCGCGGCGTGCCCTTGGCGAATCCCCTCGAGCACGGCGTTGCGCGCCTTGCCCGTCAGGCGTCCGCTCAACAGGGCGACCGCGATGCCGAGCGGCTCGAACCAGCGGCGGAAGTTTTGCGCATGCTGATCGGCGAGCAATTCGGTCGGTGCCATCAGCGCAACCTGCCGGCCCATTTGAATGGCCTGCGTCGCAGCCAGCGCCGCCACCAGCGTCTTGCCGCAGCCGACATCGCCTTGCACCAAGCGCAACATCGGCTTGGGTTGCCGCAGATCGCCTTCGATTTCCTGCAGCACGCGCTGCTGCGCGCCCGTCATGCGGTACGGCAGCGCCGCCAGAAAGTTCGCCTTCAGATCCCCTGCCGGGTTCAACGGCCAGCCGGGATCGCTCTGGATGCGCCGGCGCAGCAGCTTGAGGGACAATTGGTGCGCCAACAATTCCTCGAAGGCCAGACGGCGCTGCGCCGGGTGCCGATAGCTCATCAATAGATCCACCGGCGCATCGGTGGGAGGGCGATGCACGTACAGCAATGCATCGCGCAGCGAGGGCAGGCGCGAATCGGCCAGCAACGTGAGGGGCAGCCAATCCATGGGGTCTTGGGCGCCGGTCTGATCCAGCGCCAGTTTGACCAGCAGGCGCAGCCGCCCCTGGGTCACGCCTTCCGTCATGGGATAGATCGGCGTGAGATGCTCGTCGGGCGGCTGAGGCGCATTCGGATCCACGCGCCGATATTCCGGATGTACGAACTCCAGCCCCTTGGGACCGCGGCGTGCCTCGCCGAAGCAACGCACCCGGGCGCCGCGCGACAGGCCTTGCTGCTGCTGCGCCGTGAAATAAAAAAAACGCAGCGTCAAGAAACCCGACCCATCCGCGATCCTGCAGAGCATTTGCCGGCGGCCGCGAAAAGCGACTTCCGTCAGCAGCACCTCGCCTTCCACGGAGGCGCGCTGCCCGGGCCGCAGCTCGCCCAGGGGAACGATGCGCGTGCGGCCTTCATACCGCAGCGGCAATAGAAACAACAGATCCTGGGTTGTCTCGACCCCCAGGGTGCGCAGGCGCGTGGCGAGCGAATCGCCGACGCCGCGCAATACCGTGACCGGCTTTAGGTCGATCACAGGGCGACGATGCACTCCACTTCGAATTGCGCGCCGCGCGGCAGCGAAGCGACCCCGACCGCGGCACGCGCCGGATACGGCTCGCGAAAGTACTCGGCCATGATTTTATTGACCAGCGCGAAATGGGACAGGTCGGTCATGAAAATGTTCGCCTTGACCACGTCATCGAGCGTGGCACCGCTCGCAAGGACGATCGCCTTCAAGTTGTCGAAAGCGCGGCGCACCTGAACCTCCATGTCGCCCTTCACCAATTCCTTGGTTGCGGGGTCCATGGGAATCTGGCCCGAGACCCAAATGGTATTGCCCACGCGGGCCGCCTGCGAGTAAGTGCCGATGGCGGCCGGTGCATTGGTCGTCGAAATGATTTGTTTGCTCATAGCCTCTCAAGTCTCAAGGATAGGTGGTCGTAAAGAGATTGCGGAAGGTTAATTTTTTAGCCGAAGGTCAAATTTCCAGCCTGCGTGCGAGTTTAAGCCAAGCTGCGGGACACGCGCTGCACGTCCGGCATGCGCCTCACGGTTCTAATGACGCGCGCCAGGTGTTTCCGATCGCGAACCTGCACTTGGAATTTCAAGGACGATGAGTTCACGTCGCGCTCTTCCAACGACACTTGATCGATGTTGGTTTCGGTGCCCGCGATGCTCGAAGCCACCGCCGCCAGCACCCCCACGCGGTTGTTGATCTCCAATTGGATTTCGGAACTGAACAAGCGGCCACGCGTCGATTCCCAGGCCACCGAGAGCCACTTGTCGGGTTGCTTGCGGTACTCGGCGAGATTGCCGCAGTTCTGCCGATGAATCATGACGCCGCGGCCGGCGCTCAGGTAAGCCATGATGGGGTCGTTGGGGATGGGAAAGCAGCAGCGCGCGTATGTGACCAACAGGCCCTCGGTGCCCGCGATCATGAGCGGGCCGCCGCTGTGGCCGCCTCCGGGGCCGCCGCCATGCTCGCCGTTGCCATTCGCGGGCTGCAGGCGCCGTGCGACCAGCGGCGCCAGCCTTTCTCCCAAGCCTATTTTTTCGTACAGCTCATCGGCGTCGCGTAAATTGAGTTCCTTGACCACGGCATCGATGTCCGCCGCGGGAATCTTCTTCAAGACCAGCGAAAATTCCTCGAGCGCCAACCCCAGCAGCCGGCGGCCGAGTTCCAACGCGTCGCCCTTCTTGAGGTTCTTCAAGTATTGGCGGACCGCGGCACGCGCCTTGGCGGTGACCAGAAAGCTCGACCACGACGGATTGGGTTTGGCGCCCTTCGCGGTGATGATCTCTACGGTTTGCCCGTTGCGCAGCGGCGTGCGCAGGGGCACCAGGCGCCGGTCGACCTTCGCCGCGACGCAACGATTGCCGACATCGGTGTGGATGGCATAGGCAAAGTCCACGGTCGTGGCGCCGGTCGGCAGGCGCAGGATCTTGCCTTTGGGGGTGAACACATAGACCTTGTCCGGAAACAGGTCGACCTTGACGCTCTCGAGAAACTCTTCCGAGCTCCCGCCTTCTTGGATTTGCACCAGGCTCGCCAGCCACTCGCGCGCCCGGTCATGCTCCACGCCGCCGAAGGTGTCGCCGCCGGATTTGTACTTCCAGTGCGCGGCGATCCCCGACTCCGCCACGCGGTGCATCTGTTCCGAGCGGATTTGCACCTCGATGGGAACGCCGTTCGGCCCGAACAAGGTGGTGTGCAGCGACTGATAGCCGTTGACGCGCGGAATGGCGATGTAATCCTTGAAACGCCCCGGCATGGGCTTGTAGACGCTGTGCACCAGTCCCAGCACGCGATAGCACACATCCGCGTTCTCGACGATGATGCGGAAGCCGTACACATCGACCATTTCATTGAGAGAGATTTTCTTGTTCTGCATTTTTTTGTAAATGCTGTACAAGTGCTTCTCGCGCCCCTCCACGGCGCCTTCGATCGCGGCTTTCTGCAGCGAACCTGTGAAGGTATCGGCGATCTTCTTGATGAATTCCTTTTGGTTGCCGCGCGCGCGCTTCAATTCCCGTTCGAGAACCTTGTACCGATAGGGGTAGAGCGCGCGAAAGCCTAAATCCTCGAGCTCCAGCTTGACCGCGTACAGTCCCAGGCGCTCGGCGATCGGCGCGTAGATCTCCAAAGTCTCTCGCGCAGAGCGCCGGCGCTTGACCGGCGGCATGACGCCCAAGGTGCGCATGTTGTGCATGCGATCGGCGAGCTTGACCATGATGACGCGGATGTCGCGCACCATCGCCAGGAGCATTTTGCGGAAGCTTTCGGCCTGGGCTTCTTGCCGGTTCTTGAACTGGATCTGGTCCAGCTTGCTGACGCCGTCGACCAGCTCGGCGACCACCTGTCCGAAAATGGACGCGATTTCCGCCTTGGCCGTGGGCGTATCTTCGATGACATCGTGCAAGATGGCCGCCACCAGGGTGTCGGCATCCAGGCGCAGGTCCGCGAGAATGTCGGCAACCGCCACCGGGTGCGTGATGTAGGGCTCGCCCGAGACCCGCTTTTGTCCCTGGTGCTTTTCAGCGCCGAAATCGTAGGCTTCGCGGACCCGCTCGACTTGCGCGGGCGATAGGTAGGCTTCGAGCTTGTCTAAGAGCTGACTGATCCCGGTGGAGCGTCTTCCACCAGGCAGGAAACCGAGTATGGAAGACGCATAGTCCATCGTTGCTCTTGAAGGGGCCGGCGGTGGCTAGTCCCCAAGCCCGAGTTGCGGAGCACGGAAATCCGACGGCATGTCGAGCTCGCTCACCGGCGGCTGTGCCGGCTCTTCGGGCTCTTCCAACATTTCCAGCGTGATATTTCCGGCAGCGATCTCGCGAAGCGCTACCACGGTCGGTTTGTCGTTTTCCCATTCAACGGTCGCCTCGGCGCCGTTAGCCAGGCGTCGGGCGCGCTTGGCGGCCAACAACACCAGGTTGAAAAGGTTGGGTTCATTTTGAAGGCAGTCTTCGACTGTGATACGCGCCATGCTTGAGGTTCTTCCAATGGAGGGAACCTAAATCATAGCAGAAACGGTGCTTTGCTCAAAAACTAACCAGCTCTGCAGCCAAATGCACCACTTCGGGTCGTCTTGCGGCCAAATGGCCGCCGCGGTTTTCGACGATCGCCTGCAAGTCTTCGATCGCCTGCTCGAATCGATCATTGATGACGACGTAGTCGAATTCGCTCCAATGGCCCAAATCCTCGGCGGCGTCCCGCAGGCGCCGTTGAATCACCTCGTCGGAGTCCGTGCTGCGCCCTTTGAGGCGCTGCTCCAGGGCCGCGCGCGACGGCGGAAGAATGAAAATGCTCACCGCCTCCGGAATTCTCGAGCGGACCTGGCGGGCGCCTTGCCAGTCGATCTCCAGTAACAGCTGCCCGCCGTCCGACAAGGCCTCCTGGACGGTCCGCACGCCGGTGCCGTAGCAGTTGTCAAAGACCTGAGCGTGTTCGAGAAACTCGCGATTCGCGATCATTTCTCGAAACCGTTCCTGGCTCACGAAGTGATAGTCGCGGCCGGGAATTTCATTGGGTCTTGGATGCCGCGTCGTGTAGGACACCGAAAACTGAATGCGCGGCTCGCGCTCCATCAAGGCCTTTACCAAACTGGTCTTGCCGGCGCCGGACGGTGCGGCAACTACGTAAAGGCGTCCTTGGGGCATCGGTCTATTTGTTTTGCACAGTGGAAGCATCATCGTACCGCGCGCGCTCATCGCTGGCGACCGTTGCGCCGCATGGGAACCGAACGTGACGCCATGTGCGAAAATGCCTCCATCCGGCCGCCGGCTAATTTAAAGTTGTTAAACGGAGTGGACTTGCCCCGCGTTCTTGACACACCGCATAACGCCGCCTTGTCGGCGATCCCCCGCCTCGCGGCACTTCTTGCCGGTTCGGCGCGAACCCTCGTCTTCACCGGCGCCGGCATGTCGACTGAATCTGGAATTCCCGACTTCCGCAGCCCGGGCGGTGTCTGGAGCCGGATGAAACCGATCGACTTCGACACATTCATGCACAACGAAGACGCGCGGCGCGAAGCTTGGCGGCGCACCTTTTCCGGGACGGCCGGCTGGGTAGGCGCCAAACCGAATGAAGGTCATTTCGCCATTGCGCGTCTGGTCGCCACCGGCAAGGTCGGCCATGTGATCACGCAGAATGTGGACAATCTGCACCAGGACTCGGGCGTGCCCGCGCATCAGGTGATCGAGCTTCATGGCAATGCCGGCTATGCCGCCTGCCTTACTTGCGGGCTGCGACACGAGTTGGCGGACTTGCGCGGCCCGTTTCTGGAGCAAGGCACGCTCCCGGCCTGCCGGGCGTGCGGCCGTATCGTCAAGTCGGCAACAATCTCGTTCGGTCAGCCGATGCCCGTCGAAGCGATGCGCCGTGCCGACGCCGCTTCGCGTGACTGCGACCTGTTCATCGTGCTCGGCTCGTCGTTGGCGGTCTATCCCGCCGCCGCACTACCGATGGTCGCCAAGTCGAACGGCGCCGCGCTCGCCATCGTCAACCGCGAGCCGACCAACATGGACGGCAGCGCGGATCTCGTCCTGCACGCTGAAATCGGCGCTGTGCTGAGAGAAATTGTGCCCTGATGCGGCTGTCTCTAACCGTCGCAGTCGGAGTCACGTTAGTTGCGGCTAATCCGACCCTCGCTCATCACTCGCGTGCGATGTTCGACATGACCCAGAATATTACGTATCGAGGCGTGGTAAAGGAGTTCCGGTGGCAGAACCCACACAGCCACATCGTCATCATCGTCGGGACTGACGCGACCTACCCTTCCACGGTTGGGACGTGGGATATCGAGGCTTCGAGCACCAGCCTCATGGTCAGTGAGGGATGGAATCGGAAGACATTCAAACCGGGCGATCCGATCACGGTAGTGGCGCACCCCAGCAGGAATGGCTCTAAGAACGTCTTGCTCTTCTATGCTATGCAGGCTGACGGCACGCGGTTGTATCGCGCGCAACACCGGTACCCTTCAGAAGCGGAATAGACGGAATAGAAAGTATTAGCGCGCCGTTCTCAAGGCTTCGGCCGCGATCTCAAAGGAGCGCAAGCGCGCCGCGTGATCGAAGATCTGAGAGGTGATCATCAATTCATCCGCGCCGGTCAGCTGGATGAAATTGTGCAAATCCTCGCGCACCATCTCGGGCGTGCCGATCGACGCGCACGACAATACCTGATCGAGAATGGCTCGTTCCTGGGCTCCTAAGCCCTCGACGTAACCTTCGGCGGGCGGCTGTAGTTGCGAAGGACGACCACTGCGCAGATTCACGAATGCCTGTTGCATCGAGGTCGCCAGCAATTCCGCACGACTCAAAGAATCGGCGCCGAATACGTTGAAGCCCAGCATGACGTACGGTTTTGCAAGATCCCGCGAGGGCCGAAAGCCGCTGCGATACATCTCGATGGCCGCCATCATTTGCGCCGGCGCAAAATGCGAGGCGAACGCAAAGGGAAGCCCAAACGCTGCGGCAACCTGCGCACCGAACAGGCTCGAACCCAAGATCCACAGTGGCACATTGAGACCCGTTCCAGGTACCGCGCGTACCGCCTGTCGGGGCGACTCCGAGAAATAATCGGCGAGCTCCTGAACATCGCGGGGAAACTCTTCGGGGTCCGAGGACAAATTGCGGCGCAACGCCTGCGCAGTGCGCTGATCGGAGCCGGGCGCTCGACCCAATCCCAAATCGATGCGCCCGGGGTACAGCGACTCAAGCGTGCCGAACTGCTCTGCAATAACGAGCGGAGAATGGTTGGGCAGCATGATGCCGCCGGCGCCCACGCGAATCGTGGAGGTGCCCCCTGCAACATGGCCGATCAGCACCGCGGTCGCCGCGCTCGCGATTCCCGGCATCCCGTGATGCTCCGCCAACCAAAAACGCCGATAGCCCCACCGCTCCGCGTGGCGCGCCAAGTCGAGCGTGTTCCTGAAGGAATGGGCCGCATCGCTTCCCTGCGTGATGGGCGAGAGATCTAGAACGGAAAAAGGGGTCATTACACGGCAGGATGGGGGCACCCTCAACCATTCTCAACCAACAAATTAAAAAATTGGTTACGCAGGTTTCGTTTCGGACGGCGCTTTACAGTGACGCAAGTTGGTGCTCCCAGGCGACCAATTCCCGTAATACGAACTCAGATCGAGTCATGAACGCGTAGTGTCCAGCGCCTTCGATGGGAACGTATTCCGCACGCGGCTGCTGCCAGTACTGGTCGGCGAGGACGCGTGCCTTTTGAGAGACGGTCGAGGGTTTAAGAACGGCAGTCGCCGATCTGATCTGCATGTATGACAGGGTTTCTTTGATAATGTCTGCCCGCAGTGTTGTGATACGAGTCCGCCAAGTTCAGGTGATGTGGAAAGTGAAGAAATGAGATCAACGCGCGACGTCATCTACAACGTAGACGGTCTGACCATGGTCGCCTATTTGGCACGGCCGCAGGGTGAAGGGCCGTGGCCGGCAGTTCTTATTGGACACGACGGGGTGGGTCTCGAGAGCTACCAACGTAGTCGCGCCGACGACTTGGCCGCGCGCGGCTATTTGGCGTTCGCGATGGACTATCACGGTGGTGAGGTATTCTTCGGAAGGCCTGAAGCGATGCTCGCCCGGACAATGCCCCTCATGGCCGATGTCGGGCGCATGCAGGCTATCGGCAGCACGGCGCTTGATAATCTTCTCGCGGAGCCTGGAGTTGATCCAGATCGGCTGGTCGCCCTCGGCTACGGCGCTGGCGGCCGTATCTTGCTCGAACTTGCCAGGGCGGGGGCGCCGTTCAAGGCTATTGCTCTCGTCCATCCCGGCCTGCCAGAAGCCAATGCTGAGGACTGGACCGACGTGAGCAGCTGTTTTCTTCTGTGTACCGGCTCTGAAGACCCACTTTGCACCCCCGATCAGATCCTGAGCTTCGGTCGGACACTCCAGAATGCCGGGCTGGACTGGCGCGCTAATATCTATGGCGGAGCGAAGCACGCTTTCTGGGCTCGCGCAAAAGACCTCGACGGCACCGCCACCGTGCCCGGCGTCGGCCCCCATCCAATCCACGCGGCGCGCGCTTGGCAAGCGGTGCTGGATCAGTTCGAAGAGACACTCGAGGCCTCATCTAAATTGGCTTGAGCAAATCAACCTCTCTTCCGGGGCTCCGTCCGATGCTGCGGCCGCTGATCGGCCTGGCTGGGTGTCGGACCTTGACAGTGAATTCCCCATACAATGCATTTGCTAGGCTGAAAACATTTCCTGCCCGCCTGCCCGCAAGCTGTCGGTCACAAGAGGCAGCAAAGGGTCGCGAGCGCACCTTCACCCGAATCTATCTGTAAAACACAGGTCCGCTGATGCAGGACCTTACTGTCAGCGCGCGTGCGCAAGCTCGTCTCGAACAATCTTCCGCACCTGTTCGGCTGTAATAGGCTTTTCAGCGGTGCCTAAGTACCGCGCGAGCGCCTCGTTAATAAGCGTCTGATATCCAATGCCCGTTCGCGCCGACTCCGCCTTGAATGCCGCGACGATCTGATCGTCGATGTAAATGGTGATGCGAGTTTTTCCTTTCGTTGGCACAGCTTGCCCGCGCCGCCCTTTGGAGAAATCGTACTCAGCCTTCATAGTCTTTCCGCTCCTTCGTGGTTGCTCGTCGCACGGAGATTAGGCGCTCGCCGTCTTCGCGCTCCGTCCAAACAACCACCAAAATTTCGCCGCCGGCGTTCATCCCAACCGTGATCCAGCGAGACTCTCCTGCGGAGGAATCATCCTCCAGTGTCAAACCCAGGGGATCGTTCAACACACCTTCCCCCGCGCGGCGAGCCCAAACCGCTCCGGAAGCTATTCGATGTTCTGCACCTGCTCGCGCATCTGCTCGATCAGCACCTTCATATCCACCGCGGCGCGGGTGGTTTCGATGTCCTGGGACTTCGACGACAGCGTATTGGCTTCGCGATTGAGTTCCTGCATGAGAAAGTCCAGCCGCCGGCCGGCGGGTTCCTTGCCGCCAAAGGTCTTGCGAACTTCGGTGACGTGACCGCGCAGGCGATCGATCTCTTCGTCGACGTCGAGCCGCTGCGCCAATATGGCGAGTTCCTGTTCGAGGCGGTCTTGGTCGACATCGCTGACCAGCTGCGCGATGCGGTCGAGCAGTTTCGCACGCATGCGGGCGCGGATCTCGGGCAGCCGGTCCGTGACCCTGCCGGAAAACTCCAACAAGCCGGCGCAGCGCAGTTCCAGTGCGTCGCGCAGCCGGCCTCCCTCGCTGTCGCGCGAGCGGCCCAAGTCCGCCAGTGCTTCGGCGAGCAGCGCGTGCGCGGCTGCGATCATGGGCGCGGTGTCGCGCGTGCTGTCGCGGATGACCCCGGGCCAGCGCAGCAGGTCCAGCACATCGATTCGCGCCGATGCGCCCGCCTGCGCGGCAAGCTGCTGCGCCCTCGAGGTGAGACTCGCGAGCAGTTCGGCATCGACTTCGAGCGTGGTCGAGACCACGGCCGGGCGGAAATGCAGCGAACACTCGACTTTGCCCCGCCGGACGGCGGCGGCGACCGCGGCTCGAAAATCCGCTTCGGCGGAACGGAATTCCTCCGGCAAGCGGCAGCCGAGCTCGAGAAATCGGTGATTGACGGTCTTGAGTTCCCAGGCCAGCAGTCCCCAGGGGAACTGCCGCTCGCGTCGGGCAAAGCCGGTCATGCTACGAATCATGGGGGTCGTCGCTAAAATCGGCCATAATCGGTGGTTCGCAAGCTTAGCAGACGAGGAGCAGGCATTGCA
>Ga0210389_10000712_pt1 | contig 28681 bp, 29 predicted proteins | sample IncBWH28OmetaG_FD_160127 | JGI IMG/M metagenome (GOLD analysis project Ga0210389, IMG submission 160127) | Forest soil microbial communities from Barre Woods Harvard Forest LTER site, Petersham, Massachusetts, United States - Inc-BW-H-28-O ... | reverse complement strand
AAGAAAAAAAGGAAAAGGCTGAGGACCGGAAAGCCAACGGCAGCAAGGGTAAAAGCCTGGAAGACATGATGGCTTATATCGATGAGCATGGGAATATTACGTCCACGCCGCCCGACCCGTCCAAAAAGATCAGGATTAACGCAGCAGATATCCCGACTGGCGTCGCCAAACAGGAAGATATACCTTATGACGCCGTCAGAAACGGCGTGGTTACCTTTTTTAATGAAGCAAAAGGTTATGGTTTTATAAAAGACCAGCAAACCCAGGAAAGCATCTTTGTGCACATTAACGCCCTTACGGAACCCTTAAAAGAGAATAACCTGGTCACCTTTGAAACGGAGCAGGGCAAAAAGGGACTGTCGGCAATAAATGTAAAAAAGAAATAATCCTCAGCATGTTAAACAAAACAGCCATCGCTAAAAAATCGATCTCTTTAAACAAATCGGTCGCGACTGCCAGTCAGAAAGAGAATTTCAGGGCCATCTTTGCCGAAATCATCAAAAACAACGCAAAGATCAGGGATCGGTACAGCATCCAGTTTTTCGAAACCGCCCAAAAAAGCAATTACCAATTTACCGGCAGTGATGGAAAATCGCTCAACGTGCTATCCATTCTTACTATCGAAGAAGCCGAAAAATACCGGCTTTTAAAAAGCTCCTGGCAGGGTTAAAGATTGTCTCTTTAAAAAAAAATTATAACGCAGGCTTTTCGCTTTCGCTTTGCGCTGATAATTTTTCAGGGAACAGGCATTAAAAAATCCCGGTAATTGCGCTCCAAAGCGTATCTGAATTGACGCGGCCCCGGGCGAGCCCGGTTCAATTTCAATTTTTTTTATAAACATGTGGATCCGCCGGGCCCAACTCATTGCTTTATTTAAAAAAAGATGACGCTACCAGGAGTTACGTGTTTATAGAGAACTTAGCAGGCGCAATTTCACTCCCTTGGGGCCTCCTCTTATTAAAATTTAATCCACACGGGCTTTAAATTACTTCCCAACATCCCATTGGTTAAATAAAAACAGGGGCCCTGTTCACCAGCGGCCCCTGTAACAGGGGTATTAATCAATATACTCGCAATAAAACAGCGCAAAAACGAAAGGCCAATTGCCGCTATTTTTTGTTTGGAATAAAAAAGAGGAAATCTCTAAAAAGCCTGATGCCATTATGCGGTACGTTTTTCATCAAAGTGGAATTAGTTTAACAGGTAAGACATGTAACTTTGTCCGAAGTTTAGCGGATCAAATTAGAATGCAATTAGAATTTTGGGATGCTCGTTCGTATTTTTACTATATTTATCAAATTGAGTTATAAACCCATCCTGGTATTAATAATATTGTTTAAGGCATTGTCTTCGTTTGCCGTGGGGGCGGATACGCTCAAAATATTTTATGATATCAACAAATATGGCTTATCAGATACCGATAAATCAAGTATTAATGCGCTCGTTGGCTCGATAGGTAATAAGGATACGGTAAAAATTTTCGGATACGCTGATTATCTGGGCGACGAGGATGACAACCTGGAATTATCATTTAGCCGGGCCAAAACCATTAAAGCCTACCTGCTCACTTTAAATAAAGACTTTACCATAATTACGGCTGGCGAGGGCGAGTTACCTGCCGGCAGGAAACGATCAGTGGAAGGCGATCCGAATAGCCGGCGGGTGGATATCGTAAAAATAAAATTTGGGGGGATGTACCCGACCCAAAGCCCACCACAAAGTAATGCAAGCCAGGCGCCACGGCGAACGACGCTAACCACAGGGCCAGCCGATAAAAGGCCTTTCGAAGCAAAAATAAATGACCTGGCGAATTTAAAGCCCGGCAGCAGCCTGAATTTACCCGAGATTACCTTTCAACCCGGCAGGCATTTTTTAAACACGGCATCGGTGCCGATGGTTGATACTTTGTTGAGGTATTTAAGAAAGCACAAAAACCTGGTTTTTGAGATACGTGGCCATATTTGTTGTGTGCTGGACGACGGCGACAGCTACGACCCGGACTCGCGCTCGTTTGTACTATCCGCTAACAGGGCCAAATATATTTACGATTACTTTGTAACAAACGGCATCAGCCCGTCGAGGATGACTTATAAAGGCCTGGGCAGCAGCGACCCAAAAGTGTGGCCTGAGTTTTCGGAAAACGACCGCGCACTAAATCGCCGCGTAGAGATCGTGATCATTAATAAGTGACGAACCCGGCGCCTTTTTCCTAACAGGTATTCAAGCTGTTGTAAAAGCTTTCACAGTTATTAACAATAGTTTAATATCTTTAGTTATCTGCGTTTTTATAACAACGGTAGCTTTGCGCTAACAAACAATGCGGCCTTTTAAAGCCTTCGGGGAAAAAAATGCGGAACTTTTTAAGTTTATTAAAGGCATATTCTCAAAAAAAAACCTGAAAAAAATCATCGGTGAACTTACCAATCCAGGTCAATCCGACGGGCTAAAGGCATTTTCAGCCGGACTTGGCGTATTTATGGGCATCCTGCCAGTATGGGGCCTGCAAACATTGGCGGCCATTTTTGTGGCGGTTGCATTCAGGTTGAACAAGGCCCTGGTGGTGATCTTCTCTCAAATAAGCTTTCCGCCATTTCTCCCGCTGATCCTATTTTTCAGCTACCGGATCGGAAAATATTGGACAGGGGCTGCTGCCGGGACAAATATCAACAGGCAGGTGTGGCAGTATTTGTATGGCAGCATTACGCTCGCTATCCTGGCAGGGGTGGTCGTCGGTCTTTTAACTTATACAAGCCTCAAATTAACCAAAGCAATAAGGCAATACCAGGCAGCGGTCAGGCTAAAAAAAGTGCTGCCGGTTCAATAGGCTGTTAAATTTTGCATCCGGCAAGTGCAGCTTTTAGCTGCACTGCCTTCAACAAACTTATTTATATTATAGGGGTATTTTCCGGGGGGTATTTATAAACCGCTCGCAAAGCCTCTTTCCACCCGCTTGCGGTATGACCAAAAGAATACGATAGGGAAAACAAACAAATTAAATATGGTATTGGTGATCAGGCCGCCGATCACTACAATGGCCAGTGGCCTTGACGCCTCCGAGCCTATTCCATGCGACAGCGCCGCAGGCAGCAAACCTATAGCCGCCATCATTGCCGTCATCACCACCGGGCGCAGGCGATCGGCTACGCCATCTTTTATCGATACGGCAAATGATGTCCAGGTAGTGTGGTGTTTCAGATCCGTTACATTGCTTTTAAACTTGGTAATTAAAATCACCCCGTTTTGCACGCAAATACCAAACAGGGCTATAAAACCAATACCGGCGGAAATATTGAAGTTTACGCCGCTGATGAGCAGCGCGAGTATTCCGCCCATGATAGCAAACGGAACATTGTTTAAAACCAGCAGCGAGTCCCTGAAGTTGCCAAACAGGATAAACAGAATAAAAAAGATAATGAGCAAACTGATTGGCACTACCTGGCTCAGCCTTTTTGTCGCCCGCTGCTGGTTTTCAAAATCACCGGCCCACTCAAGTGTGTAGCCCTTTGGCAGGTTAAGCCTGGCATTCACTTTGTCCTGGGCTTCCCGTATGGTGCTGCCCATGTCCCTGCCGCGTATGGAGAATTTAATGGCTCCATAGCGTCGGTTATGATCGCGGTAGATCATACTGATGCCGGTGATTTTTTGGATTGCAGATATTTCGCGTAGGGGTACAGTATTGTTGTCTAAAGTGGGTACGCGCAGGTCGCCGATAGCTTCTTCATCTTTCCTGAAACCTTCGGGGTAGCGTATGCGCAGGTCGAACTTTCGCTCGCCTTCATATATTTGAGTGACGGCCTTGCCGCCAATAGCCATTTCTATCACCGCATTTGCATCGGCAGCCGTTACACCGTACTGCGCCATTTTTTGCTGGTTAAGGTCTATTTGTAATTCAGGCTGGCCCATGTTGTGCATAATGCCTAAATCTTCGATACCTTTTACTCTTGTTAAAATCGAATCGATGATAACTTCCTTACTTTCGATGTACTTATAATCGTCGCCGAACATTTTAACCACGATCGAGCCTTTTACGCCCGAAACAGCTTCTTCCACGTTATCGGATATCGGCTGCGAAAAGTTGAGGTCGATGCCGGGAAAGTTTTTGAGCTTGTCCTGCATGGCCGCAATCAATTCTTCCTTGGTTCTTTTTGATTTCCACTGATCTTCGGGATAAATGTCAACATGGAATTCGATGTTGTAAAAACCGGTAGCGTCCGTACCGTCATTTGGCCGGCCCGTTTGCGACATAACCTGCTTTACTTCAGGAAAACTAAGAAAGATATGACGCATCTCATTGGCCAGTCGAACTGATTCATCTAATGAAATGCTCAATGGCCCGGTGGCGCGTACATAAATTGCACCCTCATTCAATTCGGGTAAAAATTCTGTTCCTAAAAGCCGGAAAGATGCCAGGCTAAGCACAAGCGCTGCTATCGCAACCGGGAATACGACTTTTCGTGCTTTGAAACAGAATGAATAAAACAGCATCGCCTTGTCGGTAACAAACGCAACGAAAATATTATGACGCTCCCTTACATCCTTGCGAAGTAAAACGCTGGCAAGCGCGGGCACAAACGTAAACGTCAGGATCACCGCGCCAAGCAGTGCAAACCCCAGGGTCCAGGCCAGCGGAGAAAACATTTTACCCTCTACTTTCTCAAAACTGAAAATGGGCAGCAGGCCGGTTATGATGATCAGCTTAGCAAAAAATATCCCCTTGCCGTTAACCATGCACGCTCTTTTTATCATGCCCAGCTTACTTACTTTGTTATAATTGGCCATGCCTATCTCTTTGGCGCGATGATCAAGCACGACAAATATGCCCTCAACCATCACCACGGCGCCATCTATGATAATCCCGAAGTCAATAGCTCCCATGGAAAGCAGGTTGGCCGACATGCCTTTCACCTTTAGGCAAATGAAGGCGAACAATAGCGAGAGCGGTATGATTAGTGATACGATAAGCGTAGTACGCCAATCGGCCATAAAAAGAAATACGATAACGGTAACAAAAATTATCCCCTCAGCCATGTTATGCAGTACGGTGTCCGTCGAGTAATCTATCAGATCGGTACGGTCATAAAACGGTTTGATCTTTACGTCTTCAGGCAGGATGGAACTGTTGAGTTCGACGATCTTGTCCTTCAGCGCCTTGATCACCAGGCTGGGATTGCCGCCTTTACGCATCACTACAATGCCCTCAACAACGTCAGGGTCGCGATCGCGTCCCACCTGCCCAAGCCGGGGCAGGGCCGATTCAGTTACTTCGCCAATGGTTTTTACATAGATAGGGGTGCCCTTAATATTATTAATAACAACGTCCTTAATCTCGCCGATGTCGTTTAGTAAACCTATGCCGCGTACGGCGTAGGCCTGGCCTGCCTGCTCTATCACGTCTCCACCCACGTTCACATTGCTTTTAGATACCGCATCGTAAAGTTGAAGCGGCGTTACGTTGTATTGAATGGCTTTTTGCGGATCGACAGTGATCTGGTAGGTCTTCACCTCGCCGCCAAAGCTATTGAGATCGGCTACTCCGGGGACGGCCTTTATCTCGCGGTCGACCACCCAATTTTCGATGGTAGTGAGATCACGAACCGACCTTTTGTTACTGGTTAACGTGAAGCGGTATATCTCGCCCGTAGGACCGTAGGGAGGCTCTATACTGGGGCTCACACCGTCCGGAATGTCGGCATCGCCGATGTGGTTGTTTACCTGCGTGCGGGCAAATGGATAATCAACGTCATCATCAAAGGTTATTGTAATAACCGACAAACCGAATAACGAGGACGACCTTACGCTAACCTTTTTTTCGGCAGGGTTCATCGCCAGCTCAATGGGCCGGGTCACAAACTTTTCAACCTCTTCGGCGCTTCGGCCCGGCCATTGCGAAATGATAACCACGGTGGTATTGGTAACATCCGGAAAGGCGTCGATACTAATGGTTTTAAAACTGATATAGCCCGCAACAGCCAGCAGAATGGTAACGAAGAACACGAAAAACCTGTTCCGTAAGGCGAATGCAAGAATATTTTTTATAAACCGGTTCATTTGTATTTCGGATGTCGGATGTTCGCCCCGATGGCTATCGGGGTCGGATTTATTTATCCGGGTCGAACCCGATCTTCTATCTTTTATTTACACTTTTCAATTACCTAAATCAGCACTTCGAAATCAAAATCCGACCCCGATAGCCATCGGGGCGAAAATCCGAATTCCGAAATTCTTCAAATCATTCTTTCAACGACTCAAACAAATACACCTGTCTTGAGGCCACAATACGGTCACCCGGCTTTAAACCCTCACCGATATATGCCCTGTCTTCAACTGTTTTTGCTACTACGATCTGTTGTATATGAACTTTTGCCTTGCCGTCCACTACTATCACGTAGTTCTTATCATTATCAAAAACAATAGCGTTTGAATTGATGAAGGGAAGGTCCTCGCCCGACTGCGCTTTTATCAAAATGTTCGCAAACATCCCGGGCTTTAGCAAATTGCCGGGATTGATGATCTTTATCCGTGCATGCATGGACCGGTTATCCGGGTCCAGCATGTTGTCAATTTTGTCTATTTTGCCGTCAAAAGCCCTGTTCGGGTAGGCAAGCGTCGTTATTTTAACCGGGTCGCCGGTTTGTATCCTGGCGATATCTGATTCATACACATTGGCCAGCACGTAAACAGTGGAAAGATCGGCCACGGTGAATAAATTTTGACCATTGTCCGCCCTTACCTGGGTGTTATTGGTGAGATTTTTTTCAACCACGTACCCGGATAACGGCGATTTTACCTCATAGCCGTTATCATTGCTTTTGTTGATGGATATCACGGCGCCTGCCCGTTTACTTTCGGCCTGGGCCTTTTGATAGTCCGACTGGGCCTGCTCCAGGTCCTTTTGCGATGCAAGGCCGCTTTGGTACATTTCCCGGGTCGATTCAAAAACCCGCTTTGTATTTCTAACGTCGGCATCGGCCGAAACAAAGTCTTTTGTGTAACCAGCCATTTCGGCACTCTTCAAAATTGCAAGGGTTTGTCCTTTCCGCACTACATCGCCCAACTGTACCTTAATGTCTTCAGCTACCCCGCTTACCAACGGAAATATTTTAACCATTTTGGTTTCATCGGGCGCAATGCTGCCGGTTAACGTTATTTGCGACCGTGCGCTCGCTTCCTGTACAGTATCTATCAGCAGGCTGTCTAAAAAAGCTTCGGTAATGTGGAAGCCGGTGTCCTTGTCGGTTTGATCAGCGCGGTGACATCCCTGCATAACAATAGTCGCCGCAAAAAAAACAGCTGCGATAATCGGTATTTTATATTTGGCACACATAGTCATTCTTTGTCAGGTCAGTTATTAAAAAAGCCCGTCCCCGTATCGTAATTAAGCTGCTCAAGCGAGGTGACCCGGTTAAGTTCTATCGTATTTAACTGCAGGGTATTAGTTTTGTATGAATCGTAAAAGTCAAGGAACTCCAGCAGGCTGATATTTCTTTTTTCGTAGTTCTTAAAAACCTCCTGTATCAGGTGGTTAAAGTCTTGCTTGAATTGCGGGTCGAAACTGTTATAAAGCTTCTCGAGCCGCAGGGCCCCCTTGTAATCCGTGGCCACGGCGCTTTCAATTTTATCCTGCTGGCTTTGCAGTTGTACCTGGCTTTGGTCGATGGCAATCCGGGCTTGCTTGATATTGCCCTGGTTGCGGTTAAAAAAAGGCAGGTTGAATTCGACACCTGCGCCTAAAAAATTGGTTCCGTAGCCGCCATACTTATCGTAGTTGAGCGATAACGAAAAATCAGGAATGGCCGTGGCCTTTTGAAGCTCCAGGTTCATATTATTATAATCCAGAGTCGCTTTGGCCAGTTTAAGGTCGAAGCGATTGGTGTATGCCGAATCAAGCAGCCTTTGATAGGGCACCAGCTCAACGATGCTTTTACCATCGAGATCGTAGGTGTACGCCGGTTCCACGTAGGCAACTGGTTTGGCCTTCACCAGCAGCTTGAATTCGCTCTGTACCGTGTCAATACTTACCTGCAGGTTATTGTACTCAGCCTGCAGTGTATACAATTGCGATTGTATCCGCAGTACTTCCTTCTCTGCTATATTGCCCTTTGCATACTGTTCCTTAAAAACCGATAATGTTTTCTGCAACGAGCTGATCTCATCGCTATACACTTTAGCCGATTGTTCATCGAAGTAAATTGTGTAGAAATCATTCCTGAGCGTAAATTTTAACGTACGCAAAAGGTCAAAGAATTGGTCTTTTGACTGTTCAACCCCGATTTTGGCCAACTGTATGTTTTTATTTCGCTTACCCGCGGTTGTAAAAAGCTGTGAAACACTTACCGATTGATCATTGTAGGCGGGGCCTTGCGTTACATCATTAGTATGGATGCCGTTGTTAAAATTAAAGTCGGGGTTAGGGAATAAACGGGCCGTGATAATCTGCGCACTGGCATTATCAATATTAAATCGCTGGATAATTATTTGCAGGTTGTTTTTTAGAAACTGATCCTCTGCCTGCTTAACCGTTATTTTAATGGTATCGGGCAGAGGGGGTTGTGCCAGGGCGGATGAAAAAGTAAAAAAAGAACAAATTACCAGTAACAGTAAAGTACGAACAATTTTATAGAACATGATTTGTTAATGCAGCAAAAATAAAACACCGGTATTAAAGCGGAATTAAAGACAGATTAGAAAGGGATTAGAAATTACCGTGCAAACTGGATGGTCACCGTTGTATTACAATTGGGAACAGAATTGACACGAATGGAGCCATTGAAAAGGCCAATTATTTTTTGAGTTACATAAAGGCCGATACCATTACCGTTAAATCCCTTTACATTGGTTCCGCGATAAAACGAAGTGAAAATTTTCTCCAGTTCGTCGGGCATAATGCCTATTCCCTGGTCGGTAATGGCCACAGCAATCCCTTTTTCATGGGCGTTCAATTCGCATTTGATCGGTTTATTCGCCGAAAATTTAAAGGCATTGCCTATTATATTATTAAAAGCTATGGTAAGCAGGGGTTTGTTTGCCAGCAACACCAACTTTTCATGATCCTTTGGCAAATGGACAATATTAACAATAAACATGCCTTTACCGGCTTTGGCTGTCCAGTATTCTTCCAGTTCCCATATCAGTTCATCAATTGCAACAGGTTTTAAGGCGGGTTGTGTATAGTTCATATCCACATGGGCCAGTTCAAGCAAACTGCCGATGGTTTCATTCAGCCTTTCGGCATCGTTTAGCACCGATTGCAGTACTTGCTCGTATTCTGCATGGCTGCGTATTTTGTTCAAGGTTATCTCAATTTCGCCTATAATGGTGGTAATTGGCGTTCTTAGTTCATGCGATGCATTTATTACAAAGGTTTGCTGCAACTCAAAGGCATTCTCCAAATGTTCAATTACCTGGTTAAAATTGTGCGCAAGCGCGCTTATTTCATCTTTGCCATTGCCCTCGTCAACGCGCATGTTCAGCGTGCCCGCCCTTACCAGGCGCATTTGCCTGATCACCCTGTCAATGGGTTCGAGCGCTTTTTGCGCAAACCACCTGCTGGTTATAAAAAGCCCGCTGGTAGCGCTGATCAGCAATATCACCATGCTTTCCACCAGGTCCAGCCAGCGCTTGTGCCCTTGTACGTCTTCTGCTGAAACCAGTATCACAAAATTTCCCTGGTTATCGTTATAATAAATGCCTACGGTTTGCCGGTCGCCTTCGGCGAACTGCATTTGTTTTCGCTGCCGCACCAAATTGATTACCGGCGCCGACCAAAACTGGTTTTTGTCCTTGATAAATGACGCTGCGTTTTTATCATCGTAAAAGCGGATCACCTCGTGCGGAATGGGATCCATGTAGCGCGCTCTTACATGGCTAAGTGAATCGGCCGAGATTTCGTCAGCCTCCAGGTATAACTGGGCGGCCACATTGGCACGATACATCAAATGATCATAAAAGTCGGATTTTATGAGTGAGCTGAAGATGACGCAGATAACAGCCTCTACAATTAACAGCACAATAGCGCTGATGGCAGTGAAGTAAAGTGAAAGTCTGTTCTTTATTTTCATCTGTTAAAGCCTCGCTGCTATGGGTGTTCGAAACATCATTTCCTCTTTCCCGCTTGCGGGAGAGAGGGTGGTCGGGCGCAGTCCCGCACGTGCGGGAGGGGAGTAGACACCAACCGACATTACCGCCTCCAGATAGCCGGGAGCATTAGCGCTAATGTCCGCCGGGTTGACTCACCCCGACTACTCCGCCTTCAGGCGGATGGCCGGCGCTCTCTTCGCCTGCGGCGGAAAGAGAGTAACTACTTTATCCGCTTAAGTTTCGAAGTTCAGGCCTCGTTACCAAAATGCAATAATAAGCACAATTATTTGTCGCTTTTTAGGATGTATCCCATGCCAATTGCGGTGTGGATCACCTTATTTTTAAAGCCTTTATCCACCTTGTTTCGCAAATAGTTTACGTATACATCAATAAAATTGGTGCCGGTATCAAAGTCGATCTTCCAAACCTGTTCTGCAATAAACTCGCGCGACAAAACCTTATTCGGATGACGCATAAAAAGTTCCAGCAATGTAAATTCTTTCGCGGTTAATGCAATCAGGCTTCCTGCCCGCTCTGCGATATTGCTCCAGGTATCTAATTTAAGATCCTCGAAGATTAAAACGTGTTCCTCCTCTGCGCCATTTCCGTTTTGCCTGCGCAATAGCGCCTCGATACGTGCAAGCAGTTCGCTGAAATGAAACGGCTTAACCAGGTAATCGTCTGCGCCCGCTTTCAGGCCGGATACTTTATTTTGCACCTGGTCAAGCGCCGAAAGCATCAGGATGGGCGTTTTGTTATCAGTATGCCGTATGTGCCGGCAAAGGTCGATGCCGTTCATGTCCGGCAGCATCACGTCCAATATCAGCAGATCAAAATCGCTTGCCTGAATCAGCGATTTTGCAAGTCCTGCATTTTTGGCCTCCTTTACTTTATAGCCGTTCTCTTCAAGCCCTTTGCAAATAAATGCGGCTACCTTTTGCTCGTCCTCCACTAAACAGATATTGCTCATATGATCAAAGATGGGGTATTATTTCGGAATTTCGATTTCGGATTTATTGATTTCGAACGCCGTCCCGATAGCTATCGGGAGCGGAATTTTTTGATGGGATAACGATTTATTTAACCAAATAGTATTTCGAACACTTCTTCGATGCTGCTTACAACTTTGATATCGATCTTATAACGCGATAGGTCAACCCCTTTTTTGTCCTGTCCGCCGGAAGGGAGGTTGTATTTTGAAATGAATATCTGCTCAAAGCCAAGTTTTTGCGCCTCGGCAATGCGTTGTTCAACACGATTAACAGCCCGGATTTCGCCGGATAAACCGATTTCCCCCGCAAAGCAGGTTTTAAAGGGAACCGCGATGTCCTGGTGCGATGAAACAATTGCGGCGGCAAGCCCAAGGTCGATCGCGGGATCTTCAACGCGGATACCGCCGGTGATATTTAAAAAAACATCTTTGGCGCCGAGATTAAAACCACATCGTTTTTCAAGCACCGCCAGCAGCATGCTCATGCGGCGGCTATCAAAGCCCGTGGCTGTACGCTGCGGCGTGCCATATGGCGATGGGCTTACCAAAGCCTGTGTCTCGATCAGCATCGGGCGCATTCCTTCTAAGGTAGTTGAAATGGTAATGCCGCTGAGCAATTCATCCCGCTGCGACAATAAAATTTCCGAAGGGTTGGATACTTCGCGCAGGCCCTCGCCCAGCATTTCGTAAATACCCAGCTCGGAGGCAGAGCCGAAACGGTTTTTTATGGTGCGCAAAATGCGGTAAACATGGTGCTGGTCGCCCTCAAACTGTAAAACCGTATCCACCATATGCTCCAGTATCTTCGGCCCGGCTATCATGCCATCCTTGGTGATATGGCCGATCAAAAATACCGGCGTGCCGCTTTCCTTTGCAAAACGAAGCAGTTCGGCGGTACACTCCCGCACCTGCGAGACGCTGCCGGGAGTAGATTCGATGTGCGATGAATGCAGGGTTTGAATGGAATCGATCACTACCAAATCCGGCTCCAGTTCCTCAATCTGTTTAAAAATGTTTTGGGTTGATGTTTCTGTTAAAATATAACAACCTGATCCGGCTTCAGATCTTTGACTGCCAACTGCCAACTGCTTACTGCCAACTGGCGCCAGCCGCTCCGCCCGCATCTTCACCTGGTGTTCGCTTTCCTCGCCTGAAACATAAAGCACTTTTATATTGGGCATTTGCAAAGCCAGTTGCAGCATCAGCGTAGATTTTCCAATACCCGGCTCACCACCAATAAGCACCAGCGAGCCTGCCACAATACCGCCACCCAATACGCGGTTAAACTCGTTATCCGGTGTAAGCAGCCGGTGTTCCTCTTTAAAAGTAATATCGGCTACTTTAACCGGCTTGTTTGAGCGCTGTAAAGTAGTCGAAGCTGTTTTCCAGTTAGGCACGGAGGTATTGGCCTTTTCAATAATTTCTTCGGCAAAAGTATTCCACTGCTGGCACGACGGGCATTTACCCAGCCACTTTGCCGACTCGTAGCCACAGCTTTGACAGAAATATGCGAACCTGGTTTTTGACACGGTGCTGATGTGCAGATTTCAGATGTGTCCCGCACGTGCGGGATGCAAATGAGAAATGCGCAGATTGCAAATGTGCGGATTTTATTGTGATAAGCAAGTGAAAATGCTAAAAATATTAGGAAAATATAATTCTTTCTGTGACCAGGGACTTGACCTGGATGGCCAACTGGTAATAGCTTTCGGCTTCTTCTTTTGAAGGCATCAGGTTGGCGTCAGGATAGCGACCTCTAACTGCATAAGAATTTATATCCATGGGGTCAATTTCCGCAAATCTGGGATCGTAGTTCGAACATTCCGTCAACAAAAAAGTGACAGAATGAGTCCTCTCAATATCTTTGCCGCAAAAAATAAGAAACGCCTTTAAATACTTCTCAACCGTCTGCTGGCAATGAAAGCATGCAGTGTCCAAAATCATCGGTTCTATTTCCAGCAAACGCTGAGCGCTCATTAAATCATGTTCAGCCTTATCAATCCATGACTCGATATATGATTTGAGGGCAGGCGTCACAGAGCAATTCCTTCCCTGACAGCTGTTCGAACAATATGGCCCGGCAACTCCCGTTTCTCCTCGATTTCCGATTCACTGTTAATTAAAATGTCGACAGGCGCTTTGATCGCATTAACAATGGCGCGGTCAAGTAAAGTGCCCCAGCGAATTTTTTCCCTTGGCGTTAAAGTATGCGGCGTAATAACCATTAAGTCATAATCGCTAAATCTGTCATAATCACCCCTGGCGCGGGAGCCAAACAGCAGGACACGCGCACCAGGCAGGTTCGATTGAACCGTTTCACGGATGGTGTTATAGATTGCTGCGCTATCCATATGGCAAATATACGTATTAGCAATAAGAAAGAAATTCGTCTATACTTTATTGTTTTATCGGCGGTGGAAATTTCACCTGGTTGATTTTGGGTTTGGGAGGGAATATGGGCTCCTGGTAAGTTGTTTCAAATTTAATAGCGTAGTTAACCTGGTGCAGCTTAACATTTTTATAACTATCGTTTATCCAGGTAAACGCATCTACAACCGAATCCGTTTTGATGTCTCTAACCCTTGTTATTCGCCTGCTGCTGTCTTTCCAGTAGACTATTAGTTCGAAATACGTTGCATCGGCGATATTTTTATGATCAGACGCCGGGATATTTTTGAATTTAATTTGCTCGAGTCTGGCGTTTATAGAATCCCAAAGCTTTGCGCTGATCTTTCCTGTAAAGTTTTTTTTAGAATTTCCATCGTAGTATTTATAATTCAATGAGCTATCAATACCGATTGCGGTTCCAAAATTCCATCCGCCGCTGCTGGCCAGCTCTATTTTGGTGATTTCGTTATTGGGGTGATGCGGTTTGGAGCAGGACAGAAACAATAAAATATACAATAAGCATATCAGGAGGCGCATGTATCTGTTAAGTTGATCCAAACAAGGTACACATTTTTTAGTGGGGACCGAATGGCAAAAAAAATGCAGACGCCTTTAAAAACATCTGCACATCTATAATCTGCATATCCGCACATCTATAGCTTAATCTCTTCGTCCTTACTCGAGAAAAAATGAAATTCGGTGATCTGGTAAGCCGGATTGCTTTTCACCTTTATCCACTGTTTGTATTTGAAATACCATTTCCACTGGCGACTAATGAATCCTTGTTTCAGGTAAGCTTCGATATACGGATGAACACAAAGGGTAATGTTCTTCTCGTTTTGTTCAACCAGGATATAGTTAAAATTGGTCTCGATATCGTCTATCAGTAATATCGTCGGGCGGATAACGCCGGTGCCGTTGCAGGTTGGGCAAACTTCGGTAGTAACGATATTCATCTCCGGCCGTACGCGCTGGCGGGTGATCTGGACCAGGCCAAATTTGCTTGGCGGCAAAATGGTATGTTTGGCACGGTCATGCGACATCTCCGACCGCAGATAATCAAACAGGTCCTTGCGGTTATTCGGCTTGTGCATGTCGATAAAGTCGATCACCACAATGCCGCCCATATCGCGCAGGCGTAATTGGCGGGCAATTTCCTTCGCTGCCTCTTTATTTACCTGGAAGGCATTTTCTTCCTGGTTTTCTTTATTGGCCGTACGGTTACCACTGTTTACGTCGATAACGTGCAGCGCCTCGGTGTGTTCAATCACCAGGTAAGCGCCGCCGGCCAGGTTAACTGTTTTGCCGAAAGCCGATTTGATCTGTTTATCAACACCGTAGTGCTCAAAAATGGGCAAATTATTTTTGTGCAGGCGGACAATCCCGTCCATCTCAGGAGATATCTCGTGAACGTAGGACCTTATCTCTTCCTGCAAAGCACTGTCGTTTACGTAAATATGCTGAAAATCGGGATTAAGGATATCGCGCAGCAGGGTAGAGGTTCGATCGATCTCACCCAGCACTTTTTTGGCGGGCTCGACGGAGGGCAAACGGGTAACAAATGATTCCCATTTCGAGATCAGGTCAAGCAGGTCCTTTTGAAGTTCGGCAACGCCTTTCCCTTCGGACACCGTGCGGATGATCACGCCAAAATGCTTTGGCTTAATGCTCTCCACTATTTTACGCAGCCGGTTACGCTCCGTATTGCTTTTTATCTTTTTGGAGATAGAAGTTACTTCCGAAAAAGGAACAAGCACCACATAACGGCCCGCGATGGAAATATCCGAACTTAAACGCGGCCCCTTGGTAGATATTGGCTCCTTTGCTATTTGTACAGGGATCAGCTGATTTTTGGATAATACTTCCGATATCTTCCCGCTTTTATTAATATCAGGGTCGAGCTTAAAGTTATCCAGCAATTTTGACTGATAGCCTCCGCTGCGTACCTGCTTGGTCAATTTCAGCAGGCTTTGCACCTGCGGGCCAAGGTCAAGATAATGCAAAAAGGCATCCTTCTCGTAGCCAACATCAACAAAAGCAGCATTTAACCCCGGCATGATCTTTTTGATCCGGCCGAGGTATAGGTCGCCAACAGTATAGTTATTGGTAACCTGCTCTTTATGAAGTTCTACAAGCTGTTTGTCCTGTAATAATGCAATAGTAGTCCCGCTGGGGGATGAATCGATAATTAATTCCTTTATCAACTGCTACTCCATTTTTTAAAGCGGTTAAACCGCATGTTAGTATTGGGTAAAAAACAAAATCACCCGTGTTAGAAAACAGGTTGTATAAGCCTGGGGTAACAGCTTATTTTTTCTTATGTCTGTTCTTCCTTAAACGCTTTTTGCGTTTGTGGGTAGCCATTTTGTGTCTTTTACGTTTTTTACCGCTCGGCATAATAGTAATTTTTATTTGTGTTTATTTTTTTAATTCGTTTATGTACTCGTCAATTCGCCTATCAATGGCCGTGTCGGGCATCAGCTCCCTGCTTTTTTGATAAGCCGCAATAGCGTCGGGTTTCATCCCTAACTGCCGGTAGCTTTCAGCAAGGTAAAAATAAGGCTCAAACCCTGGTTTCGGCGAGTGTTCAATCACCGTTTTAAACCTTTGCACCGCCTTATCATACTGGCGCGAGGTTATGGCAAGCATGCCCAGGTTAAAGTTCGCATTGATGTTATAAGGGTCTTTACCAACTACGTCGAGCAGCAAAGTTACCCCTTTTGGCGGGCCGCCACCATTTTGCCCGATACCCAATGTAAACTGGTTTACATAAGCAACTCCAAGCCCCGTTTCTGCATCCAGGTTTGCCGGCTGCATTTTAGTGGCATTTTCAAAACACGCAATTGCGTTTGAAGCGTAGGATGGCTGCGCTACGGTATCCTGGCCAAACCGGAAGGCATCATTAAAATGATTCCCCGCCGTTACCCAATCGGCAAAGGTATTTTCTTTCTGCGCGATGGCCTGGTAATAAAAGGCTGCAGGGGCCGGCTGATTAACTTCGTCCCATTGCCGGGCCAGTTTTTTTTGCAAACCCAGCCTGGCTGACTCATCACCTGCGTTTTTCAACAGGCTTTCTGTGGCGGTTATCTGCCCGGCCAATGTTGAACCGATGGCAATTTTTGCCGCCGCTGATGCCATTTCGACTGTCACATCCACAGCCGGCCGCTTTTGTTCGGCCGTCGTGTTGGTATGCCCGCCGGCATCGCCGGATTTTTTAACTCCTACAAGGTCCCGGCTATACAAAAAGCCCATAATAGCTACAACTATTGCAATTACAACTATTTGCTTTTTGTGCATTCCCAGTAAATTATTTAACCTTATTGCCTACCCTTACCTTGTCAACAAAGGTTTTTGCGGGTTTGAAACTAGGCACAAAATGCTCAGGAATAATGATGGCAGTATTTTTTGAAATATTGCGCGCGGTTTTTTTCGCCCTTTTTTTAACTACAAAACTTCCGAACCCTCTTACATAAACATTTTCGCCGCCTACCATGGAATTTTTCACCACTTTAAAAAACGCTTCAACCGTTTCCTGAACGTCAACTTTCTCGATCCCTGTTTTTGAAGAGATTTCAGTTATAATTTCTGCCTTAGTCATGTCTGATTTTTCTTTATTTATTATATAATTACTTAACTGATTTGGGGTTGCAAAAGTATCGGTTTATTCCCAAAGAGCGAAATAATTATCCTATTTTTTTTATTACAAAGCAAAAATAGGGCTTATAAGCCCTGTTGGGGAGTTAAAAAGCCCGGTTTTTCCTCGTTAATTTGCACCAAATGAACTTTAACGACGAGTTGCTGCACTGGTACGAACACAACAAACGCAGGCTGCCCTGGCGCGATACTACCGACCCTTACATCATTTGGCTGTCCGAAATAATCCTGCAGCAAACCCGCGTAGAACAGGGGATGCCCTATTTTTATCGTTTCCTGGAAAAATATCCTGATGTACGGCATTTTGCAGCGGCAGACGAGCATGACATTCTGAAACTATGGCAGGGGCTTGGCTATTATTCGCGGGGGCGCAACATGCTGAAAACGGCAAAAATGATAGTCGAGAAATACAATGGCGTTTTCCCCGACAACTATGACCGGCTGATAAAACTGAAAGGCATCGGGGAGTATACGGCCGCCGCAATTGCCTCCTTTTCGGCGAATGAAGCAAAAGCGGTGGTGGATGGTAATGTGTACCGGGTTTTAGCAAGGTATTTTGGTATTGACGAACCCATAGACAGCCCGCAGGGAAAAAAAACATTCCAGGCAACGGCAAACGATTTGCTTAATAAGCAAGCGCCGGGTTTGCATAACCAGGCGATGATGGAATTTGGCGCCATGCTATGCAAACCCAAAAAACCGGACTGCGGGATGTGCCCGGTGAAGGAAGGCTGTTATGCATTTTTGAATAATGCCGTGGTTAACCTGCCCGTTAAAATAAATAAGGTTAAAATTCGCGAAAGATATTTCAATTACTTTCTGTTTATTGATGGCGATAACCTGCTGATGAGCCATAGGGGTGATAAAGATATTTGGGCCAATATGTACGATCTTCCACTTTTTGAAACCGGCAGCCCGGTACCAATACCTGAATTGATGAGCTCGGCTGAAGTGCGGGAATATTTTGGCGCCGGTATTAAAATCGAAGAAATATCCGACCTGAAAAAACATATCCTGACCCACCAGCGCCTGTTCGTCCGTTTTATTAAAGTGCAAACCAAACCGCTGAAATTAAAGCCCGGCTGGCATTACACATCCATCGAAAACCTCGAAAAACTGGCTCTTCCAAAAGTTATTTTTATATTTTTAAAAAATATTTTTAATTTCTAAATAATTTTTGTTGCTTTAAAAAATATATGTCGGGCGTAAATAAGGTAATATTGGTGGGCCATTTGGGTAAGGACCCTGAGGCACGTGTATTGGAGGGGGGCGTTTCGGTAGTCAGTTTTCCGGTAGCGACATCGGAAACATTTAATAAGGACGGACGCAAGGTGGAACAAACCGAATGGCACAATATTGTGATGTGGCGCGGTTTGGCTGATGTAGCGGCGAAGTTTCTGCAGAAAGGAAAGCTGGTGTACATCGAGGGTAAATTGCGTACCCGGTCATTTGAGGATAAGGAAGGTGTAAAAAAGTATACTACCGAGGTGGTGGCTGAAAACTTCACCTTGCTGGGCCGGAAAACGGATTTTGAGAACGGGAGCGGTCAGGCGAAGCATCACGATAAACCCGATGAAAATACCGGCGGCGCTACAGGTTTGCCGGACGACATGAATTATTAAACCTTGTTATAAATTAAAGAAAACGCGTGCCGGCCCGGTGGGCGTTTTTTTTTTAATATTTTGGCCCAGTTATCATACATATAACTGTGATGGCAAAAAAAATCTCGCGGCCATAAGGGTAAACCACTTTTAGGTTGTCGTAATCAAAAACGACCAGCAACGACCACCTAAAACAATTTTGCCATGTATAAATTCTTTTTCAGGCTGCATTTGTATGCAGCGATCATCATTTGCCCCTTTCTGCTCATTTTTGCCATTACAGGAAGTTTAATGGCCTTTGAGCCGGAAATTGACCACCTGTTGCACGCAAAGCTTAGTTATGTAGAACCTGCAGGAAGGCCAATATCACTTGCCGCCATCAGTGATAAAATCCATAGCGTTTTCCCAAAAGATACTATTGGTTCATACAATCTGTCCGCTTCGCCCGATATATCCTGGCAGGTTTACACCAATAACCGGTTGGTTTTTGTAAACCAATATACCGGGAAAATATTGGGGACAATGACACAGCAGGACTTTTGGGAAAAAGCACAGCAGCAAATCCACCAGTTGCACCTGCGGCTGGCATTTCGGAATAACGGCGATACGGGCAAATCAATTATGAGCTGGGCCGGCGTAATATTATTGATCATTTTACCCAGCGGCCTGGTGTTATGGTGGAAGCAAAAACGTTTTTCGGTACGCCGGAAAGAAAAACCGAGGCTGGTATGGTTTGATCTGCATAGCTTAATCGGCATTGTTGTATTTACTTTCCTGATGATAGCTGCATTTACCGGCGTGATCATTGGTTTTGAAGACAAAACGGGTCCAATACTTTACCAGCTTACCGGCAGCAAGCCAAACGAGATACCGGATATAAAAATAACTGCACCTGCTAATGTCAAACAAATAACGCCCGACAGCGCGATTCAAATTGCCAGCACCGCTTTGCCCGGCGTTATTCCCTTCAGCATAAACATTCCGGGCCCAACCGATAGTTATGATATCAGGTGCCGCTACCCCGAAGACCGCACGCCGGGCGGCCGCAGCAGGGTGATCTTAAACCCCTACAGCGGTAAAGTTTTATATGCCGAGGGATCAAGAACGGCGCCGGCCGGAACGCGCCTCAAAGTAGTCAACCGGGCCATCCATACCGGCGATATTTTTGGGATGTTTTCAAAGATCGTGATGTCGCTGGTGAGCCTTGCTTTGGGTTTCCAGGTAATCAGCGGGCTGAGGATGTGGTGGCTAAGGAAATGGGGGAAGAAAGCAAACGCAAAAGCGCGGATCTAAATTTCTGTTAAGCGAATAAGGGTAAACACCTTCCGGGTTGTCCTAATAAAAAAATCAAAAAAAACATGAAAAAGTTAATCAAACACATCATCATGACGGTATCAGCCGGTATCCTCTGTTTTAGCGTTTACGCGCAATCGGCTACTACCGCCGACCCCATGAAAAACCCAGGGCCGGTCGACCTTAAAACACACCCCGAAATTATGGCGAAGGTGAATGAGAATTTATTTAATGGAAAGATCGTTTATTATAAAACCGGGGAGAAAACAGACACCTCGCTCGATTTGAGCAAACACCCGGAATTGGTAAAAGCGATTATAAAGAACCCTGCAAACTGGCCGATCATTCTTAAGGCGTATGACGACAGCAATGATTCGCTGAGCGCAGAGGGGAAAAACAAACAGGTCATCAGGGATATCCTGTCGTACCTAATCAGGAACAATCTTATCAAAGAACGAGGGGATGTGTCCAGCTTTATGTTGACAAATGACTCCTTTTTGCTGAACGGAAAACAATTGCCTGAAAAATTCCATGCTTCACTAAAGGAAAAATACATCAAAACACCTGATTTTGTGGTTTACTACGGCAATAGCGAAACGAAGGGGAATGGCATTTTTCAGCGGGCGGACAATCTTTAGTCGTTCAAGGTATATTTGAATGAACAAATTGAATCCCGCATAGTGGAGCTAAGCGAACTGCAGCTGACCAGCCAGCTAACCGAAGGCAGCGAAACGGCTTTTGAAAAGTTTTTTAAAACCTATTTCAAAAGTCTGCACGCCTATGCCTTTGTGATGCTGCAGGACGAGATCATGGCGGAGGAGGTTGTTCAGCAGGTTTTTTATAAGATATGGGAGAAGAAAGCGCAATTGAAAATACATACGTCGGCAAAAGCGTTTCTGTACAGGTCGGTTCATAATGAGTGTTTGAACTACCTGGAACGGCAAAAGCACAAAGTCAGCCACCAAAACTTTGTGACCTATGCCAACAGGAACCAGGTTAGCAACGAAGGCGCCGCCATGCGTGTAGAGCTAAATGAGCTTGAAACCCGGCTAAAAAAGGCAATGAATGAGTTACCGGAGCAATGCCGCACCATATTTTACATGAGCCGGTTTGATGAGCTGAAATACCGGGAAATTGCTGCGCAAATGGGCCTTTCGATAAAAACAGTGGAGGCGCAGATGGGCAAAGCGCTGAAAGTGCTGCGAAAAAAACTGATCGACTTTTTGCCCATATTGATATGGCTGCTATTTAAAACGAAATGACAAGGTGAAAGCGGATAAACCAAATACGGACGCGGACGAGCTGCTGGTAAAATACCTGGCGGGCGAAACCGGCGCGGATGAACGCGCACAGGCGGAAGCGTGGATAGCAGCAAGCGCCGCGAACATGGCCTATTTTGAGCATTTTAAACTGTTGTGGGACGAAAGCTTAAAATTGGCACATTCCAGTACCGTTGACGAAGGCATGGCCTGGGGCCGTTTGAGGGAGCGGATACACCAGGAATATATTGGGGAAACAAAACCGAAAGGTAAATATTTGTGGCTCAAAGTTGCCGCTGTGGTCGTTTTGGCGTCATCAGTTGCACTAATCGGGCCGTATTTTTTTAGGCACGATAACGACGGAAGCCGCTTTACTTCAACAACGGATAATCATTCAGCAATACAACTTGTAAAATCAGTAGCGGCCGGCAAGGTTCGAACAGACACTTTACCCGATGGTTCGATCGTCACTTTAAACAAATATTCCGGCATTAGTTACCCGGCAGGCTTTAAAGGCAGTGTAAGGAACGTTCAGCTTACCGGCGAAGCATTTTTCAGGGTCAAACACGATCAAAGCAAGCCTTTTGTTATAAAGGTGAATGATCTGCTGGTCACCGTACTCGGCACCTCGTTCAACATCAAAAGCAGCGGAAATAAAACCGAAGTTATTGTTGAAAGCGGCATTGTGGGCATTACCAAACAAGGTAAAAGCAACATGCTTTACCCCGGTGAAAAGCTGACGGCGATTGAAAGGGATACGGGGCTTAAAAAAGAGCTTAATAAAGATACCACATACCGGGCTTACATTTACAAGCAGCACGCTTACGCTATCAGCTATACAGTCAACGGAAAAACCAAAACCGGTTTTGATATTAACAAACATCCCGACCTGCTGAAGCAGCTGTTAAATGACCCGGGCAAATGGGCTTCGCTACTAAAAAAGTATGGGCCGCAAAGCGAAAGCTTAGAGGTGCGCAGGACCGTGATCCGGAGCGTACTGGATGAACTGGCAAAAGAAGGCATTACCGCAAAAGGTACAGTTAATTCTTTCAGACTTAACGATGGTGAGTTTATTATTAATGACAAAAGGCAGCCGGAGGCGGTTCATCAAAAGTTTAAGGACATGTTTATTAAGGAGCCCGGCTATGTGATTTACCTGGGCGGCGCACCGCGGAACGGCAAGGGGATTTTTTTGAGCCGGGATAGTTTGTAGTTGATCACATCAAACAATCAATTTGGTAAAACAGGTTCTTGCCGGTTATCCCAAAAGAATAAAAGATGTATAGACGTGCCGGTAATTCGATAAAATATTGAGGTTTGTTTTGTGATCAAACCGATCCTGACATTTTCATCAATCGGCGAAGCCTTATACATTAAAGGGTTTTCAGCAATGAGCCAAATTATTTTCTCAGTTTTAAACGCGAACTTATCAGCCGCATGGCTGCCAAACTGATTTCGAATAAAATTATAAACCGACTTAAAGGTTTCTTTAGCGCGTGGCGTATGATAAATTTCGAAACTCATGCCATATCAAGCATAGCTTTTACGCCTGTATAAGGGGTCAATAAGCCTTCATCAGCTTGTTTTAATGACTCTTTTACACCTTTTACCACTTGATCCGGAATCATCTCACTTTTTTGTTCAAAAGTCACCTTCATCGCTTTCATAACTGCTTTTAAGGCAGTTAATTGTTCTTTATTTTCCGGGTAAACAATTAATGCATCCATATAAACAAATATACTAATTCCCTATAAAAGGGCAAAAAATTAGCGAATAACTGAAAGTCTATTCGCTAATACAGGTTTTGTGCCCGTCTGTTTGATCTTATCTTCCTCCCGGAGGGCAATGCTCCTTCAGGTAATTAGTATACAACGTACGCAAAAACTGCGTGGTTCCCGGTCCTTCAAATATGCCATGGGTACGGTTTGGGAACGACATCAGCTGAAACTGCCGGTTGTATTTCACCAGCTCGTTTATCAGTAATTCAGCATTGCGGTAATGTACATTGTCATCGCCAGTGCCGTGCACATACAATAAATTGCCGCGCAGGTTTTTAGCATAGGTAACCGGCGAGCCTTTTATAAATACCGCACGGCTTGCGCTGTCAATAGGTACGCCCATATAACGTTCCTGGTAAATATTGTCATAGCTTAGTTCCCAGCCTACGGCCGCAACCGCGATGCCTGTTTTGTAGATCTCCGGATGCTGGAACATCAGGTTAAGGGTGCACGAGCCGCCACCGCTCCAGCCCCAAACGGCTACGCGGCTGGTATCAATAAATGGCCATTTCAGCACCTCTTTTGCACCCATTGCCTGGTCTTCGATATTTACCAGGCCAACGTTTTTATAGATGGATTTGCGCCACGCAGCACCCTTTGGAGCAGGTGTTCCGCGGTTATCCAACGATACATAAATATAGCCGTCATCCGCCATATTGCCGATGTACTCGCCGTTACGACCGGTCCCATAGGCATCAGTCACGGTTGCACCGGCAGGTTCGCTGTAAACATAAAATACAACGGGATATTTCCTGGTGGAATCGAATTTGGTTGGTTTTACCATCCATCCGTCCATAGTTATGCCGTCAACCGTGGTCACCTTGAAAAATTCGGGTTTGTTTTTGGCGGTTGTATTTAGTTTGATGGTTTTTCCGCTGATGTGTTTATGATCAGGCAGGCTGATGACTTCGGATTGGCGTTGCGTATAAATGTTCGAGAACGTATGCAGTGCGATTTTCCCGTTCGGCGATATTTCGTAGGAACTTGTGCCTGCCTGGTCGGCGGGAGTTACCCGCTCGGCATTGCCCCCTTTAATTTTTACGCGGTATAAATATCGCTGTGTAGCATTATCGGGCGAGGCGATAAAATAAATATAACCGCCGGCCTCATCGATCGTACTGAGATCGATCACATCATAATCGCCTTTGGTTATCAACGTTTCCTTCCCTTCCGTGCTAATCCTGTAAATATGCCGCCAGCCGTCTTTTTCACTCAGCCATATAAAATCCTTGCCTTTGTTTATCCAGTTCCAGCCAATGGGGTCGCGGCCGTCGCCGGCATCTATCCATGATTTGGTCTGCTCATCGTGCACCAAAGCAGTGGTGCCGTTTGATACGTTACAAATAAATATTTTACTCTCATTTTGCGCACGGTTCAATTGCTGCAAAATAATTTGGTTCGGATTTTCGGTCCATTCCATGCGTGGAATATAGTGCTGTACATTATCGCCCGGAACATCCATCCAGGTGGTTTTTGCCGTGCTTACATCCACCACGCCGATTTTGCAGGAACTCGGATCCTCGCCCGCAACCGGGTACTCAACCGGAACCACGAAAGGGTAGATCGAGTCGGTGGTATTCAGCATCAGGTAATTTTTTATCTTGCTGGCGTCTATCTGCCAATAAGCGAGCGCCCGGCTATCCGGCGACCAGCGAAAGCCATCGCGGTCGTCAAACTCTTCCTCGTAAGCCCAGTCGAAAGTGCCGTTGATGAGCTTTTTGGCCCCGTCAAAGGTCAGCTGTTTTACGGCGCCGCTGCTTAAGTCTTCTACATAAAGGTTGTGCTCGCTTACGTAGGCTGCTTTCGTGCCGTCGGGCGATAGCTTGGCAAACATCAGCGAGGCTACCGGCCGGTCCTTGCCGATCTGCTTTAGCGTCTTTGCGGCGAGATCGTAAATCCAGTAGTCGCCACGCGTATTTAAGCGCCAAACGCGTTTTGAATTGGTATACAGGAGCACCCGTTGGCCATCATCGGAAACGGAAAAACCATCAACCCCCAAAGCCTGGCCGCCTGCCGGGGTTAGCATTTGACTGGTTAAAATAACGGTTTTTTTGGCGCTGTCGCGGGTGTCGAGCTCAACCAGCCCCCCGTTTTGTGACGAATAATATTGGTAACCATCTGTCGCCCAGTGCAGTCTGCCACGCTGGGCCTTTACAGAAAATGCCGAAAAAAGCAATAATAAAAATGCCAGGCAGATGCCCGGAAAGGCGTAAAATTTCCTATTCATAAACTTTTCGATTTTATGTTAATAATAAAATAATGGGTCAGCAAATCGACACGAATTTACACGAATTTAAGCGAATTAGACGAATAATTTGAGTTACACGAATTAGACGAATGAGCAAGAATGTTGCTTAAATTCCGTTTCATTTTAAATAGACGGCATTGTAATCTTAGCTTGAATTTTCAGAACTGGCTGGTTGCCGGAATAGTATTTGTGTTAATTCGAACTTATTCGTGAAAATTCGTGTTAAATCATCTTAAATTCGTGCCATTCGTGTTATTAATCTTATGAAAAAAATACTCTCAGCGCTCATTCTCTTCCTCACCCTTACAACAGCAAGCTTTGCCCAGCACATCGACCGGAGCAAATTTGTTAAGGACAGCCTTGACTTTTACATCAACCGCGCGCTTACCAACTGGCGCATACCGGGGGCCGCGGTGTGTATTGTTAAGGATAATAAGATAGTGATGATGAAGGCCTACGGCATAAAGGAATTGGGCCAGCCTGATAAAGTGGACATCAACACACTGTTTATGATCGGCAGCAATACAAAGGCGTTCACCGCAACTTCATTGGCTATACTGCAAACGCAGGGCAAGCTGAATTTGGACGATAAGGTGACCAAATACCTGCCAAAGTTTAAACTTGAAAACCGTCCTGCCGGCGAAATGGCGGTTATCCGCGACCTGTTATGCCACAGGTTGGGTATGCAAACCTTCCAGGGCGATTTTACCTTTTACAATACAAACCTCACCCGCGAGGATGTAATACAAAAACTTGGCGAGCTGAAGGCCGCTTACCCCTTTCGCACCAAGTGGGGCTATACCAATGCGGCATTTTTAACCGCCGGCCAAATTATACCGGCTGTGACCGGCAAGCCATGGGAGGTTTTTGTGCGCGAAAATATTTTTGCACCCCTGGGGATGATCAATACACTGGCACTGAGCGCCGATCTGCCTAAATCGTATAACCGTACCGTTCCGCATACGCTGATTGACGGGCGCTTGTCGCCGATACCTTATGCGCAGATTGATGGGCTTGCGCCGGCCGGTGCGATCAGTTCGTCCATAAATGATATGAGTAAGTGGGTATTGGCATTATTAAATAACGGCAAAGTTGGCCAAAGGCAGATGCTTCCGGAAGCTGCGATAAAAGCTACGCGTGAACCGCAGGATATAGTTGGCGAAGTACACCACCCCGATGGCGAAAGTGGTTATGAACTGTACGGGCTGGGCTGGTTCCTGGAGCAATATGCAGGTCATGACCTGGTGATGCACACGGGCGGGGTAAATGGGTACGTTTCCTCGGTTACCATGGCGCCACAGGATCATTTGGGTATAATCGTTTTAACTAATACCGACGAGAATGAATTTTACGAAGCGCTGAAATGGGAAGTGCTGGATGCTTACTTTAAAAAATCCTACCGCGATTATAGTGATGTTTATCTTTCGGAATTTAAAAAAGGAGAGGCAAAGGAGGATACGCTTGAAAAAAGATGGAAGGATACAGTGGCCATGCTTCGCCCCCCAGCGCTGCCGTTGACTGAATATACCGGCAAATATGTGAACGACTTTTATGGCCACATGGAGGTAACCACCGGCGAAGGCAACAACCTGGAGATAAGGTTTGAGCATCACCCGCGCATGTATGCTAAATTGGAGCCGCTTGGAGGCAACCGCTTTTTTGTAACCTTCAGCGACCCGACGCTGGGCAAAGCTGTCTTCCCCTTCTACGTGCAAAACGGAAAAGTTACCGGCATAAAGGTGAAAGTCGCGGATTTTGTGGAGTATGGGCCGTATGAGTTCAGGAAAGAGTAATGGACAGGGTGAACGATAAAATTACTGCTGCGCCTTCCCCTTGCTATTATTCCGCCGGCCCCATTGCTTTTTGCGGGGAGGTCGTCTATCGGTTTGATGCTCGGGCCTGGGGCCTTCAATGCCCTTTAGTTCATCGGGAAGCTCCATCAGGCGGATGGGTTTTTCAATCAGCTGCTCGATGCTCTTTAACCGGCGCTCATCGCGGTGGTTTACAAAGGTGATGGCTGTGCCGGTAGTTTCGGCGCGCGCGGTACGGCCGACACGGTGAACATAATCTTCAGGGTCGCCGGGGACATCATAGTTGATCACCAGGTCGATACCTTCAACGTCAATGCCGCGCGAAAGGGCATCGGTGCCCACGATAACGGGTAGTTCCTTATTTTTAAATTCCAGTAATATCTCTTCGCGTTCTTTTTGCTCCAGGTCCGAGTGAAAGGCGCTGACCTTCATCCGTGCCGATTTCAATTCTTTTGCAAGGGATTTCACAATCTCCTTTCGCGAAGCAAATATAATGATGCTTTTGTACGACCCGGTTTTAAGCAGCGTAAGCACCAAAGGTGTTTTTTGACCGTCGTGCACGCGATAGATCTGCTGATCGATACCCACCGCCGGCTGCGACATGGCAATATTTACCTGGTGCGGGTTATGAAGGATAGTTTTGGCCAGGGTGCGTATCCTGCCCGGCATGGTGGCCGAGAACATCAGCGTTTGCCGCTTTTTGGGCAGATAGCTCACGATCTTCATGATGTCATCGTAAAAACCCATATCCAGCATGCGGTCGGCCTCGTCTAAAATCAAATGACTGAGGTGATTTAGTTTTACGATGCCCGAGTTAAGGTGCGCGATGAGGCGGCCCGGCGTGGCAACAATGATATTTACATCGTTTTGTATGCCGCGGCGCTGCTGTTCATAAGCGATGCCGTCGCCGCCGCCAAAAACAGCTATGGAGCTAATGCCGGTAAAGTAGGCAAGGCCTTCTACCTGCTGGTCAATTTGCTGGGCCAGCTCTCGTGTCGGCGCCAGTATAAGCGTGCTGATCTGGTGTTTATTGGTGGTGCTGATATGTTCAAGTACAGGCAGCAGGTAAGCCCCTGTTTTGCCGGTACCCGTTTGCGCGCAGGCAATAATGTCCTGTCCTTTTAAAATAATCGGGATTGCTTCAGCCTGGATGGGGGTTGGGGTAACAAACCCCATGCTCGATACGCCCTCCATCAGCTGCTCGTTGAAATTAAAATCGCTGAATGTCACTATATGCTATAATCGGCCTAAGATATGAAAAAAATAAGGGTTTTAAGAAACGCCGGTGAGAAATGACGGGCAATCCTCTTTAAGTTTAATAACCTTTCTTATTAAAACAGGCCCAACACACGCTACACCCCGGGGCCAACACACGCTACACCCCATGTCGGTGTCCCCACCGACATGCCCCGCGTGCCGGCATTTAGACAGAATCAGCCAAACCGGCACGGCATTCTACACACGCTACGGTTTTTACGTGCATCGCGCAATCGACATGCTTCGCACGATGAATTTATATCTAAACCATACACTGATCGCATTGGGGTTAGGCATTTCGGTTTGTTGGTGAAAAACACCAAC
>Ga0210389_10000711_pt1 | contig 28696 bp, 21 predicted proteins | sample IncBWH28OmetaG_FD_160127 | JGI IMG/M metagenome (GOLD analysis project Ga0210389, IMG submission 160127) | Forest soil microbial communities from Barre Woods Harvard Forest LTER site, Petersham, Massachusetts, United States - Inc-BW-H-28-O ... | reverse complement strand
AAAGTTCAGATCAGCATGTGAACCTGGGTGCTGCGGCGATTCATGCGGCGCCGATTGTGGGCACGGACTGGCGCGCCGAGATGACGCAGTTGATTCCGGGCGTGAATGCGGGCGGAGGAACCGGGGAAGCCGCCGGACAACAGATTGGCATTAACGGCACCCAGTCTTATAACGTGAACTTTCTTGACGACGGATCGGCGGCTACCGCTCCGCGAGATTACAACAGCAGCAACTACTACATGCCGCTGGATGCCATTGGCGAAGTCAGCGTTAATTCTGGCAATGCACCCGCGCAGTACGGCAATGGACTTGCGTCGATCAACGTAATCAAAAAAGGCGGAACGAACCAATTCCACGGCAGTGGGTATGAATACATTCAGAATACGGCGTTCGATGCCAGAGGCTTTAATAATCAGACTGGACCGAAATCCGTGGAGCACTGGAACACCTACGGCTTCAGCATCGGTGGGCCAGTCATCAAGAATAAACTGTTTTTCTTTTTCAACTACCAGCGCAACCCTTCGTCGACTCCATCCGGAGGACAGTACAGTTTCCCGACTGCCGCGATGGAGGCGGGGGATTTTTACGGCGTCCCCGGGGCTACAGGTGCGGCTTTTGATCCCACCACAGGCCAACTGCTGGCAAGCCCGGATCCGGTGGCGATGAAGATGCAGACCTATTTCCCAGCGGCAAGCGAAGCCGGATGGGCTCCGGGATGCCCCGGGCCGGTGAACGTGGGCCCAACGGTTGCCCAGACCTGCGTGGACTCCACCGGGGCGCAGTTGCTCACCAACAATTTCACGTTCAGCGGCTCCAGTCCAAATTTGTCCACGTGGTACACCGGCAAGGTCGATTACGATATATCGTCCAAGCAAAGACTTTCGTTCAGTTTTAACTATCTTCCCTCTGTCCCGTCGTATGTGCCCCACGACCCCCTCCAGAATGACGCTACGTCCTATGAGGAAGGGCACACTGACAATCTGACTGGACAGCTGTCGCACGTCTTCACCATTAGCTCGACCATGATTAACGAGTTTCGTGTGGGCGGAAGCCGCGAGCTGGATAAATACAAACCGCCTTCCCTGGGAAAGAATGATCCTACGACGCTTGGCCTTGAGCCGGCGTATGGGACCAATTCTCCGGCCAACGTTTTCCCCCATGTCGGGATTGACCAGGGAGCCAGCGCGGGAATGATGAATCTGGGCGCCGGAATCTGCAACAGTTGTAACGGAAACATCGACGCTGTGCTGGGCGAAGGGATTTATAACGTCGGCGATGTGCTCACCCTTATTCGCGGCAGACACACCATCAAGGTGGGCGGCGAGTTTGATAAGTATTACCAGAACTATACGAACTGGGGGGACATCGATTCGGGTCACTTCGAATTCAACGGGAGCGTGACCGGAATCCCTTACGCGGACTTTCTGGCTGGCGACGTTTATGGATGGTTTGTTTACGAGGCCAATCCGACCAGCGCTCACATGAAGGGCTCGGCCGTATTCGCCAGCGACGACGTCAAAGTCACGTCGCGGCTTACGCTGAACCTGGGCCTGCGCTGGCAGACGCAGTCCGGCTGGACGGTGAGCAATGACTTGTTCGGCAACTATGATCCGTTAATCCCCGATCCCACGCAGTATGGCGGCGCTTACCCGGGAGGAATTCTTTTTGGGGGGCAGAGCGATAAGGCTTTTGGCGGTTCGATCAGCAACCTGAGCGCAATCCAAAACGGCAACTACAAAGAATTCGCGCCCCGTGTTGGCCTTGCGTGGGCACCGCGCGACAAGTGGTCGATTCGGGCGAGCTACGGGATTTTTGACGCCCCGCGCGATGCGGAGAATTACACCGACGGCGCGCTTGGCCTGGGATTTAATCCGCACAACCAGGGCAATGGTGGGTACACCAACGGCAGTGCTGCATTTCCGCTCTCGGTGGGGCCGCCGGCGGGCACGGTGATTTTTCCCACGGTGCAGACTCTTTCGTCGACCCTGCAGAACTACAACACGGCGGAATACTACCCACGTAATATTCCCACTACCTACGTGGAACAGTTCCTCTTCAGTGTTCAGCGCGAACTTACGCCTGGCTTTCTGTTGGACACCAGTTACGTTTACACGCGCGGAAGGAACCTGAACTTCGCCACCGACATCAATCAGGCGACTACGCCCGGTTCGACTTCTGTGGGTGGGTTCCTGTGCACCAGTTCGCAGGGGGTTAGCTATCACTGCGGCAATCCCAACCCTGTATTCAACAGTATCGCCGCACAAATCTACGATGGCTATTCGAACTACAACGCGTTGCAGTTGCGCCTGGAGAAGAGGATGTCGCATGGCTTGAGCTTCCTGGCGAATTACGCGTGGTCGAAGTCACTCGACACCGGGACCGGCAATGGTCACGGATCGGGGATTGATATCTATCAGGATGCGTACCATCCTGCGGCCAATTACGGATTGTCGGACTTCAACTCGGCCAACACTTTGATCGGGCAGATTGTTTATGAGTTGCCGTTCGGCCACGGTCGTCAGTTTGAACTTCGCGGACCGCTCAACCAGATTGCGGGTGGATGGCGCCTATCTTCTATTTTCCAGTGGCACGGCGGAGTTCCCTATTCCCCGGTGATCCAGAGTTCTGTCGCGGGGGGAATTGATCCGGGACTGACGCCAGCGTTCGCGGCCGGCTCGACTCTGTATCCCGATCAAGTTGGCGACCCGCGAGGATCGCATCACATGGTGGTGCCGAATACAAATCTTGCTACCCATTTTGGAATCGGCGGATGGTTCAATCCGGCCGCGTACGCCAACCCGGCAGTGGGGACGTTTGGGAACGACCGGCGCAATACGCTGATCGGGCCGGGGTACAGCAACGTCGACCTGAGCCTCGGGAAAGAATTCTCGATCACGGAGAAGGTGAAGTTCGAGGTCAGGGCTGACGCCTCCAACGTGTTCAATCACGTCAACTATGGTAACCCCGATGCGAACGTTGGCTACAACGGCAGCGCGCTCGCCGACACCACCGCCGGCGAAAGTACCGGGCCTGCGGGCTTTAACGAAAATATGCGCATCATTCAGTTCGGAGGTCGCGTTTCGTTCTGAGCCGCGGGAGTTCGATGAGCCCATTCCTGCGGGGTGCGGAAGGTGCCTGACTTCCGCACCCCACAGTTTTTTGCAGTTCGCCGAAACGCTGGAGTTCGCAGTATTGTTGCTGCATGACAAGGTCTCGACTCGGTAGCCTTCTTCAATCCGTGTTTCAGAGTGGCAGTTCTCCGTCTGTGAGTGGGAACTTGGTGCGGTGCATCTGCGGCCGGCGGCTGGTCTTGCTGTTGGTTCTTCTTGCGAGCACGGTTGCAGGAATGGCTGCACAGGGTGGAAATTCTCAGGCCGCCGAGATTCGCGACCACCTGCAGAAGGCTGAAGCGTACCTCAAGGCGCAGGACCCGGGCTCGGCGGCGAGGGAGTTCGATGCGGTGCTGGCGCTTGACCCTAAGAATGCCGAGGCATTTGCAAACCTTGGGGTGATTGCGTTTTTTCAGCGGGACTGTCAGGGGGCTTCGCAGAATTTTCGCAAGGCTCTGGCCGTTGATCCGTCATTGGCGAAGACGCGGGCGCTGCTGGGAATTTGCAGATGGAGATTAGGAGATCCGTCCGCACGCTTGTTGTTGGAAAAATCTTTTGCCACGCTGACCGACAAGGGGTTGCGACTGCAAGTCGGCAGGGAGTTGGTGGCGCTTTACGATCAGCAAGGGGACACTGAGGCCGCGGCAGCGCTCCTCCGGAAGTTGGTGAATCTTGATCCTGACAATGTGGAGGTTCTGTTTATGGCGCAGCGCCTTTACTCGGAGTTGGCGGATGACACGCTGAATAAGCTGGCCGTGGTTGCTCCGGGATCGGCGCGCATGCAGCAGGTGATCGCCGAGCGGCTGGTGAATGCGGGGGATCTGAAGGGTGCGATCGATCACTACAGAAAGGCGTTGCAGATCGATCCGCGGCTGCCGGGAGTGCATTTTGAATTAGGAGAAGCGATTCTGCAGTCGGCGCCGGGCGATGCTGCAACTCAGGCCGAAGCGCAGAAGGAGTTTGAGGTCGCTTTGAACGTGGATGGCGATTCGGCCAGGACGGAATGTCAACTGGGAAGCATTGCATTGTCGCAGTCGCAAATGGATGAGGCATTCGCGCACTTCGAGCGGGCTTATCAGATCAATCCGAACGAGGTACAGGCTCAGATGGGTCTGGCGAAGGTGATGATGGTGCAGGAGAAGCCACAGGAAGCCGTGCAGTATTTGCGCAAGGCGGTGGAATCAGATCCGCTCAACGGCGCGGCTCACTACCAGTTGGGGATCGCGTATCGGCGTCTGCAAATGACGGACGCGGCGCGCAAGGAATTGCAGTTGTCGCAGGAGATCAAGAAAACGAAGGATCAGGTGGAAGAGCTTTATCGGCAGATGAACCGAAAGCCGCAAGCGGATGATGTGCCGGAGGCCGACCATGATCAATCACAGGACCAAGCTCATCCTCAGTAGAAGGACGCATTCATGATTCGCCGGTTGCCGGTGACCCTACAGTTCGTATTACTTTTGATCTTCATGGTGGTGAGCCTGCTCTGGAATCTTGGTTGCGGGGGATCATCCGGCGGCTCGCCTCCACCTCCGACGAAACTGCCGCCTACGATTGCGAAGGCGTTCGGGGGCGCCAGCGTGGCGCTGAATGGAAATACGACCCTGACGTTCACATTGTCGAACCCCAATAGCAGCTTGTCGCTGAGCGGGATCGGTTTTACTGACACTATGCCATCGGGGCTGACCGTCTCGTCGCCCAACGGCTTAACGGGGACGTGTGGAGGTGGGACGATTACTGCAGCCAGCGGTTCAACCAGCGTTAGCCTGTCGGGAGCGGCTTTGACACCCGGCAACTCGTGCACTTTTACCGTGAACGTTATGGGCACGACCTCTGGCGCGCAGAACAACGTGACCAGCGCGGTGACTTCAACGGAGGCGGGGAACGGGGCTACGGCGTCGGCGCAGATTACGGTGGTCGGACCCAGCCAGCAGCCGGTGGAACCTACCGACATCAGCCCGATCAATGGTGACGTTTACTATGTGCTGAATCAATTAAGCGGACTGGAGGCTGACCTTAACAACAATTCGACAACTGTGGGCGACCACATCGTGCAGCAGGCGCGAACGTTCACCGATCTGAGCCAGCGATGGGCCTTCACAAAACTTCCCGGCGGATCGTGGCAGATCAGCAACCTTTTCAACCATCTCTGTTTCGATAGCGCTACTGTTGCGGGCGTGGTGTACGTAGTGCAGAATCCCTGCGCTGGCAGTGCGACGCAGCAGTGGACGCTGGCTGCAGCAAGCGCTGGCTACTACGCGATTACTAACGCCAGCACGGGATTATTGATCGACCTGTATCAGGGGTCGATTTCGGCTGGTGCGGTGCTGGATCAGACTGAGGTCTCTGGATCTCCGACACAAAGTCAGCTCTGGCTGCTGCGTCCGGCGTTCTTCCGCGGCATCGACAATGCGTTGCTCGAGAAACAGGAGGCAGCGCGCGTTTCGACAGGCTTGAGCTGGTGGAAAGATGCGGGGCAGCCGCTGGACGTGCTGGCCATGCTGAAGAATCACGGCGTTAATATGATTCGTTTACGGCCGAGTTCGGCGCCTCCGTATTCCAATCCTTCGCAGAGCGGCTGCAGTGGCAATGCTTGCTACGCCGAGACTGACGCCCAGGATCTGGACCTGGCCAAGCGTTCCAAAAACCTTGGGTTGAGTGTGGAACTCACACTGCTGTTTGACGGTGGAAGCTCGACCAGCGTGCCGCCAGCGTGGGCGAGCGACAGTCTGCCTCAACTCCAGACCGATATTTACAACTATGTGAAAGGCGAAATCATGACCTATCGCCAGGCTGGTGTGATGCCTGACCTGGTTGCCATTGGGAACGAAGTCGACACCGGATTCCTGGGTTCGATAGGTAGCCCGACAGGAGCTGACTTTGGCGGGTTTGCATCCTTGCAAGTCCAGGCTCTGCAAGCAGTAGCCGACGCGGCCGCAGACACGTCGATTGGGCCGGCGGTTCCGCCGCCGCTGACTTGCATTCACATTACTCCTGCGTGGAATCTCACTCAGTTTTTTACGCTGGCGAATTCGAATGGCATTAAGTATGACGCGATATGCCAGAGTTACTATCCGTTTTTCCATGGGCCTTTGACAGATGCGCAGGCGGCACAGAGCAATCCGCAGAGCCAGCCGGTTGAACAGGATGTGCTCGTCGACGCGTCCAACAACATTGGGAAACCGATCTTCATTATCGAGACGGGAGAGCATTACGAGAACGGGGATGACTCGAACGATCCCTGGTACACGCCGCCAAGCGTTGCAGAGCAGCAACAATTCTTGCTTGATCTGCAGGGGGTGCAGGAGGGACTGCCCAACAATTTAGGGATGGGCATTGAATACTGGGATCCAGCTGGCGTGAATATACCGAGCCTGGGCGGGGGATTGTTCAATGGGGACAATCAGGCGGACGCGATCTACGTTTGGAACGGAGTGACACTGTTTAACAATCCGGACAGTTCAGGAACCACTAACGTAAATGATCCCAGCTATTCAGAACTGTTGCCGGGCATGGATGCGCTCGGGGGAAATCTCGATTCCACTTTGAGTTACAAGTTTGTCAACCGAGGCAGCGGAAACATTCTGTCTGTCTACCAAGGGTCTAATTCCAGTGGGGCAATGTTGGATGCGGAAGCTGATAGCGGCAGCCCGACTGCGAGCCAGCAGTGGCGCATTATGGGTAACGGGGATGGATATTTTCAGATCGCCAGCCTCAATCCTGGCCCCGGGAACACTACGAATGCGCTGGACGACGCGGCGGGATCGACTGCGAACGGAACCGCGATTGTTCAGTCGGCGGCGAACAGTTCTACGGAACAGGAGTGGAGCATCGTTTCCGCGGGCGGATACTTCAGCTTTGTGAATCTGCTGAGCGGACTGACGCTGGATACGAGCGGAGGATCGGGTGCGCTCACTGGATTCGTGGTGCAGGAACCGGGGAGCAGCACTGCGCAGTCGCAACAATGGCAGATCGTCCCGGTTCACTAACCTTAGTTTACTGAGCAGTACACTAACCGACGGCGTTGTGCAGGTTGCTTGCGTACATCAGGGTTTCAGGTTCATCACGGTTTCGTACTCGGGAACGGCCTGCACTTCATTCAGATTTACTACCTGACCATTCGGAGACGGGGCCGGACGCGCGCCATCGGGAAGATAAACTGGAGCCTGGTTGCGCAGGGGCAGGATCTTCAGCTCGAGGTGATCCCACTGTTGACACGGGACCCGGTCGAGTCCGATCAGCCAGGGAGTGCCGTTAAAGAAATTGTCGGTGAGCAGCTTGCCATCGGCGTAGAGGCGGGCCACGTCGCCTTCATAGGTGATGCGGAGGAATGTTTTTGCGGCCGCAGGCTCGGGGCAGGGAACGTGGATCGTCCAACTGGCAGCGGTTTCAAAATCAGAATCATCGGGGGCCAGGGCAATTTCGGCGCCCATCATTTTCTTGCCCATGCGGGGCGGGGGATCAACACCTGCGTCACGATTTTTCTGCGCCTGGGCGGAAATGGGAATGGGTTGGATGCGGGCGGTGAATCGCTGGAATATTCCGTCTTCGCCGTCGCGGATAAAACCTGCCGCAGCATGTTCGAGCGGGGGGAAGAAACCGACCGTTAGCTGTGATGCGTCGCTGCTGAGCACATGCAGGCCGTCGTGATCGAAATAAAGCTGGGCGGCCGACAACATGAGTTGCTCGCGATCGCCGACGTTAGCCTTCCAGGTGTTCAGGGCTTCTTCCCGTGACAGGACAACAATATTTATATCGGGTCCGTCTTTCTGACGCAGACGAATTGCGACTTGTGTTCCCGGCTCGATTTCGTCCACGTATGTGACGCCGCGCCCGCGGACGATCTGGCCGTGCGGGCTCTCGATGGAGATGCCTTCTTTGTCTTCGAAGGCGAATTCCGGTGGGATTCCGGGCCAGGCAAAAAAAATCAGGGTATTCGAGCCTTCCAGCTGGCAGAGCGGCTGCGCTGTTGCGAAACGAAGGCGGGTTTTGCCGACATCGAGATTTACCGGCCAGATAGGATACGCTCCACTCGGGACGGTCACCGGAACACGCGGAATATCGATGGCTCCTGAGGGAAGCTTCAGTTTGACTTGGAAATTCTTGTGTTCGGGCAGAGGGTAGTTGCGCTGGTAATTATTGACGAAAATGAAACCGTGGTCATCCCGAATGCGAGCCGCGACTCGCGGTGTCAGCGTATCGCGCCTGCTTTCCGGCATTTGCTCAGGGAAGTAAGAAGTCATCGGAGCAAGCGCGGCGCCGAAGTCGCCCAGGAAAAGGTTGAGAGTCTTGAGCACGCCGTAGGACGGATTCATTTGTCCGAATTCGCCGATCGGGGCCTGGAAATCATACGATTTCACGGGAAGATCATTCGGATAGCCGGTCGCTTGCGATTCTTGCAGTGTGGTTTTGCCGTCAGGATTGGTGCCTCCTTGAAACATGTAATAGCCATATAGGACGACGCCTGATCCGAGCTTCACAACCTCCATGGCCGCCGTGTCGCTGGGACTCAAGAGTGGCCGCCGATGATAGGAGAGCTCCATGCCCCCGCCCATCTCGGCGGTGAGAAAAGGGTAGGCGAGATCGAGGGCATCGATGTCGGGGCGCTTAGAACGCAGATCATCGCCGACGTTCTCTTCGCACCTGATTGTTGTGAAGAAGTAGTTTGGACTGGGAGGAAGCGGCTGCAGGGTGCGCCACCAAAATCCATCCGCGTAGCCGCTGAATACCGGGAGCACGTCGCGAGGCGGGATGACTGCATTGTCCCAGCCGGTGACGGAATAGAAAGGAGCGTCTAAGCCGGCGTCGCGCGCAAGTTCCCGAAGCTTGAGAATGTGGTCAGCGCCTTTTCCGGAGCCACGTGCACTATATTCATTCTCGATCTGAACGCCGATGATCGGCCCGCCATCCTTCCAAAGCAGGCCATGAATCTGTTTGCCGATTTCGAAATAAAAGCGACCAACGGCTGCCAGATAAATAGGATTGTTTTCGCGCGTGGGGGATTTCTGGAGCATCCAATCGGGAATGCCACCGTTGCGGGCTTCGCCGTGATTCCAGGGGCCGATGCGAATCCAGACATAGAGTCCGTTCTTGTTGCAGAGTTCCACAAAATGGCGGAGATCGCGCTGTCCGGTCCAGTCGAATTGTCCCTCCGTTTCCTCGTGGTGGATCCAGAAAATATAAGTCGAGATGACCTGAATGCCGCCGGCCTTCATCTTCTGAATCTCGACTTCCCAATCGGCCGCGGGATAACGCGAGTAGTGGAACTCACCCATCACTGGGAACCAGGGTTTTCCATCGCGTGTGAGAAAGCGGTTGTTGGCAGACAGCACGTGTCCATCGGGTGAATGACCACCAATGGGGAAGGGAAGCGGAGCGGGCGGAGGGGGCTTCTTTGTTGCGTCGATGACTACGGGAGCGGAGCGGCTCTCGGCCGACTGGTTCTCACCAAATAGCGTTGCCGCCGTGAGCACCACGGCCAGGAGTGCAACAGAACGTGGTACGAAATGAGACCTAAAGGTTCGAGTCACGATGAAGGTTATCTTTAAGAGCACTTGAGAATACAACGCGGACTTATGGGCGTAATCCTCCGAAGGTTGGATTGCGCCGAATCGAGGGACGCTTGGACGAGAAGCGGCCAGAGTCAGTGGTTGGATCAGGCGCGATTCAGTGCATGGTTCGCCGTGATCGCTTCACTCTACAGATTCGAAGAACGCGACTGGAAACTGGGCGAAGAGATCTTTGGCAAGGACGCACGCGCCGTCGTTTTGATTGAGGCATTGCACCTCGCCACTGGTGAGAATATTTTTCCATCGCTGCGGCAAACCGGCCAGCAGTGCTACCCGTGTGTCGCACCAGTCAAACTGCAGCACCTCGGCCCCGGCCGGAAGTTGAGAGAGCCAGCGCGGAACGGCCACGAGAACGGCCTTCGAGCCGGCCTTGCGGATAAAGCTGGTCACATTCTGAGCGTGGCATCCGGCGATCTGCAGAGGCAGAAATTCCCCTTCGTGAAACAGGGGCGCGTGTTCGCGACGGAAGCGGAGTGCCTTCGATATCAAGAAAAGCTTGATGCGTCCATCGCACCAACTGTCGAGCAGGCTGCGGAGAAGAGGCTCGAGGGCCTCGGTCTCTGCGCCGGCGATCCCCTTCAAGGTGCTGGCTCGGGTAGTGAAATCGACCGGTCCGCGATTGTCGGGATCGACCAGGCGCAAATCCCACAGTTCGGAGCCCTGATAGAAATCCGCGACTCCCGGCGCGGCGATTTTTACCAAGGCCTGAGACAGTCCATTCATCATTCCGAAGTAGGCGACCTTCGTTTCAAACTCGCGAAAGTCGTTCAGGAAATCAGAGTTATCTGGAGAAAGAATCCGGGCGGTGAAATTCTGCAGCGAATCCTCATGCAACTGATTTGGGCGCATCCAGCGCGTGCGTACCATGGCTTCGCGCGTTGCCTTGACGAGATGTGCCTGCACGCGTTCGAGCAGAGTTGAAAAGCCTTGTTGTTCGAGAGGCCACACTCCCAGAAGAGTCTGGTACAGATAGTATTCCTCGTTGGAATCTGGTGTGGGTTGTGAGCTGGCCTGCTGCTTGTACTTCGCGTTCAAATTGGTCCAACGCTCGAGCCGCTCATTCCATTCGTGGGGAATCTCCGAGAGAACGTTGAGGCGGGCTCGGACATCCTCGCTGCGCTTGGTATCGTGAGTGGAAGTTGCATCCAGGCTGGCCGGCCAATGCTGCCGCCGCTCTTGCAGGAAGGAGAAGAACATTTCGGGTGAAGCGGCCTGCGATGGCCTTGGATTTCCGCCGACCTCGTTGAGTGACAGCAGGGGATGGTACACGTAGAGTGCTGTGTCCTCTAAACCCTTGGCCACGATGGGACCGGTAAACTGCTGCCACCGCATTACGAAGGCCAGGCGCGCCTCGCGCTGGTCGGGGAGCACGTGAGGAGGATTCGATAGGAGCAACACGTCCCGCACAAAATTAAAGTAGTCCGGAGTCAGCTGGGGCGCTCTTTTGCGCGCCGCTTCAACCGCATCGTCGATGTAGCTGGTCGCCTGGGACGGTACATCCATATTGCGGATGTAGGTTCGGTACACCGGAAGACAGGCTGTGACTTCGATGAGCGCATCGATCAAGAAGCTGCGATCCAGCTCGCGCGCGTAGCGGTCCTGCGCGGCGAGTTCGGCCAGGTGCCGGCCCAAAGTGCGCATCTCGACACCAAGAAGCGTGTTCATGACCAGCTTTTTCTTTTGATAAAGCACATCGGAGAAGTCCTGGCGCCGGCCGATGAAGCTGGCATAAATCTCTTCGAGCTGACGAGCCCCTTCCGGATTTACGAAGATTCCGTTGGCGTGATTTAAATAGTCGTAGCCGGTGGTTCCGCTGACGGGCCAGTCTTTGGGCAGGTTTTCCTGCAGCGCAAGAATCTTTTCGACGAGAACATACGAGGAAGAAGCGGGCTGTGGCTCGTTTGCAGCCAGACGTTCTTGGAGTTTGTTGAGATAAGCCAGCGGGTCGCGCAAGCCATCGATGTGGTCAACGCGTAGTCCCGCGAAAGGAGTTTTCGATACCAGGCGGAGGATGTATCCGTGCGTGGCCTCAAACACAAATGGGTCTTCGACCCGAACCCCCACGAGGTCGGCGATCGTAAAAAAGCGCCGATAATTGATGCTTTCGTTCAGATTCTGCCAAAACGCCAGCTTGTAGTTTTGCTCGGCGAGCAAACTCTGCAGGAATCCGAAGCTGGCGGGATCGCCCGATCTTCCGTTAATCTCGGCGATATTTTCTGCGACGAGCTGCGAAACCTCAGGACTGCTGTTCACAATCGCCTGCAGACGTTCCCGCGCTGATTCGAAGCGCTGGCGGCGCTCCGCGGCCGTGTCGGCGCGGCGATCGGTGCGTGCCAACTCGAGAGCCGAAGCGAGAATGCCAGCATATTCGTGATATGGCGAACTGTCTTCCGCCAGCTTTTCTTTCAGGCGCTCCGCTCGATGATTGAGAATCTCATAATACGAGCGGGGAGATACGGGCAGGAGGGTCTCAAAATATTGAAGAAAAAAGCGGCCATCAGTGTAAACAAGCGTGATTTCGCCAGAATCCAGAGCTTCGCCAAACGGCCGTCCAAGAATCGGGAGCAAGATTCTTCCATCAAGGCTGCGGGCATGGGGATGCCACTCGACGTCGAAGAAAGCCGCAAAGGCGGATTGCGCGCCGTTCTCCAGAACATCCATCCACCAGGGATTTTCGGCGCTGGCTGCCATGTGATTGGGCACGATGTCGACGAGAAGCCCCATATCGCGCTCCCGCAGATCGGTTTGCAGCGCGACAAATTCTTCTTCGCTGCCTAGTCCAGGGTTCAACCGAGTGGGATCGATTACGTCGTATCCGTGATTGCTGCCTTTGCGGCTGGCGAGTATGGGAGATAGGTACACATCGGAGATTCCAAGCTCATGCAGGTAGTCGAGAACGCCGCGAACGTCGCTAAAACGAAACTCGGGGTTAAGCTGGATCCGATACGTCGACGATGGGACACGCGTGGGAGGCATCTTCTAGCCCCGTGATTCTTGGCCCTGCGGCAGCAAAATGTGTAACTGGTCCGCCAAGCGGTTCAGATCCTCGTGGCGTTGCGCGGCGACGGGGTCGACGTTGGGCTGGTGCCAGCCATTTCGCTGATAAGCGGTGAGCAGCGGGCGGTAGACCAGATTTTGGGCCTCCCATAGAACTACGGAAAAGGGCAACGACGGGATTAAATCGAGCAGCTTGATCAAGCGCAGCGCCGCATCGAAATCGGAAGGGTTGGCGGCAAATGCGGTCGCTTCATGTTCAATGCGCTTCCGAAACTTGTACTCGAGCGTCGTTACGTCCAGCGTAATCTTGTTAGTGGCGGCTTCGCGCAGCAGTCCGTGTATGCTCTCGGCATCGAGTTCCGGACGCTCGAGAGCATGCTGCAATTGATTGTTCAGTGCAATTTCAGCAGCGGCCTTAAGCGCCGCAGGAACCGGAATCTCAAGTCCATTGAGAAAGCGAATCAGTGGGGCCTGATTTTCGAAGACCGTGGTGTATACCGCAGCAGCAGAATTGAGCGACTCATTCAAGATGAGACTTGCAATCTTGCGCTGCTCGTCGCGGAAGAGCTGGCGCAACGAGAAGATATCTTTGCCGTAAATCTGATCGAGCATGCGGATCACTTCGGCTGTGTCAACCTGGGCGAATGCTTCAACGAGTTTTTTCTGATTCTCTTCCGAGAATCGATCTGCTGCCTGCACTCCGGCGCTGACATTGTGGTCTCCTAAATGGAGCACCGAAAAATCGAACGAGGCGCATTCTGTCGTAATTTCAGACTGGAATTGTGCGCACCCAGTGGCGAGCCGCATTTTGCCTTCTGCGTCGAGCGCATAACGCCCGCGCTTCGCCTCATAGCAATAGATGCGCGTTTTCTCCGGATAACTTTCGAACAGTGAGCTGATGGCATAATGGCCGGCGACTCGCTTGATATCCACGACCGCGGGCTTCACCCATTTCTCGTAGATGTGCGCACCGTCTTCATGTTCGGGCAGGTTGCTCTTGGCGTTGGCCAGATGTTGCAGGAATTCGGCTTCGATGGGCTCGCCGCGACATTCCTCGGCCAATCGCAAAGCGCGTCCCGCATAATGAAGGACCTGCACGGTTTCGATCCCGGAGATCTCGTCGAAGAACCAACCGCAGCTGGTGAACATCAGCATGGCGTGGCGTTGCATTTCAAGAAGCTTCAGCACTGTGACCTGATCCTCTGCCTCGAGGGGGTGCACAGCGTGATCGGCGAAGAATGCGGCACGGGACTCTGCAGAGCGATCGAGGATTACCCGAATGTAGTCGTCGCGGCCGGCCCAGGGGTCTTTGAAGTAAAGTTTTAACTGTGATTCGAAAATCGGCGCCAGCCGGTCGCGCAGCCAGTCAAGGGCGGCGCGCAAGGGGGCGCGCCACTGCTGATTCCAGGCGTGTCCGCCAGAATTGCAGCCGCAGTCGCTGCGCCAGCGTTCAACGCCGTGCACGCAGCTCCAGGAACTGTTGTCGACGATTTCGGCGAAGTCCTCGGCGGGATGTTTCTCCAGGAATTCTCCGTAGTTCGTCAGCTTGGCAAGATTGCTTTTCTCAATCTCATCGAGCGCGTAGCTGAGGGCCATTTCCCCGAAGCGGTGATGATGACCGTAGCTCTCGCCATCGGTTGCAATGTGAACCAACTGCGGGCCCTCACGCGCGTCTGAAAATCCGCTCATCAAGCGATCGGCGAAGCGTTTGCCGTCGCTCAGCAAGCCTTCGAAGGCTACGGCCTGAGAGATTGGACCGTCATAGAAAAAGACGTTGATACGCTTCTTGGAGGGAAGCCGGACGATATACGCGCGTGCCGGATCGATGCGGCCGTCACTGACATCGTGAAAGCGGCTGCTCTGCTTGCTGCGGGCTCGCTTAGCTTGACGAGGCGCCAGGATGGTGAAGCGAATTCCATTTTCGGCCAGGACCTCGAGGGTTTCGATGTCGACCGCGGTTTCGGGAAGCCACATGCCTTCGGGGCGCCGCCCGAATCGGCTTTCGAAATCTTTTATTCCCCATTTCACTTGCGTAACTTTATCCCGGCGGTTGGCCAGCGGCAGGATCATGTGGTTATAGCCTTGTGCGATCGCTGAGCCGTGACCCGAGAAACGTTCGGCGCTCTCTTTGTCGGCTTCGAGAATCTGTGCGTAGACTCGCGGGGCTCGGTCCGTCATCCATGACAGCAAGGTTGGGCCGAAGTTGAAACTGATGTGGGCGTAATTGTTGAGTACCTTTACGATGTGATTTTGCGCGTCGAGGATGCGCGACGCGGCGTTGGGAGCGTAGCACTCGGAGGTGATGCGTTCGTTCCAATCGTGATAGGGATAGGCTGAGTCCTGCAACTCGACGGCTTCGAGATAGGGATTCTCCCGCGGAGGTTGATAGAAGTGTGCGTGAATACAGATGTATTTCACTTCGCCTCCACACGGTCTTGCCGTTCAAGAACCAGGAATGAACGAGCACAAAGGTGGAACTCTTTCTTTCCACCCAACCTCGCGCCAAGATCTTCACGCTGCAGCAAACGATGCGATGCGAGCCCGTTGTTGCGGTTCGGGTCGGAACTGTTCCAGCGGACGGCGGCTGAATCCAGCCGCGCTAACCAGTTCCCGCTCAACTCTGGCGCGTCTAGAGTAACGGGATATTCGGCGAAATTAAATAGGATTGCGAGACGTTTGGGATTGATAGTGAAAAGAAGCAAAAGAGCGTTATCGCCCAATTCGCGGACCATGTGCGATGCCGCAGATCCCAAGCTGAACTCTCGACGAATGCGGATCAGTTCCTGGTAGAAACGGAGCAGGATCTGATGCTGATTACTTTCTCTCAACGAATGATTCAAGTGGGAGCGCTGGTAAGTTTGTTCGTCCTGCGGGTCGGGAACGTTTTGCTCCCAGCCGAAAGCGGCAAATTCTTCGCGGCGGCCGCGACGTACGGCTTCAACCAGCGTCTGATCTCCGTGGCTGGTGAAGTATTGGAAGGGCGCGGTCTCTGCGTATTCTTCGCCCATGAAGAGTAGCGGCACGAACGGAGAAAGGAGATTAATTCCGGCGGCGAGCTTGAGAGATTCGAAATCGACAAGGGCGGTCAATCGTTCGCCGCATGCCCGGTTGCCGACTTGATCGTGATTCTGTGTACAGACTACGAACTTTGAAGCAGGTAGCCCTCGCGGCGAATTTCCGTGGCTCCGTTTGCGATGGGGTGAATACTGGCCGCTGTAATACCACCCCTCGTTCAGGGTCACGGCCAGCGGCGTGATGCCGCCGAAGTCAGAGTAATAACCGCGGTCTTCTTTGGTCAGCAACGCATGGACTGAATGATGGAAGTCATCAGACCATTGCCCGTCAAGGTTGTACCCAGCGTGTTCGGGGTCATGCAATAGTCGCGAATCGTTCATATCGCTCTCGGCGATGACATTGAGCGGTCGGCGCAACCTCGTTGAAAGTTGCGCGACACTGCTCTTCAGCTCCGCGAGAAAGTGGCGAGCGCTGAAATCGAAGATTCCGTGGACGGCGTCGAGGCGCAGAGCGTCGAGGTGATAATCCTCGAGCCAATAGAGTGCGTTCTCGATAAAGAACCTCCTCACATCGTCGCTACCCTGGCTATCGAAGTTGATCGCCTGACCCCAAGGGGTGCGGTAACGATCGGTAAAGTAAGGTCCGAATGCACTAAAGTAGTTGCCTTCCGGGCCAAGATGGTTGTAGACCACGTCGAGTGCGACCGCGAGACCTTGGGCATGAGCGGAATTCACGAGCCGATGAAGCGCAGCTGGACCACCGTAGGAATTCTGCGGGGCGAAGGGATATACCCCGTCGTATCCCCAGTTGCGAGTGCCGGGGAATTGAGCTACCGGCATAAGTTCGATGGTCGTGATGCCGAGATCGACCAGGTGCGGGAAGTGAGGTATCAGCGCGTCGAACGTTCCCTGCTGCGTGTAGGCGCCGACGTGGACCTCGTAGAAAATGCTGCTTTCAAGGGGAATGCCTTTCCAGTCGTGATCGGTCCATTGAAACGAGGCTGTGTCTACGAGTTGCGATGGGGCATGTACGCCTTGAGGCTGAAAACGCGATGCGGGGTCGGGCAGGGCGCGCCGGTCATCGAGCAGGTATAGATATTGAGTGCCCTCGTCAATTTCCGCGACGTTGGCGCGGAAATATCCTTTCGGCCGCGGCTGCATATCGATGAGTTCTTTGCATGAGAAAAGTTGCAGGCGAACGGAGCGTGCATGGGGAGCCCAGAGCAAGAACTCCCAGCTTCCGTCTGGAAGGCGATGAGTGCCGAGTCGCGGCTGCTGGATCGAGATTTCGGTGGTTGACATCGAGCATCCTGCGAAGAGATTTATATATCGAACACTCGATACGATGCGGACGGCTCCCGCGCCTGCAGCAGGGTGATGGCGACGTTGTAGACGGGGCTGCCTCCGGTGGTCTTTCCTTCCAGTTTTCCGTGATGAGCGTGGCCGTGCAGCACGAGGTCGGCGCCATGACGGTCGATGACCTCGGCCAGGCGCGACGTACCGAGAAACGGAAATATCTCGGCGGACTCACCTTGCACCGTGGCCGCGATCGGCGAGTAATGAATGACGACGACCCGCTTGGGTGTGCGGAGTTGCGCCATCGCGCGTTCCAGCTTCAGGGTCTCGTCGATAGACGCCTGGACAAACTGCTTGATTTCAGGCTCGCCAAAAGCGGTAAGAACGCCGCGGCCAAATCCTCCGACGAAGCCCTTGGTTCCCGCAAATCCCACGCCATCCCGCTCGTAAGCGGTGCCATCGAGCACTTTAATTCCAGAGGATGACATCATGCGCATCAACTCCCCCTGCTTGCCGCATTCGTAATCGTGGTTTCCAAGAACCGCGACGGTCGGCACCCGCGAGCGCACCACGACGTTGAGCAGAGGCTCCATTTCGCTGGGCTCTCCATAATTGGTGAGGTCACCGGCAAGAACCAGAACATCCGCTTCGTCGCGCACGCGATTCAACTGGTCGTGCAGCAGGTTGTGACGGGCTGCGGAAAAATGCAAGTCAGCAGTGGCGGCGATTCTCATGATTTCTTGCTCGCTCGGGAAAGGCTCCGCATCCTGCGATCGCGATAGTCGCGCATGAGGTTGTCGAATCCCCATTCATTGACGTCGATGGCAAACATCTTGTCGTCAATCAAGCTGCCACGAAACTTCGCGGCCGGGTCGGGACGGGAAACGGCCGCCTCAAATCGCTGAATGAGGCAATGCCACAGCTCCTGGGGAACGAGTTGGGTCTGCGCGGGATAAGCGTAGCGAAACAATACAAGGGCCCAAAACAACATCTCCCAATGGTCACCGGCAAGGGCGAGAACCCGCTGCCAGTCGATTTTTCCGCGGGTTCCGTAGATGACATGAGCGACGTCGACGCCATCGAAGCGTTCCCGCCGTGTGACAAATAATTTGGATGCCAGAAGTTCCTCGGCAGCCAGCACCCGAGTCTGCACCTCGTGGACGACTGCAGGTTTAGCGCGTTGAATCCAGGAGTCATCGACGATGATGGCGGCATTGCTCATGCCCGTGATCAGGTCGACGAAAAATCCGTCGCGATGCGCCTTGAACAGCCAGACCGGATCGCAGACTTCGCAATGGAATCCTTCCTTTCGCAGCAGCTTTAGCGCAACCTGAGCGGTATCGGCCGTCAGAAACAGATCGAGATCTTTGGTGTCGCGGTGAATTCCGGTATGCGCTTGCAATGCGAATGCTCCCGCGACAGCGTAGGAAATATTTCGCAACTCGAACAGGCTCAGGATTTCGCGAAAAAGAATCTGCTGCTGCGGAGGAATCCTGCAGGGCGCTGATGACGTTTCCGATAGCAACGTGCGGTCCGGCTCTGCCATAGGGCTCCCTTCGATGACTGGGCTTCGACAAGGTGCGAATTCTTTTTCATGGCAAACTCGCAACCCTGGGTTGGCAGGGCGCGGGCGCGGCTTTCCCGACGCTAGCCGAGTCATGGTGGAGGAGTCCATCCGGTAATGCCTGTAAGTGCCGCTAAGGTCGATAAATATCGCGGACTTCGATGGCAGAAAATGGACTCGAACTGTGCTGAACCCACAAGCTGTAGTCAATCGAGGAGTGCAGGGAAAGACGAAGGGATGCGGGCTCGAAAGTACGGCGAAGATGGAATTCCGGAGCTAGCATCTTCCGAGAGTCGAAACCAGCCCGAGGGCAGCGAATTCCGCTCAGCCGAGCAGCCCGACGGCCTCAACGATTTCTCTATGCCCAGCTAGCGCGATTAGAGCATATCTCGAATGGCCGGACAAACCCGAGTATGGCGCTGACGTATGCCTCTCTTCCAGTGGAAAGCTCGGTATATTCGTCTCAATCCTGTAGCCGTCGCTGGGTTCAAGGAGTCGCGGAAGCGATCACTCATCGGGAGAGGGCAAGTTTTTGTTACCATACAAGGTAAGCCATTACAGAGATTGAAACGCTGGTTTGATCCGGCCGTAGAGGAAGCTGACCTTCGAGATTTTCCTTGGTACTGCCTGCGGCATACGTTCGCAAAGCAGACTCGCGATGGCTGGAGCGGAGGGCTGACGATTTCCGCCGTGATTGGGGCACAAGACGATTCAGATGACGGAGCGGTACAAACGTCTCGTTTGTATCCATAGCCAGGCGATTGGCAGTCGTGCATTAAGTTCTTTACAATGTGGATGTTGTTCACGGTGAGGGCGCGTAGCTCAGTTGGTAGAGCAATGCCCTTTTAAGGCATGGGTCGCAGGTTCGAGTCCTGCCGCGCTCACCAAGAACTCTTTTCGGTTCATTGGATTGCATCACTGCCGTCATTTTTTGCCAAGAGATTCTGACCCACACCCAACCCCCAACTCTCAAACCACCGCACTTACGCCCTCTGAACTTCGGGCGTCACGACCTGAGCCTGCGATGTAGTTTTTAACCTAGGACTTCGTGGGAGGTCTGTGCTATAGCGTCAATCTTTGTCGCTGGTTTCGGCTGCGGCAAAGCACACATTTGTAAAGCTCCAGGACTCCGGTGAATTGAAAGGCTTCTTCACCGTTACGACATTCCAGGATTCGCGGCCATCGGCAGCGGTGCCACTGGTGCCGAGTAGATTATGTATTACCGCCATCTCGGTCGAAGCAAACTGGTTCTGGAGGCTGTTTACATCGCCCAGAAGTGCCAGAATCAGGATTACGATCAAGGTCGTTCCAAGCATGTTTTGTTTTTCCCAGCGATGAAGGAAAAGGCGCGGGCCCAGGGCCCGCGCCTTTCCGTTATTTCGCTAGGAGTGGATGGCGCTACAGCGTGACGGTGAGCGTGAGGTTCACACCCGGATAACTCGCGTTGCACAGGTAGTACACGCCGTTGATTTCGACAACATAAACGTCTTGCGTGTACAGCCAGTTGCTCGGCCAGACAGAGGCGAAACCGAACCAATAGCCGCCGTATTGAAAGCGGCGACTGCGGTAATCACCTTCGCTGACGCGAAAGCTATGTTCACGTCCGAAATTAGCCTTGAAGCGATCAGCAGGAATGCGGCCGCCGCCTGCGTGCTGTTCCTTCTGTTCGGGCTTGGATTGTTGGGCATGTTGTTCCGGCGCATTCTTCTCTTCCGGCCTGGCGCTCTTCTCATCCTGCCGCGCGCTTTTCTCTTCTGGCTTAACGGATTTTTCCGGCTGTGCCTGCTTTTCTTTTTCCTGCGCAGGCTTTTCTTTGTTTTCTTCCTGCTGTTCGTGCTGTTCCTGTTGTGCGTATGCCGGAATTCCGATTCCGAGGGACAAAGAGAGGACTGCCGTGCTGATAGCTCCAACGAGTTTCATAAAGTATTGCCTCCGTTATTGAATGGCTGTCTATCTTGCCTTACCGCAAGCTGCCTGTGGTTGCATTGACGGGGCTACCGATGGCGTCACCGGACACAAGAAGTTCCACTCTGCGGTTTTGCTGCCGTCCGGCGGAGTTGTCGTTCGAGGCCACGGGCAAGGTGTTTCCAAAACCTCTGGCCGACACCGAATTTGTGGATACTCCTTGCTGCACCAGATAATCACGCACCGAGCCGGCACGATTCTCAGATAGGGTTTGATTCATGACATCGCCACCGACGTTATCCGTGTAACCGCCGACTTCAATGTTGAGACCTGGATAGGCGAGCAGAATACCGGCGACTTTAGCCAGCTTCTCGCGTGCTCCCGGCTTCAAGGAAAACTTTCCGGTGTCGAACAGAACATCCGACATGCTGACGATGAGGCCGCGTGCGCTGTCACGAGTCTGAAGAATGGAATTCAGTTGCTCAGACAACTTTGCTCGCATGGCGGCCTTGTCGGTCTCCGCCTGTTGCTGACCCTGTTGCGCCTGTTGTGCCGCGAGGCGAGATTGTTCGGCATCCGCCTGTGCCGCCGAAACCGCGTTTGCAGAGGCTGCCTGGCCAGTCGCCAGATCGGATTGAGCCTTCGCAGTTGCAGCTTGTGCATTGGCAGCGTCAATCTCGGCCTTGGCGGCATTGGACTGTGCCTTGGCTGCGTCCGACTGTGCCTGAATCTTGGCGGCTTGCGCGCTCGCCTGTGCGTCGGCTGAGTCCTGGCGCTCGTTGGCCAGTCGGACGTCATCCATTTTCTTGACGGCGATCGCCCGTGCATCTTCCGCAGTCTGCACTGCTTCGCGGGAAACCGCGATCAACGGCTTTTTGTCGATGTGCTTGTCCGTGGCATAACCGTCGGCATTGGTCATCAGCTTGACGGCGTGCTGGTAGCTGTCGGGGGCGTACTGCTCGGCTCCCTCGGATTGAGCGATGCGCAAAGCGTTCCGCGCCTCAAAGAATTCGAGCGGCAACTTGGCGTTCAAAATCACAGGATCAAACTTGTAGCCAGTAGGGATGTAGCCGCCACGCTCCATCAATTCATATTTTGCATTTACCGCCTCTGTAGTTCCCTTGGTCTCTTCGCGAACCACGTTTTCGAGGATCACGACATTGCTGGGCTGCCTGACCGCATAGTAAGGTTCCGCAGTGACGATCAGAGCAAATGCCTGAAGGTCGGTGGTCACGTTCAGCTTGCTGCGGTGGTTGCCGCCGAGCAGTACTTCGCCCAGGTTCACGGCGCGACCTTCGGGTGAAATCGCCCACAGAACGTAAGTCAGATACTCGTTGCCGAACGTCGTAGGTTTCTGCAGATCGCCGAATTCGGCTTCGACGGCGATGGACCCGCGTTTGCTATTCACTTCCGCTACGCCGTTCGCGGAGGGCATCAAGTCGGTGCCAGCAAAATCGACCTTTGAAGATCCGCTGCGATGTTGATAGTTGACCGCTTGCACACTGCGGCTGATCACGGTCACTCGGAATATGGGAGTCGAGTTTGTCGGCTCCACGGTTAGGGTCTGAGAATTAGTTTGAGCAAAGGCGCTCAGGCTGAGTGTGATGCCGACTGCGAGCAATAGCTGTGTTTTCAAAATGTCTCCTATGGGCAGATGCCTGCCATGTTGCCCGACATGAATCCTTGGGTTGGTCAAGTTCAACTTGGGTTTGTCTCTACCTCTACCGGATCAGCAGCGTGCCCACGCGGACGTGGGATAGCGAGTGAAAGAGTCCGAACACGTTGAGCAGCCACAAAACCACGGCGATCACAACGACACCGTTCAAGATCGACTTGATGGACGACTGCATGGGGATGAAGCGATTCACCAGCCAGAGCAATACACCCACTACGATAAGAACTTCCAGGAGTTGAATTAACGGCATAATTGTTGCCTTTCTTTTTCGTAGGCACACGCCTCGCATGCGCCCGGAGACGTTGTCCTGATTTCGATTTTCGAGAATTCTTAGGGTCGAATCGTGGTTCGCTCGCAAGGTTTGGCGGCGTTCACACGAATGAAGATTGCCGATTGGCTGGATGTGGCCGCGCACTTCAGGAATCGTTCGCGGCGGCCTAAGAATGAGAACTGCGAATCAGCGTCCGCCGTTCCCCACTACACACTCAGGAATACAGAATGACAGACGAAAAGGTTCGCGTCTGAGCAAGATAGCTCACAAGTGAAAATCAAAGTTTCAGGTGCAGACACAGGATCAAACCGGGGGGATTGGGCGCGCTTGGTGAGGACTGGGCTTCATTCGGACATCCGACGAGGTAGTGAATCGCATAGGGGCATGCGCGTCAGGCAAGTCGAATTCTCGCCCACAGTCAAAGCAGACCCGGTAGGTGCGGTGCTTGATAGTGAACACGCGGCTGAGGTGACGGTGCCGACAGCCAAAGATGAACTGAACAACCGTCAATAGTTTCACAAATCCTGCGCTCGCTGGCGACGCTCGCAACTTCCATTGGCGTCCAGCCAATCCAGCAGAGAGCGCACGCTGGCCCGAGCCAGGGCAATGGCGCAATCCGCCGCTCCATAGTAAATGTTGAGCGTGTCGCCATCTGCGTCCATGGTGTATCCGCAGGGGAACACTACATCATCGACGTCGCCGTGACGCTCGTAAGACGCCTCCGGCCCGAAGATCCACGAATCTCCCCGCAGCAAGCACTTCTCCGGATTCTCGAGAGCGAAGAGGGCCAAGCCGAGTCGATACAGACAACCGGAAGGCGTGTGCCGCACTCCGTGGTAGAAGACCAGCCATCCTCTGGAAGTCTCGATGGGGGGCGGTGACAACCCGATTTTGTTGGCGTCCCACCAGGCGCCGCGGCGTGCTTCTAACATAAGCCTGTGCCTGCCCCAATAACGCAGGTCGGGAGAATAAGAGATCCACATGTGCGACCCGAGCGTCGTCATGGGACGATGAATCAGCGCCCAGCATCCGTCGATTCTTCGCGGCAGCAGGGCCGAGTCTTTGTCGTCGGGTGGCATGATTACTCCGAATCGTTCGAAGGTGCGGAAATCCTTGGTCAGAGCCAGCGACACTCCGGGGCCGCCGCGCGAATAGGAAGTGTAAGTGACAACGTATTGCTGCAGCTCAGGGACGAATGTGATGCGAGGATCTTCAATGCCCCAGATCTCTTCCGGATAATTCTTCGGGTCGGGCATCAGTGTCGGCTCATTATCGATGTGCCATCCGTCGACGCCGTTGCGAGAGCGCGCCGCGCAGAGATGCGACAACCCGCGCCGATCTTCCACCCGGCAGAGCAGCAGGGTCGTGCCGTCTGCCAGTAGCGTCGCGCCTGCATTGAAGACACTGTTGATGGGATATGGCCAGTCTTTACTTGTCAGGATCGGGTTCGAGGCATGCCGAAGAAGCAATGGCTCGAAACGAGTGCTCATCAGGCTCTCTGGCTTTTCTGTGGGTACGGTCATGAAAGGATTTCCTTTTGTTCGGGCGCTGGCAGAGATCGCATTTCGAGGAGTGCCGTCAGGAACGATAACGTTGATTCTGCCCCCTGATTTTCGTTGGCGCGGTCGGGATGCAGGCCGTCGCGGCAACCGCCGGTGACGGAATCATAAAGAGGCAGCTGAAGATCGTTGTCGCCGAGGAACCAATTGAAAGCGGACCAGGCTTCGCTGCGCCAGCGGCTGTCACCAGTTACGCGGTAGGCTTGCAAACAGGCAGAAACCGCTCCGGCGGCTTCAATCGGCTGCTGATCGAAACGGGCTTTTTCGCCATCCTGGTGATAGAAGCCTTGCGAACCTATCGGCACAAAGTGGCGATTGACGTCGCAGTGTTGTGCTTGCGACAGCCAATCCAGCGACTCGAGGCCGGCGGAAATCATGCGATCATCCGAGCAGGCTGCGCCCACTGAGAGCAAAGACTGGGGCAACCTCGCGTTTCCGTAGGCTAGAACGTTCTCAAACCACTTCCAATCCGGGCGCCGAATTGATTCATACATTTCGAGCAGTCGGCGGCTGAGAGCAGATCGCACTTTCTGCACATCGCGATCTCCAGGATACGACGTGAGGTATTCCTGAATTCCGAGCAGCGCGTAGGCCCATGCACGCGGACTGCTGAATTCCAGAACGGCGGCAAGAGAAAATTCGAACAAGCGACCGGCAGCGCCCCTGCATCCCTGATCGCGAGATCGGCCGAGGACAGTGCCCAATCCCCACATTGCGCGACCATGAGAATCTTCGGAGCCTACAGGTTCATTCCACCGGCGATCGTAGCGGAGAAAGTTCTTGAATCTGCCTTTCGCGGGATTAAAGGCATGCTCCAGGAATGACAAATACAGACTCGACGAATTTGCGGACTTAAGTGGAACTTTGTCCACCTGCTCCAGCAGAACAGCAAGTATCAGAGCGCGAGCATTGTCGTCCGTCGTGTAGCCCTCTCTGCGGTTCGGGATCGTGAAGATCGCGTGCTGCAGCATTCCGGTATCGTCGCTCATCCGGTTCAAGTGCTTCAGGTTCAACTCCGGCAACTGATCCAGTGATTTGTGCGTCATCCGGGCCGAAAACTGCACCTTGGGGCTCTCCATGCGGTCGCTGCGCACTCGCGCGAAACTGTCCATGTAACCCTGCGCGACTCTTTTCCAGACCATTTCGCGCGCAAACAAATAGGCGCGCTTTCGCATCGCATGGCGAATCGCAGGCGTGTCCAGCAGTTCAATTGTCTTCTGCGCGATGGCGTCGGGATTCTGGAATGGAACCAGCGAGCCTCTGCGGTCGTCCAACAACTCGATCGCGTGCCAATAGGGAGTCGAGATGATCGCCTTGCCCGCGCCCAATGCATACGCAAGCGTGCCGGAAACCACCTGTGCTTCATGCCGGTAGGGCGTAATGTAGATGTCTGCGGCGCCGATGAATTCGACCATTTCCTCGGGACTCACGAAACGGTTGTGGAAGATCACCCGCGATTCCACTCCTACTTCCTTCGCCAAAGCCTGCAGACTGGCCCGATACTTGTCCCCTTCGCGACGCAAAATGTGAGGATGGGTCGCACCGGCGACTATGTACGCGACATTCTTGTGCTTGGCAAGAATCTGCGGCAGCGCCTGAATTACGTTTTCGATTCCCTTGTTGGGCGAGAGTAGCCCGAACGTGAGCAGTACTGCTTTTCCTTCCACGCCAAACCGGTCCTTGTAAAAATTCGGATCCAGAAATGGCAGGTCGGGAACTCCATGCGGCACCATGTCGATCTTGCTGCCCGGCACTTTGAAGATTTCCTGCAGGAACTGGGACGAGAGCTGGCTCATGACAATAAGCCGATCGGAGAGCTCCGCGATCTCTTCCATAACTATCAGTTGGTTGGGATCTGGCTCGCGTAGAACCGTATGCAACGTCGTCACTACCGGCATCTTCAGGCCGCGCAGCAGGTGCAAGATATGGCTCCCAGCCGGGCCGCCGAAGATTCCGTACTCGTGCTGCAGGCACACCATGTCGATGTTGTTGAAGTTCAGAAAGTCAGCGGCTTCCTGATACGACCTCACACCGTCCTGAGCAAGCGACCATCGCACTCGCGAAGGATAGTCGTACCCTTCTTCCGTGTCGTTGACTGGGAGCGCCATCAAGCGAGCTGTCCCATACTCTGCGGCAATGGCGCTGCACAGGTCAGTGGTGAAGGTCGCGATTCCGCAATGTCGGGGAAGATAATTCCCGATCACCGCGATCCGACTGGGCAGGGATGGCTTTGCGTGCGACCGCGCTCGAGCCGGTGCGGTCCCTTCCTGAATCAGGGGGCGCGGCCGAACTACTTCTAAGCCTGCATTCGGCAGCACGGTGTTTGGTAGCGACATAACTTGCTGCTCCAGCCAAGAACCGAATCAAACCCACGGTTCCGGCGGCGCCCGGATACTAGGCGCCCTCAACGGCAAGTAGTTCGGGGATGCAGCGGGAGTTTTGCAGTGATTTAGCAGCATCTTCCGCGGTCAATTTGCCCATTTTGAGCGCCAGGCTGAGGTTGGTTGTCATCTGTATTGGAGACCGATCGATCTGCTGCACGTAGGCAGGGGCCCGAGTACCACCATGATTCACCCTTACAACAAATTTGATGTTTGCCATGTATTTAAGAATACCGACATGACGCTTGATCGAACTGATCACTATTGACCATCTTGTTAGAGCGCCTCAGTGCATGGTGAAACCATGAAAACCAAACTGAAGCAAGCCCTGTCAGTTCGCTGTCCTACGTGTGGGGCGAAGCCCGGGGAAAAATGTGAGCTTAGTACTGGCCTACCGCGCACTGAACCGCATCGTGACCGGCGCTTGGCGGGCTCGGAAAAGTGAAGGGACCTGCAGGCTCAGCCTCTGGCCCATTCCGCATTGCGCTGGAACGTCTGCCGCGCCACGGCGCAGTCGAGATAACAGCTCTGTTGCATATGCCGCGAGTGCGCAGAGACGGTCACGTACGGCACGCCGAGGAAACGCCTGGCGACGATCTGCGTTACTTCCAACCCGTTGAACTGTTGTTGCTTGACCTTCTCTAAAATCCGCTTCAACGCACTTTGGATCTTCACCGCTCCAACTGACCCAAAGAACATCACTTTGACTTCTGCCGCCATGAAAAAGAAATTCCATCCGGCGGCATGGATCTTGCGATCCAGGGTGAAGCCATCGAGAACTTTGAGCAGACTCCATTCGCCGGAGCAGGGTTCGCTCTCTAGCCCAAGAAGTTGGCTCATCCCGGGCCATTCCTTCATTAGAATCGTGCCGACTTGAACGGTTGGTGGCATAGACTCAAGCCTCGCTCATTCCCAGTACGGGATACTGTCCAGAATTGCTCACTCCGCGAATATTTTAAAAACGTCATAATTTATACGGTCTTAGGCCATATCCAACTACAATTGTGGAAGATGAAACTTGCGGTAGCAGACAAGAAGAACGGCGGGTTCGATCCCAACACCTTCCTCGCCACCATCGGTGAGGGCAGGAAAATTCTGATTGTTCCCAAGAAACAAGTCATCTTCTCGCAAGGGGATGAAGCAGACTCTATTTTTTACGTCCAAAAAGGAAGAGTGCGACTCTCCGTCGTATCCAAGATCGGCAAAGAAGCAACCATTGCGATCGTGAACCAGGGGAACTTCTTTGGCGAGGGTTCGCTGGCGGGGCAACTCTTGCGGATGGGTTCCGCAGCCGCGATGACCGATTGCGAAATTCTGCGAGTCGATAAAAAAACAATGATGGACGCGCTTCACCGAGAACCGGCGCTTTCTGAAATGTTCGTGGCGTACCTGCTGGGGCGCAATATCCGTTACGAAGAAGATCTTGTCGACCAACTGTTCAACTCCAGTGAGAAACGCCTGGCCCGCGTCCTTTTATTGCTCGCTCATTTTGGCAAGGAAGGCATCCCGGAGACTGTCGTTCCGAAGATCAGTCAGGAGACGCTAGCCGAGATGGTGGGTACGACTCGTTCCCGGGTCAGCTTCTTTATGAATCGCTTCCGGAAGCTCGGCTTCATTCACTATGCGGGCGGGACCGAAGGCGCTCTGCAGGTCCACAGCTCTCTGCTCAATGTGGTTCTGCACGACTGAGTACTTCTACGAAGTCCACGCCCGTCTGACGAGCGCTGACAGCACCGGTCGAATCCCATTCCACAGGTAACAAACACCGTGCGCAAGCCGGCTTGGTAGCCGCACTTTGCCGATGGCCACACGCCAGGCAGACCGCTCCTACTTGTCGAATGTCGGTTTCTTTCGATATTTGATTCTCGCGGATGCCCAGCGAGCCAGCGACGACTGGGCCGGCGCACACGTCACACGGGTAAGCCGAGAGATGAAGGTACTGTTTGCTCATTGCTGCTTCCCTTGAAAATGAAGATACAGACTCGATCGTTACCATGTCTGGTCACAATTGCTCTGGCCGGTGAGGGGTCATCGAATTGAGCGCGACGTGAGCAATTTCTCGGCAGAATTGTTCGGGACGGGAGTATCGAGTTCCAACCCTCCGGCGGCGTACGTTTGGTTGAGTTTGACTCGCAGATCCCTGTTTTTGGCACCGGCGTTCGGTAAACGAGCAAAATTGACCATTTTCTAAACTCGGCAACGTGAATACTTAGTATGTGGAGACTCAGCCACTCACGCAAAGACGAATATTATCGGTGCGGTGCCCAGTCTGCAGGGCTCAGCCGAAGGAGAAGTGCACGCTGATGACTGGACACCCGTCGAATAAGACGCATCTCGCCAGAGGTCTGGCGGCGGCCA
>Ga0210389_10000710_pt1 | contig 28697 bp, 17 predicted proteins | sample IncBWH28OmetaG_FD_160127 | JGI IMG/M metagenome (GOLD analysis project Ga0210389, IMG submission 160127) | Forest soil microbial communities from Barre Woods Harvard Forest LTER site, Petersham, Massachusetts, United States - Inc-BW-H-28-O ... | reverse complement strand
TTACAAAGTCGCGGCGCGTTGGGGCCATGAGGCTTCCTTTGGCTGGGTTTTCATGATCTTGTCATAGTTGAGTACGGGGCGCTATGCGGGGGCGCTGAACGGCCAGCGCTGAACTGCCCGCGAATAGTGACTCGTGACTGGCGATCTGGTGCATGGCGACTGGCGCGTGGCGCGTGGAACTAAGCTGCCAGCGTTTTGAGCGCGGAGATGAAGGTGTCGAGGTCCTTCGTACTTGTGTAGACCTGGGGCGTCACGCGGACTCCTTTCACTAGGGCGCCATTGATCGCCACGGTGTAGACCTTGTGGTCGTCCAGCAGTTTTTTGGCGAGATCGGCGGGGGCGATGCCATCGATGCCGACGTTTGCGATGCCGCAGGTGCGTTCGGGATCAGATGGCGTGTTCATGACGATCTTCGGCAGGCCGCGGACTTTGGTGGTCCAGTACTGCTGCAAAAACCGCAGCCGAGCTTCTTTGCGGGCGATGCCGATTGCGTCATGAAATGCGATCGAGTTTTCGATCGTGAGATCGGTGTGCACAGGATGCGTGCCGGTGTGATTCAGTTTTCTGATATCGGTATCGGCCATGCTGAGATCGGCGAACACCGGCCAGAGCGATGGGATACGGTCCTGTTTCACATACAGAATACCGGCGCCAAGTGGGGTGGCGAGCCATTTGTGGAGTGAGGCGCCGTAGTAATCGCAGTGGAGATCGGGGATTTTGTAGTCGAGGTGCGCGAACGCGTGCGCGCCGTCGACCATCACCGGGACATTTCGCGCGTGGGCCATGTCGCAGATCGCGCGCACGGGGAGAATGTGGCCGGTGATGTTCACCATGTGCGGGATCATCAGCAGCTTGGTCTGCGGAGTCAGCGCGTTGGCGTAGACCTGGACGACTTCGTCATCGGACTTGGGATCCATCGGAATATCTATCATTGTGTTCCGCATCCCGCGCCGCCGCGCCGTGAGACGGAACATGTCGAGCATCGCGCCGTAATCCTGATTGGCCATCACGGCTTCGTCGCCCGGCTTCCAGTCGAAGCCGCTGATCACGGTGTCGAGTGATTCCGTCGTATTGCGCGTGATGATCAGCTCTTCGGGCGAGCAGCCCGCCAGCGCGGCGAGTTTGGTGCGGGCGCGGAGTTTGTCGTCGACCTGCCTGGTACGCATGTAGTGCGCGCCTTCAACGTTGATCGCGCGAACGTTCTTGATGAACAGGTCAAGAACTTCCTCCGGCTGAAAGCAGTAGTAGCCGTTCTCGAGATTGATATAGTCGGGCGTGAGTTTGAATTTCGCGCGCATCGCGGCCCAGAAGGGCTCGTCGCTCGCGGGCGCTGCGGGCGTCGTGGAGGCGAGATGCTCGAGCAATTCGCGGCCAAAGAAAATTCCGGCTGATACGCCGAGGGTTCCCCTGCCGGCGGTGCGAAGAAACTCACGCTTGTTCATGGCTTCGCTCCTTATTTCGCGAATGTCCCTGCGTCGACGTCCTTCATGAACTTGATGAGACCGTCGAAGTACATCGGGCCGTCGTCGTACATCGCCATGTGGCCGGAGTTCGGGCACACCAACAACCGGCCTTTCGGCAGCTGCTTCGACATCCACTCCATGTGCTTGGGGTCCATGGTGTCGTACGTCCCCGCGATCACCAGCGTCGGCACGGTGATGTTCTTCAAATCCTGACTGCGATCCCACTTCTCCAACTTCCCGCTCGCACCGAGTTCACTCGGACCCTGCATCGGGATATAGATGTCTTCATTGATATGCTTGAATGCGCGGTTCACGGGATCGGGCCATTCCGCATATGGCCGCCGCAAAATGTGCTTCTCGTAGTGATTCGGAATCAGCAGCTCCATATACCGCGGATCGGCGTATTTCTTCTTCGCCTCCAGCGCCTTCACCTCGGCCAGCACTTTCTGATCCATCGCGGGTTCGAGCACTTTCTCGGCGTATTCCTCGTACGCGGGAATACTCGACATCATGTTCGAGATGATAAGCCCCTTGAGATTCTTCTGGTATTTGAGCGCGTACTCCATGGCGAGGATGCCGCCCCAGGAGTGGCCGAGCAGAAAGAAATTCGTGCTGTCCATGCCGAGCGCTTTGCGCACCTGTTCGACTTCCTCGACAAACCGCTCGGTGCGCCAGAGCGATGAATCTTTCGGCTGGTCGCTGTAGAAAGAGCCGAGCTGATCGTAGTAGTGGTACTCGATTCCGGCCGCGGGGAGATGCATGTCGGCCGGCTCAAAGTACTCGTGCGTCGCGCCGGGTCCGCCGTGCAGAAGGAGGAGTTTGATGCGCGGGTTGTTGCCGACGCGCTTGGTCCAGACGTGGAATTTGCCCTTTGGCGTATTGACCTCGATGAGGCGCGCGCCACCAGCGTAGACGTCGGCGTGCCCTGTGGTATCGAAGTAACTGGCCGGCGGCGCGGAGGCGGTGCCGCGATCGGAGCCGGGCGCAGCGCAGGCGGTAAGGAGAGTCGCAAACGGAAGAATCAGGCGAAGTCGGGACACGGGAACTCGCGTCTGGAGAAGGGGAAATAATAGCCCAATAGGGGAGGGGCCGTTGCCCCGCTAGCTTTGTGCATGGCTCTTACCTCCACGATGTACACATTCGAGGTCGCGCTCAGCGATGTCGACCGGAATGTGTATGAAGCGCTCACGATCAAAGCGGCGTGCCATCCTTCGGAGACGGAGGAGTATTTCGCGACGCGGGTGCTCGCCTATTGCCTGGAATACGCCGAGGGAATCGCGTTCTCGAAAGGAATCAGCGAGGCCGATGTTCCGGCGATCAGTGTGCGCGATCTCACGGGTGCGCTGAAATCGTGGATCGAGATCGGCTCGCCCGACGCGGCGCGGCTGCACAAGGCGAGCAAGGCGTCGCCGCGGGTGGCGGTGTACACGCACAAGGAGCCGCGGATTTTTCTGCGTGCGTACGAAGGTGAGCGGATTCACAAGGCGGAGTCGCTCGAACTTTATGCGATGGACCGTGAACTGCTCGCGGAGTTCGTGCAGCGACTGGACCGTCGGATGAAATTCGCAATGACGGTCACCGACCATCAGCTCTTTCTCGACTTCGGCGGCGACAGTGTCAGTGGCTCAGTTGAACGGCTAACGCTGACTTGATGTCGCTTTCAGAGATTGTAATTCTGAGTGTGTGTGCGGCGGCGGCTGGTGCGGTGAACGCGCTCGCCGGCGGCGGCATGCTCGTCGCGTATCCGGTGCTGGTGGCATTCGGACTTTCGCCGATCGCGGCGAATGCGACTGCAACGGTCGCGCTCCTTTCGGGCGGAATTGGTGCGCAGCTCGGGTATCGAAAGGAGATGAAAGGCTCGGCGCCGTTCATGAAGGGGCTCGTCGTGCCTTGTATCGTCGGAGGCACAATCGGTGCGTTCTTGCTGCTCAAGACGCCGCCGAAGCAATTCGCGGCGATGGTGCCGGGGTTTGTGCTGCTCGCGACATTTCTCTTTGCGGCGCAGGCGCGGATCACGCGACTCGCGCTGCGCATTCATGCGACGCTGACAGGCTCGGATGTGGAAGTCTCAACGGCGAATCTCGCGCCGAGTACGCCTGCGCTGTCGCTGTTGATCGCGCAGTTTTGCATTTCGATCTACATCGGATATTTCGGCGCGGGTGCAGGCGCGATCATGCTCGCGAACTTTGGATTCGCCGGGCTGATGAACATCCATCAGATGAACGGGCTGAAGTTGTGGAGCGGGATGCTCACGAACGTGACGGCGGCGGTTGTCTTCTCGCTGCAGCCGTCGCTGGTGAATTGGCCGATGGTGCTGGTGATGATGTTCGGGTCGAGCGTTGGCGGCTATGCGAGTTCGCGTGTGGCGCAGCGTGTGTCGGACAAGAGTGTACGGATTGCGATCGTCGTGATCGGTGTGGCGATGGCGGCGTGGCTGGCGGTGAATGCGATCCGCTTGCGGACGGGGTGAGCGGCGGTCGCGCCCGAGATTAGCCTGCGGGAAATCAACTTGGCGGGCGACAAGGCGTTCCATACGTTCAAATAGCTAATTATGCATAGCTAGAATAGGAACAACGTCGAAACCGAAACCGGTAACCTGCTATGTCCTGGTATCGTCGCGTCCTGAATGTTATCCGGCGATTCGGCAACCAGACCGCGCAGAAAGAATCAGCGCGCGACATCGACGTGCTGGGTTGGCTCGACTCCTTTCTCGGCGACGTCCGCTACGCGCGGCGCGCGCTGGCCGCGAGCCCGGGATTCACGCTCGTCGCGGTGCTATCGCTCGCGCTTGGCATCGGCGCGAACACGGCGATCTTCAGCCTCACCGACGCGCTCGTGCTAAAATCGCTTCCCGTGCAGCATCCCGAACAGCTCGTCAGCGTGAATATGGGAGCGCCGGACGACTTCGTGCTCACGAATCCATTATGGGAGCAGATACGCGATCACGTGCCGGTGTTCTCCGGCGTATTCGCATTCTCCGATGCGCAGTTCAATCTTGCGCGCGGCGGCGAGTCGCGCATGGCGAGCGGCGGATGGGTGAGCGGAGATTTCTTTGGAGTGCTTGGTGTGCACGCCGAGGCGGGTCGGCTGCTCCAGCACTCGGACGACTCCCCCGGATGTCCCGCGGTTGCGGCGGTGAGCGACGGATTTGCGCGCCGCGAGTTCGGCGACGCCGCCAGCGCGCCCGGAGGAACGATTTCGCTCAACGGTCATCCGTTCAATGTGGTTGGCGTGACCGAGCCTGCGTTCTTCGGTATCGAAGTCGGTCGCACGTTGGACGTCTACACGCCGCTGTGCGCGCAATCGCTGATTTTCCGTCCGGGAATCCTCGATGTTCGCGCCCGGTGGATGCTCAAAGTGATAGGCCGTCCGCGAGACGGGCTCGTGCCGGAACAGGTGCGGGCGGCTCTCGCCGCCGCGGCGCCGGCGATCTACCGGGCAACGGTTCCGGCGAACTTCGGTTCGGTAGGACAGGCCGACTATCTCAAGAAGACGTTTGGCGTTGCGCCGGCGGCGACAGGGTTGTCCGAGCTGCGCGACAGCTACAGTCGCGCGCTCTATGTTCTGATGGTGGTCGTGGGAGTCGTGCTATTGATCGCATGTGCCAACATCGCCAACCTGCTGCTGGCGCGCGGAGCGTCACGCCAGCACGAGATGTCCGTGCGCATGGCGCTTGGCGCAGGACGGTGGCGTCTCGTACGACAACTCCTCACCGAGAGTCTCCTGCTGTCGTTGATGGGAGCGGCGGTCGGTGTCCTGTTTGCGCGCTGGGCAAGCGGATTGCTTGTCGGGCTGCTTTCCACGCGGCAGAACTATGTCTGGCTCGATCTCACGATCGACGGCCGCATGCTCGCGTTCACGTCGGCCGTTGCGTGCGGAACCGCCGTGCTGTTCGGGCTCATTCCATCGTGGCGCGCGACGCGCGCCGATCCACAATCGGCAATGAAGGCCGGCGGTCGCGGCGTTGTAGAGGGCGCTGGGAAATATCGGCTGGCTAAGTCGCTGGTCGTGGCGCAGATGGCGCTCTCACTCACGCTGATCGCGGCAGCCGGTCTATTGCTTGGCAGTTTCCGGAAAATGACGCAAGTAGACCCGGGCTTCCACCAGGACGGCGTGTTGCTCGTCTCCGCCGGCTTCGCGCAGGCGCGAACGGGCCTCGATCTGCAGACGCGCGCGCAGGCTCAACTGCTCGATCGACTGCGCGAGCTTCCGGGCGTGCGCGCCGCATCGGTGTCGGCCGTGACGCCCATCAGCGACGCGGGGTGGAACGATCAGGTAATCGTCGATGGTTTCAAGTCGGCCGGCAAGCAAGATGCGATGGCCTATTTCAATCAGGTGAGTGACGGGTATTTCCACACAATGGGGACGACGTTCCTCTCCGGACGAGATTTTGCACCAACAGACGGTCCTGATGCCCCGCTCGTCGCGGTGGTCGACGAAGCGATGGCGCGCAAATTTTTCAGAAGCGAGAGTCCGCTCGGACGGACGTTTCGCACGTCGATGGGCGACTCGGCGAGCGCACCGGTGATGGTCGTTGGTGTTGTGCGCACCGCGAAATATTCATCGCTCACCGAAGAAGCGACCGGCACCGTTTACCGCCCATTCGCGCAGGGCGACGCGAAGCGACCGACCGTGAACTACGAGATCCGTTCGGAAGGCCCGCCGCTCGCGCTCGTTCCGCTCGTGAAATCGGCGGTCGCGCAAATGAGCCCCAGCATCACGCTCGACTTCACTACGCTGCACGACCAGCTGTCATCGTCGCTCTCGCAGCCACGCTTGCTTGCCACGCTGTCCGGGTTCTTCGGCGCGCTGGCGTTGCTGCTCGCGACGATCGGCCTTTACGGAACGATGTCGTACGACGTTGCGCGCCGCCGGAATGAAATCGGAATTCGGGTCGCCCTTGGAGCGGCTGGGCCGCGTATAGTCCGCATGGTAATCGCCGAGGCGGGGTTATTGATCGTGCTCGGTGTCGCGGTCGGCCTGGCGCTCGCGCTAGCGACCACGCGCTTCGTGTCATCTTTCGTGTTCGGCCTGACAGCGACCGATCCCGCGACGCTGCTCATCGCGTCGGCGGTGCTCGGTGTCGTGGCTATGTGTGCCGCGCTGATTCCCGCATGGCGCGCGGCGCGGGTGGATCCGATGAGCGCGCTGCGCGAGGAATGAACGCTGGCGGGCTACGGCCGCTTGAGACTGAACAGCTTGAGATCGATCGCTTCGCCCATCGCTTTGTAGCCCGCGTCGCTCGGGTGCAGATGGTCGCCGGAATCGTACAGCGGAAGCATGCGATCGGGCTGCGACGGATCGCGTGTGATCGCGTCGAAATCGATGACGCCGTCGAACGCACGGCTCGTACGGATCCATTCGTTGATCGTTCGGCGTTTTGCGTCGACCGCGGGGCTGGTCGGGCGATTCATCCCGCCAATGCCGGTGAGCGTGGCGCCGAAAATCACGAGGCCGCGATCGTGCGCGCGCGTGATCATTTGGTGGTAGGCATCGATGATGTCCTGCGCGCCGACTGTATCGCGGGCGTCGGCGGTGGCGGTGGCGGTACCGCGATAGAGGTCGTTGATCGCCTCGAGCACGATCACGTGCGTGACGCCCGGCTGCATGAGCACGTCGCGATCGAATCGAGCGAGCGCGCTTGGGCCGGTGCCAAAACTCAGCACCCGATTGGCCGAAATCCCGGCGTTCACCACCGATTTCAGCGGTTCGCGCGATGCGAGCAGGCGGCGCGCGAGTACATCGGGCCAGCGGCTGTTACTGTCGGGCGTTGAGTTATAGCCGTCGGTAATCGAGTTGCCGATCGTGACGATCGCGCCGGTTGCCTTTGAGTTAACGACATCAACTCCAGCCAGCCAGAGCCAATACGCGATTGTGGTGTCGGCAACGAAATGTGCGGCGGCGCTGAAATCTCCGTGCGCAGAGACGTAGTTGGTTTGCAGTCCGAGCGCGTGGCGTGTGGTGGTGCGGATCGTGTCTTTCACCCAGAGACTGATCGTGAGGTCGGTGAGTGCGGGGACGGCGTATGCGATCGGGTCGCTGAACATCACGGCGCCCGGACGGAGTGTGACGAATGTGCGGCCGCTGAACGTGAGCGGTTTGTCAGACGCAGCGCGGATATCCGCGCCGGATTCACGGAGTGCGATATGTGCCGAGCCGATCACCAGCGGCCGCTCGCCGTACTCGTTGGTGAAGCGGACTCGGATACTGTCTCCGCCGAGTGTGGTATGGACGATCTGGCGGATCGTGCGGTCGACGTAGGTGGGGACGCGATCGATTCCGTCGAGCGGCGGGATTGGCGCGGCCGCGAATTGCGATGGAGCCCAGGTTGCGATCCAGTGGGGGTGCTGCTGTGCGCAGAGCGGGAGGGCAACGAGCGTAAGCGCGACTGCGATCAGGCGGCGCATTGGGTGCCGGAGTGTGAGGTAAGCGTAGCGTTCACGTTCGGTGATGATGAGCGAAGCTACGCGCGAATATGATCCGCGGCCACTCGGACTGAATAACTTGACCTGTGTATATACATGGTATATACTATGCTATGGCGCGGACAGCCGAGGCGATGCTCGCGGAATGCGAAGGGTTTCAGTGGGACGATGGCAACGCCTCGAAGGTACGATCGCGGCATGGTATCGAACCCGCCGAGTGCGAACAGCTGTTCATGCAGGTGCCGGTGCTCCTCTCATTGGATGAGGCGCACTCACTGGGGGAGACGCGGTGGCGGGTACTCGGTCAGACAGCCGACGCTCGGCCGCTATTCCTGGTATTCACCATTCGTTCAAAGCTCATCCGGGTCCTTCAGGCACGTCCGATGAATCGGAAGGAGCGTCGAGTTTATGCCGAAGCCAAAGAGCGCACTTAAGAAGGTCCCGAAGTTTCGCAGCGAGGCTGCTGAGGCCGAGTTCTGGGCAACGGCAGATTCGACCGAGTACATCGACTGGTCGAAGGCGCGGGCCGTTGCATTTCCGAATCTTCGGCTTTCAAGCACGCCGATTTCTCTTCGGTTGCCCGACGCGCTGTTGATGGATCTGAAGCGGCTCGCGAACGAGCAGGACGTGCCGTATCAGAGTCTGATGAAAGTGTATCTGGCCGATCGTGTTTCTGAGGAGCGGCGACGCCGGTATCGGGCGGGGAAAGACTAGAACGGTTTAGAGCCGCGCGAGTAAGAACCGCGCGTTTTCCGTGAGCAACAGGTAAGCAGCCTCAGAGACGAGCTTGCGATGCTGGGCGTCGAGACTCGCGATGAAGGCACGCAGAGAATCGGATGAAGGCTGTGCTTTCGCGCGGAGATCGGAGCAGATGCGTCGATCGCTGATCCAGCCGAGGTCGCAGGTTCGGTCGATCAAACTCGCGAGGCGATCGGCGAGTGCTTGAGGTGAGGTATCCGCCGGAAACGGGACCACGCCGACGGTGAATCCGCGCGCGCCGTCGGTTCCGGCCAACCAGTCCGCCCTCACGCCGTCCATAAAACGGTCGCTGATAAACGAGCTCATTGGCACCGCCCGCACAGCCAGGAACTGCACGAATCCAAGCAGGCCAGCGCTCGTCAGCGGAAGCGCGGGCGTCGACTGCCCGGCGCCGAAATCCTTTCCGCTATTTCGATACCACGATGCGGCCACGCGATCGTTATAGAGCCGGCCAATGCCCCACCCGTTCGCCGGAAGGCTGACCTGGACGTACGCAGGCGCGTCGACGATGAACTCAGTCATGGCGTCGGATGCGGGCGAAATAACGCGCACCGTGTAAGACATCACGATGGTATCGTGCAGGTTGCTAAGTACTTTCGGCTTTACCTCGACATGGAAAGTCGACTGCTCGAGCAACGAGTCGTTGCCGGCTAGCAAAATCACACTGAGGTTGGGAAAGCCGCGCTTGGCGGCGCGCTCCAACGCTTTCTGAAAGGCAGTGACCGCCGCGCGCGCAGCATACGAATCGCTCATGTGAAGGCGAAAGCGCTGCAGCGCTGCGCGCATCGAATCGCATGGAGCGCGCAGTGATATTGATGCATCGAAGCACGATGCCGCGACATCTCGATCGAGGGCTGCAAGGCGCGCGAGAGGCGTCATCGCCATCCAGGGTGATGTCAGCGCCACATAAGCATCCTTGGCAGCGTCGCGGACAAAGTCTGCCGGCATCTTCTCGTTGTCGCTGTCGGGGTTTTCGCGGTCCGTCTCGTCACCAGGAGAATCGGCTAGCTCTTCCAGGAGCGGTGCGAATTCGGGGAGAGGAATTCGCAGTGCTAGATAGGGAACGCGAAGTCGCGTGAACCCGTCGCTCGAGCGCGCGGCCGCGATGAAGCTCGCGAGTGCGCGTGCCGAGTCTGCCGCGGTCAGCGGGACGCCGCTGCCCGAGTAGCGCAGCGCTGATATTTCGAGCGAATCTGTCGTATGCGACCAATCTGGACTGCGCAGCTCGCGCAACAGGGAATCAAACGCCCGTTCCCTCGCCGTCTGTCCCTGAGCGCACACTCCGCTCGGGAGCGCGAACGCTGCGATCGACAATGTTGTACATAGACCGCGCATCGTCGCACGCATTATTTGGCCCCGACGCTGAGAGATCAGGGAATCGCGCCTGCGGTTCCCGCGCGCCGCGGATCGGCGCCGGCGGTGACTTTCTTTCCGTCGATCGCGACGGCGGCGCCGTAGCCTTCGCGGAGTTCGCCGCGCATGGAGACGAAACTGATGTCGTAGCCGAGCTCGCGCAGTTTCTTGATGACATCGGGTGAGAAGCCGTCTTCCATCTCAATGTTGTACTTCGTGGGGCCGGCTGTGGCGCCGCGTCCACCGCCGCCTGCGCCGCGACCACCGCCACCTGCGCCGAAGTTCACGCCGGGGATGAAGCGGGGGAGTTCGAGTGCTTGTTGCGGGCCCATGCCGTAGTCGAGTGCGTCGAGGAGAGTTTGGAAGACTGCTGAGGTGATCCAGTTATTTCCGGCAGCGCCGACGGCGAAGACGAGTTTCTTGCCTTTGAAGACGATGGTCGGGGTGATCGTGCTGCCGTGGCGGGCGAAGGCTAGGCGTGAGCCGTATTGAGTGGGGTCGGTGCCGTAGCTGGTGAGTTTGTCGTTGGAGAGGAAGCCGAGGCCGGGAGTTACGTAGAAATTTCCACCCCAGGTTCCGAGGGTTTGAGTTACTGCTACGGCGTTGCCGTCGTTGTCGGCGACGGTGAAGGCTGTTGTTCCCTGAGAGTGGCAGTACTCTACTTCGCGGGCGTGGTCGGGGCCGCAAGAAGCGACCGAGGACCGAAGACCGAAGTCCGAAGATGCCAGTTCGTCGCCTTTTCGGTCTTCGGTCTTCGGACTTCGGTCCTCTGTCCGCTTCTCGAGCGCACACCTCAGCGTATCACCACGAAACTGCTCGGGCGTAAGCGCCTTGTTCGGATCGTAGCACTGCCATCTGAGATTGCTCGTGTCCTTGCTGATGATTGGGGCGATGTCAGTTGGCCACAAATCGGGATCGGCAATTCGATTGCGAGTGCTCGGGACCAAGAGCCACGCGCTGACGATCGCGTGCATGGTCGCGGCGTCTTCGGTGTACGGTTTCGGTTTCTCGAAATGCTCGAGAAGATTCAACCGGCCGGCAAGTTCGGCGCCCCCGCTTACCGGCGGAGCGCTCGCGTAAAAAGTGTAGCCGCGATACGTCCCGCTCACCGGTTCGCGCTCGGGCGCGAAGTAGCGGGCGAGATCGCTCGTTTTCATCGTGTTGCCTTTCGAGCGAAGGTCGGTGACCCATTTCTGCGCGACTTCGCCTTTGTAGAATCCGTCAGCACCGCCTTCGGCGATCTTGCCCAAAACCCAGGCGAGATCGGGATTCTTGACGGTGTCGCCGGCGACTTTCGGTTTGCCGTCTTTGAAGAACAGTGCGCGGCTTCCTTCGTATTTCAGAAAATGTTCGCGCTCAGTCGAGAGCGTGGTCGCAGTTCCTTCGCTCAGTGCATAGCCGTTGGTCGCCGCGCGGATCGCCGGCGCGAGAATCTCCTTCCACGTGACCTTGCCGCTGCCGTACTGCTTGAATGCGCGGTACATACCGGCGGTCGTTCCCGGAACGTTTACGAGAGCGGGGCCGTCCGCCGGATAGCGGCCGTTGATCATCATCGACGTGTTGCTGAGCGTTGCATCTTCGGGAACGCGCGCCATGAACTCGATGAGTGTCGGACGGTCCATCTTCGCGAGGTTGATCACCATCTGGCCGTAGCCGCCGACTCCGCTTGCATCCGGCTCCACAACGCCGAGCGTGAACGAAACGGCAACCGCGGCATCCACGACATTGCCGCCGGCCTTGAGAATTTCAATTCCGGCCGCCGTCGCAACGGGATGCGCGCTGCTCACTGCGGCGCGGCCCGTCGCGCTCGAGCGCGTGGGGGGACGTTCGCGCAGCATCGCGTAGATCGCGCGCTGCAGGTCATCATCGTTCTTCGCGGCGAGCGCTTCGGAGCGATGCTTTGCCTTCACCGCCTGCCACTGCACCAAACGCTGCGCGGCGTCGGGCTGCGAGAAATACAGCTTGGTCGAGCGATCCCACACGCGATCGTACGCGTCGGCGTAGCGCGCGGAGAGATCGCGCGGTGCAACGATCGTCTGCTCCGCGAGCCCGGCATCAGGTGCGAGCGGCGCCGCGACAAAGAAGATTTTCTGCTCGCTCGCGAACGTCTCGCTCGCGATCCGCTCGCCCAAGCGATCGGGATCGCCGTTGTACGGTGTGCTGACGTCTTCGTGCTCGACGATCGCAAGCGTCTTTCCGTCCGCCGACCAGGCAATGTCGCCATGCTTCGACGATGCGAGATTGGTCCAGCGGCCGTCCGGCGGCGCGACATAAATCCCGCCGTTGCGGCCGCCTGATGTAAATGCGAGTCGATCGCCGCTCGGCGCCCATACGACGCGCTCGGCGTTGCGATCTGCGTTGGCAACTGACGTGCGCTGATCGCTCACGCCGCGCACGATGATGCTGCGGCCGAGTTCGGTCGGCTGAATGAAGGCGATGCGAGTGCCATCTGGCGAGAGAACCGGATCGAGCTCAGGAAGTTCGCGCGTCGAGAAACGTTTCTCCGTTCCATCAGTCGAGCGGATCCAAATGCGCGACGCGTTTCCGACGCCGCGAACAAATGCGATCGTGCCATCGGCGGCGACACTCGGCGAACTCTCCGCTTCGGAGGAGTTCGTGATGCGCTCCGGCGTACCCGCGGTGCCGTCGAAGTTCACCGTCACGCGCCAGAGCGCGTACGTACCCGAGCGATCGGACGAGAAAACGATCGACGATCCATCGCGCGTCCAGACGGGATCACGATCCCATGCGATGCCCGTGGTGATGTGGAGCCACCGGCCGCCCGGCGACTGCTGCGCGAAGAGATCACCATCAACGGAAACCGCGAGCCGTCCGTCCGGCGCGAACGCCGGGCCGCGCGCGCCCTGGAGAACAGTCGAGTCCGCGGCGGCAGCGGCCTGAAAGAAAAAGGCGGCGGCGAGAAGAAAATGCATGTAGTTGCTCTTGGTGGATCCCGCGAGAGTTGGGTGGCGCGGCCGGGCGAATTCAGCGCGCGTACTTACTTCTGAATTGTACCGCCTACAACCTCGACGCGCGCCATGACGTCGCCTTCGAGGATGTGATCCACAACGTCCATCCCGGAGATCACCTCGCCGAACACAGTGTAATCGTGGTCGAGGCGTGGGTTATCGACGAGGTTGACGAAGAATTGCGCGTCGCCGGTATCGCGACCGCGTGTCGAAATGCCGAGCGTGCCGCGATCGTGTGAGCGCATGCCGACTTCGTCGCGCATGAAAGACGCGTCACCGACTTGCTCGTTCGCGCCGGGTGAGCCGCCTTGGATGACAAAGCCGGAGACCACGCGGTGGAAAGTGAGGCCGTCGTAGTAGTGGGCGCGCGCGAGACGGGTGATGCGCGCGATTGTCGCCGGGGTTTCGTCGGTGAAAAGGCGAACGACGACGGAGCCACCTCCGCTTGAATCGGCCATCGTGATACGGAGCTGAACGTTTCTAGAACGAAAGATCGCGGCTAGTGGTTCGGCATGAATCGGCAGCGGGTTCGGACGCGCTCTGACCGAACTGCCCGTCCATTTCGCAAGCGTCGCCGCGGCCTTCCCAGCGATAGTCGTGTCGAAGTCCGTCAGATATGCGGTGAGCTCCGGCGCGTCGTCCTTGGTTCCCAACTCCGCGATCCTGTTCACGATCGCCGCGCGCTCGTCGCGTGAGTTCTCGCGTCGCTCGGCTGTTATGCGACGCAACGCCGAGAACAGCGCGGGCTTTGCGCCGCGGTCGGCGGTGCCGGACAAGGCGTTGGCAGCGGCAAGCACGACGGGATACGCGCGCGATTCGAGTGCGGCGATGTACACACTATCGTTCTTGTGCTTTGCGACACGGGCGAGCCCGTTGATTGCGGCGGCGCGAACATTCGCATTCGAGTCACGCGAAAGCTGCCGCAGAATCTCAGCATTGCCGAGAGCGTCGGCGGCGCGTGCCGCATACTCGCGGAGATGTGCGCGGCGATCGGCCGCGTACTTCGGAAGAAGCGGGATGAAGTCTGGTGAGTCCGGCGTCTTGGCAAGCTGGACGGCATAATGTGCCTCAACCTGCCACGCGACCCGCGGGTCTGCCGACAGCGCTGTCCCGGCTTCCAACTTCATAACGCGCTTGTGTGCGACCAGATAGTCGTTGCATCCGCGCTCGAGCTGATCGATCGCATTCAACCGCACGATCGGAATCGAATCGTCTTCCATGGCCCAACGTTGTTCGCACGACAGTGCGCGCAGGCGCGCTACTTCGGCGCGAACAATCAACGCGTTGTCGTTGAGAAACCGTTCGACGGGCACCCCATTCAATGCGCCGAGACGGCGCATAACCGGGTCGAGATCAGTGGCGAGGTCTGATGACTGAGCGGCTGGTCGTCCGAATGGTTGCGTGCCGACCACCAGTGCAAGGCGCCTGATGGCGACGTCGGCGTGATGGCCAACGGTCTCCATCGCTCGCCTCAGTTCAGCGACATTGTCGTCGAATATGATCGACGAACCCACGCTCGTCCGCCGGCTCAAGTAAAACAGGCCAGTCAGAATTCCACGCAATGGCGGCGCGTGTATCCGTTCCAGGTGGTACGTCCGCGGAACGTAGTCGATCGTCGCTCCGCGATACCAATCGATCGCTCCCGCTCGATCGACGTAATTGAGGATGTCACGAGCCACCCGAATAACGTCGGTGTCCGAGTCCGGCGCGACGCGCCCCATCGCGTCGAACAACGCTCCAACTACGTTATCGTTGACCTCTTTCGGCAGACGAGCTTCGAGCGACGTGAGGATGCGGCGAAGCAGGGCGCGGGTCGAATCGGTTGCACCTTTGCCAACCGGAACAAGTTGAACCGTCTGAGCGAGCGCGTTCGCCGCCTCGGCGCGAATTGAAGGGACCGAATCGTCGAGCGCGCGTAACAGCTGCGGCACCAGGGCAGGTCGCTGCAAACGACCGAGTCCGCGAACGGCGACGCGACGCAGGGTCGTATCCGCCGTTCCGGCGCCGTCGAGCAGTGGGGCGATTCCTTCGGCACCCGTCCCGCGCGCGTCTTCCGCGACAAGGATCCGCTGAAGCATCGCATCGCTCGCGTTCAGCGGCGCACTCCCTGTATGCATCGCGCACGCCGAAAGCAGCACGGCTGCGCCAGGCAACAACGCCCGACGCAGCCGCATGCTGCTGTCCAAAATCATTTTCAATTAATCGGCCTTGGTCTTCACCTTCGGCTTCACGTACTTGTCGAGCCACGCGACTTCTTCGGCGAGCACATGCCCGATCGATTCGCGCGCACGATACCCATGCGGCTCGGCCGGTAGCTGCACGTACTTTGCCGTGCCGCCATTTCCCTTGAGCGCCGCAAAGAGACGCTCGCTATTGATCGGGAAGGTGCCGGTGTTGTCGTCTGCCATTCCGTGGATGAGCAGAATCGGCGTCTTGATGCTGTCGGCGTAGGTGAAGGGCGACATCTTCGTGTAGAGATCCGTCGCCTCCCAATAGGTGCGCTCTTCGTTCTGGAAGCCGAACGGCGTCAGCGTTCTGTTGTACGCGCCGCTCTCGGCGACTCCGGCTTTGAAGAAGTTCGTGTGCGCGAGAAGATTCGCGGTCATAAAGGCGCCGTACGAGTGACCGCCTACCGCGATGCGATCGCGATCGGCCACGCCCATGTCGACGATTTTGTCGATCGCCGCTTTCGCACCGGCAACGAGCTGTTCGACGTATGTGTCATTCGGTTTGCCGCCATTCTGCGCGATGATCGGAATGGTCGGGTTGTCCATTACGCCGTAGCCCTGTGTCAGGAACATCAGGCGCGACGCGCCCTGCGGCCGGGTGAAGCGGTACGGGGAGCCGGAGATCTGCGATGCGGCCGCTACGGATTCAAATTCGGCCGGATACGCCCAGAGGAAAAACGGCAGCGGACCGTCTTTCGCCTTGTCGTAGCCGGCGGGGAGATAGACCGTCGCGGTGAGATCGACGCCGTCGGCGCGCTTGTATTTCACGAATTCTTTCTTCACGCCGGCGAACTCTGGTGCCGGATCCTTCGCGTGTGTGAGCTGCGTGAGTTTGTTCGTGGCGATGTCGCGGAGGTAATAGTTCGGAACCTCATCGACGGATTCGCGGAGGGTGACGACGCGATTCGCCTCGGGGTCCATCATGCTCACCACGTTTTCATAGTACGGCGCGGTGGAGCGGAAGAGCTCGGTCGATTTGCCAGTGGCGAGTTCGTATTTGTTGAGGAACGGGCGATCTCCCTCGGGCGATGAACCGACGCCGGTGAGGTACGCAAACTTTCCGTCCTTCGAGGTGAGCAGCACGTTGTCGCCAAACGGACCGCGCGCGACTTCGAAGCGGCCCGGATCGTTGTAGCGATCTTCGGTACTGCGTTCCCAGAGGAGATGGGGTGCGGCCGACGGATTCGACGGATTGAACGTCCACGTTTTCGTCTTGCGAGTGCGGCGTGCGCCTTCGGTGACGATCGCGAGATTGGCGTTCGCCCAGGTGACCGAGCCGCCGCGTCCACCGCCGATGCGCGTGTCGACTGCAATGAGTTCGACCGGCGTGCCGGCGAATGGCGCGGTGAGCGAAAGCAGGTGATCGTGTTTCGCCATCTGCACCGACATATCACCGCCGTCGAGTGCCTCGGTCCAGACGAGCGACGCCGGAACGTCCGCACGCCAGCCGACCGCACGCGGACCGGCTTCGACTGCGTCCTGTCCGCGCGGAGAGGACTCCTGAAGTGGCGTGTCCTGAACTTTGCGGATCACCTTGCCGCTGCGATCCCACACTTCGGTGAGAGCAGGGAAGCGCGCCTCCGGAACCTGGTAAGAATAGGGGTGATGCACAGTGGTGACGAGCACGTACTTGCCGTCGGGCGACGGCGACATGCGCGAGTGGATTCCCTTGCCGCCGATCTTCGTGACGGTGCCGTCGAGCGAGATGATCGCGAGCTGCGAGGCGAAGTAGTAATCGAAAAGCTTTTCGTCCGTTGGACTGGCGAGAAGGTCTTCGAACGTCGGCGCCGGGTTCTTGTGGCCGTCGGCTTCCTGGACGATTGGTCCTTCGGGAATCTCGGGTGCGGCCGGCGCGGCGCCGCGTCCTGCGGCGATCGTCTCGCAAATCAGTGAGGTCGCGTCGAGCCACGAGCACGGCGCGTTGATGCCGTTCATCGCGATGTCGGTCAGCTTGTGGGCCGCGCCGCTTGTCGCATCGGCGACCCAAAGTTTGATGCCGTCGGTGCCGGTGACCGTGAAGACAATCTTCTTGGAGTCATCGGACCACATGACGTGTGAGATCTTCGCGCCGGCCGGCGTCTGGACGCGGACTTCGGCGGTGCCGCTCATCGGACGCACGATGAGCCCACGCGCGAAGGCTTCGCGCCACGAACCGTTGGTGCGCGGGTTCACGCGTGTGCCGGCGAGGCGCAGGTATGGTGCTCCGACGTCGCTGATCGGCGGAAGGCCGTTGCGCTCGGTCATCAGCATCTTCGAGCGATCGGGGCTGAACGACGCGGCCGGAGTCGGCGGCGTGTCGAGGATTTTGGCGATTGCGGCGGGGGGCTGCTTGTATGCCATCTGTGCGCCGAGTGGCGCGGTGATGACGAGGAGCAGTGCGAGGGTACGGCGCATAGGAAGGCTCGGAAAGGGGTCAACCATTAATAACGCTTTCTTGGTCTAACCGCTGTGGTGCGGGGCGGAGGGGCAATGTTTGGGACGGTTTTCCCCCTGAACCACGGATCTACGCGGAAAATGCACGGAAAATCGCGGATACTGCAAATACTTGGGGGACAGCAACTACGTGTCATTTGTAGTTGCTGTTCCCCCAGGAAGTATCCGCGTTGTTTCCGTGCTATTTCCGCGGAAATCCGCGGTTCAAGGGGGAAAACTCCGCTCAAGCGCTTGGGTCGCCTTGAGCGCAGCACCCCGCCGGGTAACCTTTGAAGCCAGTACGGGAGCAAATCTTTCAATTCGAGGAGCTATGACCAGAGTCTTCAATTTCCGCACCGGCCGCCGATTGGCCGCGATGCTCGTTTTGGCCGGCGGACCGCTCGCGGCGCAGCTGCCGCAGGGGGTGACGAAGGGCGCGAGCGTCGAGGGGATCACGGAATACGATCTGGCCAACGGGCTCAGGGTTCTGGTTTTCCCCGATGCCAGCAAGCCGACGGCGACGATCAACATCACCTATTTGGTCGGATCGCGGCATGAGGGATATGGTGAGACCGGCATGGCCCACCTGCTCGAGCATATGAACTTCAAGGGAACGCCGAAGCATCCGAACATTCCATCGGAGCTGACGGCGCGCGGCGCGCGTGACAACGCGAGCACCTTTTTCGACCGCACGAATTATTTCGAGACGCTGGCGGCGTCGGATTCGAACGTCACGTGGGCGCTCGAACTCGAAGCCGATCGCATGCTGCACAGCAACATTGCGAAGAAAGATCTCGAAAGCGAAATGACCGTGGTGCGCAACGAATATGAAGCGGGCGAGAACTCACCCTTCAGAATTCTGTTCGAGCGTACGCTGAGCACGGCATATCTGTGGCACAACTATGGAAAGAGCACGATCGGCGCGCGCAGCGATATCGAGAACGTGCCGATCGAGCGGCTTCAGGCGTTCTACCACAAATATTACCAGCCCGACAACGCGGTCCTCGTTGTGGCGGGCAAGATCAACGAAGCGAACATCGTGAAGCAGGTCGCCGCGATCTTCGGCTCGATCCCGAAGCCGGTCCGTTCGCTCGACCGCGGCAACATGATCTATCCGACTTACACGGAAGAACCGACACAGGACGGCGAGCGCGAGATCTCGCTGCGCCGCACGGGCGATGTGCAGATGGCGATGGCGCTGTACCACGTGCCGGCCGGTTCTCACCCGGACTTCGCCGCGGTCGACGTCCTCACGGAGATTCTTGGCAACGAACCCGGCGGCCGGCTGTACAAGGCACTCGTCGAGCCGAAGAAGGCGTCGGAGACGCAGTCGTTCAACATCCAATTGAAAGAGCCGACATTCCTGGCCGGCAGTGCGACGATGAAAAAGGATCAGTCGCTTGCCGATGCAAAGGCGATTCTGATCCAGACGATGGAAGCGGTGGGGAAGACGGCGCCGTCGACCGAAGAAGTCGAGCGCGCGAAGGCGTCGCTGCTCAAGGAGACAGACCTGCTGCTCAACAGCTCGTCCGACGTCGGCCTGACGCTCACCGAGTGGGCGGCCGCCGGCGACTGGCGTTTGATCTACGTCCATCGCGACCGGATCAAGAAAGTCACGCCGGCCGATGTGCAGCGCGTCGCGGCGGCGTATCTCAAGCCGGACAATCGCACGGTTGGACTGTTCTATCCAACCGACAAGCCCGACCGCGCCGAGATTCCGCAGGTGACTGAAGCGGATATCGTCGCGATGACGAAGAACTACAAGGGGAACGCCACGCTGGTGGCAGGCGAGGCGTTTGATCCGTCGCCGTCGAACATCGACGCGCGCACGATTCGCTCGGCGCTGCCGAACGGGATGAAACTCGTGCTCCTCCCAAAGACGACGCGCGGCAATACGGTGAGTGCGCGGGTGACGCTCCGGTTCGCCGACGAAAAATCGCTGACGGGAAAGAACACCGCAGCAACGATGATGTCGACGATGTACGACCGCGGCTCGAAGACGATGACGCGCCAGCAGATCAAGGACGCGTTTGACAAACTGAAAGCACGCGTGAACTTCGGCGGCGCGGGAAACAACTCGGTCGCGAACATCGAGACGACGCGAGAGAATCTGGCCGCGACGCTCACGCTCGTTGCGCAGCTCCTGAAAGAACCGGCATTCGACGCAAAGGAGTTCGACCTGCTCAAGCAGGAGGAACTCGCAGGCCTCGACCAGCAGCGGTCCGATCCGCAGGCGATCGCCGTACGGATGATCCAGAAGAAGATCTCTGATTATCCAAAAGGACATCCGATGTACGCGGAATCCGTTGATGAGTCGATCGCGGCGATCAAGGCTGTCTCTGTGGACGACGTGAAGAAGTTCTATACCGACTTTGTCGGCGCGAGCTATGGCGACATCGCGGTGGTGGGCGACTTCTCCAAGGACTCGGTCACGGCGCTGGCCAAAGAGCTGTTCGGCTCGTGGAAGAGCCCGAAACCCTTTGCCCGTCTCGCGCGGCACTTCTACGACGCGCCGCAGGCAACCGAGAAGATCGAAGCGCCGGACAAAGCGAACGCATTCTATTGGGCTGCGCAGAACATCAAGGTTCGCGACGACAGCAAGGATTACGCTGCGCTCACGATGATGAACTACATCTTCGGTGCGGACCCGCTCAGCAGCCGCCTCGCGGTGCGCATTCGCCAGAAGGACGGGCTCAGCTACGGCGTGCAATCGGACTTCCGCGGGCAGTCGCTCGACAGCGTGTCGGTATTCCAGGAAATCGCGATCTACAATCCGGAGAATGTCGCGCGGCTGGAGACGGCGTTCGGCGAGGAGCTCGATCGTGTGCTCAAGGACGGCTTCACGCAGGACGAACTCGACAAGGCACGCACCGGCTGGCTGCAGCAGAATCTGCAGACGCGTTCAAGCGACGCGGCGCTCGTGTCGAAGTTCACGAATCAGTACATCACGGGCCGCACGATGGCGTTCGACGCCGAGTTCGAAAAAATGGTTTCGGCGCTCACGGTGGCCGATGTAAACGCGGCCGTGCGGAAGTACATCAAGCCGGCGAAGATTTCATCGGTGGAAGTCGGCGATTTCGCGAAGCATCCGCCGAAGGCGGCGGCGATAAAGCCGTAACTGCGGCGGCGGACCGAGGACCAGGGACCGAAGACCGAGGGCTACTTCTTCTCGGTCTTCGGTCCTCGGTCTTCAGTCGCTTTCTTCTCCGCCGCCTCCAGATGCGCGCCGAGCAGCCCAATCCGCAAATCATTCGGCTTGCGCAGTGCGAACGACGCCATCTGGTTGAATACCGCGCGCGCCTTCTCGCTGTCGCCGGTGTGCAGGAGCGCGATCGTCGCGGCATCGCGGAAGAGATCGTCGTTCATCCACGAAATGCCGCCCTCGCGCGCTTTGCGAAGCGCGTCGATTTCCACCACCGCGTGCTTCCAGTCATATGACGCTGCGGCGTGCATGAAGCGGAACGCGGCCTGCGCTTCCGCCGGCGCATGCTGCTGCTCGAGGAAATGCGATACTGACGCGTACCACGCCTCGTCGGTCCATCCCATCGTGCCGGCGTGGCGGTCGTTCTCCACGGTAAACGCACGCTTCATGAACATCGGCCAGTCGGCTGGCGGATGCGCGACGGCGATCTGGTCGCGCAGCAGCTGCCCCCGCTCGGTGGCTTCGCGGAAATCCTTGTCGTACTCATCTGCCACGTCGCGGTCGGGCGCTTCGTTCGACCGAATGCGCGCGCCGAGTGCGAGGCTGTTCACGCGGGCGATATCGAGCGAGGGATTCTTTTCCGCGTCGATCGGCAGGATCCGGCGGCCCATGAGCGCCGCGGAAATGTCGTAGCGCGTCGAGCTCATTTCATAGAAGCCCTTCGCCACGACTTTCATATAACGCGTGCGCTCGGTGAGCAGATCGAGCGTCGGGTAGAAATCCGAGTTCGCACCCTGCGCGTCACCGGCGAGCGGAACCATCACGTCGCGCGATAGCAGGCGAAGGCTCTCCAGCACCCCGGGACTGATCGACCGGAAGTGCGCGAGATCTTTCTTGATCATCGGGAGCTGAAAGACGCTCCAGTCGGGGGTCGGCAGCGCGTCGTTGTTCGATGCAACGATCAGCACATCGGATTCGGCGGTCAAAAAGATCTGGTACGATTTGAAATTCTTGTGCAGTGCCTTGATCACGCCTAATACGAGACCGTCGTCGATCTCATACAAATGGAGCCACTGGCCGAAGACGCCGTTCGGTGTGAGATAGGTACGAATGCGCTGATAAAACTCGTCGGTGAAGAGGCCGCTCACCCCGCTCACCCACGGGTTCGACGGCTCCGAGAGAATGAGATCGAACTTCCGGTTCGTCGCGGCGAAATAACTCTTTGCGTCGTCATGCACATACTGCGAGCGCGGATCGTCAAACACCCGGCGGTTCACCGGATAAAACGTGTGTGATCCATTGATCATCTCAGGCTCGATGTCGATGGTCACGAGCTTTTCGAGATTGGGGCTCCCGAGCAGTAGATGACTCGACATTCCCGAGCCGTTGCCGATCACGGCGCCCTGCTTTGCATTCGGCGCGTGGGCGAGCGTCATCAGCGGCAGCAGGATCTGCGTTGATTCGTCACCGTCGAGAATTGTCGGCGTCGTCGTATCGGTGACCGGAACGAACCAGGTTGGTGAGAGCGAGGCGTCTGGCTTGCCGTTCGTCGCGAGCGAGAATCCGCCGTCTTCGGCTTTGCGCACGCTTACGGTTGCGGTACGCCCGTCTTTATAGAAGACGATGTTCTGCGCGGCGATCGACGGCACGCGCCCGTAGCGGAATACACCGCTGGTGAGCACCCCGCGATCGAAGTTCACGTCGAGCGTCGCCATCAGCGTGACGAATACCGTCGCGCCGGCGAGTCCGACGGCGAACCGTTTGGTGTGCGCAGCGGTGCGTCCGGCGATGAACAGCAGCCAGACGCCGAGCGCCATGTCGATGACGCCGCCGGAGATGAGCAAAAATTTCAAGCCAAGCAGCGGCATCAGCACAAGCGCCGCGAGGCCGGCTCCGACGATCGAACCAAGCGTGTTGACGCTGTACACCGCGCCGACCGCGCGTTCGCCGCTGCCGGCGTTGAGCAGCATGCGCGTAATCAGCGGGAGCGTGATCCCTGCGCAGAATGTTGCGGGGAGCATCACGATGAGTGCGATTCCGTACTTCGCGACCGTGAAGACTTCGTAGCCTTCGGCGTTTTGATCCAGCCCCTGAATGAGAAAGGCCATCCAGTGGAACGATGCGAGATATGCGGAGAGCGTGAGGATCGCGAGCGCGCCCATTGCCCACTGCGTGACGCCGAGCGCGCGGATGGGATCGCGGAAGGTGTCGGCGCGCGTGCGGATCCAGAACGCGCCCAGTGCGAGTCCGAGGATGAACGCGGAGAGCATCAGTTCGAACGAATGCGTCGCGCTGCCGAGGACGAGCGCGAGCATGCGCACCCACGCGATCTCGTACACAAAGCTCGAGAGCGCGGTGCCGGCCGCGACGATCAGCAGGACGCGCCAGAGCATCGGCAACTCGGCGGCCGCAGGCACGGTTTCCATCGTCTGCGCCGGCGCCGCGTCGGAGCCCGGCTCGTCGTTCTCATGCAACAGTCTGACCGCGCCGAAAACGGTAAGGCCCACCAGAAGATTGATGATCGCCGCGGTCAGCAGCGTGCCCGGAAGCCCAGTCGTACCGATGAGATAGAATCCTGCGACGAGGACGCCTACCGCGGCACCGATCGAGTTGGCGAAATAAAGAACCGAAATCAGCCGCCCGGTGTCGCTCTGACCATCGCGCGAGACGCGGCGAATGAGTCCGGTACTCATCAGCGGGAAGGTCGCGCCGAGCAAAACCGCCTGCGGGAGAATCAACAGTCCGGCGAGCGCCCACTTCACGATGACGAGCGTAACGCCGCCGGCGAGCGCCGGGAAAATCGTCGAGTACGCAAAGCTGCTCACGCCGAGGAACGCGTCGTGAAAGACGAGTCCGATGAGTCCGACTATCGTCTCGACGGCCGCGTATGCGACCAGCGGCTCTTTGATGCGCGAGCTTCGGCGCGCGGCGAGCGCCGCGCCGATGGACATCCCGCCCAGATAGATGACGAGGACGATGACCTGCGCGTATGCGCTGTGCCCGACGAAGAGGCCGAGGTACCGGCTCCAAATGGACTCGTAGATGAGTCCGGCGGCGCCGGAGAAGATGAAGACGGCCACGAGCAGAATTGTCATGCGGGAGAAGCTACCGCGTCACTTCTCCGCTACAAGTGCAATCCTGCAATCAACGACGGCTCATTGCGCCTTCGTACTGGCCGGCGCCCTCCGGTGTTTCGTCGCCTGCTCGTAGCCGTACGCGAGGGTGATCAGCTTCCCCTCGCTCCACGCGCGGCCGAAGAAGGTCATGCCGGCCGGCAGCGTGTTCTTGCGCGTATAGCCCATCGGCACGTTGATCGCGGGAAATCCGGTCGTTGGCGAAAACACTTGGCTATTGTCGCCGGCCGGTGTGTTGAGGTCGCCAATCAGGCGCGGCGGGTTGCTCCAGGTGGGATAGACGAGCGCGTCGAGATGCAGCGAGTCCATCATCGCGGTGACTGCTGTGCGGAAGCGCTCGCGCATCGCCTCACGCGCTTTGCACCCTGGATTGTCCTCGGGTGGAATAGTCGCGGCCTGTTCGGTCTGAAGCTTGAGCTGAACCGACGGGTGATAGGCCCGGCTCCGAAGGATGTCGTCGATATTCTTCACTGGCGCGTTCTGGCCGCGCGCGGCGAAGTAGCGTTCGAGATCGTACTTGAACGCGGCGCAGCCACCGCCGCCGCTGCGCTGGATTGCATTCAGCGAATCGATGCCCGCCGGATCGACGATCGTCGCGCCCGCCTTCTCGAGATCCTTTACCGCCTTCATGAATACGGCGACCACCTCGCTGTCCTGCGTCGGACGGCCGTCGCGATCCGGATGCTCGTACGCCTGGCGAAGTACGCCGATGCGCGCGCCTTTGAGTCCGCCGGCCACAAGGAACTTTCTGTAATCGTTCTCGCGATGTCCGGCGCTCGCCGCAGTGACGGGATCTGCAGGGTCTTCGCCCGCAACGACATTGAAAATTTCCACCGCATCGGAAACGGTACGTGCCATCGGACCGGCGATATCCGAGCTGTTGAGCAGCGGCACCACGCCTGCGCGCGAGGTGAGTCCCATCGTCGAGCGAATGCCGACAAGATCGTTGTGTGACGACGGCCCGCGAATCGAGTTGCCGGTATCGGACCCGAGTCCGGACTCGCCTTCGTTCGCGGCGACTGCGGCGGCGGTTCCGCCGCTCGAGCCGGCCGTAACACGATCGAGCGCGTACGGATTCTTTGTGTAACCCGGAAGAATCGAGTTCACCGTTTCGTATGGCGAGAAAGCCCATTCGGCCATGTTCGATTTCGCGAGCACGATTGCACCCGCCTCGCGAATCCGCGCGACCATCGTTGCATCTTGCTTCGGAATCCATCCCTTCAGGGCGAGCGAACCAGCGGTGGTCTGGAGGTCTTTGGTTTCGAAGTTGTCTTTCACGATCATCGGCACGCAGTGGAGCGGGCCCACGAGTCCTTCTTTTGCGAAACGCTTGTCGAGCGAATCCGCGACCGCGAGCGCGTTCGGGTTGAGCGTGATGATCGCGTTGATCGCCGGGCCCTGCTTGTCGTACGCGGCGATGCGCGCGAGATATTTCGCGACGAGCGCGTGACAGGTGAGCGTGTGCGCCTTGAACGCGGCGTGCACGGAGAAGATTGTCGTCTCTTCGATCTTGAACGCAGGTGCGGCCGCTTGTGCGGAGAGCAGTGCGGGCGCGAGGGCGAGAAGGGCGGCGGTTCGTTTCATGATTTATGGGTTGGTCCACCACAATACTGGGGGACTCCCACGGAAACGACAATTGCCGCGGGTTTGCGCGGGAACGCGCGGGCCTGCCCGCGTTCACCTGCGAAGACCCGCGGCAATGGCTTTTGTTAGTGCTTCAATGAAGCCATTCGGCGTTCGATGAACCGGCGCTCCGGCTCCTGTGTCGTAAGTTCGAGCGCCATCGCATACGCGGCGAGCGATTCTTCGGTTCGATTCAGCCGGCGGAGCAGGTCGGCTCGCGCCGAATGCGCGAGATGGTAGTTCGCGAGTTCGCCGCGCGCGAGCAGCCCGTTGATCAGGTCGAGCCCGTACGCCGCGCCGTCTTTCATGGCGACGGCGGCTGCCCGGTTGAGTTCGACCACGGGCGACGGGTTCATATTGAGCAGCAGGTCGTACAACACGACGATCTGCGCCCAGTCGGTGTCCGCGGCGCTGTTCGCTTCGGAGTGCACTGCGGCGATTGCCGCCTGAATCGCGTACGGCCCGACCCGGCGCGACTGCAACGCGCGTTCGGTGAGCTGCTGACCCTCGCGAATCTGCTCGCGATTCCAGCGCGAACGATCCTGCGCGTCGAGCACGATCAGTTCGCCGTGCTCATTCGTGCGGGCCGCGCGCCGCGAATCGTGGAGCAGCATCATCGCGAGCAGGCCGATTGCTTCCGGTTCCGGCAGGAGTTCGACGAGCAGGCGGCCGAGACGAATGGCCTCACCGCAGAGATCCGCGCGCGTGATGGTCGCGCCGAACGTGGCGGAATACCCTTCGTTGAAGATCAGGTAGAGCGTGGCGAGGACTGCGTCGAGGCGTTCGGGGAGATCGGCGGCTGCGGGAATCTCGTATGGGATTTTCGCGTCGCGAATCTTGCTCTTGGCGCGGACGATCCGCTGCGCGAGTGTCGGTGCGCCGACGAGAAAAGCGTGCGCGATTTCTTCGGTGGTCAGCCCGCCGATCGTATGCAGCGTCAGCGCGACCTGCGCGTCGGCCGAAAGCGCGGGGTGGCAGCAGGTGAAGACGAGGCGGAGGCGATCGTCGGTGATGTCGCCGCTGTCGGCTATCACAGGCTCCTGCTCCGCGAGCTCGGTGAGCTGTCGTTCGATTTCGGGGCGGCGGTCGTCGAACGCCGCCCGGCGGCGAAGCTGATCGATCGCCTTGAAGCGGCCAGCGCTGACGAGCCAGGTTCGTGGGTTTGCCGGGATCCCTTCAACCGGCCAGCGTTCGAGTGCCGCGACGAACGCATCGTGCAACGCCTCTTCGGCGATATCGAAATCACCGAAGAGGCGGATGAGCGTCGCGAGAACGCGGCGCGAGTCGTCACGATAGATGCGGTCGACGATCTCGCGCACGCGTCAGCTCACATTGCGTGGACGGGGCGTACTTCGATCGCGCCGAGTTTCGCCGAAGGAATTCGTGCGGCGACCTGAACGGCGTCGTTGAGATCTTTCGCCTCGATCAGGTAATAACCGGCGAGCTGCTCTTTCGTTTCGGCGTAGGGGCCATCTGTGGTGGAGACCTTTCCGGCGCGGCTGCGGACGGTCGTCGCCGTTGAAGAGGGCTGCAAACGGTTCGCGCCGACCAGATGCCCGCTCTTCTGGATGTCGCCGGTGAACGCGCCGTACTCGGCCATCATCTTGCCGGCTTCATCCTGCGTCATCTTGTCCCACTTCGACTCTTCGTCATAAATCAGGCAGAGATACTTCATTGGAGAACCCTCGAGTGGTGTGAGTGTTGTTGGTTCATGCCTTCGACGAGTAGTCGAACGGAGGGCCAGGAATTCGACATCACCCCAAAATACTAATCGGAAAGATGCGCGGCGCCCTTCATTAGTGGCGCCGGCCGTCGCATGTTTGCGTATGCAGCCGGACCCGGAACGGCTTGAGTCACTCGAGAAAACACTCGCGCGCCTGACGCAGGAACTCGTCGAGGCGCGTCGTGACATTGCGGAACTGCGGGGGGGATTGCCACCCCGCGCCGCCGTGTCGCAGGCCGAGCCGCTGTTGCCACCACCGCTGCCGGCGAGCGTGCAGGGATCCGCGAGCATCACGCACCGCACCGACGGCGGCGTCGAACAGCTCATCGGCCGCTACGGCGTGCTCGTGCTCGCCGTGTTGACGATCGTCATGGGTGCCGGCGCGCTCGTGTCGTGGGCGATCGCGCACGGCATGCTCGGGCCGTGGATTCGAGTGGCGCTCGGCGCGTTGCTCGCGGTCGTACTCGCCGGAGCGGGAATGTGGCTGCGTTCGCGCGGCTCACGCGATTTTGGAAACGCACTCGTCGCGCTGTCACTCGCCGTAACGAACGTGGTGGCGTGGGGCGCCGGACCGAGGCTCGACTTGATCCCGCCGTTCGCGTCGATCGTGATTGCCGACGCCGCGGCTGCTGCGCTCGCGGCACTCGCCATTCTCGAAAGCGACGAGTTCCTGTTCAGCGTGGGACTTGGCGGCGTGTTGATCGCCCCATTTGTCATGGCGACCGGAGTGCCGCGCCTTGGAGTGCTCGGCGCGTACGGTGTGACCATGCTCGCCGTGGCGATCCGCGCGATTGGCGATCGAAAATGGCTGAACGCCGTCGGAGTCATTCTCGTCGGCATCGCGGTGTACACGATGAGCGTCGCCGGATACAAAAGCGGTGTGCCGTGGATCGATCGCGAGTTCAACGAACTCTTTGCCGGTGCGATTTGCATCATCGCCCTGCTCCTGGAACGCAGGCCGGCGCGTCCCCGCATCGCAGTATTTGCGGTGGCGACGATGGCTGTCGCGGCGCTTCTGCGCGCGGGTCACACGCCCGTCGGCGGAGTCGATGCATTTCTCGCGGCACCGGAAATACAGCTCTTCGCGCTTGCGGGTTCGGTTCTTTGTTTTGTTGCTGCCGGAGATATCGACGAAGGTGAACGGTCGTCTGCCTGGATGCTCGCGGTGCTCGCGATTCCGCTGACGTTCCTGGTCGCAGCGCTCGAACCACTCGGGCCGATCGACGGAACGGCTCCGCCGTTGGTCGTACTCGCGTGGGCGCTCGCGTACGGAGGCTATTCGCTACGCGAGCACGGACGCCGCCGTGCAACGCTGATGACGGCGGGCGGGCTGATCGGAGTGTTATGGGGGTACCTCGAACTCCGCAGCGCATTCAGCGCCGACATCTCGACGTTTGTGGTGATCGCGTATTTCGCACTATGCGGTGCGATTGCGATCGGGCAGGGTCGCTCACGTGGTATCGGGC
>Ga0210389_10000707_pt1 | contig 28718 bp, 29 predicted proteins | sample IncBWH28OmetaG_FD_160127 | JGI IMG/M metagenome (GOLD analysis project Ga0210389, IMG submission 160127) | Forest soil microbial communities from Barre Woods Harvard Forest LTER site, Petersham, Massachusetts, United States - Inc-BW-H-28-O ... | reverse complement strand
GCTGCTCAACGAGGATTTGCGCACCGAAGTGCTGATGCGCATTGCATCGCTGAACGAAGTGCCGCAATCGGCGTTGACGGAACTCGATCAACTGGTCGAGAAGCAGGCGAATGTCGCGGCGCCGGCGCCCCTGCGGCGCATCGGCGGCGCGCGCAGCGCGGCCAACATCTTGAACGCCATGGAACGCGACAAGCTCAGCGAAGAGATGGGCAAGATCGAAAAAGCGGACGGCGAGATGCATCAGCAGATCAAGGACCTGCTGTTCGTGTTCGACAACCTGCTGGACGTCGACGACCGCGGCATTCAAGCGCTGCTGCGCGAAGTGGGTTCCGATACCCTGGCGGTGGCTCTGCGCGGCGCCGAGCCCGAGGTGCAGGAGAAGATCTTGAAGAACATGTCGAAGCGGGCCGCGGAAATTTTGAAGGACGACATGGAAGCACGCGGCCCGGTAAAGCTGACCGACGTCGAAGCGGCGCAAAAGGAAATCATCGTGATCGCGCAGCGAATGGCCGAGGAAGGCACGATCAGTCTGGGCGGCAAGGGTGCGGGCGAATTTGTCTGACCCCAACCTCAAGCCCGCGGCGGTCGCGCTATGGACGGTGCCCGACATGGAGAGCCCGGCCGCGCCGCATAAAATGCCGACGGTCGGCGGTCTTGCCGACCTGCAGGCCGAAGCGCACAAGGAGGCCTTCGAGCAGGGATTGACCGAGGGGCGGCAAGCCGGGCGCGCCGAAGTGCAGGCGCAGGTGGATCGGCTCGCCGGCATGTTCTACGACCTGGCGAAGCCGTTTGAGGCGCTCGATAACGAGGTGGAGCGCGAATTGCTCACCCTGGCCATGGCCCTGGCGCGGCAGATCGTGCGCCGCGAGTTGAAAACCGATCCGACGCAAATCATCGGCATCATCCGCGAGGCGATCGCCGCGCTGCCCGTCGCGACGCGCGATGTGCGCGTGCACTTGCATCCGGAAGATGCGGCCGTCGTCAAACAGCACCTGGCGCCGACCGAAAACGAGCGCGCCTGGACCATCATCGAAGATCCCGTCATGGCGCGCGGCGGTTGCCAGGTCACGACCAATACTTCGCGCATCGATGCGCGCCTGGAGACGCGCCTGGGCAGCATCTTGAGCGAGCTGTTGGGAACCGAACGCCACACCGCGACGACGCGGGGCTCGACTTGAGCATCGAGGCGCCGCAGCTGCGCGCCAAGCGATGGGCCGAGGCGCTGGTCCAAGCGCGCCAGCGCATGACCAGCGTCGCCGAATTCGTCGTCGAAGGCACGCTCAATCGCATGGTCGGCATGACGCTGGAGGCGGTCGGCTGCGAGGCCGCCGTCGGCGGACGCTGCCTGGTCGACACGGCGGAGGGCAGGCAGATCGAAGCGGAAGTGGTCGGCTTTTCGGGCGACAAGTTATTCCTGATGCCGACCGGAGATATCCGCGGGTTGATGCCCGGCGCGCGAGTCATTCCCACGCATAGCGAATCCTCGGTGTCCGTGGGCGAGGAATTGCTGGGACGGGTGCTGGACGGCGCCGGCCGGCCGCTCGACGGCTTCGGCGAACTGCGCTGCACGGATCGCGTTTCCCTGACCGGGGAGCCGCTCAATCCGCTGATGCGCCGTGCGATACGCGATCCCCTCGATGTGGGCGTGCGCTCCATCAATGCGCTGCTCTCCGTGGGCGGGGGGCAACGAATCGGCCTGTTTGCAGGATCCGGCGTGGGCAAATCGGTCCTGCTCGGGATGATGACCCGATACACCAAGGCCGATGTCACCGTGGTCGGGTTGATCGGTGAGCGCGGCCGCGAAGTCCAGGATTTCGTGAGCAACACACTGGGACCCGACGGCATGCGCCGCGCCGTGGTCGTGGCCACGCCGGCCGACAATCCGCCGCTCATGCGCTTGCATGGCGCCTGGCTCGCGACGGCCATTGCCGAATACTTTCGCGATCGGGGCTTGAAGGTTTTGCTGCTGCTCGATTCGCTCACCCGCTTCGCGCAGGCGCAGCGCGAGATTGCGCTGGCGATCGGCGAGCCTCCGGCGACCAAGGGCTATCCGCCCTCCGTGTTCGCCCGGTTGCCGCAGCTGGTCGAGCGCGCCGGCAACAGCGATCGCGGCGTCGGATCGATCACGGCGTTCTACACGGTGCTGGTGGAGGGCGATGATCAGAACGATCCCATCGCCGATGCGGCACGCGCCATTTTGGACGGGCACATCGTGCTCTCGCGCCGCCTCGCCGAGGCGGGGTTGTACCCGGCGGTGGATGTGGAAGCATCCATTAGTCGTGCAATGCACCAAATCGCGACGCGCGAGCAGCTCGATCTCGCGAATCGATTCCGGCAGGTGTATTCGACCTATCAGCAGAATCGCGACCTGATCACGGTCGGTGCGTACCGGCGCGGCTCCGATGCGCGGGTGGATCTGGCCGTCGAGCAATGGCCCAAAATGCTCGAATTCCTGCGCCAGGACATGTATGAGCCGGTTGGAATCGAGCGAAGTTATTCGGATCTCAAGCAACTCGTGACGCAGTTCTCGGCACCGGCCGCACCAACGGGCCGATAGTGGCCTGTCGCTCACGCTGAATACGCAGACAAGCTCCCAGCCATGATCAAGTCCAAACGATTCGAGCCCATCCACGAAATCGCTTCGACCTCGGCGAGGGACCTGAGCCGCGCCATGGGCGATGCCGGACGCAAGGTGACGGAGATGGAGCGCCAGCTCGCGCAGCTTCAGGCCTATCGCGATGAGTACGTGCGCACCTCCACCCAGTCGAGCGGCGCCATGGACGCCGTGAAGCTGCAGAACTACCGCTCGTTCCTCAACCGGCTGGGCGAGGCTTTGAATCAGCAGCAGAAATCACTCGACGGCGCCCGCCAGGAATTCGAGAAGCGCCGCATGCAATGGAGTGAAAAGCGCATCGAGGCCGAGTCGTTGAACCGGGTGGTCGATCGTTTTCGCAAGGAAGAACAGAGCGCCGCGGATCGGCGTGAACAGCGCGAAGGGGACGATGCAGCGATGCGGCTGATGCTGGCACGGAGCGACACAGGAAGGTTTAAAAGACCGTGATACGCTGGAGCGGTGCCCAGCCAAGAAGCGCCTGACCCCATCGAAGTGCCTTACGGCGAATTGCCTGCGGAGCTGTTGAACGCCGTGATTGAATCCTTTGTCCTGCGCGAGGGCACCGATTACGGCGAAAAGGAACACTCGCTCGAGGACAAAGTGGCGCGCGTCATCAGCCAGCTGAAGAGAGGCGAGGCGAGAATTCTGTTCGATCCCGAGTCCGAGAGCGTGACCATCGCGGTCCGGCAAAGCCGCAAATAGCGGGCAGAACGCACATTGGGTTATCTTGGGTGGAAGTATGCCCACTAAGCCCGCGCGGCGCCCAGGCAGCCGCATCCGGCGTATCAAGGAACTCGCCCGCCGCACCGTCAGGTTGTGGCGCCGAGTCAAACGCTGGTGGCGCCCTGCGCCACGGCCCGCCAAATTCATCATGGCCGTGCTGGTCGTGCTGATTCTGTGGCTCGGCATCAATTGGATTTACCAAGTGGTGCGCAAGCCATCCGAGCTGTTCTTTCCCGTGAGTGGAACCCTGTACAAGTCGCCCGCCGAAACTTGGACCGAGTACGCGCCGATCTTCAAGAGATTTTCGACCGCGGTCATGACGCCCGACTTCCTCGCGGCCGTCGCCCAAGTGGAAGGCTCCGGAAATCCGGTGGCGCGCACCTACTGGCGATGGTCGTGGTCGTCGCAGCCCTTCGGAGTCTACCGGCCGGCCTCGAGCGCCGTGGGCATGTATCAGATCACCGACGGGAATTTTGCGGAAGCCCGGCGCCTCTGTATCCACGATCACGTGGTCGTCGCCGACGGCCCGTGGAACGATTGGCATTCCTGCTGGTTCAACAGTCTGTACGCGCGGGTCATCCCGAGCGATGCGGTCGAGCTCACTTCCGCCTACCTCGACCGCAGCGTCGCATCCATTCTCGAGCGCCACCGGATCAGCTCCGCCTCGCTTCCGCAGAAGCAGATGCTCGCGGCGTTGATCCATCTATGCGGCGCCGGGGCAGGCGAGGAGTTTGCGCGGCGCCGGTTCAAAATGGCCGAAGGCCAGCACTGCGGGGACACGCCGGCGCGTGCGTATCTGCAGCGCGTGGCCGCCATGCAAAGCGTATTCAGCCGCCTCGAGGAGGCGCCGGCGCCGCGTTGACAGGGAGAACTGCCATGAGTACAGGAGAATTGCCATGAGTACGGGAGGCTAAACCGGTGTTGTGGATTCTGGCTTCGCTATTTTTCTCTTGGTGCGCGTTCCGGGAAATTCGCGGCAGCATCGTCGCGCCGGCTGGGTATGATTTCCCGAAACCGGTCTCGAAATCCTATCTCGGTTTGGTGTTGGGGTTGGCCGCCGCATTTGCCTGGCCGCCCCTGCACACCTGGTACTTTCAACGGCTCCTGTCCGTCAAAGCCACCGAGCTCGCCGACAATCATCGCGCCCGGGTTCATTGCAACACGCTGTTCGACACGATGATCGACCCGGAGATGCTCGCGTCCGGTCATGCCAATCCGACGACCGGCAGAATCGTGCTTCAAAAGCCTTGGTGCGGCACGTTGATGGCTTATTTGCGCCATCCGGCCCGCGCATCCCACCAAGAACTCGACAGCCTGGATATGTTCACCCACGAGAGCATGCACATACGCGGCGAACTGAACGAGGCGCGCACTGAATGCCAGGCGGTGCAAAGAAATTATCGGGCCGCCAAGCTGCTCGGCGTCTCCGATGCGACCGCGAAGCAAAACGCCCTGGACATTTACAACATCAACTATCAGGAACGCGGTCAAATCGGCGGCATGCAAGCCGCGTATTACTCGAATGAGTGCGCGCCGGGCAAAGCGATGGACGAGCGCCTGAGCGATTCGACGTGGGCGGCGCCGTGAGTCAAGGAATATACCGTCAGTCGATGCGACCGGGAGCGCAGTGCGCCACCGCATCCGCGACTGCAATGCGCTCGATCGTGCCGGCGTGATAATCGGTGAGCCAGATCGCCCCGTGTCCGATGCCGAGAGAATCGCCGCCGGGCCCCGCCCACTGACAGACGAGCCGGTCGGTGGCTGAATCAATGAGCGAGAGAGGAACCTTCGGCATGGTGGTCCACACGCGGCCTTCGCTGAAGGCGATGTCGCCGCCATGGCCCGGCGTGCCGAGCGAAATCGTGCGGGCGCGCCGGGTTCGCGCATCGACACGGGTCAAGGTGCCGTCACCCTGATTGAGGGTCCAAATGGCGCCGGCGCCTGCGGCGAGGAAACGGGGATGAAGTCCGGTCGCCACCGTTGCGACGATTCTCCCGCTCGCGGCATCGACGGCTGTCACCTCCGCGCCCTTGGCATGCGTCACCCAGACGGTATTGCCCGAGAATGTCGGGTTGTAGGAGCCGGGCGGTACGCGGATGGTGCCGAGAATCGTGCCGTTCGCAGGATTGATTCGCGCCAGATCTCCCGATTCGTCGATGATGAGCCACACGCTGCCGGCGCCAAAGGCAATGCCGCTCTCGGCAGCAGCCGGCCCCACGCCAAAGAGCGCGTCCAATCGATTGGTATTCAGATTGACCTTTGCCAGCGAGGTGGGAGTCGTGCACAGCGGTACCCAAAGGCTGCCGGCGCCGATGGCCAAGCCCGCACAGGGCTCGCCGGGAAGTTCGACGCTCGCCGTCCGCGTGTTGGTTATTGGATCGATGCGGTGCACGGCAAAGGGCCCCGTGCTCGCCACCCACACGGCATCGGCGGTGATCGCAACCCAATCGGCCGTCTTGCCCAAGCTGATCGTTGCCGCCGGTGCGAGTTCGGTGATCGATCTGGGTGCGGCGCCGACACCCGGCGCGGCAATACACAACAGTGGGGCAAAACACCACAGCGGCGCAACACACGACAGCGTCGCAACCCACAGCAGGGCCGGCTTGGAAAATTTGAGATTGAGGCGATGCACCGAAGGAGTATGGACCAGGACCGCGAATCCGATGCGACGATAATCGGCATGCCGTATGCTTCGGCGTCGAAATCCAATGATGGGTAACGTTCGGAGAGCGCCGTGCGATTGACCGCGTTGATCATGGTTTTTTTGGGATTGCAATTTGCGCAGGCGCGAGCGGCGGCTCCCGACGCCGAGCCGGTCCAACACGAATTCGTCATCCAAAACTTCAAGACGGAAAGCGGCACGGTGCTCCCGCAAGCGCACATCGTCTACGGCACCTATGGCAAGTTGAATGCCAAAGGCGACAACGCCATTCTCTTGCCTTCGCACTACATGGCCGAGATGCACGGCTACGGCTGGCTGATCGGGCCGGGCAAGGCGCTGGATGCGAACAAATGGTTTCTCGTCACCAGCGAGTTGTTCGGCAACGGGCGATCTTCCTCGCCGAGCAATACGCCGGAACCGTTTCACGGGCCGCGATTCCCCATCACCACCATCCGCGACAACGTGGAGGCGGTGCATAAAATGCTGACCGAACAGCTGCATGTGCAGCATCTGCGCGCCGTCATCGGATTCTCGATGGGCGCGCAACAGGCGTTCCAATGGGCAGTGAGCTATCCCGGCTACCTGGACGGCATCGTGGCGACCTCCGGAACGGCCAAGACCTATGGCCACGGCATCGTCCGGCTCGAGGGGCAGATTGCGGCGCTGACTGCGGATCCGGCGTTCGAGGGCGGCGACTACAAGAGCCAGCCGACGAAGGGCATCCAGGCATTCTCCATGGTGTGGACGGGTTGGCTGTTTTCGCAGGAATGGTGGCGCCAAGAGCTGTGGCGCTCCAATGACTCGTTCGGCAAGACCTTCGATGAGGTCGTGAATCGCTTTCGCACCAACTTCATTCCGGGGGCAGACGCCAATAATCTGATCCTGCAGATGCGCACCTGGGAATATCACGATGTCGGCAAAACGCCGCCGTTCAAGGATGTTGAGGCAGCGCTGCGCTCCATCAAAGTTCCCGTGCTCTACATGCCGTCTGAAACGGACCTATACTTCCCCATTACCGATGCGCGCTATGAGGCCGCTTTCATCCCACACTGCACGTTGGCGATCATTCCGTCTCTCTGGGGACATCCGGCCGGCGCCGGAGCGTCACCCGCGGACGGAAAATTTCTCAACGAGCATGTTGCCGCCTTTCTCGCGACCACACCTTCGAATTAGATTCTCGCCGGATGACCTTTAAGACCTGGCTGCTGTTCTTGGGTGTGGAAACCGCGCTGTCGCTGTCGCCGGGCCCTGCCGTGTTCTACACGGTATCGCAGGGGGTGCGCGGGGCGCTGCGGCGCACGCTGCCGGCGGCGGCCGGGATCCTCACGGCGAACGGCATCTACTTCGCGCTGTCAGCCACGAGCCTGGGCGCCCTCATCGCCGCCAGCGCCCGCTTCTTTACCTTCGCCAAATGGATCGGGGCGGCATACCTCATCTATCTGGGGCTGAAGGCATTGCGCTCCGCCAACTCGATGCACTCGGTCGCGCTCGATGGGGATTCCGCGGAGCAGGAACGGGATCGGCGCGGTGTGTACCTGGGGGCGCTGACGCTGCAGCTGGCGAACCCGAAGGCGCTGCTGTTCTTTCTGGCGCTGTTGCCGCAGTTCATCGACCCGGCGATTTCAGTCGTGCCGCAAATCTTGATTCTCGCGGCGACTTCGATGGTGCCGGAGTTTTGCATATTGACCGCATACGGTTGGCTCGCGCACCGGGCTGTGCATGCGACGGCGAGATTCGGCGTTACCGGCAACATGAACCGGCTGCTCGCCCGTATCGAGGGCATCGGTCTTCTGGGCTGCGCGACGCTGGTGTTGAAATTCAATCGCGGCGCGTAGCCGCATCATTGACAAAGGGGAAGTGCATGAGATTGGTCGTTGCAATTGCGGTGCTGTGGATCGGCCTCGGGCAGGCATGTGAAGCGGCGCAAGACTCCGCACCGCGCCTGGTGCATCGCTTCCTCGGCGTCGAGATTTCGCCGAACGGGCAACTCGTTGCCTCGGTCGAGGGCGATTCCTCCGCGAGCGGTGGGGCGCCCGTGATCCGCGATCTGGTGATCAGGCATGTGAGCGGCGGCGCCGCGATCACGGTTCCCATGCCCTGCGGCCGCGTGCCGCAGTGCTGGCCGGACTTCCCGACATGGAGTCCCGACGCCAAGCGCCTGAGCTTTACGCTGCGTACGCCGGGCAGTCACGCGCGCTCCCTGTACACGGTGGGCGCGGATGGCAGCGGATTGACCAAGCTGCTGGATTTCAGCGGCACCATCGTGCACCTGCGCCATTTGCCGGATGGCCGTCTCGCCATGCTCGCGATTCAAAACGCCACCAAAGAGGTCGGCGCAACTCAAGCCGGTGCGCCCATCGCGGGTGATTTGGACGCTCCGCCGCCGGAGCAGCGAATTGCGGTTTTGGAAAAGGGCGCCTTGCGGTGGGTCTCGCCGCCCGACCTGTTCGTCTACGAATACGATTGGCGCGGGGGCGGCAAAGGCTTCGTCGGCACGGCCGCGCCCGGCGACGGCGACAACAACTGGTGGACCGCAAAGCTGTACGCCTTTCCCGACAGCGGCACGGATGCCCGGGTGGTTTACACGCCGGCCGATGCCCGCCAACAGCTTGCCATGCCGAAAGTGTCGCTCGACGGATCCCGGGTCGCCTTCATCGCCGGCATCATGAGCGACTTCGGATCAACCGGCGGCGATGTCTATACCTTGAGTCTGGATGGCGGCAATGCGGCCAATCTCACCCAGGATTCGCACTCCTCGGCCACGGCAATCGCGTGGCGCTGCGACGGACATTTGCAGGCCGAACTGCTCGCCGGCGACAAGACTCAATTTGCGGATTTGGGGTCGGGTGTCAAGCCTGAGCCCGCGCGCGTTCTGTGGAGCGGCGAGGAATCATTCGGCGATCGCGCCGGCGGAATTTCGACCGCCTGCCCATCGGGCGTCACGGCCGACGCGCATGAGTCGTTCACGCAGGCACCGGAGATCGAGGTCGGCGCCATCGGCCGCTGGCGGGACCTGACGAAGGTCAACGCGGGCTTCAGCCTGCCTGCGCGCGTGCAAAGCGTTTGGTGGAAGAACGACGGATTCGATATTCAGGGTTGGTTGCTGCTGCCTCTGCATGCCGATGCCAAGATCCCCATGATTACCCAGGTCCACGGCGGTCCCGCGGCGGCCGTGACGCCCTCTTTTCCGGGTCCGGGTCTTGCCACGGCGCTGCTCGAGCATGGCTACGCGTTGTTTCGGCCGAACCCGCGCGGCAGCTATGGACAGGGCGAGCGCTTCACGCAGGCGAACGTGCGCGATTTCGGGCACGGCGACTTGCGCGACATCCTGGCCGGCATCGACGCTGCGGCAAAGGCGGCGCCCATCGACACGGCGCGCCTGGGACTGACCGGCGGAAGCTACGGTGGCTTCATGAGCATGTGGGCCGTGACTCAAACGAATCGATTCAAGGCGGCGGTCGCCGCCGCCGGCATCAGCGATTGGCTGTCGTACTACGGCGAAAACGGCATCGATGCCTGGATGATTCCTTACTTTGGCAAATCAGCATACGACGATCCCGGGGTCTACGGCGCTTCCTCGGCCATCAACTACATGCACAATGTGAAGACGCCGACATTCGCCTACGTCGGAGAACACGACATCGAATGTCCGGCGCCGCAGACGCAGGAATTCTGGCATGCCATGAAAGCGATGAATGTGCCGACTTCCATCATGATCTACCCCGGCGAAGGTCATGGGCTGCGCGACCCGGAGCATCTCGCCGATGCGCAGCAGCGCACCCTCGCCTGGTTCGACAAATATCTGAAATAGAAAGGGCCGCATCACCATCGACGGCGGCATGGCGCTCTGACTGTCCATACGTCAAATAGCTTGGTCGGCTTGGCACGTCGTTTGCAGTTCCAGCGATATGAATGCAATTCCGCCGATCTCTCAAGCGCCGAGCGGCAGCGATGCCGCGCAACTCAACACACCGGCCTCTGCCGCATCGCCGCCCTCGCGCGGCGCTGACCGGGATTTTGCCGGGGCCCTACGCGATGCCGGCGGCAAGCCGGTTCGCAAGGGAGCCTCGAGCAAGCAGCACGAGGCGGCCTCGAGCGGCAGTGCCTTGCCGGTGCCCGGCAATCAGCCGCCGCCCGTGCCTGCATCCCCTCCGGCGCTCGCCTCTTCGGCACCGTCGGCGGCCGTCAAGGCAGAGCTGGCGGCAGCCCAAACCGCGGACGCGGCCGGCGCCACCACGGCTCCCCCAGGGGGCGCGGCAGGTGCGGATCCCGGCGCGATTCCCGCTGCGCCCACGGCCAATGTCGGCGCGGCGGCGTTGGTGCCCAATTTTGATCTCGCGGCGACTGTTTCTGCGCCGGGTAGTGATGCGCCGGGCGGTGCCACGCCGGGCAGTGCCATGCTCGGCAGCGCCACGCTCGGCAGCGCCACGCCGGGCAATGATGTGGCGGCTGCTCGAAGCGGCGATTCACCGGGTAGTCCCGTCAACGTCCCGGCTGTGCCCGGTTCCGGATCGACTGCGGCGCAAGCGTCCAGGACGCTTGCCTTGGCCGCCATATCAAACCGCATTTCGTCCGCACCCCAAGGCAGCGCCGGCGCTGCGGGGACCGGCGGCGGGTTGCCAAACCAGGGGGCGATTGCCGCGGGCTCGTCTCAACCTTCCGCCGACGCCAATGCGGTGAACGATCCGACGCTCAATGGGTCCGCCGCGACGGCGACGGCGACGGCGACGGCGACGGCGACGGCACCGGCGCAAGCCGTCATGGCCGCAGCGCTCGTGCAGGGCGCGCCTTCCGCGGATTTCTCCTCCAACGATTTGACGGGCGCGGATGCGGCGCAAGGCGTTGCCGCGGCAAAGAGCGCCCCGGCGGGTGCGCCCGCGGCGGCTTTGGCGCAGGCATCGGCAGCGATGTCGGCGGCGGTGACGGCTGCAACGGCCGGCCGCATCGCGCAGGAGGTCTCGAGCGCCGCCGGCGCCGGCGCGGCCGACAAGCGCTCGCACGCCAACGGCCCCGACCTGTCCTTGGCAGGTACATCGAACGACGGCAGCACCGGGGCTGCGCAGTTGCTCACCTCGAACACCTCAGCCGACAACGGTCCCGCGCCCACGTTCAAGGTCGCCGCCGGTGTGGATACGGCGGGATTTGGACAAGGCGTTGCCGACAAGGTGTCGGTGATGATGGACGGCAACCTGACCAGCGCCAAGCTGCAGGTCAATCCGCCGGCGCTCGGTCCCATCGAAGTCCGCATCGCCCTGCAAGGCGGGCATGCGCAGGTCTGGCTCTCCAGCCACAGCGCGGTAACGCGCGACGCGTTGGAGTCGAGTTCACCGAAATTGCGCGAAATGCTGGGCTCGCAGGGGTTTTCCCAGGTGAGCGTCGATATCTCGCAGCGCTCTTTTCAAGACCGCTCGCCGCCCTCGCAAGCCTACGAGGCTTCGCCGTCGATCAGCGGCACTGCTCCCGTTTTGGCGCAAGCCTCGGCCGCGATTTCGCGAGGTGCGATCGGCCTGCTCGACGCCTATGCGTGAAGCGTGAAGCTCTCCATCACGCCATGCCGCCGTTGATTGAAATGATCTGACCCGTGATATAGCCGGCTTCGCGCGAGGCGAGGTAGGCCACGAGACTGGCGACCTCCTCCGGCGAACCGGCACGCTTCATCGGCACGATGTCGTTGATGGCGGCCTCATCGAACGCCTTGCTCATCGCGGTGGCGATGATTCCGGGCGCGACCGCGTTGACCGTGATGCCGCGGCTCGCGACCTCGAGACTCAACGCCTTGGTGGCCGCATGCAGCGCTCCCTTCGCGGCCGCGTAATTCACCTGGCCCCGATTGCCGAGCAGCGCGGCGACCGATGTGATGCTGATAATCCGTCCCCAACGCGTGCGGATCATGGGCAGCATCAAGGGCTGAGTGACGTTGTAAAAGCCATTGACCGAGAGGTCGATGACGCGATGCCATTGCTCGCTGCTCATGCCCGGGAAAACCGCATCGTCATGAATGCCGGCGTTGTTGACCAGCACCTGAACCGGTCCTTCCTCGAGAATACCGTCGATGGCTGCCCGGACCGCACCGGCATCGGTGAGATCGAATTGCAGCGCGCGCGCCCCACCGCCCGCGCCGACGATGTCCGCGGCGATCGATTCGGCGGCGGCCATGCCGCGATGGGCGTGCACGTAGACGAAGTGGCCCTGTGCGCTCAAGGCCCGGCAAATGGCCGCGCCGATGCCGCCGCTGCCGCCGGTAACCAACGCGCGAGTGGTGATTTCATTCATTGCCGTAACCGCCTGCCCGCATCCAGCACCACCGATGCGCGTCCGCCGAGCAAGCACCTGCCGGCATCGCGCAACGCGAACTCATACAAGGCCGTGAGGCTGTCTCCGGCGAGGTGCGTGACCTCGCACCACAGGTCGGATTCAATGTCATCGAGGCGCAGCACGTGCATTCGCAGCTCGCGGACACCGGCCAGCAAACCCACCCGTGACACAGCGCCCGTGCTCGCCGCCGCACTCGCCAGCGCGCCGTGCAGCGCCATCGCTTGCGCGGCATATTCTATACCGCAGGCGATTCCCAGGCGCCCGTGCGCGCGCAGCGGATTGTCGGGCGCACGGTGCGTGCCGGTCCGGCAGCGGATGTGGTGTGCGTTCCAGTCGATCACTTCATCGAGCAGGCACATGCGGCCCTGATGCGGGATGCGCGCCTCGATCCACGGCCGGTTCATGCGCATGGTTCGACCTGCACGGCAGCGCGCGATACGTCGAGATAGTCGAGAACGACCCGTCCGGCGGCGCCCAACGCCAGCAGCCGCATCAGCGGCAACGCACGCGCGGCCGGAATGGCGCTTCGCAACGCCTCGAGTCCGGGGTCCGACATCCTGTCGGGCACCTCGTCGGTGAGCGTCACGTCAATGCGGGCGACCGAGGTCGCGGTTCTCTCGGGCGCGAGCACCATGGCAATCCCCAGCGCGTCGGGTATGGGGCGCTTGGCATGCAACGGCGGCGGATATTCCGTGTCATAGGCCACGAACAAAACCGTTTGTCGATCGACCGTAACCTGCGTCATGGCATCCAATAAACCCGCCGTGAAGCTGGCATCGAAGGCGCACACCGCGTTCGACTCGGTCATGGACCCGGTCGCGATGCTCCAGTACCCGGCCGCCACATTGTGGACCGAATTCGAGAAGCGCGTCGGCGAGACCTCGCGCGTCGACAGCGCGAGCGCCTGGCAGATTTCGTGGCAGATGTGACCGTCGCCGCCCGACGAAGAAAACACACTGGGCATTTGCGCAGGATCGGCATCCGCATGTGCGGTCGCCTCCAGCGCCACCCCCAAGGCCAGTTTCACGACTCGGCCGGTGCGCCGCCGTTCCGCGGGCGGCAGCATGGAAGGGTTGGGCAGCACCGTGGGCTCGGCAGCGTAGGGCTGCTTGCCCGACAGGATGGCGGCGGCCTGCGGCCAATTGCGCAGGCCCGGTCCCAACACCCCGATCCCGCCGACATACCCGGGCAGCATCATCCAGCGCAGCCGAAAATCAAACTGCAATTCGTGCCGCCGAAGCCGAAAGAATTGCTGAGCACGCGCCTCACCGGCGAATGCCGGTTCTCTTTTATATAGTGCGCCGTCAGAGTCGGGTCGATCCGGGTTGTTTGAACCCCGCCCGGCATCATTCCATGGCGGATGGCGAGGGCGCTGATCACCGCCTCCAATGCACCGGCGGCCCCCAGGGTGTGGCCGGTCGCCCCCTTGGTGGAGCTGCAGGGCGTCGTCGGACCGAAAATGCTGGTGACCGCCTGGCTCTCCGAGCGGTCGTTGCTCGGCGTGCCGGTGCCGTGCAAATTGATGTAGTCGATGTCGCCGGGTTCCAATGACGCGGCGGCGAGCGCCGCTTGCATGGCGCGCTTTGCGCCCAATCCTTCAGGGTGCGGCGCGGACATGTGATAGGCGTCGCTGGACTCGCCCACCCCGTAGAGGAGGATGGCATCGCCGCCAACCTGGTCCGATGCGCGTTCGAGAAGCGCGAAGGCGGCGGCTTCACCAATGGAGATGCCGTCGCGTGCGACATCGAAGGGACGGCAGGGCGCGGGTGAGGACAGCTGCAGCGAATGGAATCCATAGAGGGTGGTCAGGCACAGCGAGTCGGTTCCGCCGACCAAGGCCGCATCGATGAGCCCCGCCTCGATCATGCGTCTCGCGGTGCCGAACACTTTGGCGCTCGACGCGCACGCCGAGGAAACGGCCAGGGCCGGGCCGTCGAGTCCGCAACGCCGGCGTACATAGTCCGCGACCGAGAAGGAGTTGTGAGTGGTGCCGTATTCGAAATCAACCGGCAGCGCGCCGCTGACCGGATCGCGCGCCCGATAAGCCAACTCCGTCTGCATGATGCCCGCGGTGCTGGTGCCGATGAATACGCCGATCCGGCGCCGGCCCCATCGCGCGGCCGCGCCCTTCACGGCATCGAAGAAGCCGTCTTGCTGCAAGGCAAGTTCGGCCAGGCGGTTGTTGCGGCAGTCGAACAGCTGCAGTTCAGCCGGCAGGCGCTGCGCATCGACTCCCGGCACCTCGCCGATGTGCGTGTCGATCTTGACGGTTTCAAAGTCGCAGCGCCTAAGTCCGCTGCGCTGCCCGGCCAGGCTGGCCAGGGTCGGCGCCACGCCGGTGCCGATGCAGCTCGTCGCCGTGAACTGCGCGAGCAGCAGTGGTTTCATCGGTTTCATTGCAGCGCCGAGCGCAGCGTGACGGATTCGAGCTGCCGCGCCCTCAAGGTCTCGAGCAGGCGCGGCAACACGTCCAGAATCACCGGCCTTCCCGAGCGCGTGAGGGCGGCATGGCCATCATGCAGCAACAGGATATCGCCGACCTCGAGCGGATTCGCCAATCGGCGGAAGACCGCTTCGGCATCGGCGCTCACGGTATCGAAACCGCGGCGGGTCCAACTGGCAAGCCGCAGCTTCAGACGAACGAGCACCGGGTCGAGAAAGGGATTGCGCAGGCCCGCCGGCGCGCGAAAAAATCGCGGCATGCTGCCCGTCACGCGGAATATGCTCTCCTGTGCCGAGGCTACTTCCGCGTGCATCGCCCTCGGGCCGAGCAGCGAAAAATTATGACGATGGCGCTGACTATGATTCTCGACGGCATGTCCGCGCCGCACGATTTCCCGTGCAAGATCAGGGTAGCGCAACACGCGTTCGCCGACGCAAAAAAAGGTGGCACTCGCGCCATAACCCTCGAGCAGCGCCAGCACCTGCGGTGTGACCTTGGGATCCGGCCCATCGTCGATGGTGATGGCCACGCCCCGATCAAGGCCGGGTGCCGGCAGACGGGTCCAATTCGGACCGAGGAGCTGGCTTCGCGGCCAGAGTCCCGCCGCGGCCAGCGCCGCGTGATTGGCGAGCAGGGCGCCCACGACCCAAGGCCAGGCGCGCGGCCGCACAATCAACGCCGCCGCCGCGCCCAGGTGCACCGCGCACGAGCCGAGCAGCAGGGGCGAAGGTTTCCAATGAGAGGCAATCTCGCGCTCGTTCATTTCAAATGTGAATCCAAAAAATACTCCCAGAGCAGAAGCCACGCACCCCACTCGTGACCGCCGGCGACGACATGCACCGATCCGGACGGCAGCGCCGCGGCCAAGAGATCATGGGCCGCGGAAAACCGGTCGTCCCGCCCATAGCCCAGAAACAGCTTCGCCGCGTCGCTGCGCGTTTTGATATAGCGCCATATTCGGCGTTCGGCGTCTGCTTCCGCAAGTTCACCCGGTTCCCAGGCGCCGAGCCCGGATGCGGCGGCGATTTCCTTGATCAGCATGCGGTTTCCCAGATAGGGCGCGAGCAGGCACAGTCCGTCGAGCTCGCCAAGGTACGAGCTTGCATAATCCAGCGCCACCAAACCGCCCAGCGAGATTCCTGCCAGCCATACCGCCGCGCCCTTATCGCGTGCCGGCAGGACAATTTCGGTTCTCAAGCGCGCGAATGCGTCGCGGTCATCGAGGTGCTGCATGTGCAGATCGACGAACTGCAGATCGACGCGAATCCGCCGCTGCGCCGCGGCCCGCGCAAAGCCTTCGCTGACGAAATCCTGCGCGCCATGATACGCGCCGGGCAGCCAGATTATGTGCGTCGGGGCCCGCGAGCCCTCGATGGCGGCGCAGAAAATGCTATGCATGCGCGCTTTCGGCGGCGCGAAAGCCCACCGCGGCGAACAGCAGCGCGAGAAATGTGCCGGGCGCGACCGTCGTGCCCAGCGCAACCAGCACCGGAATCTGCGAGACGGACAACAGGCCGAAGCCGATGACGGTGCTGGCGTTGGCGATGACCAACGACGCGAGCGTGAGCGCTTGGCTGCCGCCTTCACCCGCGTGGGCCTGACGGTCGAAGAACAGCGCGTAGTTCGAACCCACCGCCACGATCAACAGCATCCCCACCAAGTGCAAAATGCTCAGGTGCACGCCGGCAATGGCCAGTCCCGCGGCGACGGTGAGCACCGCCAGCACCAAGGGCGCCAGAACACGCGCCACCCGCAGCGGCGAACGCAGCGCGACCAGCAGCAAAACCGTCAATGCCAGCATCCCGGCCAGCGAGAAATGAATGGCCTCGGCCAGATAGCTGGCGTAGAGCGCGTCAGACTCCTGCTTGAGGTCGAGCGTCCGCGCATCCTCGACCTGGCTGTCCTTGAGCGCCGCCGCGACCTTGCCCAAGTCGATTTCTGCGCCGGCGCTGGCGCCGCGCAGCGGCAACAGAGCATTCCACTGATCCTTCTGATGCAGGATCAGCGCATCGAATCCAGAGTTCAAGGATGTGCCCGCCAGGTCGCGCGGCGTCACCAACGCGGCGTGCCGCGTTGCCTCGACATCCTCGAGAAAGGGCTGCAAGGAATCCGCGCGCAGCGGCAGCCCTTCAGTGGCTTGTTTCAGGTTGGCGCGCAGATCCGCCGCGCCCGGCAAGCTGCCGCGCCGGCGCTCTTGAGCGGCCATGCTCGGCAAATAGTTCGCAGGACTTTCAAAACCGCCGATGACCTTCTCATCCACCAGAGTCTCCAGGGCGCGGGCGGCATGTTCGGCACTGCGCAATATCGACTCCAGGTCGGGTCCGGAGACAATCACGAGATCGCGGACGTCCGCCGCGCCCAGGTCGGCGCGCAGCGTCGCGTCATAGGTCTGCTCCTCGGCCGAGACCGGACTCAACGCCGACAGCTCGCGATTCCACAGCGCTTCCCGGTCGTGATACAGCACGGCCAGCGCCAGCATCGCCAGCGCGGCGCCGCTCCACAGGACGGCGCCGCGGCCAAGCCTTTGCACCGTTTGCAACAGCCCGGCGACGCGCCTGCCCAGGGGCGTCACATCGCGCACCGTGAGGGACGGCGGCAAGAGTGCAGGCAAGACAAAGCGGGTCACGAATGCGGCGGCAATCAAGCCGCTGATGGAGTAGAGCCCGAGTTGCTGCAGTCCGGGAAATCCCGACGGCAGCAGCGAGGCGAATCCACACACGGACGTCAGCATGCCGAGGCGTATCGTCGGCCACCACCGCTGCTGCCAGCCGCCGGTCGCGCCATCGGTGCGGACCTGGCGCGATTGAATGAAGAAGTAGATCGAATAGTCGACCGACTCGCCGATCAAGGTTATGCCGAAGCCCAATGTGATGCCGTGCACGGCGCCAAATCCCAGCGCGACGGCGGCAACGCCGACCAGCGCGCCGGTGGCCACGGGCAAGAGTCCCAATCCGAGTGCCGACAGCGAGCGATAGACGACGAGCAGCAGCGTTACCACGAGAATGCCGCCGGCAATCGCCAACCGTACCGCGGCGTGTTCGATTTTGGCACGCGCCGCGACCGCGAACACGCCCGGCCCGCTCAAGCGCAGCTGCGGCCGGGTGGCGGCGCTCGACGGCAATTCGGCCGCCGCCGCCGCGAACGCCGCGCGAATCGCATCGATCGCCCTGCTCTGCGCATCGCTGTCGGATCCGTTCGCGGCGGTTTGCGCGACAGCCAGTGCGCGGCTTCCGTCGCTCGAGACCCAGACGCCGTCACGGTTTTGCGGCGTGGGCGAGCGCGCCAATTGATCGATGACATTCAGCAACTCACCCGTTGGGTCGCGCGGCAGCAGAGACTTGAACAAGAGACCCGCCGGTGAGGCCAGATTGTCGATGGTCTCCCGGATGGCGGCGCCCAAGCCCGCCGCGGTAAAGCGCTGGGCATCGACCGCCTCGCTGAGCAGATACCGGTGCTGGAACAAGAACTCCCGGTCTCTTTGCCCCGCGACCGCCGCGCCGTTGTCGACGCTGGCGAATGCCGGATCCTTGCGCAGGCGTTCCACGAGTCCAATCGACACGCGCGCCCGCGCGGCGGCGTCCCCCTGCTCGATCGCGATCAGAATCAACCGTGAGGCAGGCCCGTCGCGCAGCTGATCGACCAGCAGTTGCTGCGTGGGCGTGGGATGGGCGGGCAAAAACCCGGAAAGATCCGTGATGTAGCGGGCGCGTGCCACGACGACGGCCGCAAGCGCGACGCAGCCGAGCCAGACGACGAGCACGCGCACGCGACGGACATTCATGGCAAGGTTGAGGGCCGCAGAGTCATCAACGATCGGTCGCCATCGGGCTGGCGGATTTCAACCTTCAACAGCTGATCGCCCGCGCCGTCGATGCGCACCTGGCTGACGGACTGTTTGACCTTCGATTCCAGGGGCACCAGCGTCAACGTCCACCGCGAAACGCTGCCGGTGAAATCCACGCGAAACACCCGCTCGAGGGCGCCGCGATCGCCCGCCAGCGTCGCACGAATGCTTTCGATGAAGGGTAGGACCTGCGGGTAGGCATGCAAATCCATCACGCGCCTGCTATGCGCGCGTTCCACGGTCAATACGCCGCCGGTGAGCACGAGAGTTTCGATGCGCGGTTTGAGCGTACGCTTCTCGAGCCGGTCCGGCGCGTCGTAGCGCATCTCGCCGGAGGATTCGATCGGGCGCTTCAATACGGCCAGAAAATGCTGTTCGATGAACTCGACGCGGCCGTGCTGGCGCATGGCGAGCAAGCCCATGACCTGATCGAGATCGCTCCCGGGCGTCGCGGCGCGGGCCGGCGCCATACCCGCCGTCCAGATGCACAAGAGCATCAATGACACGAACCGCAGCATCAGGGCTTCCAGCCGCCGGCGGGCGGGCGCCAGAAATCGAAAAAATTGAACCAGTTGTAGGGATCGCTGCGGCAGTAGCGTTCCAGCACCGCGACATACCGTTCGATCCCGGCCCGCACCGCTAGATCCCGGCTGCCGACGCTGGTGGCGGAAAAGTCCGCGACCCGTTCGAACGCCACATGATAGTTGTTCCTGCCGCGGTACAGGCCGACCATGAAGAACACGGGACAGCGCAGGATTGCAGCCGCGCGCATCGGGCCGGTGGGCACGTGGGCCGATTGTCCCAGGAAGGTAACGGCCTGCGAGGGTTCTTCGCCGAGCGTGCGATCGGCGAGGACGCCGACGTAGGCGCCCAGGTCGAGGCGCTCCGCAATATTGAGCATGGCATCGATCTGGCCCAGGGCGACGATATCGGCAACCCAATCCGGATTGATGGCGGCGAGGATGCCGCCGATCTTGCGCGCATTTTCCTCGTACATCGCCATCGCGACGCGCAAGCCGTGCTGACGCCGGCTCAAGGAATGCATGACTTCAAAGCTGCCCATGTGCGCGCCGAGCAACAAGGCGCCGCGGCCCGCGGGCGTATGCGCCAGCACCAAGTCCTCCCCCTCGATCGAGATGTTGAATTTCTCGAATTGGCCGTTGATGAGATAAACCCGATCGTGAATGGTGGTCGCGAAGCTCAAAATCTGCAGAAACCGGTCGCGTGCCGTGGGTTCCCTGCCGAGAGCGAGACGCAGATAGCGCAGCGAGTGGCGCCGCGCGCCGGGCCCGAACAAGAAAAAATAAATGGCAATGCCGTAGAGAATGACGCGGCTCGCCCTGCGTCCGCAGCGCAAGGAAAGAAACGCCATGATTTTCAACAGCCAGAGGCTGCCGCGCTCGCGATGCCTGACCCATTCGGCCGCCTTGTGCCCATCGTCCAGAAGATTTGCGGTTTTAGGACTCATGCAGCGTGCCGCTCGCAACTTTGCGGCTGTCGACGCGGATCGTGAAGTGAATCGATCCCGGCGCCGTGGCCTCGTGTTCCAACACGAGACAATCGCGCGGCCGCACGGCATCGAGAAATTTCACGGACGAAACATGCCATGATTTGAGGTCGATTCCCCGCGCCGACTGGATGGCGGCGAGCATTTCATCCAGCAGCAGGGCGCCCGGCAACACGGGAAATGTCGGGAAATGACCCGAAAACGACGGGTGGTCGGCGGCGACATCCAGCGTGCTTTGCATTTTCATGGCGCTTCGTAGAGCCGCAATTGTTCATCCGCGAATCCTTGCAGCGCCTGTTGCGGCAGCTTGCCGGTCGCATTGCGCGGCAGCTGCTCGACGATCAACAGCGGCCGCGGCAGAAACACCGGATCGATCAGCTGCCGCAGCTGCTCGGTCAAGCCCGCGACGCTCATTCCCGGCGCAACGACCACGGCGGCGAGGCGCGCAACGCCCGTGGATCCGCTCGTCTCCTCGCGCAGAAAGAACGCCCCATCGACCACGCCCGGTATCGCGTTGAGCTGCGCGTTCAAGTAGCCAAAGGAGCTGCGCTTGCCCGCGACGTTCACCAGGTCGGCCGTCCGCCCATGCAGCAGGAAGCGATCCTCACCGGTGATCTCGATGACGTCGCACAGCGGCGTCAACTGCTCGATGTGGCCGCCCTGCGCATAGACCTCATCGTTCGCGATGCTCAAGTGCACGCCCGGCCAAAGGCGCCAAGCCTGCGTCTCCGCGGTTCTTCGCATGGCGATCTGCCCCGTCTCGGTCGAGCCGTAGATTTCCAACAGGGAGGTACGGTACGTCTCCTCGACCTCGCGCGCCAACTCGCCGCTCAACGGCGCGGTTGCCGACATGACCAAATCCACGGCGGGAAATTCCACCCCGGATGTCAGCAGCGTGCGCAGGTGAATGGGGGTGGTCACCAACACCCGGGGCCGCGGCACCCGCTGCACGGCGGCCGCGATGTCGGCCGGATAAAACGGCCGCTCGGCACTCAAGGCGTTGCCGCTCAACAGCGCCAGCAGCACGGTCGATTCGAAGCCGTACATGTGCTGGCCGGGAACCGTGCCCACGAGGGCATGGCTTCGCCCGTCCAGCAGCCCCAGGCGCGGCGCACCGTTCTGCACGCAGCGCGCCAGCAATCCCCAGGTCTTTTTATAAGGCACCGGCGTGCCGGTCGAGCCGGAGGTAAACACAATGGCCGCAACCTGGGCAGCGGGGATGCGCGGCACGTCGAAGCTCGGCTGGGCGCCAGGCGACGGCGTGGGCGACGGCGCGGGCGGTGGCGCGGGCGGCGGGACCAGGTCCGGGTAGTAGATTTGGGGCAGCTCGATGTCGCAACGCGCGTCGTCCGTCAAACAGCTGGCGTCGGGCGCAAAATTCTTGAGCTGCGCGATGACCTGCGGCGTATGCGTCGAGGGCAACAGGCTGATCCGCTCCGACATCAGGCAAGCGGCGAGTCCAACGGTGAACCGATAGCGATCGGCGCAAACATTCAACACGTGCCGGCCGGACAATCCCCGCGCCACCTGATGGGCGTCGTCGAGAAATTGCCGGGCAGTCACGGCGAGGCCCGATCGATAGGCGACGATCGCCGTGGGCGAGGCATGAGACAGCAGTGCGATCGTGTCCATGGCCGCTATGGAGAATCCGCGAAGTACACGCGCAAGGTGGCCATCAATCCATTGCGCTGTACCTGGGGCAGGACCCGGCGGCGGACCAGGTATTCGGCGACGAACATGAGCAAAATGAGCGGCAGCGAGCAGAAATTCACGAACAGCGACCAGATCCGCAACGGCGCGAACCGATACAGAAGAACAGTCGCCGCCAAGTTCAGCAAAAAGAAAATGACCCACGCCACCGTGACGCTGCGCGTATAGCGCAGTTCGAGCGGACTCAACGGACCATGAACCCGGTCCGCGAGCTGGGTGCAGAGCGGAACGCGGTCAGTGAGGAGCGACCGGCCGAAGCTGAAGGCCATGATCGAATAAAAGCCCGCCTGCTGAACCAAGTACACGATCGAAAAGTTTTGCGTAAGCGCCGGCCAGAAGGCTCGCAGCAAGTACGCCGTCACGGCCGCGGCGGGGAGGGCGATCAGCGCGCCGCTCGAGCGCCAGAGCAGGACCAGCCCCAGAGCCAGCATGGGGGCCAGCGCCAGCATCGTGCGCAGATCGAGCGCTTGCGGATTCAGATTGCTGTAGTGCGACAGTACAGAGTAGGCGATGAAGAACAAGACGACGGCAGCAATCTGCAGGCGTGGAGCCTGTCTCCTACGTCCCGAAGCCATGGCTACTTGGTTCTCTGTGCCGCAATGTACTCTGCTAGACGCCGCAAAGAACGGAAGATCTGCTGATTCTCCTGGCTATCGGCCCGCAAGTGAATGCCGTACTGCTTGGAGACGATCAGCGCCACCTCCAAAATATCGATGGAATCCAGTCCCAAGCCCTCTCCATACAAGGGCGCATCGGGATCGATATCCTGAGGCTTCACCTCAAGATTCAGAGCTTGCACGAATAGCGCGGCAAGTTCCCGCTGTAGACCGACGTCGGTCAGCGGCGCCGGCTTTTGCATGAGCGACGCTTTGTCGGACATAGTAGCTTTCGATTGGAGTTCTAAGTAGCGGCATTATATAGGTGCGGGCCGGTGCGGCAACCTCACTCCGCACTGCGGAAGCGGGGCGCCAGGCCGGGCGGGGCTCCGTGCGGGCAGGAAACGGGGCGCCTGCCTCAAAATCCGCGCAGGCGCCGTGCCGCCAACAACGGCAGGCGCAGCAGAAAACCAAAAAACAGCCGGAAATGCATCCACGTCAGCAGCGTATTGTCGCGCCAGTAGTGGAAATGAGAAACGCCGCCGTCCTCGGGCTTGAAGTAGCGGACCGGCGCCGCTAGATTGACGGGCTGCACGCCGCGCCAGCACAAGCGCACCACTGCCTCGACATCGAAGTCGAAGCGCCGCATCCATGGCTGACCGCGCATCACGCTGAGCAGCGCGGCGATCGGATAGACGCGAAAACCAAACAGGGAGTCGTGAATTCCCGCCCACAGCGTTTCGAGGTTGGCCCACCAGTTCGAAATCTTGCGACCCTTGACGCGCAAGCTGGGTGCGCTGTCGTCAAACACGGGTTCCCCCAGCACCATGGAATTGGGAGACGCCAATGAAGCCTGCATGAACGCCGGAATGCTCGCCGCGGGGTGCTGGCCGTCGGAATCCAGGGTCAGCACATGCGTAAACCCCAGGGCGCGGGCCTCCCGCAGGCCAAACAACACCGCGGCGCCCTTGCCGCTATTCTTCGGCAGCACCCAGACTCGAAGATTCGGCTCGGAGGCCGCCATCTCCGACAGGCGGTGCTCGGAATGATCGGTGCTGCCGTCGATGACGACCCACACGGGCGCCCACTGATCCAGAGCCGCCTGCACCGTCGAGAACACCCTGGGGCCCGGGTTGTAACTCGGAATGAGCACAAGGTGAGTGCTCGATGGCGTCATTATCGGGCGCTGAGCCAGCGGGACTGGGGCGCGCCTTGCAGAGCCTGCCGGTAGTAACGGTCGAGTTCCGCTGTGAAGGCGGGGACGTCCGAGGGGGGATCGAAGCGCTGACCCAGGCGGACTTTGTAGGTGATGGGCAGCTCGGGCCGCTTGAACAGGGGCCAACCCTTGCTCAAAAACGGCGAATCGGTCTCGATCACCAGCGTTTGCACCGGCACCTTGGCATGTTTGGCGATGAGACCGACGCTACCCACCAAGGGATTGATCGGGAACCGGGTGGTCCGGGTGCCCTCGGGGAACAGCAGCAGCACGCCGCCTGCCTGCAGGTGCGCCACGGACTCCTTGACCATCTGCCTCGAGGAGTCATTGCGCACGTAGCGCGCCAGACGGGATCCCGAACCCAAGAACACGTTTTTCATCAACTCCGACTTCATCACGCACACCAGATTCGGGTGCCGGGTGAGAATCAACAGTGCATCGATCAGCGCCGGATGATTCGGCGCCAAAATCACCGGCGGGCCGCCTTTCAAGGTGTCGATGGCCTTCAGGTCCAGCCGGTAGGCTCCCGTGACGGACAAGGACCAGGAATAAATGCGAAAACCCGCCATGATGCCGCGTCGGCCGACGGCCGTGCCGATGCGCGGCGGCAAAATGAAATAGAGCGGCAGCGCGAAAACCGACCAGGTCAGGCAGATCAGACCCAGCAGCGTCAACGAACTGTAGAGCGCGAAATATTCGTAGGCGATTTTCAATAAACGCGGCATCGGCATCAGTCCGGTATTTCCACCACCTGAGATGACTTTCGGATCATCCACGCAAACCCAAATCCGCCCGTCCAATAGCTTTTGCGCTGAACCAGGGGGCTGTCAACAAAGGCCGCGCCCGCCAGCGTGTCGTAGCGCATATACGCGCCCACCCAAAGCTTCGGGTATCGTTTCGAGAAGGCAACCAGGCTCTGCGTGCCCGCGTAACCGCCCTCGGCGGAGAACTCGGGCCGCGAGGCCGTCGCAAACTGAGGCGCAACGGAATAGAAGTAGTCATGGTAGCGTCGATTCGCGAACAGCGGTCCTGCCAAGAGTCCGAGATTCCACCCCGGCAGTCCGAAAGGATCCCTGAGGTCCAGGTTCAATCTCGGCGTGAACGTCCAACCGATGATTCGCGGCGAGGATTCAACGGTCGCCGCGGCCCGCACCGGCATGCGCAGGTCGAGCTTGACCCTGCGGCCGGCGCTGCGAAACAAATGGAAATCAAACGAGGGTCCCACTTCAACCGTGGAACGCAAGTCCGGCATGCCGCTGCGTTCACGATCGTTGCGCACCGGCGTGGTCAGGTTGAAGCTCAGGTTGATCTCGAGCCAATCCTGATTGAACAGCGTGCCGCGCACCCCATCGCGATCCGCCTTCAGGAATTTGCCGTTGTAGACGACGTAGGGAACCGGCAGGGGATAGGCGTGGGTGGTGTTCGAACCCCGGTAGTCCTGAAACGCGATGGCGCCCGCGCCGAGTCCGAACTCCCACAGGGGCGCCTCTTTCGCGTAGGACGGCGTGGTCCATATCACCGCCGCCAATACCGCGGCCAGGGTCCTCTCGGGCATACACTTCGCTTGGGTGGGGGTCCTATCGAGTGAACCCGGGCGAGGGCATCCTAGTCTAAGATACCGAGCCATGCACATCTTGATTGTCGAAGACGACGAGGTCGCGCGGGATTATCTTGCGAAGGCGCTGCGGGAGGCCGGTCATACGGTGGACGTCGCGGGCAATGGTGTCGATGGCCTGAACATGGCCTCCACGATCGCCGTTGATCTGGCAATCGTCGATCGGATGCTGCCGAAGCTGGACGGGCTCGCGCTGGTGCAGTCGCTGCGGGCGACGGGGCGGAAAATGCCGGTGCTCATCTTGAGCGCCCTCGGCGACGTCGATGACCGGATTACCGGACTGCGCGCCGGCGGCGACGACTACTTGACGAAGCCCTACCACATGGCCGAGCTGCTGGCGCGTCTCGATGCGCTGGCCCGCCGCGGCGACGCGGGCAACGCGGAGGCCAACACCAAGCTCAAACTCGCGGATCTGGAACTGGATCGCATGACCCGGCGCGTCATGCGCAACGGCAAGAAAATCGAATTGACCGCCCGCGAGTTTCAACTGCTGGAATTCATGATGCGTCACAGCGGCCAAGTGGTGACCCGCACCATGCTGCTCGAAGGCGTCTGGGATTATCATTTCGATCCTCAAACCAACGTGATCGACGTTCACATCAGCCGGCTGCGCCAGGCGATCGACAAGGACTTCGACAAGCCTCTGCTGCACACCGTGCGCGGTGCCGGGTACAGCTTGCGCGAAGACGAATAGCGGCCCTGGGCTAGGCTCAGGAGGCTCCAGATGGGTCCCGATCAGCGATTCCTCGGTATTCTCGATACCTCGCCATTCCGCATCGCCATCGTCTATTCGATCGTGTTTGCCATCGGTGCGGCGGCGCTCATCTATGCGGTGGATTTTGCCGTTTCGCGCGTCATCGACGGCAGTACCGACAATCTGATCGAGGCGGAAGTGCAGGGCCTGCGCGAGCAGATGGTGGTGCTCTCGCGCAACGACTTCATCGAATTGGTCGAACAGCGCTCGCAGGATCAAGATGTGCGCGGCGCGGTCTACCTGATGGTGGATCCGCAGCTGCGTCCGGTGGCCGGGAATGTCCCGGCCTGGCCGAAAATCAACACGAAGGAAAAGTGGTTTCTGTTCAAGGTGTCGGTGCCGTTCGGCGACGAGACGCGGGAGCACGAAATGCGCGCCCGCTATTTTGCCCTGCCCGGCGGCTACCAGATGCTGGTCGGGCATGATGTTCAGGAACGCCAGGACGTCAAGAGCCTCATGATGCGCGGCCTGATCGCCGCCGTGGTGTTGACCCTGCTGCTGGGCCTGGGCGGCGGCTTCTGGATGGGCCGGCGCATTCTCGCGCAGGCCGGCGCAATTTCCGCGGTGGCGACGCAAATCATGCGCGGCGACCTGTCGCAACGGCTGCCGGTCCGCGATGCCGACGATGAGATCAACACCCTGGCACGCGAGATCAATACGATGCTCGACAAGATCGAGCAGCTCACCCTCGGCATGCGCACGGTGCTCGACAGCGCCGCCCATGACCTGCGCACGCCGTTGAATCGCCTGCAGGCGAGCGCGGAGGGAGCGATGGCGACGCTGGTGCCGGGGTCCGCCGAGCGGCGCGTGCTCGAGAGGGTGACTGCTGAGGTCGATCAGATGCGCAGCACCCTGGATGCGCTGCTGCGCATTGCGCTGGCGGAGACCGGCACCGTGGCGCGCGAAGCGGTGGACCTGTCGGAACTGGTCGGGAGCGTGGTCGAACTGTATGCGCCGGTCAGCGAGGAGCGCGGCATCGTGCTCGAAAGCTCGGTTGCGCCCGGCGCGTACGTCCGGGGCAACCGGCAGTTGCTCGCCCAGGCGCTGGCGAATTTGCTCGACAACGCCATCAAATTCACGCCGGCCGGCGGCCGCATACGCGTCGTGCTGGACGGATCGGGCAGCGCGCCGCAAGTCATTGTCGAGGACAACGGGCCCGGCATTCCGGCCGACAAGCGCGAACTCGTGCTGGGGCGCCGCGTACGGCTGGACGAGGCGCGGAAATTTCCGGGATCGGGGCTGGGCCTGTCGCTGGTGGCGGCGGTGACCAAATTGCACGGCGCGCATCTGGTGCTCGATGATGCGGGGCCCGGCTTGAAAGTTTCATTGAAATTTTGAGGAGAGATGATGTCGAAGCATTGCGCCATTGTGATCTGCATCGTGAGCCTGGCCGCGTGCGCCAGCAATCAGGCGTCCGCGCCGGCCCCGCCGCCGGCACCGGCCGCGCCGGTTGCACCGCCGGCCCCGCACACGACGCTGCCCTCCGGCATCGATCTTCAATATGTCGACGGCGCGGTTCGGCCCCAAGACGATGTGTATCAATACCTGAACGGCAAATGGCTGCGCGACTATCAGCTGCCCGCCGACAAAGGCGCCGTGGGCTCGTTCACGACGGTCCAGGACAAGACCGAGGAACAGCTGCGCACGATCGTCGACGGCCTCGACCAGGCGCAGGGCAGTGAGGATCCGGACGCGAGGAAGCTCGCCGATCTTTACGCGAGCTTCCTGAACGAGAAGCAACTGGACGCGCTGGGCACGAAGCCGCTGCTGGCGCAGTTTGCCGCGATCGACGCCGTCAAGAGCAAGAACGCCATCCCGAATGTGATGGCACACATGGCCGAGATCGGGGCGGGCGCGCCCTTCGGCCTTCAGGTCAACCTGGATGCGAGAAATTCCGCGCAATATGCCGTCATTCTCCATCAGAGCGGACTGGGGATGCCCGACCGCGACTACTACCTGAAAGACGACGCCAAGCTCAAGGAGGCGCGAGTCGCGTATCGCGCGCACATCGAGAAAATGCTGAGCATGGCCGGCCAGGCCAAAGCCGCGAAAAGCGCCGCGGCGATTCTCGATTTGGAAACCTCGCTGGCGAAAATTCAGTGGAGCCGGGTGGAGGACCGCGATCCCATCAAGACCTACAACAAGACGGCGCTGTCGGAACTTCCCGCGCTGATGGCTGGATACGACTGGCAGCGCTACCTGCACGGTTCCGGCATCGAGGGCAAGGTTGATTACGTGATCGTGAGCCAGCCGACCTATTTCACCGGTCTCGGCAAGGTCATGACGCGCACGCCGCTGCGGGTGTGGAAGGCTTATTTCAAGTGGCGGGTGCTGTCGGCTTCGGCGCCCTATCTGTCGAAGGCGTTCGTCGATGAACGCTTTGCGTTCACGGGCGGGGTGCTGCGCGGCGTGCCGGAGAATGAGCCGCGCTGGAAACGGGGCATCACCCTGCTCGACGGCGGCATGGGCGAGGCGCTGGGCAAGCTCTACGTCGCAAAATATTTTCCGCCGCAGAACAAGGCGCGCATGCAGACGCTGGTGCAGAATTTGCTCGAGGCCTACCGCCGCGATATCGACACGCTCGACTGGATGGGCGCCGAGACGAAGGCGGGCGCTCAAGCGAAGCTGGCGAAGATGCTGCCGAAGATCGGCTACCCCGATCGCTGGCGCGACTACGGCGCGCTCAAGATTTCGCGCGACGATCTGCTCGGCAACGTGG
>Ga0210389_10000705_pt1 | contig 28723 bp, 23 predicted proteins | sample IncBWH28OmetaG_FD_160127 | JGI IMG/M metagenome (GOLD analysis project Ga0210389, IMG submission 160127) | Forest soil microbial communities from Barre Woods Harvard Forest LTER site, Petersham, Massachusetts, United States - Inc-BW-H-28-O ... | reverse complement strand
GCAAAAATCCCCACTCTAGCCGCGAAGGACGCAGCTAGAATGGGGCACCCGCCACCATCTACCCGCCATCTGGAGTCTGTTTAACGCCTCGCTCTTTTCTGAGTTCGTTCTTATTTTCTTGAATTTCATCCTAAATCTTCTGCTGCGATCGCGCGTCTTGCCTGCATTTTCAGGTTTTTGGATTGTCTGCCGATATACAAAGACGTGAGCAAACAGTCAGCAGGAGCGGGTGCGGCTACGGCTCGAGCGCGGGATGTGAAGCCGTTGCGGTATGTGGCGCGGCAACCGATCTTCGACCGCGAAGAAAAAGTATTTGGATACGAGCTGCTGTTTCGCGACGGTCTGGAAAATGCCTTTACCGGAGACAACGATGAGGCGTCGCGCGCGACGCTGGACCGCTCCCTTCTCATGGGACTGGATGTGTTGTGCGATGGCCGCCGGGCGTTTGTGAATTGCACGCGGGACACTCTGATCAAGGGCCTGGTTACGCTGCTGCCCTCGACCATCACGGTGGTGGAGATTCTGGAATCGGTTCCATCCGATCCTGACGTGCTTGCGGCCTGCCAGAGTTTGAAAGATGCCGGATATCTGATCGCGCTCGACGATTACGTAGCCGACGATCCGCGGGAGGCACTGGCGGAAATCGCCGACATCATCAAGGTGGAAATGCAGCTGACCACCGAGGAGCAGCGTCTGGCGTTAATCAAGCGGTTCGGGCCGACGCGCTGCCGGCTGTTGGCCGAGAAAATCGAAACCCATGCGGAGTTTGTACGGGCGCGAGATCAGGGCTTCGTGTATTTCCAGGGCTATTTTTTCCGCCGTCCGGAAATGATGAACACGCACGACATGCCGGCCAACCGCATGAATTATCTGCGCATGCTGCAGGAGGTCTCCCGGCCAGACCTGGATTCGGGAGCACTGGAGAAATTGATCAAGGCGGAAGCGTCGGTGTGCTACCGTCTGCTGCGCTATCTGAATTCGGCGATCTTTGGATTTAAGAGCGAAATCCATTCGGTGCGGCACGCGCTCTCGATGCTGGGAGAGCGGGACGTGCGCCGGTGGGTGCGGCTGGTGGCCGCGGTGGGTGCGGGCCAGGAGACGACCAGCGACCTGGTGCTCTCGGCGCTGGTGCGAGCCCGGTTTGGGGAGTTGTTGTCCGCGCGGGTTCCGCACGGGGATTCTGATTTGTTTCTGTTGGGCCTGTTGTCTCTGATCGATGCCATGCTTGAAATGCCCATGGAGGAAGTGCTGGAGAAACTCCCGCTTGATCATGAGACCAAAGCCGTGTTGCTGGGGCAGCCCAGCCAGCTGCGTCCGGTTTACCAGTTGATGCTGGCACGGGAGAGCGGGGAATGGGCGGCTTCGGCGGAACTGAGCCGGAGCCTGCATCTGGATGCTGACGATGTCGCCGGATTTTACTGGCAGGCACAGCAGTGGGCGCGCGAAGTCTCGAACGTTGATTGAAGAGCATGATTGAAGAGCATGATTGAAATGCCCGATTGAACTGAACGATGGAAGAGCAGTTTGCGGCTGCGACTTTGTTTTCGGCTCGGAGAACGCCGCGGATTCGGATTCGGGATGAATTCTGCGGTGCATGTCCTCCTGTGCAAAACAGTGCGCAAGTGGGGCCTTGCGCGGTTTGGCCAGGACGAGTACCATAAAGTTGTTCTCATTTAGGCCTCGTTCCCGCGCAGGCCTTCCGCGCCAGCCGATCCGAGGCGGCGCCTTACGGATCCGATAAACGGAAAATCGATACGCAGCTTAGGAAATAACGGTTTCATTCTCGAATAGCAGTTTGTTTCAAGAGTTGGGGTTTGTTCCATAGTGTGTCCAGTAAGTGTGTCCAGTCGCTAACCCGCAACTGCGCTGATCGAATTCTGGGTGTCGGGCGGAGCTTCGTCCCGGACTGCGGGAGCGCGCGACTGGCAGGCCTTTGCCATTCTGTAAAATTTTGCAACCAGTGCGAAACAGCTTGAGAGGACTATGAACGCAGGACCAGGAAGACCCTCCGGTGGCGGAGGAGGTAGACGCAGGCGGCGCGGACGCCGTCCTAACAATCAGCGTGGACAACGGCCCGGACCTGGGCTGAGCCGGGAAAATAAAGACGGCATCTACACCGCGCCCATGGACCACAGCTACCGAGCAGCCATGGCTGGAGGCAACAATAACAACGGCCACAAAGGCGGACGCCAGCGGCCGGGATTTGCGGCGCAATATCCGCAGCCCGAACCGGAACCATTGCCGGTGACCAGCGCCAGCGAAGAAGCGAACTCGCGCATCTTTGCCTTTATCGAAGATCTCTTCTTCATGGCCAAGATCCAGGAGACCGCGCGCAAGCTCAACGTGAAAGTTGAGTTCGTGAAGTCCGACAAGGATCTGATGGAGCGCATGTCGCAAAACGGCGAAGAGAAGCCCTCGCTGATTATTTTCGACTTGAATCTTGCCAGCGTAAAACCGCTGACCCTGATTCCCAAGCTGAAAAGCAAGCTGAAGAAGGGGACGTCGATCATCGGATTCCTGTCGCACGTGCAGGGCGACCTGAAGCAGAAGGCCCACGAAGTAGGTTGTGACATGGTGCTGCCGCGATCGGCATTTTCGCAGAACCTGCCGCAGTTGTTGCGTAGACACGGGGCGCCGGAAGAAGCAGAGCCCACGGTACAGTAGGGATCGCCGCTGGCCACCATATTGCAAGCCATTGTCCAGCGGGCTTGCGCCCGAATCCGCTCACGCACAAAAGGGCGCGATCTTGTTAATCTCGTTCACTGCCCCAAACCACGCGAATTCGTCGCCGTCGCTGAAGATGTAAAAGGTTGCCCCATTCGGCAACAAGAGCACAGAGTTCCCGCCATACCCGCTCATAAGCGGCACCCAAAAATCGCAGTGGTACTGGGGGAATTCCACCGGCGTCATGTGCCTCGCCCAGAAATAGTTGTGATACCGGTAGGCGTTTTGCACGTTAGGATTTTCGCTCCACGGAACGGGTAGGCTCACGTTAGTAGGATCTGCAGTGCGGAACAACGACTCTTTGAGCCGGGTTGGTTCGAGCACCTGCTTGCCGTCAATCTTGCCCCCGCTGTTGTTCAGCAGACGTCCGATTTTGGCAACGTCGTCCTGGATGAAGAACAGCCCCCAGCCTCCGAACGGTTTTCCCGTAGGGCTGTTATCCGTGCGGAGCGTGGTCAGTCCACCCTGGCTCAAGTGAATTGGCTTGTAAACCATATCGCGAATGGAATTGAAAATGTCGACTCCGCTTCCTTGCCGCTGTTGCAGATAGCTATTCATGGCCTGGGTCAGGATGAATGTCGCGGACGATTGATAGACGAAAGTTGTGCCCGGATTGGCTTTGTGAGGAAAAGGCGTAAAGGCGTCTTTAATTTTCTCAGCGTAAGGTTCGGCATCGATAAAGTTGTTCTCCTGAAGGCCGTCTTCGTCTTCTTCCTCTTTTGTGCTGATGTAATTGCCCGTGGCCATATCGGACGTGTTGGCGAAGGTAACGTTCGTCCAATCGCCGCCGTCCACATATTCCGGCACGTGGTTTCGTATTAGTTCGCCGTAGACAGAACTCCCATATTGCTGCCCTAGCCACAGCAAAGCGACGCCGGCAAACGCCGACTTCGCGACCGAATACGACGCAAACCGCATGTTGTCGCAGAACGCATACATTCCATAACGCGTGGGGCAATTGCCGACATAATGGACGCCGTTGATGAACAGCCCGTAGGTGGTGATGTCCTCCGGAAACTTGCGGCCGCTCGTGAAGTTCGCCAGATCGAGTCCGGAATTCGGATAGTCAGCGGCAAGCGCGCTGAAAGGCTTGGTCGGCAGGCGATTTGCCATCTCGGACGCTGCCGCTTTCCGGATTTCGTCAGCCCCTGCAACCGTGCTGTGAACGTAGGTTACCGGCAGTTGTCCCCACATGTTGAACTTGAAATATTCGCAAGTTTCCTGAGTGATCTGGTATCGCATTTGCGAAACATGCGGGGTCCCCGTGTTTCTGAACAGGAACGTCATCTCTCCGTTGTGGACGCAGTTCTGACTTCGTTCGACCAGAGCGAAGGGAAATGAAGCCCGCACGTAACCATGGTCGCCGTCTTCCTGCCAGACACGTCCCGGACCCACGATATAGTTCCACGCCGAGCTGCCGGTGATGACAAGTCCTTGCCGAACGGGAATGAGGTAGCTACCGTTCTGCACAAATTGGAAGCTGAAGCTTGCGAGGTGCCGTCGTGGGGAATCGGCTCCGGCATCCATCTTTTCGTCGTCGCGCAGGATTCGAACGCTGCCACTCGAGGTAGGGTTCGACAGCGTCAGAGTACCCTCAAAACTTTGCGACGGCGCAGCCGCATTGGCGGGCACCGCAAAGCCGGCACTGTCGTCGACGGGAGACGCGGGAGCGGTGTTCGAGAAAAGCTCGCCGTACTTGAGAACACTCCGGTTCACCTTGCCACTTCCTACCAGAGGATCGCGGGGAATAGTCACGGCAGAGGCTGAGAGGAGGGTGGGACCCAGCCAGGCTAACGTCGCCCACGACAATAGTGTCGCCAACTGTGGAAGCTTCATGAGCGCAAGAGACAAGCCGGAAATTACCCGGGCGGCCAGGAGAGCGGGCGTCCCCCTAGGAGGTGGACGTGGAGGTGGAAGACTGACTGCCCGGCGCCAGGGCCGACGTTGAGGACGGTGCGGTAGCCTTGCTCGATGTTGCGCTGGCGGGCGATGTGGGCGGCGGCCAGGTGGCAGCGGCCGATCAGTTCGGCATCGGCGGCCTCGGCTTCTTTTAATCCCGCAAAATGCTTCTTGGGAATGATCAGAATGTGGGTGGGAGCTTGCGGATTGATATCTTCGAAAGCGAACACGTGCTCGTCTTCGTAAAGCTTCTTCGCGGGAATTTCGCCGGCGATAATGCGGCAAAACAGGCAATTGGCGTCGGTCATGGATGGTGCAACCTTAATGGTTCACTCTGGCCGGTCAAGAGTTGCTGGTTCGCTCCGATCAGATCGTTAAGAAGTCCACTACTCGCTGGCTTTCGAGCTATGCGGCCGCAGCGATCGCGCAACCAGCACCAATCCTCCGACCAGCAGAACCAGCATCACCACGGTATTGAACAGGCTGGTGGGCTGAAAATAAATATGCATGTTGGCGATGATGCCGGCGAAAATAAACAGCGCTCCGGCTACGGTCAGCAGCCATCCAATGACGCTCTTGCCATTCCAGAACAGAATTCCTACGCCGAACAGCATGGGTAAGAGCGTGATGCCGAAACTGCTGCCTCCCCAGAAACTCCAGTACGAACCGACCACGCTCACCTGATGGGTGATGAGGAAGCCTCCAATGCAGGCCATGGCAAAACCGAGCAAAAACATTCCAAGCCCGCCGGAGGTTCCGCCGACATCGCTGATTGAACGGTTGTCCATGAGCGGAAGGATAGCACTTCGCACGGCTGGGGGAAACGAAGAAGGCGAGACGGAAAGAGCTAAACGGAAAAGACGTTAGCGATATGCCGCTGGCGGCAGGCCCGTGATGCGGATTCCGGTGTAGCCTTTGTGTCGAATGTTCATGCCGATGAGCATGGCAGTGATTTGCTCGACGATGCGGGCATTTTGCAGCGGGCCGCCGTCGAGGGCGCGGACGCCGGGAATCTTCGCCGCGAGTTCGCGGGTGAGTTGCGCGGCGTCGGCATCATTACTGCAGACGATGACGTCGCAGTCAATGGGCGCGTCACCGTTGAGCAGTTCCGCAGAAAGATTGTGGAAGGCCGCAACCAGACTCACCCCCTTGGGCACGAGTTCAGCGGCCTGCTGGGCGGCGGAACCTTGCCACACGCCGAGCGTGCGGGAGGAGCGTCCGCCAACGCTGGCGGCGAGAGGTACGGTGGCGTCGATGAGGATGCTGCCGTCGGTGATGTCGGGTTTGAGTTGCTTGAGCAGCGAGGCTTGAGCCTCGAAGGGAACGGTCAGCATCAGGATGTCGGCGGCTGCGCAAGCAGCGCTATTTTCCATGCCAGACACTTTCGCCTCTGAGCCGACTCTTTTTTGAATCGAGACGGCTGCCAATTGCGCGCGCTGCTCGTCGCGCGAGCCGATGATGATGGTTTCTCCCGCGCGCGCCCAGCGCAAGGCGAGCCCCATGCCTGCCGAGCCGGTGCCTCCGATGACTGCGATGGGGCGGATGCCGGGAGCGTCTGGATTGGCGGATGCGTTCGTGCTCATGCGAATTCAGGCTCCAGCGCTTGCTCGGCGGTAAAGTCGTCCAGGGGAACCTTGATGTGGATTCGCGAGTACGTCGTATTGCGCTCGGCCGGGATGCGGCCCATCTCCAGAGTCAGCGCTTGAAAATCTTCCGGGCTGGTGTATTGGCCGGCAGTAGCTCCGGCTTCGCGCGAAATATTTTCTTCCATCAACGTGCCGCCGTAGTCGTTGGCCCCGGCGTGCAGGCAGAGTTGCGAGAGACGACGGTTCAGCTTTACCCACGAAACCTGAATGTTGTTGATCGATCCGGCAAGCAGCAGCCGAGCCAGCGCATGCACCTTGAGATGTTCGGCGAGAGTTGGGCCAGTCCGCGCGAGGCCTTGATGGTAGAGCAGAGTGTTCTGATGGACGAAGCCGAGCGGAACGAACTCGGTGAAGCCTCCGGTTTCGGATTGGATCTCGCGCAGCAGTCGCATCTGGCGCACCCAGTGCGCGGGGGTTTCCGTGTGTCCGTACATGAGAGTCGAAGTAGTGCGAATGCCGTGGCGATGCGCAGTGCGGATGACTTCGACCCACTGCGCAGTCGAAAGTTTGTTGGCGGAAAGAATGTGGCGAATCTCGTCGTCGAGAATTTCGGCGGCGGTGCCTGGTAGAGTGCCCAGTCCGTTGTCCCGCAGCATCGAAAGATAATCGGCCAGCGGCATGCCGGTGAGTTCGACGCCGTAGACAATTTCCATCGGGGAGAACGCGTGGATGTGCATGCCGGGCACAGCGTTCTTGATGGCGCGGAGAATGTCGCGATAATAAAATTTTGGAAGATCGCGGGGCAAGCCGCCCTGAATGCAGACCTCGGTCGCGCCGAGTTGCCACGCTTCAACCGCCTTACGGGCCATGTCGTCGAGGGAGTGGAAGTAGGTGTCCGCCTCGCGCGGGCCGCGGCTGAAGGCGCAGAACTTGCATCCCACGAAACAGATGTTGGTGAAATTGATGTTCCGGTTCACCACGTAGGTGACAATGTTGCCGCAGAGTTCGGCACGCAGGATGTTGGCCGCGACAAGCAGCCCGAGAAGATCGTCGCCTTCGGCGGTGGCCAGCGCGTATGACTCTTCCAGAGATAAATCAGCGCCATTCTGGGTTTCGAGGATTTTCTCCAGAGAAGATCGCGCCGCCCAGGTCAGTCGCCGAGCTATATCAGACCAATCGAGAGAAGGGAAAGATTCCAGTTCAGAAGATGTGAGTTCGCGAGGCATGGCTTTCTTTGACCTCAGGGGCTAAAGCCCGTTCCTAACCAGCATTCCTATCGCAGCGCTGGAAGCGCTGCGCCACCCAAAAGCCGAATCCAAACAAAACTCAAAGCGTTTTGCACACGACCACCGAGCAAACAGTACGGTCAAGCAGGAAACGCAAGAATGTCCAAAGACAGTCTACCGGAATAGGTCGGTGGCCGCAGGCCGGAGCAGGGCGCGGATTCCGCCGCCCGCGCCGGCGTCGTAGCGGAATCCGCGGACGATGCAGGCGGGGGCGCGGTTCAGTTTGCCGCAGACGAGTCCGGCGGCGCAGGCCAGTTCGTCAGCGACGGCCTCGACGCTAGCTTTCAATTTGTAGCCGTGCGGGTCGCGATGGCCGCGATCGTCGCGCAGAGGTTTCATCCCACTGATGCCGATGGCAAACTCGGTCAGGCCCTCGCGCCAGGGACGGCCGAAACTGTCGGTAATGATGACGGGGATGGCGCAGCCCGTGCGGCGTTTCATTTCGCGGCGCAACTGTGCGGCGGAGCGGTCCGCGTCTTCCGGCAGCAGCACTGCGTGAGCGCCGCCGTCGACGTTGGAAACATCGATACCGCTGTTGGCGCATATAACGCCATGGTTCGTTTCAGTGATGAGCACGCCGTTCTTGTGGCGGATCACGGCGCGGCTCTCGCGCAGGGCGAGTTCGATGACGCGGGCGTCGAGACCATATTGTTTCGCCCACGCGGTGGATTCGGCCGAGGGTTGCACTGTGGCTAGATCGACCAAGCGGCCTTCGGATTTTGAAACGATCTTGTGCTTCACGACGAGGATGTCTCCGGCTTGTAAGTGGAGGCGGCGACGACCCAGAGCTTTTAGTAGTTTGTCGGCGAGCGAGTCGCCGGGATGGATTTCGTCCGCGAAGGCGATGGGGATCAGGCGAAGGTCGGTGGATGGTGTGGGAGAAAGCTTCTTTCGCTCCTGAGCTCCCGAGTCCTGAGCCGCTGACCCACGGCTGGCGCCCATTCGACTTCGCTCAGGGTGGGGTGCATTCTTACGCTGCTTTGAGGCTGATTCGTCGAAGGCTCTGCTGGACTTTCTCATAAAAAGTATTACGCCTCGTGGACTGGTGAACTCATTCCGCTTCGCTTTGCGGCTGGACGGGCGAGTCGCCCGTCCCCACATGGATCTTGGCTGCGACGGTAACGGCATACTGCCGCGCCAGGCGCTGGGCGCGGGTTTCGCCGGGTAGCGAAATAAGTTGCTGAAGATCTGCGGGGTTGTCAACGTCGACGGCAATTCCCGGAAGGTTCAGCACGATGCATGGTTTTCCAGTGGCCTGTGCGGCGGCGTGATGGGGTTTGAAGCTATCGTTGCCGAAGCGTAGCGGAAACAAATCTGCGGGACGGCGAAAGATGGCGTTGGTGCCTCGTCCGTCGGCGGCGGGGACAAGCACGCTGCCTTCGGCGGGCGCATGCTTCCGGATTTCGTCGAACTCCCACGCTTCGATCAGCGGAATGTCGGCCGGGATCACCAGAGTGCTGTCGGCGCCCCGCTCCACGCAGACGCGAGTGGCCATCTCGATGGCACCGGTTTCTCCGGGATTGTCAGGATCGGGAATGACTTCGAAGTTATATTCGGCAGCGAGCTTCACGGCGAAGGGATCGCTAGTCACGACTGCAATCGACGCGCAGTTCTGTCTTTGTCGAGCGGGCCAGTTGTGGAGAGCGCTGAGCACGTCGTGCAACATTGCTTGTGCCAGCGCCGTGCGGGATGGTTGATCGAGAACAGAGGCTAGCCGCTGTTTTGCCGAAGACGTGTTCTTGACTGGAACCAGGATTACCGGGGAGGCGATCACGGCTGCGAGTCCAAACGTCGAAAGGCGTTGGCGTGATCTTTGGGCTCGCTCTCCGGAAGCGGAGTTGAAGAAACACATGAGAGCACTTCGCGCGCCAGAGCCGCCTTATCTTCGGCGGTGCGCATGACGGTTTGCGAACATTGCACGCGCAGGCCGTTTCTGCGGAGGGTTTCGGCGGCACGGGCGTCGCGCGTGTCGCAGATCAGGATGTCGAGAAAATCTTCGTATGCCTGTGCGACTCCGGCGACTGAGCACGGCAGTCCTTGCGCAGCCATCAGAATTCCCGCCGGGCCTGCGACGGGAGCGTTGCCCACGATGGGGCTGACTGCGGCAATTTTTCCGCGAGCGCTGATCAACGCTTCGCGAATGCCGGGCACGGAAAGGATCGGGCCAATGCTGGTGATGGGATTGCTCGGCGCGAGCAGAATTGCGTCGGCGGAACTGATGGCTTCGATGACTCCCGGAGCGGGCTCGGCGTCAGAGGCTCCAGCGAATCGCACGGAGTTCACGGGGTCCTGATACCAGCGCTGCACAAAATATTCTTCGAAGCTCAACTCACCCGCGGGGGTATCCACGCGGGTTTCCACTCGCGAGTCGCTCATGGGGAGAATGCGCGCTTTCACGCCAAGTTTTTCGGAGATGACCGTCGTTGCGTCGGAGAGCGTTTTGCCTTCGGCCAGCAGACGCGAGCGCAGCAAGTGCATGGCCAGGTCGCGGTCTCCGGTGTGGAACCACGTGGGCTCGCCGAGTTGCCCCATGGCTTGCAGGCAGAGAAATGTGTCGCCCTTCACGCCCCATCCGCGCTCGCGGCTGAGCATGCCGGAAAGGACATAAGTGATCGAGTCGATGTCCGGCGAAACGTAGAGGCCCCACCAGAGCAGGTCGTCGCCGGTGTTGACGATCAGGGTGATGTCTTCGGCCGGCATGACCTGGCGAAGACCATCCACGAACTTGGCGCCGCCGGTGCCGCCGCTGAGCACGCAGATCATGCCGCCGTCCTTGTTTGTGCTAAACCATAATCATCAGCAGCGACGCGCAGTTTTTCTGACAGCAAACCCGGCTTGGAGGTCACGGCCGAAAGAAATTCCGGATACACCGGCAGACGCTGGCGCAGGGAGAATCCCTTGGCTTCGGTGCGCAGGCGCAGCTGATCGAGATGCGGCCAGGGCTTTTCCGGATTGATGAAGTCGGGCGTCAGCGGCGAAATTCCTCCCCAATCATTAATGCCGGCGTCCACTAAATCATCATAGTAAGGCGCAGACAGGTTGGGCGGAGCCTGAATATTGACGTTGGGGAGTAACAAGCGAGCTACCGCTACGGCCCGCAACATCTCGCCTCGCGTGGGTTCGGGCCAGTGTGCCATCGGAATCGCGGCCTTGACGCGGAAGTTCTGCACGATCACTTCCTGGATGTGCCCGTAGCGCTCGTGCAAATCGCGGATGGCGAGCAGCGTGTCGACGCGATCCTCGAGGGTTTCTCCGATTCCGATGAGCAATCCCGTCGTGAACGGGACATTTTGTTTGCCGGCATCTTCGATTGTGCGTACGCGTTTGATCGGGAGCTTGTCGGGGGCGTTGTCGTGCGCCGCTCCGGGGGCTAACAGCGTGATGTTGGTTGTCTCCAGCATGAGGCCCATGCTCGGGGAGACGGCGGCCAGGCGTGCGACCCACTCAGTGCTGAGCAAGCCAGGATTGGGATGCGGCAGCAGGCTGGTCTCGCGCAGCACCAGTTCGCACATGGCTTCAAGATAATGCAGCGTGGATTTGTAGCCGAGACGCCGCAGTGTCTTGCGCATCTCGGGGAAGAAAAGTTCGGGCTTGTCGCCCAGACTGAACAGAGCTTCGGTACATCCCAACTTTTCGCCAGCCCGGGCGACCGCGAGCACTTCGTCCGGAGTCATGGTGTGAGCGCCGGGGTCGCCGGGATCGCGGCGGAAGGTGCAGTATCCGCAATAATCGCGGCAGAGATTGGTCAGGGGCAGGAAAACCTTGCGCGAATAAGTAATGACTCCGGGCTTGAAACGCTCTTTAGCGGCGCGGGCCGCGGCCATAAGTTCAGGGAGGAATTCGTCAGGGCAACGAATCAGTTCGATGGCCGCTTCGCGCGAGATGGGCGCGCCCGGACGCAAGTTTGCGAGCACTGCGGCGCAGGCCGAGCGGCTTTCGGAAGCAGAGGGGGTGATTAACGTGACGGCCACGTGAATCGAATGATACAACGACGGGGCATGGTAATGTAGGCGGTTGCGGGGAACCCGGGGCGGTTCGGCCTCAGCGGCTAAAGCCGGATTGGTTTTGACGGGATGGATCGCAGCGCTGGAAGCACTGCGCCACCCAAGCAGCAAACAATGCTTCGCACTGAGAGAATGGCGAAACCGTGAGCTTGAATTCTTCTGAATTTCGCAGGGCGATGGGTTGTTTCGCCACCGGGGTGACGATCATTACGGTTGACCTCGACGGCGAAGTTCACGGCATGACCGCCAATGCCTTTGCCTCGGTGTCGCTCGATCCGCCGCTGGTGCTGGTTTGCGTAGATCACAAGACGCGCACCCACGCGCACTTGCACGCGAAGAAACGTTTCGGGATCAACGTGCTCTCCGAAGATCAGCGGGCGATTTCGGAATACTACGCGCGCGTCGAACGTAGCACCGAGAGCGCTGAGGCCGAGGCCGGGGCGCGCTTTGACCGCACCAAACACGGTACGCCGATGCTGCATGGATCGTTGGCATACCTAGAGTGCCGTCTGAACTCGACCGAAGTGGCCGGAGACCACACCATCTTCATTGCCGAAATCGAAGACGTGGTGGTGCACGAGGGGGAACCGCTGCTGTTCTTCAGGGGGAAGTATCGCAAGGTGGGCGAGGAAGTGGGGAAGTAGGGAAGTAGGGAAGTAGGGAAGTAGGTGAGGTGTCACTTTTGGTAGCTCTGAAACATCTAATGCTTGTAAAACAGATCACTGAAATGGAGTTTACTCATGGCTGAGGAAACCGCAGAGAAGATCGTGAAATCTGAAGCCGACTGGAAAAAGCAGCTGACCGACGAGCAGTATCATGTGACCCGCGAGGCAGGGACCGAGTGTGCATTTACCGGGAAATACTGGAATACGAAAGAGCCGGGGATGTATCACTGCGTGTGCTGCGGGTCGCCTCTGTTCGATTCGCAGACGAAGTTTAATTCAGGGACGGGCTGGCCTAGCTTTACCAAGCCCGCTGAGGGCGGCGGTGTGGTCGAGCATCGAGACACTCAGTACGGGATGGTGCGCACTGAAGTGCGGTGCGCCAAGTGCGACGCCCATCTGGGACATGTATTTGACGACGGGCCCGCGCCGACCGGGTTGCGGTATTGCATGAATTCGGCGGCGCTGGATTTGCGGCCGGCGGCGAAGAAGTAAACCCTGGCTAGGGAGAAGTCCCTCTGGGGCTGAAGCCCATTCTCAAGTTGGCAGGGATCGCAGCGCTGAAGCGCTGCGCCACCCAAAAGCCAACGCCAAAAGCCAGTGGCGGCAAGACCCAACGAGCCGCAGCGACGGCGCTCCTAAAAAAGCAGGGGCACGCGCGAGCGTGCCCCTTGTCCGTTACGAGAGAGACTTCCGGTCAATTATGCGCTGGCGGTTGCGGCCAGGGCTTTGGGCGCCTCGGCCGGTTTCTGGCCTTGCGGTTGATTCGATTTGCCTTCGCCGCTGCGAACCTGAATTCCGCCCTTGAGCGCGGCGCCGTCTTCCACGCTGATGCGCACGGTCGAGATGTCGCCGTTGACAGCGCCTTCGGCGCGGATATCGACACGGTCGCTGCACTCGATATTGCCATTCACCTTGCCCATGATCACGACTTCGCGGGCCTGAATGGAAGCGTCGACTTTGCCGTTGCGGCCGATGGTGACACGGCTCTCGGGCATGTTGATCTGGCCTTCGACGCGGCCGTCGATGTAGAGCGCTTCAGAGCCGCTGATTTCGCCCTTGATTACCAAAGTGCGGCCGATGGTGGCTTGGTCGACCGGAGCGGTGACGGTTTTGACGGGGTTGTAGGGGTTGGGGTTGAGACCCGGCGTGCCGGGCTTCTGATTAAACACGTTATCCGACGACTGAAGCATGCGACCTTCCTTGGATTCCCGCGACGGCGCCTTGCCCTGGGGCCCCTGGCACCTAGTTCCTGCGGTTGGTCTTGAAATTTGTGGCCGGCGGCAGTTGCTGGCCATCTGGCCAATCTGACTATCGCACACTGGTAAGGTTTTCCTTAAGATTACGGAAGTATATGTCCGCCGGCTGAGGAGTGGATTCACTCAATCGGAGCCCTGCAGGGCTTCGGCCATGGCCTCCCATTCCTTGATCAGCGCGGCGTGGGCGGATTTGTGCTGGTCGAGTTCCTGCGACTGGCGCTGGCTCTCGTCGGCGTTGACGAAATTCTGCAATGCGGTTTCGAGATTTGCGATCGCCGATTCGGTTCGGCTGATTTCTTCTTCCAGTTCGCGGACGCGGTCTTCCATTTGTTTGCGCTTGATGGGATTCAGGCGCTTCTTGGATGCATCCGCCGCGATTGTGGCCTCGCCGCTCCGATTTCCATTCGTGGGCTGGTCTGACGTGGAGTGTTTGGCCGGAGCCGGTTCGGGCTTTGCGGTCCTCGCTCCGGGAACATCATCCAGCGTCGGCGCGACGTGCTGCCCGCCTTGCTTACGCCACAAATAATCTTCGTAATTTCCAGGAAAGACTTCGACTTTACCGCCGCCAACTTCGAAGACGCGGGTGGCCAGGTTGTCGATGAAATAGCGGTCATGCGAAACGAAGACGACGGTTCCGGTGTACTTCATCAGCGCGTCGAGGAGCACATCTTTGGCGCGCAGGTCGAGGTGGTTGGTCGGTTCGTCGAGCAGCAGAAAATTTGCGGGATGCAGCAGCAGGCGCAGCAGAGCGTAGCGGCCGCGCTCGCCACCCGATAAAACTCCGATTTTCTTGAAGACGTCGTCTTCTGAGAACAGAAAACAGCCCAGCAGGCTGCGTAATTCTGTCTCTCCGGAGCGGGGTGAGGCTGCGCCCAGATCGTCAAGGATGCGGGCGTCGGGATCGAGCTCCTTGTACTGGTCCTGCGCGAAATAATCGGCTTCCACGTTGTGCCCGAGACGGTATTCCCCCTGCGTGACTTTCTCAGTTCCGGCCAGCAGCTTGATCAGTGTGGACTTGCCTGCGCCGTTGACGCCGACCAGCGCGATGCGGTCTCCGCGCTCGATCATGAAGTCGACGTTGCGGAAGACTTCTTTGTCGACGCCGCCGTTTTTCCCGGGATAGCTTTTGGCCACGTCCTCGAACTCGGCCACAATGCGGCCGCTTGGCTTCGGTTGTGGAAACGAAAAGTGGATCGTCTTTTCTTCCGGCGGGATCTCGATGCGCTCGATCTTTTCAAGTTCCTTGATGCGGCTCTGCACTTGCTTGGCTTTGGTGGCCTGGTAGCGGAAGCGGTTGATAAAAACTTCGAGTTGCTCGATGCGGTCGCGCTGGTTGCGGTAGGCGGCCTGCAGTTGCTCGTTGCGCTGCGTTTTCTGCGCGAGAAACTTGTCGTAGTTGCCGGTATAGAACCAGAAGCGCTTGTTCCAGATTTCGGCGATCTTGTTGACCGTCACGTCGAGAAAATAGCGGTCGTGCGAGATAAGCACAAACGCGTTGGGATAATTCTGCAAATATTCTTCCAGCCAGTTGCGGGCTTCGAGATCGAGATGGTTGGTCGGCTCGTCGAGCAGAAGCAGGTTGGGTTGTTGCAATAAAAGCTTGGCCAGGGCGAGGCGCATCTGCCATCCGCCGGAAAATTCGTCGGTTAGGCGCGGCCAGTCTTCCTTACTAAACCCCAACCCCATCAAGACTCGACCCACTTCGGCTTCGATCGAATAGCCATCGCGAGTGCGGAATTCATGTTCTACGCGGTGGTAGCGGTCGGCGACAGCAGCGTATTCCGGGCTGGTGTGGTCGAGTTCGGCCATGCTGTGCGTGAGCGACTCGAGTTCCGTTTCCATTGCGCGCAGATCGTCGAATACCGACATGCATTCGGCGAAAACGCTGCGGCCGGAGAGCGTGAGGCCGTCCTGCGGCAGATATCCGGCAGACGTGCCTTTGGCGACGACCAGGCCGCCGTAGTCGAACGTGTCCATGCCGGCGAGAACCTTCATCAGCGTGGACTTGCCCGTGCCGTTGCCCCCGACCAAGCCGATGCGGTCGCGCGGCGTGATGAGCCAGTCCGCGTTTTCGAAGAGCAGTTTGTGGCCGAAGCGTTTTCCGGCGCCGGAGAGCTGAATCATGGTGTCTACTTATCGTCTCATGAAATTGGCCTGTCATCCTGAGCGGAGTAGAGCGATTCGCACTGCGAATCGCTCTAGAGAGTCGAAGGATCCCTTACCTGCCTGCAATCTGAACACGCCTCGGCGGGGAGTTTTCGCCGCGGACCCAAACAAGCAAGCGATGCCTTCTTTGAGAATTCCTTAAGACGCTGCGAGTCGCTCCGGCAGGCACGGGGTCCTTCGACTACGTTTTCGCCAGCTTCGCCCGCGAAAACTCCGCTCAGGATGACAGATCTGTGGCGTTTCTTTACGGCCAGACAACGTCGGCGATGGGATCTTTAGCGGCGGCGGGGCGGGCGTTGCGAGGGCCGGGATAGGCTCCCCAGAGTTCGTGGTGAAACTGAATGCGTTCGAGAGCGCGATCGATTACGGCTTCAAGTTCGTGCGTGTATTTCACTTCGCGGCCCTTGGCCAGGCGGCGCTTGGCTTCCGCCGGGCTGAACCAGGTGGGATGTCGATCCCCTTCGTCGGGGCGGCGCATCTGGTGGATTTCCATCAGAAAGGCTTTGACCACAAATTCCTGCACGCCACCGGGCTGCCAGAACACGCCTTTGGAATGGATGTAGAGGTGAAAGTGGCGCGGCTCAATCGTGCCCAGCGCACCCGCCTCTTCGGCGGCTTCGCGTTCAGCGGCCTGACTATGCGAAAGGCGGGCGTCGGTTGAACCCTTGGGGAAAGTCCACTTGTTGCCACCATTGGTATTAACCAGAAGGAACTCAATGGCCGTCCCGCGGCGGCGATAACAGATCGCGGCCACCTGCAGCGGTAAGGATTTGGCGACCCTGGCTGACCCCATGAGGACCCTCCTGAATACAGGCTACATGCAAGATATTTCAGCAATGTTAATGTGCAACAAAAATTGTGCAGTCAGGAGGGTTACGAAAGGGTTACATCGCGCCATCACAGTCCTCGCCCATACACGGGGATGGCCGTTCCGGTTAGGTCTTTGCCGGCGTCTCCGGCGAGCCACACGATCAGACTGGCGACGGACGCGGGCTGCACCCACTGCGTTGTATCGGCGCCGAGCATCTCTTTGCGATTTACGGTAGTGTCCATCGTGCCGGGGAGAATGACGTTTGCGGTGATGCCCGCGTCTTTGTTTTCGATCGCAACCGTGCGGATCAGGGAAACCAGCGCTGCCTTCGATGCGCTATAGGCGCCGACGTTTGCGCCGGGATCTTCGGCGGCGCGGCTGCCGATGGCGATGATCCGTCCCGCGCCCGCCCGTCGCATGTGGGGGATCACCGCCCGCAGAAGGTGAAATGCGCTGCCGAGGTTCACGTCGAACATGCGCTGGAACGTCGCGTCGTCGGTGTCGGCGATGGAGCGGCCTCCGGCGAAGCCGCCGACGAGGTGCGCCAAGACATCGATTTTTCCGAAGCGGGTGATCACCGCGTCGGTAGTCTTCTTCGCGGCATCGAGGCCGTCGATGGTAGCGGGGAGCGCGGTAAAATTCGGGTGGTTGAAGTCGGACGGCTGGACCTTGGGCGCCACACCGGCAACGGCAAACCCGGCGTCCAGAAAAGCTTTCGTTACATGTGTTCCGAGGCCGCCGTTGGCTCCGGTAACCAGCGCAGTTTTTGCCGGCATGGGTTTAGCTCCACCTGAATGCCATAATAAACGTCCGCGCCGAAAGTTGTTGAGTGAAAAGGAAGAGATGTATCCTTAATGGCGGTTGGAAACCGGACCGACAGCGGAAGACCAAATACCCGCAGCGGGCGAACTGGCGCGGCATTTGGGCATAGCAGGAATCTGTATTATTAATACGACTTCGTGTGAAGAGCGGGGTCGAAGGTCCGATGGCAGGGACAGTTCCCAGCCTGCCGTTCGTTCCAGCCAGGTCACCGATCAAGTTATAAAGATCAAGTCATAGCGATCAACTTATGTGGTTAGTGCGACTGGCGCTGCGGCGCCCCTACACCATTGCCGTCTCTTGCCTGCTGATCATGATCCTTGGCGTGCTGTCGCTGACGCGCATGACGGTCGACATTTTCCCGGTCATCGACATACCGGTGGTCGCGGTGGTGTGGACCTATCCCGGACTCTCGGCGCAGGACATGGAGCGCCGCGTCGTCCTGATCAGCGAGCGCGCCTACTCCACCACAGTGAACGGAATTTCGCGCATCGAATCGCAGTCGATCCCGGGCGTCGGACTGCTGCGCGTCTATTTTCAGCCTGGCACCGACATTGGCGCCGCGATCGCACAGATTTCTTCAGTATCGAGCACCATTCTGCGCATCGCGCCTCCGGGCATCACGCCGCCGAATGTAATCCAATTCAACGCCACCAACGTCCCGGTCGCGCAGCTGACGATTTCGAGCGAGACGCTTCCCGAGCAGCAGCTCTACGATTACAGTCTGAATTTTATTCGCATTCGGCTGTTCACCATTCCGGGGCTTTCGACGCCCGCGCCATTCGGCGGTAAAGAACGGCAGATTATTATCGATATCGACCCGCAGGCGCTCGCAGCCAAGGGGCTCTCGGCGGGTGATGTGGTTAATGCGGTGCAGAGTTCGAACGTCATTCTGCCCGCCGGTGATGCCCGCATAGGCAACACCGACTACAGCGTACAACTCAACTCCAGCCCCGACACCGTGCCGCTGTTTAGCCGGATTCCCATCAAGGTTGTCGGATCGGCGACGGTTCTGCTCGGCGATGTGGCGAAGGTGTCCGACAGTTATGCCGAGCAACGTGGCATCGTGCACGTCAACGGCAAGCGTGCAACTTATCTCGCTGTCCTCAAGCATTCCGACGCGTCGACACTGGCCGTGGTCGAGGCCACGCGTGACACGCTGCCGATTATCAAGGCTTCCGCGCCGCAGGGGATGGATCTGAAGATCGACTTCGATCAATCTGTGTTCGTGCGCGCCGCGATTGTTGGGGTGGTGCGCGAGGCGGTGCTCTCGTCAATCCTGGTCTCGCTGATGATCCTGGCGTTTCTCGGCAGCTGGCGCAGCGTGATCGTGGTGTGCACATCGATCCCGCTGGCCATTTTCACCGCCATCATTGGCTTGGACCTGAGCGGCGACACCGTCAACATTATGACGTTGGGCGGCCTGGCGCTCGCCATCGGCATGCTGGTCGATGATGCAACGGTGGAAATCGAGAACATCAACCGCAACTTCGATATGAACAAGCCGATCACGGTGGCCATTCTCGACGGCGCCAGCCAGATTGCCGTGCCCGCGATCGTTGCGACGCTGGCCATTTGTATTGTGTTCTTCCCGGTCGTTCTGCTGTCTGGCGCTTCGAAGTATCTTTTCACGCCCATGGCATTGGCCGTGGTGCTGGCCATGTTGTCGTCGTACGTGCTTTCCCGCACACTGGTGCCGACGCTGTCGCGAATTCTTTTTGAGGGCCACCGCGAAGCCGACGAAGCCAAGGAAGAAAACCCGGGCCTGATCGGCCGCCTCAACCGCAAGCGCGAGCATGCGTTCGAACGCCTGCGAGAAAGTTACGGGCGCGGGCTCGATCTGGTGCTACATCACCGCGTGTTCGCACTTTGCATTTTCGGACTGATGTTTGCCGTCAGTGCGGTGCTGCCCTTCATCATTGGCACCGACTTCTTCCCCAGCGTCGACGCGGGACTGATGAAACTGCACGTCCGCGCACCGATCGGCACGCGCCTCGAAGATACCGAACAGTTGCTGATGAAAGTGGAAGGGCGCATTCGCGAAATCATCCCCCCGGATGAAATCGATACCATCAACGACCTCGAGGGTCTGCCGACTTCATTCAATCTGGCGTACGTCCCGACCGACAATGTGGGCGACATGGACGCCGAAGTGCTGATCGCACTGAAGCCGCAGCATCATCCCACCGAAGGGTACATGGAGAAGATTCGCGGGCAACTCCCGCGCGAGTTTCCTGGATCGAGTTTCTATTTTCAATCGGCCGACATCGTGAGCCAGGTGTTGAACTTCGGTGTGCCCTCGCCGGTCGACATTCAGGTCGAGGGGCCGAATCTGGATCAGTCGTATCAGATCGCGCGCCAGTTGAAAGATGAGATCAGCACCGTGCCTGGCGCGGTCGACGTGCATGTTAAACAGGCGATTCGTTATCCCGCGTTACGGGTCAATGTGGATCGCGAGAAGGCGGCGGAACTCGGCCTGACCGAGCAGAGCGTCGCCAACAGCATGCTGATCTCGCTGTCGTCGAGTTCGCTGATTGCGCCATCGTATTTCTTGAATCCTGCGAACAACGTCAATTACATCGTCGCCGTGCGCATTCCACCGGAGCGTTTCGATTCCGTCCAGACTCTGATGAACACTCCGTTAAGTCTGCCGGGAGCGGCTAATCCCCTGCAAGTCGCCAGCGCACCGCAGACGCAGCCTGTCCCACAGCCGCAATATGAGACTCTGGCTAATGTTTCGCGGGTTGTTCCAGACTCCGTGCCTGCGGAGATCAATCACTACACCGTCCAGCGCGTCATCGACATCAACGCCAACCTGCAGGGCCGTGACCTGGGTTCGGTCGTTACAGGCATCCAGAAAAAAATCGACGGCCTCGGAAAGCTTCCGGTGGGTATGCGCATCACCGTGCACGGCCAGTACGAAGTGATGAACTCGTCGTTCCGCAGTTTGCTGCTGGGATTGATTCTGGCCATCGTGCTGGTGTATTTGCTGATCGTAGTGCTGTTTCAGTCGTGGATGGATCCTTTCATCATTATGATCGCGGTGCCGGGAGCTCTGGTGGGTATTTTGTGGATGCTGGCTGTGACCGGCTCGACCATCAACGTAGAATCGCTGATGGGTTCGATCATGGCGGTGGGCATCGCGACCTCGAACTCGATTCTGATGGTGAGCTACGCCAATGATGCCCGAGTTGAAAGACACATTTCGCCTCTCGAGGCGGCGCTGGAAGCCGGAAAGACGCGCCTGCGGCCGGTTCTGATGACGGCGCTCGCTATGATTATCGGAATGATTCCCATGGCGTTGGCTTTGGGTGAGGCAGGCGAACAGAATGCTCCGCTGGGCCGCGCCGTGATTGGAGGATTGCTGGTGGCAACCGTCGTCACATTGTTCGTTGTGCCCGTGGTCTACACGCTGCTGCGGAAGGATTTTCCCACGCGTCATCTGCTCGATGAAAAGTTTGCCGCCGAAGCGCGCGGTGAAGTGTTTCAGGCGGAGGGACACTGATGTCCGACGGAAAGACATCCGACGGGAAAATGCCGGAATCGCGGAGCCAACAACGTCGCGGATCTGCCTGGCTTTATTTAGGCGGCATCGTCATTGTTCTTGTTGCGGCGGCGATGGCCCTCCTGCTTTTCACCCGCCAGCGCAGCCACGTCGAGGCCGCGACTGAGCAGCTGACAGTCGAAGGACAGAAAGGGCCGTCCGTTGAAATCGCCACTGCCCGCAAAGTCGCGGGCTCGAACACGATCCGGCTGATCGGCGAGGCGCGGCCCTACCAGTCGGCAGTTCTGTATGCCAAGGTCAGCGGCTACATGCGCAGCATCAGCGTCGACAAAGGCGATTTCGTCCGCGCCAACCAACTTCTGGCGGTGATCGAATCGCCGGAAACCGACAAGCAATATCAAGCCGCGGTTGCCGATGCGCATAACAAAGAACTCATCTCCAACCGCGCCGCGACTCTCGTAAAGAAAGAAATGATCTCGCAGCAGGACGCTGACCAGGCTGAGGCCGACGCTGCCGTCTCCAAGGCGAATCTGGAGCAGATTGGCACGCTGAAGTCGTATGAGGAATTGCGCGCTCCCTTCAGCGGAACTGTGACCGCGCGTTATTCCGATCCCGGCGCACTCATTCAGAATGCGGCCACGTCGCAGACCAGCGCGCTGCCGGTGGTCGAAGTCTCGGAGACTTCGCGGCTGCGCATCTACGTTTATGTGGACCAGGCGCACGCTCCGTTCGTGCGCAACGGAGATGAGGTCACGATTCTCGACCAGGCCAATCCGAATCTGAAAGTGGTGGCGGCGGTTACGCGCACGAGCGGCGAGATCGATCCTAAGACGCGCACTCTGCTGGTCGAAATCGACGTCGACAATCCACACAACCGAATCCTGGCCGGCAGCTTCGTGCAGGCTGAGTTGAAGGTACAGACGCCGCGCTACGTCGAGGTGCCGTCCGACGCGCTCATCGTTCGCGGGACAGGGACGTTCGTGGCCGTGGTCACGCTCGACAACACAATTAAATTCACGCAAGTTGCGGTTGCCGAGCAGACCGGAGAAACCGCGCGATTATTCAGCGGGTTGGACGACGGCGAACGCGTCGCCCGCAGCATCGGAGAGCGCGTGCCGGAAGGCGGCAAGGTGCAACCGGCAGTGCGGAGCGGTAACTGATTGTGCGCCACTTCAGAATATGAGAAAGCAAAATCAATGCCGGGCCGGACTTGCCGCTCTTGCCCTGATCGTCGGGAGCGCCGTGTGCCCGGCACAGGATCAGCCGCTGTTGCTGGCTGACTGCTATCGGCTCGCCGAGCAGAATCAGCCCGACCTTGCCACTGCCGAGGATCAAGTCCATGTGGCCGAGGCGCACCTCAAGGAACGCCGTTCGGCCTACCTTCCTCACTTGAGTTTCGGAGCGACCCACAACCAGCAGACCTACAACTACGCGCCGCTGCCGGGGACTTCGATTGCCACGGCCAACAGCCAGTACAACGGCGAGCGCTGGTCGAACTCTCCTTACTACTACACCGGCCTGAACTTCAGCCAGAACATTTATGACTTCGGCCTGACCCGCGGATCGATGGAGCGCGGCCGCGCCGAACTGGCCCAGGCGCAGCAAAACCGTGACCGCGTGCGCCAGGAGACCTTGCTGAATGTGCGCGATGGATATTTCAGCGTGCTGGCAGCGCAGGAACTCGTGGACGTACGGCAGAAAACCGTTCAGGACCAGAGCAAACATCTGGATCAGATCAATGCGTTTTTCCAGGTCGGTCGTGTACCGAAGATCGACGTCACCCGGCAGGAGGTGCAACTGGCCAATGCGCAACTCGATCTGGTGCAGGCGCAATCCGATCTGAAAGTTGCCCAGGCCGCGCTGGCCACGGCCATGGGCCTGCCGGTGAAGAGTACATTTGTGCTTGTCGATGTCTTGGGCGCCTCCAAGGCACCGGATCTTGTTGATAGTTATCTGACCGAAGCCCAAACTCTGCGCCCCGATTTGCAGGCGCTGCGGCAAGTGGTCATCGCGGCGCAGGGAGACGTCGTATCCGCACGCTCGAATTTCAAGCCTCGCCTGAACTTTACGAGCTTCGCTGATTTTGAGAATCTGAAGTTTCCGCTGATCTGGAACCTGGGATTCGGCGAGAGCCTGCTGCAGCCCCTGCTTTCCGGGGGATTCAACCGCGCGTTTCTGAACGAAACTGAACAGGCCAGGAACGCGGCCGAGTCGAATCTGCGATCCGCGCGGCTGCAGGTCGATCGCGAAGTCTACACCGACTACGCTAACACCACGGTTGCCCAACAGCAGATCGATCTGGCCTCGGTTGCGGACCAGGAAGCGCAGGAGAATCTGGCATTCGCCGAAGGCCGCTACTCGGCCGGAGTAGGCAATATTATTGAATTGACCGATGCGGAATTGTTGGCCGCCACCGCGAGCGCGCAAGTCGTCACCGCCCGATACAACTACCAGTTGGCCTATGGCAGGCTGGAAGTCGCCGCCGGCAGGGATCCGAGCGACTAGGAGTTGAGTTGCGGACGCGACGGCAATCGCCCGGCCCGAAACGACTCCTAGCTACTCCTGTATCACTATTCTTGGGCGTGAGTCCTGATTCTTGTACATCATTCCTGCACATCGTCGAGCAGCGACCGCAGCTTGCCCGAGCGCGAGGGATGACGCAGTTTGCGCAGGGCCTTGGCTTCGATCTGGCGAATGCGCTCGCGGGTCACATCGAAGGACTGGCCGACTTCCTCGAGAGTGTGCTCGGAGCCGTCGTCCATGCCAAAGCGCATGCGGATGATTTTTTCTTCGCGCGGGCTGAGCGTGCGCAGCACATGCGCGGTGCGCTCTTTCAGGTTCACGTTCAGGATGGCCTCGGCCGGAGACATTTTCGTGCGGTCTTCGATCAGGTCGCCGAGATGAGAATCTCCCTCTTCGCCGATGGGAGTCTCCAGCGAAATGGGCACGCGCATGATTTTTTTCACCTTGCGCACCATGGCTTCGGGGATGTCCATCTGCTTGGCAATTTCCGCTGACGTGGGCTCGTGCCCCGACGCCTGTACCAGTTGCCGCGAAGTGCGAATCAGTTTGTTGACTACCTCGATCATGTGCACAGGCAGGCGGATGGTGCGCGCCTGGTCGGCGATCGCCCGGCTGATGGCCTGGCGAATCCACCACGTGGCATAGGTCGAAAATTTGTAGCCGCGCCGGTATTCGAACTTGTCGACCGCCTTCATCAGGCCGACGTTGCCTTCCTGAATCAGGTCAAGGAACTGCAGCCCGCGGTTGCCGTACTTCTTGGCGATCGAAACCACGAGGCGCAGGTTGGCTTCGATCAGTTCGCGCTTGGCCTGCTCCGCGTTCATGTCGCCCTGAATCATTTTGCGCTGGGTGCGCTGCAGGTCCGGAAAGGTCATTCCGGCCTCGTCCTCGAGTCGCTTGATCTCGATACGATGCGTCCGCTGCGCTGCGCGATAATTCTTCTTGAGTTCTTCGCTACGCGTGGCGTTAATCTTGGCTTCCAGACCCACGACTTCGCGATCGAGCGCACGCATGACGTCGATGGTTTTATTCACCCGCTCGATCAGGCGCTTGCGCTCGGCGTGGATCAGCCCAAGATTGCGGATGATCAGCGAAATCTTAACCATCTCCCGGCCTAACTGCCCGCGGCAGCGGCGATATTCCTTGGGCTTCTTTTTCGCGGAGATCGTGGTCAGCTTTTCCGCGAGGCGGTTCGCGGTCTTGTAGTGCTTGTTGAGTTCGTCGATGCGGCCGGTAATGTCATCGACGCGCTTGCGCAGAATCTCGTCGGTAATTTCTTCCTCGTCGAAGGCGACCAGGTCTTTGATCGAGCGCAGGCCGCGTTTCAGGTCTTCGCCCAGTGCCAGCACCTGCTGGATCACAATCGGCGAGCGCGACAGGGCCTTCATCGACGTGACTTGCCCGCGCTCGATGCGCTTGGCAATCTCGACTTCCTCTTCGCGCGTCAGCAGCGGCGAAGCGCCCATTTCGCGCAGGTATACCCGCACCGGATCGCTGGCTGAGTCGGGCGCGCCCGGGGTCAAATCAAGCTCGACCTCTTCGCTGTCTTGCGCCAGCCTGCGTTCCAGAGCGGAGTACGGCGAGGCCGACTCGCCCTCCACTACATCCAGGCCGCGGGTTGCGATGGAGCCGAGCAAATCGTCAACTTCTTGCGGAGATTGTGCGTCTTGAGGAAGCAGTTCATTCACCTCGTCTTCAACTTCGTTTTTTCGGTTCGCCAACATCGATTTCGTGTTGTTTATCGCCAACTGGAATGCCTCTTTAGTGCCTTAGGGCTGCTGCTGTATGCAGAGAAGGGAACTTGGCTAGTGTACTGTGGCAAGTTCAGCAGGAAGCGTGGATTCAGGCCATCTCATATGCTAGCACAGCTGCGCCTGCATTCCTATTCGCGAAGTCCGGGCAGTGGTGCGGTTTGGCTTACGCGTTAGGCCGGTTAAGCGGGAGATCCTTCGCTACGCCTGAAGAACGGCTACGCTCAGGATGACAAGGTCGTGTAAAGGGCGAACTTCACCACTACCAGTTTCCGGAGTGGACGAACCTCCGGGTGCACTATCCTCAGCAAGGCTGGCCCTGCTGCCCGATGTACCAGGGAGCGCTCACAGTGAAGATGCGCTGATTGCCGCGTGCGAGCAGCACCCACTCGAGAAGCCGGCCACGCTGGTTGTGGAGGAAATATTCGTACCAGCGGTCTTCCACGAGTTCCGGGATGACTACGACGATGCTGCGGCCGGGATTCTTCTTCGACAGATCGAGGACGAACTGAACCACGGGAACGATGACAAAACGGTAAGGCGAAGGCAGCAGGTGGAGTTCAGGCGGTTCCTTGCCTTCCGCGCGAAATGGGCGAACGACATACTGTTCCCAGTCGTCCTGGAGCAATTCGGAATGCTCGTTAGGTTCCACGTGCAGGGCGATGACTTCCGGGGAAAGGCGCGCGGCAAATTCAATGCCCTGGCGGGCGATGTTGCTCCAGCGGTCGATCGCGATGACTGCAATGGGATGCTGGCTGAGACCGGCCGCATTTACCGGTATTTTGCAGGTGGTGAGCGTTTTCACATGGTGGTAGTGGCGGCGGACGATGGAAAATAAAAAGATTGTGAGAGGAATGAACAGCAGAGTGATCCACGCGCCTTCCATGAATTTCGCGACCAGCACAACGGCCGTGGTGGTGCCAGTGACGAATGCGCCGAGTCCGTTGACCATCGCGCTCTTCACCCAGCCCGGACCGCGATTCTTGCGCCAGTGCATGACCATGCCGGCCTGCGAGAGCGTGAATGCCAGAAATGCGCCGACGGCGTAGAGCGGGATCAGCCGGTCAGTCACGCCGCCGAAAAGGATCAGCACTCCTCCGCACAGCACCGCCAGCACGACGATGCCGTAGGTGTAGACGAGCCGCCGCCCGCGGTAGCCGAAAACGTGCGGCAGATAGTTATTCTGGGCGATGGCGCGACACAGACGCGGGAAGTCGGCGAAGGCCGTGTTCGCCGAGAGCGATAGAACCAGCAGGATGGAACCGATCGTTAGGTAGTAGAAGATTCCCTTGCCAAAAACCGCGGAGGTGAGCATGGAGAGCACGCTCTGATAGCCGGGTGCGCCGGGATCGGTCGCGGCGATCCCGTAAACCTTGACGAGATAAGAAATTCCTGCGAGCAGCACGGCCAGCAGAAAAATAATGGCCGTGAGACTGCGCTGGGCATTTTTGACGGCGGGCTCACGAAAAGCCTTTACGCCGTTGCTGACCGCTTCCACCCCCGTCAACGCTGTGCAGCCGCTGGCGAAAACCTTGAGCAGAAGCCAGGCGCTTACCGCGGCTGTCGCGACCGGCGGAGGCGGAAGTGGGACCACCGGGTTGGGATGACCCCCACCGAATAGAACCCGCAAAATGCCCGCCACGATCGTGATGAGAATCGTTCCCACAAAGAGATAAGTAGGGACCGCAAAGACAGTTCCTGCTTCGCGAACGCCGCGCAGGTTGAAGATGGTGATGATGATCAGAATGCCTACGCACAGCGAAACCATGTGCGGCAGCAGAGACGGGACAGCCGAGACCAACGCGCCTACTCCGGCGGAAATGCCCACGGCGGCGGTGAGAATGTAGTCGGCCAGCAGCGCGGCCGCGGCCAGCAGCCCGGCTGACGCTCCAAGGTTGAAGCGCGCCACCGTATAGGAACCCCCGCCGGAGGGATAGGCCGCGATGGTTTGGCGGTAAGAAAAATAAACGATCACCAGCAGCGTGATGATCGCCGCACTGACCGGGACGATATGGCGAACGCCCAGCAGCCCAAGCGGAATCAGCAGGCTCAGCGCGGCTTCGGGGCCGTAGGCCGCGGAGCTTAACCCATCCAGTCCGAAAATGGGTATGCCTTGGGCGGGGCCAATCTGCTCGGCCCGTTCGTCGCTGGTTTTGATGGGCTTGCCGACAACCAGATCAAGGATATTCATGGGAGATAGGTTCCAGTGGAAAGTTCAGGGCCGGAAACAAGATTGTGTACCCGTGCAAATCTGGGCGCGCGGAACTGTTCCAAAGCTGTCGGATAAAGATTGTAGGCTAAAGCTTGTTCTTCAGAGTTTGTTCAGTCCGTCTAGTGCGGCAACTTTGTACGCCTCCGCCAGCGTGGGATAGTTAAACACTGCATCGCGGAAATATTCAATGGTCGCGTTCAGAGCGAGTACCGTTTGGCCGATGTGGACGATCTCGGCGGCGCGGTCGCCGATTACGTGGACCCCGAGCAGCTTCAGCGAATCCGGATCGAAGATCAGTTTCAGCAGGCCTTGTTCGTCGCCCAGCATCTGTCCCTTAGCCAGTTCGGCGTAGCGAGCCAGTCCAACTTCGTAGGGGATTTTTTTCTGCGTCAACTGTTCTTCCGTGTAGCCGACCATGGAGATCTCGGGAATCGTGTAGATGCCGTAGGGAATCAGGTTCGACGGCATTTTGCCGGGAGTTCCAAACATGTGGCAACTGGCCAGGCGGCCCTGCTCCATGGACGTGCTGGCCAGCGCGGGAAATCCAATCACGTCTCCGGCAGCGTAAATGTGCGGCACGGCAGTCTGAAAATGTTCATTGACGATGAGCTTGCCCCGCCCGTCCGAGGACAGCCCTGCGGCTTCGATGTTGAGCAGATCACTGTTCGCTTGCCGACCGATGGTGTACAGCAATCCCTGGCCGTGAACGTTCTTGCCGCTTTCGAGTTTCGCAAACACCCGGTCGCGGGCCTCATCCAGCCCGACTGAAACCACTTTTTCTCCCAGCCGGAAAACCGTCCCCAGTTGTCGCAACTGAAAGCACAGGCTCTCAATAATTTCCCGGTCGACGAAATCCAGCAGAATGGGGCGCTGGTCGAGCAGCGTGACTTTCACGCCCAGCGCGGCAAACATGGAAGCGTATTCCAGACCGATAATGCCCGCGCCCACGACCACCAAATCTCGCGGAACTTCGTCGAGGCAGTGCACCTGATCGGAATCGAAGATGCGCTTGCCGTCGATGGGAATATCATCGCTGTGGGCCGGCCGGGTGCCGCAGGCAATCATGATGTGCTGGCCGCGAAGCAATTGCGAGCCGTCATCCGCTCTGACTTCAATCGTATGAGGATCGAGGAAGCGCGCGTCGCCTTCGCATGTCGTCACGAAGTTCCGGCGAAGTTGAGCCTTGATCACCTCGACCTCGCGCAGCATGACGGCCTGCGCGCGAAAGGTCAGGTCTGACATGGCAATGCGATCTTTCAGCACGTACCCGCGACCGTAGAATGTGCGCTGGCGAAAGCCGCTCAAATAGAGAACTGCTTCGCGCAAAGTCTTGCTCGGAATGGTCCCGGTATGAACACAGACGCCGCCCATGGTCCGTTTCCGGTCAATGATGGCGACCTTCTTGCGCATCTTCGCGGCGCAGATAGCCGCCTTCTGGCCGGCTGGCCCGCTGCCGATCACTACCAGGTCATACTCGTTGGCTTCCATCATTTGCACATCCGAAGCATTTCAGGGT
>Ga0210389_10000704_pt1 | contig 28728 bp, 18 predicted proteins | sample IncBWH28OmetaG_FD_160127 | JGI IMG/M metagenome (GOLD analysis project Ga0210389, IMG submission 160127) | Forest soil microbial communities from Barre Woods Harvard Forest LTER site, Petersham, Massachusetts, United States - Inc-BW-H-28-O ... | reverse complement strand
TGCGGCTTCTTCGGCAAGCGTTCGTCCGGTAACGGTGAGGCAGTTTCCTTGCAGCAGGCCGGCTTCAAGCATGCGCTTCGCGACGAGCGGAGTGCCGCCTGCTGCATAAAGATCGGTTGCGACAAAACGTCCTCCAGGTTTGAGATCGGCCAGGATCGGTGTTCGCGAACTGATGCGGTCAAAATCGTCAATCGAAAGCGGCAGCCCGGCTTCCCGCGCGATGGCCAGCAGATGCAGCACCGCGTTCGTGGAGCCACCCGTCGCCGCAACGCCCGCGATGGCATTTTCAATCGCGGTCTTGGTGATAATTTGCGAAGGCGTGGTGTTCTTGCGAAGCAAGTCGATCGCGAGCTTTCCGGCAAGCTCTCCCGCGGCTGCTTTGCCCGTGTCGGTGGCTGGCACGCTGGAAATTCCCATCGGCGCAAGCCCCAGAAATTCGCAGACCAGCGCCATCGTGTTTGCCGTGAACTGCCCGCCACAGGCGCCTGCGCCGGGGCAAGCCGCGCATTCGAGTTCTTTCAGTTGCGCGTCGCTCATTTTCCCGCGAGCGTGCGCGCCAACGGCTTCAAACACGTCCTGAATCGTGACGGAGTGTCCTTCGTATATCCCAGGCGCGATGGATCCGCCGTAAAGAATCAGCCCGGGAATGTTCAGGCGAGCCAGTGCCATTGCTCCGCCGGGAATGGTCTTGTCGCAGCCGACCAGAACGATCAGCCCGTCCAAAAGATTGCCGCGCGTTACCAGCTCAATCGAGTCCGCAATCACTTCGCGACTGATCAGCGAAGCCCGCATCCCCTCCGTACCCATCGTAATTCCGTCGGAAATGGATACGGTGTTGAACTCCAGCGGCGTCCCACCCGCGGCGCGAATCCCGGCGCGCACATGCACCGCCAGTTCGCGCAGATGATAATTGCACGGCCCGATTTCAATCCACGTATTGGCGATGCCGATCAACGGCCTGGTGAAGTCGTCATCTTTTAGTCCGGCAGCACGCAGCATCGCGCGAGCCGGCGCGCGGTGCGCGCCATCGGTAAGAACAGTGCTGCGGGGTTTCAACGAACCGTTAGACACTTCCGAAGCCCTCCCCCAGATACTCGCCCAGCCGCCGGAAACAAACGCGGCCACCATCCATCAGCGGATGATGGCCCCGAAAATATCACTCGCCGCCCACCGTCAACCATGTCCAAAATGCGACATGGCAGGTACCCCTGAAAGCACTAGAATGAGGTACTTGGGTGAATGAGTCAAATTAATAGAAATGTTCCAGAACCCAAGTGTAGCTTATGATGCGTTTTGTGCGTCCCACCTCCGTCGGCCCAGCGAATGCTCAGGAAAAGCGAATTGGGCTGATTTTTTTCATCCTTCTCACGGCAAAGGCATCTCCGATTGAACGAGGAGCATCCATAAACCCATGGCAACTCAGGCTTCCAAGATTTCTCCGGCCCGCTCGCTGAAGAGTTCCTACGAAGAGTATGTGAATCCCCAATGGGTCGCCCTGCTGAACATTCTTGACATGAATGTCCGGTACGAACGTTGCGCGGGCAGCGAACTGTTCACCGAAGACGGCCGCCGCATCCTCGATTTCCTGTCCGGCTATTGCGTCCACAACACTGGACACAACCATCCTTATATAGTCCAGGCGCTCAAGGAGGAGTTGGACAAGAGCGGCCCGGCGATGCTGCAAAGCCACGTCCCGGAGATCGCCGGCGAACTTGCCAAACGCCTGTGCAAGTTGGCCGGCGGCGGATTAGAAAAAGTTTATTTCGGCAGCAGCGGCAGCGAAGGCGTCGAAGCCGCCATCAAGTTCGCTCGCGCCACGACCGGCCGCGCCGGAATCGTTTACGCTCGCAGCAGCTTTCACGGCCTTACCGCTGGCGCTCTTTCCCTGATGAACGATGCGTTCTGGCGCGAGGGCTTTGGCCCGCTCCTTCAGGACACGGTGGGCGTCGAGTTTGGCGACGCAAGCGCGCTCGAAGCTGTCTTGCAAACCACGCGCCACGCCGCCCTGGTGCTCGAACCAATCCAGGCCGAAGCGGGCATTCGCGTCCCTGCGAGAGAGTATCTGCAAAAGGCTCAGGAGCTTTGCCGCAAGACGGGCACGCTGTTCGTGATCGATGAAGTGCAAACGGGCATGTTTCGCACGGGCACCTTTCTCGCTTCCCATCAGTTTGAGCTTCGCCCCGATATTGTGATTCTCGCCAAAGCGCTCAGCGGTGGCCTGATGCCTGTCAGCGCCGTCCTGATGACCGACAAAATCTATCACGCTGTATATTCCTCGCTGCGCCGCGCGATCGTGCATACCTCCACGTTCAGCGAAAACAGCCTTTCCATGCGAGCGGGCATCGCGTCGCTGGACGTGCTTGAATCAGAGCAACTCGGCAAACGCGCCTTGGAACTCGGTGAGTCTTTCCGCGCCAAGTTGCGAACCGCGTTGGCGCCGTTCGAGATGGTGAAAGAAGTCCGCGGGATGGGGCTACTCTCCGGAATCGAGTTCGTCGCGCCGAAAAAAATGTCCCTTCGCGTGCCGTTCGAAGCGTTTCATCGCATCCATCCGGCGATGTTCGGCCAAATCGTGGTAATGCGCATGTTTCGCGAAAAAAACATCCTCACGCAGATCTGCGGCAACAATTTCCTGGTGCTGAAAGCGGCGCCGCCGTTGGTGGTGACAGAAACGCAGCTCGACGATTTTGTCGCTGCCATCAGGGGAGTGATGGAACTGGCGCACACCTCCGCTACTTTCTGGAGCGAGGCGCTCGGCCTGGCGCGCCGGGCAGTCAATGTCTGAGTTGATGGTCGGTTGGCAAGCAAAACACGGGAATGGGGGCTAGGAGTGGTCTCCGGCAGAACAAAGGTGGATGTGTTTGTAATCGGGGGAGGGCCCGCGGGGCTGGCTGCTGCCATTGCCGCGCGGCAACGAGGAATGTCCGTCATCGTTGCGGATGGCAGGGAGCCGCCGATTGACAAAGCTTGCGGCGAGGGCTTGATGCCAGAAACAATCGCGGCGCTTGGCGAACTCGGCGTAGCAATTCGTCCCGATGCGGGCTACCGGATTCGCGGAGTCCGATTCCTCCAAAACGAAGCCCAAGTCGGCGGAGAGTTTCCTCATGGCCTAGGAGTGGGTATTCGGCGTACGATTCTCCACGAATGGCTGATCGCCCGCGCGGAAGAGTGCGGTGTTCAACTACTGTGGCGAACACCTGTTTCCGGAATCACAAAAGCTGGAGTCCAGCTGCCCGGCGAATTCGTGGCCGCGCGCTGGATCATCGGTGCCGACGGCTGCGGTTCGCGCGTCCGCCGGTGGAGCGGCTTGAATGCGGTGGCGCGGCAAAGCCAGAGGTACGCCACTCGCCGGCATTATCGAGTACGTCCCTGGTCCGAATATGTGGAGGTTTATTGGGGACATCGCACGCAGGTTTACGTGACGCCGATCAGATGCGATGAAGTCTGTATCGTGGTGATGGCCAAGCACACGGACGAAACTGCCTTCGATGTGGTGTTGCAAACTTGCCCGGATCTGCGGCAGCACGTCGCTGGCGCCGAGCTTGCCAGCCGCGAACGCGGGGCGATCACCCAGATGCACTCGCTTCGTGCCGTCCACTCGGGCAACGTTGCCCTGGTTGGAGACGCCTCCGGCAGCGTGGATGCTCTCACCGGCGAGGGCTTGCGTCTCGCTTTCCAGCAAGCCATCGCGCTTGCCGACGCCATGGTGCGGAACGACTTGTCAAAGTACGCACGCGCCCATCGTGAGCAAGCACGAAAGCCCGCGCTTATGGGAGACTTGCTGCTGACCTTGGCCTGGAATGACCGGCTGCGGACAAGGTCTATCCGCATCCTGGCGAAGCGGCCACAACTTTTTGCGCGCTTGCTGGCGGTTCACGCAGGGCGCGCGGCATGGGGAGATTGGCTGTCTGCGGGCGCGCAGCTCGGATGGCGGTTTCTGACAACTTAGGGAGAGCCAAAATGCGCGTCAAAAATTGGAAATCGGCGGCAGCGGCAACAGGATTTATCTTCGGCCTGGCTGTATTACTTTCCGCCGCCCCAGTGCCACCGCGCCCCCAAGCTGCTGCTGCGGCAGCCCACGAAGTCGCTCTGACACTCGATCCGGCGCAAACGAAAGTTCACTTCAGCGTGGACAGCACGCTGCATATGGTGCACGGCACGCTCGCCCTGAAAAGCGGTGCACTGAAATTCGATCCGCAGACAGGCAGTTCCAGTGGCTTGATCGTCGTGGACGCCGTCAGTTGCGATACCAGCAACAGTTCCCGCGATCAACGCCTGCACAAGGAAATCCTTGAAACCTGGAAGTTCGCCGAAGCCACCTTCCGCCCCTCGCAAATCGACGGGCAGGTTTCTTTGACTGCGCCCTCCGACTTCAAACTGAAAGGAGTCATCACCCTTCACGGCACGGATCATGAGCTCGTCGCCGACGTTCACTCCGAATTCTCCAGCGATCATTGGAAGGGGACCGCCAAATTCGACGTCCCTTACACCAAGTGGGGTATCAAGGACCCCAGCAATTTCCTGTTGCATGTGAAACCAGTCGTAAATGTCGAGCTCGAACTCGCTGGCTCGAAATCAACCCGGTAATTTCGATCGCTCCTATGTGACGTCAATCACATGCGCTTCCTCGCGAAATCTCCTGTTCCCATTTGCATATCCGGCGCGCTTCCTCCATCATTAATAGTTTGGGTTACAGCTTTCCTGCCGGATGGCTGTGCCTGGTGCAGTCCACCTACGAAATAACTGAGGAAATTCATGGAAAAGCCAACGAGTATTGCCGCGCCGAAAGGGAAGCTGGGAGTTCTGTTGCCGGGCATGGGCGCGGTTGCAACAACTTTCATGGCGGGCGTCGAGCTTGTGCGTAAGAAAAAAGCGCAACCCGTCGGCTCCCTGACGCAGATGGCCACGATTCGTCTGGGCAAACGCACCGACGGCCGCTCGCCTCGCATTAAAGAGTTCGTGAAGCTCGCCAAGCTCGATGACATCGTTTTCGGCGGTTGGGACATTTTCCCGGACAGTTCTTATGAAGCCGCCGCAAAAGCCGGCGTGCTCGACCCCCATCACCTGGCTATGGTGAAAACGTTTCTCTCCAAGATCAAGCCGATGCCCGCCGCGTTCGACCGTGAATACGTAAAGATGCTCGACGGCAAGCACGTCAAGAAAGGCAAGAACAAATACGAAATCGCACTGCAGATCAAGGCTGACATCGCGAAATTCAAAAAGAAACACGGCTGCTCGCGCATGGTCATGCTGTGGTGCGGCTCAACCGAGATTTTCCTGACCCATGACGACGTGCACGCCACGCCGGAAAGTTTCGAAAAGGCAATGAAGGAAAATCACCACGCGATTGCTCCCTCGATGTTGTACGCCTGGGCCGCGATTACCAGCGGCATTGCCTACGGCAACGGCGCTCCCAACCTCAGCGTGGATATCCCGGCGCTGCAGGCACTCGCCCAAAAGCACAACGTGCCTATCGCCGGAAAGGATTTCAAGACCGGGCAGACGCTCATCAAGACTGTCCTCGCACCTGCCTTTAAGGCCCGCATGCTCGGCCTCAATGGCTGGTTCTCCACCAACATTCTCGGCAACCGCGACGGCGAAGTCCTCGAGGATCCCGGCTCGTTCAAAACGAAGGAAGAATCAAAACTGGGCGCGCTCGAATTCATTCTTCAACCGCATCTGTATCCCGAACTGTACAAGAAAATTCACCACAAGGTCCGCATCAACTACTATCCGCCGCGCGGCGACAACAAAGAGGGCTGGGACAACATCGACATCTTCGGCTGGCTCGGCTATCCGATGCAGATCAAGGTGGACTTCCTCTGCCGCGATTCGATACTCGCCGCCCCCATCGTTCTCGACCTCGTCTTGTTCCTCGATCTCGCGCAGCGCGCAGGAATGCACGGCATCCAGGAGTGGCTCAGCTTCTACTTCAAATCGCCGATGACCGCCCCGGAACTTTATCCGGAGCACGACCTCTTCATCCAGTTGATGAAACTGAAAAACACCCTGCGTTGGATGATGGGCGAAGACCTGATCACCCACCTCGGCCAGGAATACTACGACTAAGTCTTCAAGCGTAGCGTCCACCTTAAGGTGGACGCTACATAAGCCAAGGCAAATTCCTACAACCGCTCCGGTATTTCCCACTTTCCCGTTTGCGCCGACCGGAACAACGCCTCAATCACCGCCGTATTGCACACCGCGTCTTCCATCGAATTCGGCACTTCGCGATTCTCGCGAATCGCCTTCGAAAACAGGTCTGCCTGAATTGTGAATTGATTGCAGATCGGCATCGATTCCGTCACTTGGCTCGCCCCGCCATACAAATCCTTCCCGTCATCAATAAATATCCGGCACGGTTTGTCGGTCGGCGCATTAAATGGAATCTCAATGTCCACCCGTCCCTCGGTGCCCAGAAACTGCATCCGCTGGTAGTAGATCTGTTGGGTGGACACGGTGAAGATGCATTGCCCGGCCGGAAATTCCAGGATCGCCGAAGTCAGCCGGTCCGTCCTGAAGCTGGGATCCAGCTCCACGCAAGCCATCGCCCGCACAGGTTCTTCACCAAAAATAAATCGCGACATCCGCACCGGGTAACACCCGACATCCATCAGCGCCCCGCCTGCAAGCTCCACAGAATTCCTCACATTTTCCGGATTCACATTGAAGTAGTTGAACAAACAAACTGCCGAACGCAGCTTGCCAATGCGTCCTCCCCGCACAATTTCTTGAACCCGCAGCCACTGCGGATGTGAACGAACCATGAACGCCTCGCCAACCTTCACGCCATATTGATTGCGAGCCGCAAGCAATCGCCGCGCTTCCCCCACCGTTCGCGCCACTGGTTTCTCGCAAAGTACATGCTTCCCGCGGCTGGCCGCGCGCACGGACCATTCCACGTGCAAATGATTGGGCAGGGGATTGTAAATCGCCTCGATTTCAGAATCGTTAAGCAATTCCTCGTACGAGCCATAAACCTTGGGTATGGAAAATTCGCGCGCGAATTCCTGCGCCTTTTCCAGCGACCGTGAAGCCACCGCCGCCACTTCCGCGAGTTCGCATTGCAGCATGCCCGGCACTGCCCGCCGCCGCGCAATCGACGCCGCGCTCAAAATTCCCCATTTCACTTTTTTCGTCATGGATTTCCCGAGGTTTTCAGTATGCAAGATTTTAGGTGAATATCCGGTTCGGAAGCGCGATTGTCCGATTGGCGGGAAGAGGGAGACTCATGCGCGAGCTGCTGCAGCCTTGGGGGTTTCCAGATTGATTTCAGCAACAAGTTCAGTTCCCGTCTCGGCGGACGACTTGATAAACAGTTCTCCGCCCACCAGCCGCAGTCGCTCCCGCATGCTGGTCAATCCAATCCCTGCACCGGCAGCGCCCGTATCGAAACCGATTCCGTCGTCAGCCACGCAAAGGCTGATAGTTTTGCCGCACATCGCGACTTTCACGAACGCCGTCGTGCCCCCGCTGTGCTTCACCACGTTGCTCAAGGCCTCTTGCGCGATGCGATACATGCACAGCTCCACAGGCTCCGGCAGCCGGTCGACCTGACAATCCACCCGGAGCTCAATCGTCAGGTGATGTTGCGCGGCCAGCTTGTCGCAAAGGTCTTTCAGGGCCGACGCCAGTCCCAGGTACTGCAGCCTCGACGAGTGCAAATCGTGCGACAGCTTGTGGATGCTTGACGCGAGTTCGGTCGCCAGCCGCGACACCATATCCGCCAGCGCCCCCGCCGGCTCGGTGCCTCCGCGCGCCATCGTTTCGCGCAGCGCGCACAAATCCGCCGCAATCGCAGCCGCCTGCTGCCCGATATCGTCGTGCAGCTCACGGCTGATCCTCCGACGTTCCTCTTCCTGAGCTTCGATCAGGCGGCCGGTCAGCGTCACCAGTTCCTGATCGCGCTGTTTCAGTGCCGAAATATCCCGCAACATCCCAATGACGAAAGGCTGGCTCCCGTCCTGGGGTCTCAGAAGCGAAACACTCACGCGCCCCCACACCAGCGTTCCATCCTTTCGAAAGAACCGTTTGTCGATCTGGTAGCTTGGCCGCGTGCCTGCGCACAAATCGCGGAAGAGCGGCGCCTCCGCTGCCAGATCCTCCGGATGCGAAAGCTGGGTGCAACTCATTTCATGCAGCTCCGCTTCCGTGTAGCCAAATATCGCGCAGAACGCCGGGTTCACGATTGTCAGCTTTCCTTCCAACGATTCCAGCGCGATTCCCACCGAAGCCTGCTCGAACAATTGTCGAAAACGATTCTCGCTTTCCGCCAGCGCCTGCGAAGCAAACTTATGCTCCTGAATCATCGCCGCCAGCGCCATCAGCGGCACCGTCAGCAGGATCCAGAACAGCTGCATGGACTCCACCTTCACGAGCGAATCCTCGTGCGCCAGCGGCCCGTCTCCGCGGTAGGCTCGCCAGAACGAAACGCAGACCACCGCCGCAATCGCCACGCTGTTTCCCGCCGAACCGAACCGGATTGCGGCCCACAACAGCAGCGGCAGCGAAATCAAAAATGTTGCCGGCGCCCAGATCGGGTTAGCGTACCCCGAACCAAAAATCAGGTAGCCGGTCGCCAGCAGGAGACCACCCAGCCCGGCCGCTTCCAAAGATTTTCGCGAGATCATATTTCCAAACCAGAATCGCCCCCGCGACGCAATCAGCAGAATCACAGGCACAAACACCAGGAACGACACCGTGTTGGTCAGCCAGATGCGGCTCCACGCGTGCCAGAAATCCGGCGACCAGCCGTGCATGCGGATCGTTTCTTCCGAAGAAAACGCGGTCACCGCCGAAACCAAAGTGAACGCCGAACTTCCCGGCACCAGGATCGCGGCTCCCAAGAACACCAGCACATCCTGCAGGTGGTCAAAGCGGAAAAGGGAAGGCTCAAGCCGCTTCAGGATGGCCGCCGCGGTCACCGCCAGCAGGGTATTGTGGCCCATCTGAAACGCCATCCACGGCGCCCCGATGTGAAACGTCCAGTGCACCAGAATGTGCGCCGGAACCACTGCCAAAACATACATCCACCACCGCCGAACTGGCGTCAGCAACAGCGCCGCAACCAGAATCGCGTTGTTCGGCCAAAGCGCCGCCTTCGTCGAGCCGCTGAACCGCAAATTCAGGCTGATCTTGGCGGCAAGATAGTAGCTCACCGCCACGATTAGCAGACTCGCAGCCACTCGCGCGGCATCGCTCCTCAGCGCGGATTTAGCAGCGTCCAGGAGTTCGGAAAGGGAAGAGGTGAGTTTTTGGGAGTCAGCAACCGGTAATGCAAGGTTCTGGAAGCGCGTCGGCTTTGGAAGTTGCTGAGCATCCTGTGTGGACATGGTCGCAAACCTGTGCCGTGCCTTCGTATCAATGATTCGTTCTCATTGAATCCAGTGCCGGGGATTCTACAGGAACGCGCTTGCCAAAACAATTCCAAACGGCCCATCACAGCCCGGCTCAGAGAACATGTTCCGCCGTGTTCTTGGCCGAGTATCTCGCCAGCAGATTATTCAGTTCCTCGAGCCGGATCGGCTTGGTGAGATAGTCATCCATCCCGGCCGCAAGGCACCGTTCGCGGTCGCCCACCATCGCATGAGCGGTCATCGCAATTACCGGCAAGTGATTGCCGGAGGCTTTTTCCAACTCCCGTATTGCCGCAGTCGCTTGGAACCCGTCCATCTCCGGCATCTGCACGTCCATCAGCACCAGGTCGAAAGTCTCCGCCTGCAGGGCTGCCACCGCCTCCTTCCCGTTCCCTGCGACGGCCACCGTATGGCCGCGTTTCTCCAACAGACGGACAGCCAGCTTCTGGTTAACGGCATTGTCCTCCGCCAGCAGAATCCGCAGTTGGTGGCTTTTTTCGCGCAGCGAATGGCGCGTTACCACTGCGGCGGGAATTTCCGGCCTTGGCCGGCCGGGCAGCGCATTAAGAATCGCTTGCATCAATTCATCTTGCCCAACGGGTTTCGTCAAATACGCGGCCACGCCAATTTCGCGGCAACGTTTGGCGTCTCCGCGCTGCCCGGCGGAACTGAGCATCATGATCGTGGCCGCTTTCCACTCCGCATTCCCCTTGATCGCTTCGGCCAGCGTGAAGCCATCCATCATGGGCATCTGCGCGTCCAGCAGGATCAAAGGGAAGTTGCTCTCCTGGCCCTGGAATTCTTCCAAAATTTCAATGGCTCGCTTTCCGCCCTCCGCCACCGTTGGCTGCATCCCCCAGGCCGCCAGCATTTTCGACAGGATTTTGCGGTTCGTTGCGTTGTCGTCCACGATCAACACCCGCATGTTCCGCAGAACTCCCGAATCTCTCGGCATGGTGGTTCGCTGCGCTCCCTGTTGTATCTCGAAATGCGCCGTGAACTGGAATTGGCTGCCCTTGCCCGGCTCACTCTCCACCCAGATCCGGCCATGCATCAACTCCACTAGTTTCGTCGAGATCGTCAGTCCCAGCCCCGTGCCGCCATACGTTCGGGTCATCGATCCATCCGCTTGTGCGAAAGCCTCGAAAATCGTCGCTTGCTTTTCAATCGGAATGCCGATCCCGGTGTCGGAAATCGTAAAATGCAGTTGCACCTCTTGCTCCGTGGCCTCCTTCACCGCTACGTGCAGGATCACCTCTCCTCGCTCGGTGAACTTGATGGCGTTGCCAACCAGGTTCACCAGGATTTGCCGCAACCTCCCGGGATCTCCCACCAGCGAGTGGGGGGAGTCATGCTGAATGTCGTACGCCAGCTCCAGCCCCTTCTGGCTTGCCCGTATGCTCAACGCCTTCAACGTATCCCCGATCACGTCGCCCAGCTGAAATCCGATCGCATCGATCTCCAGCTTCCCAGCCTCAATTTTGGAAAAATCCAGAATGTCGTTGATCAGCGAGAGCAAGGCGTCGGCCGAGGACTTTGCCATCTTCAAATTCTCGCGCTGGTCCGCGTCCAGTTCCGTATCCAGCACCAACTCCGTCATCCCCAGGATTCCGTTCATCGGCGTCCTTATTTCGTGGCTCATGTTCGCCAGGAATTCACTCTTCGCGCGGCTGGAGGCCTCCGCCGCCTCTTTCGCCTCCTGCAATGCCTGTTCCGCCCGCCTCCGAACAGAAATGTCCTGGTAAATCGAAAGGCTTCCCATCAGTTGGCCGCCAATCACCAGGTTCACTGTGTTAACTTCAACGTCCACCAGTGTCCGGTCTTTCCTCATCCGGCGGGTCACACGATGGACGGGGTGCTCAGTCGCCTCGTGCAGAATGCTGCGAATTTCCTCCATCAATTCGCCTTCCGCGATCAATCCGTTCAGGGATTTGCCCGCAATTTCTTTGCGCGTGTACTGGAACAGGCTCTCAAACGCGGGGTTGCACAGCTGAACTCTCTGCTCTGAATCCAGCACCAGTATCGCGAGGGGGCTTGTCTCGATCAGGGCGTTCAGATAGGCAGTTCGCTCTTCCACGCGATGTTCCAGTTCGTCATGAGCTTTCTGGATCGCGGCGTCCCGCTGGTGGATGCGTTCCAGCATGCCGTTGAATTGGTCGAACAACGTGCCGATTTCGTCCTGGCCGCTCTTCTTCGCACGGATCGAATAGGTTCCCTGGGCGGTAACCATGGCGGCGGTTTCCGCTAATTCCCGGATCGGGTCCGAAATGATGTGGTTCAGCCGGAGAGAAAGCAGCAGAGCCACAAACAGCGAACTGAGCAGCACCCCCATATCGATGAACACGAAACGTGTCGTCCGGTCGCGCAGGTCCGTCAGGTTTGCCTCCAGATAGATCGTGCCCATCGGCTCGCCGTTCAGCTGCACACTCTGGGATATGATCATCATTCCTCCGGCCACACGGCTTCCATTTTCCTGCTCGAGCGGTGGGGGCGCGCTTTCCCGGCTCGGGTCGCGGTGATAGGTGGCGAAGACCTTGCCCGTGGAGTCGTAGATGTAAGCCCGAATCACGTGCGGCCGCGCTCGCAGGGCACCCAGGATCTCCTTTGCGGAATTCGGGTCGTTGAATGTCAGCGCGGCGGTGCAGTTCGATCCGAGCATCGTGGCGGTTGCCGTCAGGTCGAAACTCTTCATCTGCAGGAAGGTGGTTCGGTCGTACAGGGTGAATGCCGCGGAGGCCACCACCAGCGCAACACTGCAAGCGACAATCACAATCCCCTGCAGTTTGTAGCGGATGGATAGATCCTGAAAGATGCGCATGTCAATTCACCTCTTGATGGGCGCCATCGCCGACGATTGTGGCAAGAGCGAGAAGCTTCGAACTGATCTGCAGCCGGGCCCTCTTGGCTGCTTCCAGGTTCACCGCGAAGCGCAACTTGTTCTCTTCGAGAAGAAATTGCACCGTCCCGCCGCGTCCCGCAAAATCAGCGCTCTCCCCCACCACCAGCACGCTTGCTCCCTTGACGCTGCTCAGAATTTCCGGAAGGTGCTTGTCTTCCTGCCAGCTGACGAATACCAGGTGGCAGGTCCGCAACTCTGCATATTCCTTTACCCGGCGCGGCAGAAATTCGCGGTTATTCACTTTCTTTCCACGGAGCGCTTCATCGAACGAGGTCCCGAAAGGATCGTGGCCGAAGATACAAAAGCTCATTGGGGATTTCTCGCTCGCAAAACTGTCCGCGGGCCATTCAATGAATTTCGCGAAATTGTAAAGAAACGCCGCTTTCACCTGGTATTCAACTGTCGGAGTCGCTTGGGGGTGGAGCGGTCCCGCGCCAAGCAATGCAGCCAGCAGCGCCACTCCGATTTGTGAGCGGAAGCGCGCAAACCCTGCCTGCGAGCCGGCGCTTCGGATCGGCCCGCAACTGCATCGAGTTTTCTGTGGCTGCGTCACAAATCATTGCTCGGCGATCAGAAGTGCCAGGTCAATCTGGCAAAGGCGCTGCGTTTAATCAGTGAAGAATTGACGCTTTGGAATTGGTCGTTGAATTCCGCGTGGTGGTCTCGCAGCAGGTTTTGCCCGACGATATCCAGTTTCACGCGTTCTGCAATCCGCCAGGTCAACTGCGAATCCAGTCGCGTGTAGGAAGCCACAAATTGCGCCGGCAGATGCCCCACAAAATAAGCATTCGCATCCCACGAGAGATTCTTTGTCAACTCGACATGCGAGAGAAGTTGCGCTTGATGGACCGGGTTGGAGCCCTGCGCATCCACTACACTCGTCGTATCCAGGCTCGATGCCTCAGTGTGTAAATGCATTCCCAGAAAGGAGTAGCCGGGGCTCAGCGTCCACTTTTTCGTCGCTCTCCATTTCGCGAATGCTTCCACGCCCTCTGTAATGCCATAAAGGTTGTTCCCGAATGTCTTCGGGTGGACCACCAGAGGCGGATTGAAGTTGGGATCGAAGAAGGATGGCTGCGACTCCACGCTCTCCAGTTCTTCGTAGTCGTTGATAAACACGGTCACATCAAACGAAAGGCGGTTGGCCACTTGCGAACGGTATCCCGCCTCATACGCGATGACGTGCTCCGAATGAATATTGGGATTACCGAACAGGACCACCGCTTCAGGTCCAGGCAGCGCCGCAAGCACCGCGCTTAGCCCGACGTCCCGGCGTGTCGGAGTGCGCGCGGCCCTGGAGACTCCCGCCCAGATCGTGCGGTGTGGATTCGGCGTCCAGGATAATCGCACGCTCGGTTCCACATCGAAGCCCGTGAAATAGGCGTTTTCGAGTTTTGTTCCCACATACAGCGCCAAGCGGTCGGGCTTTATCGTGATCTGGTCCTGAATGAACAGGTTGAAGAGTTCGTTGGCATCGCTGGCCGGAAGGAAAGCCTGGTCGATGGTTCCAGCCGTTTGGTCGGATGTGTGGCGATATCCCGCGCCCCAGATCAGGTCATGGCGCGCACCCAGCCGGATGTGGTTCTGAAAATCGATATCAAATGTGTTCCGGTTTTCATTTGCCTCCGGGCCGTGTCGCGCATACTGGTCGAAATAAAACTGCAGCGTCATGTCGCTGCGGCTCGATATCGTATGCGTCCAGCGCGCGACAATGTCCCCTCCCGAAAGACCCGTCAGGCTGCGAACGACGATATTGTCCGGCGGAAAGAAAACGGAATGGACTATCGTGCTTCCGTCTCCTCCGGTAAAGAGATCCCCTTCCGTGACCAGTGAATCCTTCCCGGAGAGTTTTGTGTCTGCCCGAAATCCCCCATGCAGTAAATGGTGGCCATCGAACCCGTCCTGACCGTTCAGATTCGGCAGTTGCGAATCGTTTTCATAGCTTGTGAATATCCTGTAGGCGGACTCCTTGAATTTCCCCCCATACTGGACAGTACCGAACCCCTGCTGCTGCGTCCCTCCTCCACCTGTCACCAGCCCCCCCTGCGTTTCCCCAGCGGGTTTGGTAATGATATTGATCACGCCGTTCACCGCATTCGCGCCCCACACCGTGCCTCCGGGCCCGCGAATCACCTCGATTCGCTCAATATCCTCCAGCGGCACGTTCAACGTGTCCCAATTCACTCCTCCGAAAAGTGGCGAATATACGGCCCGGCCATCCAGCAGCATCAGCAGTTTGTTGGCGAACTGCAGATTGAAACCTCGCGCGGATATGGCCCATGTGCTTGCATTGATTTGCGCAACATCCAGTCCCGGAACCATCCGCAGAAGGTCCGGGATGTTCGTCGCCCCGGAATGCCGGATGTCTTCCGGGGTACTGACGAAAATTGCGGCCGCCACCTCCGAGATTTTCTGTTCTTTCTTCGAAGCCGACGTGACTTCGATATTCATCAGGTCTTCGATACTTTTGTTCGCAAGGTCATTTGGTTTCTCTTGCGAGCAGACAGCGGTGGCTATCCAGAAGCTCAGCGTCAAGGCAGTGCGGCCACGCCTCCACATGTTTTGAAACCCGGAGGCCCTCTTTTCGGGGGCGGCGTCTTCCAACATTCGCTGACGCTCTTCTCGGGTGGCAACTTCGCTCATTCCTACTCGGGGATAATTCACTTCCACACCTCTCTCCACTTGTTGCACGTCACCACAGCGCGTTGTGTTTTTTGCCGGAAGCCGTCGAAATCTCAGGCAAGGGAATCTCCTGACGCACAATCACGCCGGGCTGCCGTTCGCACGGCTGCCTTACAGCTCTCTCAGATCGAGTCGGTGGAAGAGGGACTGCTCCGAATTCTTACTCTCTGCAAACGAAAAGTCCCAAGGGCACAAGCATTCGGGGGTGATGATTCAAATTGGCGATGAGAGGAGGGAACTGTCTTTACTTACCGATTCGCCAATCTAAAGCTTATCTCATTCAGTTGCGGATTCCCCGCCAGACGCCATTTTCCGTGTCCAATAAGTTAAGCAACTCCTGCGCGTACCCATTTATCGCCGCCCGGTTTTCCCCACTTCTGGGGCCGCGAGCATGGAACTTCTTGCTCCCTGTTGGCATCCCATAGTGCGGAACTCAATGCGAGTGCGGCGGCCGGAGTTTACAAACCTGGATTTCGTCGTTGTGTCGTTGGACGCGAAGCTGTCGCCGGGCACCGGGTCCAGTCTCTGGCAAAAGTACCCTTCGCGGCGCTCGAACATCCAATCCGGCGGCTTTATAAAGGATCTCCTCCATGACAAATGCTAAAAAGACGGCAATCGTAACCGGCGCTTCGCAGGGAATCGGTGCCGGCCTTGTGGAAGCATTCCTGAAGCGGGGCTATACCGTAGTTGCGAATTCGCGGAACATTACCAAATCAAATCCTTTCACCGCTTCACCAAATCTGGCGCTGGTTGATGGAGACATCGGCGATCCCAAGACCGCCGCAAGAATCGTGGAGACCGCTATCTCTCGTTTCGGCCGGATCGACTCGCTGGTCAACAATGCGGGCATTTTCATCCCCAAGCCCTTCACGGAATACACTGCCGAGGAATTTAATGCTCTTGTCTCGATTACCCTGGCGGGCTTTCTCTACATTACACAGCTGTCAGTAAAACAGATGCTGAAGCAGAAGGGCGGCAGCATCGTTAACATTTCCGCAGCCCTCGCTGAACAACCCATCGTCGGAATATCGGCGGCGGTTCAAATCATGGTCAAGGGGGGCCTGAATGCGGTCACCGGCGCCCTCGCCATCGAATACGCCAACGAGGGTATTCGCGTGAATACCATCGCCGCCGGCGTCATCAAAACTCCCATGCACAAACCCGAGACCCATGAGGCTCTCAAGGGCTTAAATCCGATCGGTCGACTCGGCGAAATCCAGGAGGTCGTCGACGCGGTCATGTACCTCACCGACGCCACCTTCACTACCGGTGAAATTCTCCACGTGGATGGCGGCTCGCACGCCGGCAAGTGGTAACCCGCGCCGGCTCCCGGCCTGCCGACGCCGAAGAGCGTTTGACAGAACTTGGCATCGCTCTCCCGGCACCGCCGCAGCCTTTCGGTATCTACGTGGAAACCGTGCAAACTGGCAATCTGCTTTTTCTCAGTGGCATGCTTCCCACCGAGGGCCGCGTCGCTAAATTCATCGGCCGCGTAGGCGCCGAGCTCGACGTGGAAGCGGGCCGCCAGGCTGCGCGCCTCGCCGCTCTCAACGGCCTCGCTGTTGTGCGCCAGCATCTCGGTTCGCTCGATAAGGTGATGCGCGTCATTCGCCTGGGCGTCTCCGTAGCCACTTCCGGCGATGTCCGCGAGCATCCCAAAGTTGCCGACGGCGCCTCCCAGTTGCTTCAAGACGTCTTCGGGAAAGACAAAAATCCTACCCGTTTGATCATTGGCGTCGCCAGCCTTGCGCTCGGCGTTCCCGTCGCCTTGGAACTCATTTTCGAAGTCACAAACTCGCGCAAGCGGAGTTAACGATGCCTCTGTTCATCTCGCAGTATTGGATTAGGCGCCTGCCGTGCTTCATCTCGACGCTAACAGTTTCCGCAATCCTGACTTCGGCCCCGTCGCTGGCAAACACCCAAGGAAAGGAACATCCCGTGGCGAACTCCACGTCTTACCGCTCCATTCAGGTCGACGGCCTTTCCATCTTTTACCGGGAAGCCGGCCCGAAGGATGCTCCCACTCTCCTGCTGCTTCACGGACTCCCATCTTCCTCGCGCATGTTTGAGCCGCTCTTCGCCCGGCTGTCAGATCGGTATCATCTCGTTGCGCCCGATTATCCCGGCTTCGGACACAGCGACTGGCCCGATCCCAAGAAATTTGCCTACACTTTCGATCACATCGCCGAGGTCATGAATCACTTCACCGAAACCCTCGGCCTTACGCGCTATTCCCTCTATATGCAGGATTACGGCGGCCCCGTCGGCTTTCGCATGATCCTCGTTCACCCCGACCGCGTCGATGCCCTCATCGTCCAGGACGCCGTCGCCCATAACGAAGGACTCGGCGCAAATTGGAAGACCCGCCGCGCCTTCTGGGCCGATCGCGCCGCTTATGAAAGCGCGCTGCGCACCAATCTCCTCTCGCTGGCAACCACGAAGGCGCGCCACGCCGGCGGAGATCCCAACATCGAGCGCCATGATCCGGATCTCTACACCGACGAATTTTATTTCCTCAATCAGCCCGGCCAGGCCGACATCCAGAGCGACCTCTTCTACGACTACCGCACCAACGTCGAGAATTACCCCAAATGGCAGGCTTGGATGCGAGCGAAACAGCCGCGTCTGCTGGTGATCTGGGGCAAGTATGAGTCTTCGTTCGATCCCTCGGAGCCGGAAGCTTACCGCCGCGATGTGCCGAAAGCCGAGGTCCACATCGTCGATGGCGGCCACTTCGCGCTTGACACCGCCGCCGACGAAATCGCCACCCTGGTTCGCGGCTTTCTCGGCCCCCCACGTTGAGCGTAAACTGATGGCCTGAATCCAACCCGCGAGGAATCCACATGCGATCCGACATCGTTCCCGGCGCGAAGTTTCCCGACTACGAGCTTTCCGACCACACCGCGAAGCGCCGCAAACTCTCCGAACTGCAGGGCCAGCACCCCATGGTCCTTGTCCTCAGCCGTGGAGGGTTCTGTCCCAAGGACCGCCGCCAGGCCGAAGGCCTCGTGCAACTCCACCGCGAACTTGAAGTCTCTTACTGCCGCCTCGTCACCATCAGCACCGACAACATCACCGAAACGAACGAATACCGCAGCGGAATCGGTGCGCAATGGCCTTTCCTCTCAGACGCCGGCCGCGTCATCCAGAAAGATCTCGACATCGCTGAATACACCGACCCTCTCCACAATCCCATGATCCCCCACGCAATCGTCCTCGAACCAGGTCTTGTCGTTTACAAGGTTTACAACGGCTATTGGTTTCTCGGCCGTCCCACCGTCGAAGAACTCCGCCAGGACCTCCGCGCCGTCACCAAAAAATGCCGCCCCGATTGGGACATCACCACCCCCGAACTCAGAGCCGCCTGGCAACAAGGCCGCAAAGATCCTTTCTACCCTTACGGTAAAACCTACCTCCAAACTCTTGGCGAACAGGACTAGCCCCCGCCTAACCATATCCCTTTAATTGTTCGCGCATTTGTCAGAAATTATGTATTGCACATAAATGTGCAATTTGGCATAATTGCACAAGGATGTGCATATGACTGAAAAGCTCTGGGCAGTCATCGTTTCCGACGTGGTCGGCTCCAGCCGCACCCGCGGCCTGCGTTCCATACTCGGTGCCAGGCTTCGCCTGGTCACCTCCGCCCATCTCCGCAACGGGCGGATCCGCTTGCCCTACGCCGTCACCGCCGGGGACGAGTTTCAAACCGTCGCCACCGATCTTCGCCAGATCCCCGAACTCATTTTCGATTTGCGCCGGCGGATGCGCCCCCTGCAACTCCGAATCGGCATCGGCATCGGCAGGATCCCCGGCCCCTTACGCGCCCCCGTCAATCAACTCGGCGGGCAGGCCTTTGAATTCGCCCGGCTCGCGATCAGCGAAGCGAAAGAGGGGCGCCCGCATTCCGGAAAATCCACTCGTTTTCATTCCGAAAAAAAAGACTTTGATTTAGTGGCCAACCTGATTTACAACCTGCATGACGCCCTGGTAGGCCGCCTTTCCGAAAAACAGTGGCGCACGGTCGACGCCTACCTGGCCAAGGGGCGCGTGGACCGCGCCGCAAGGGCCCTGCGCATCAACGCTTCCACGGCCTCTCGCAACCTGAGCCGGAGCCACCTCTGGCAGACTTTGGAGATGATCGATTCGATGAAAAAGCTCATCAGTTCCGCTTTTCCACGATTGCATGATTTCGTGCACTTTAAGAAGAGTGCATGAAATCATGCATGCACTCCTGACTGCTTTTCTCGGCCTGTACCTTTCCCACCTGCTCACCGACTTCGTCCTGCAATCGGACCGCATGATCGCGGACAAAAGACGAAGCTCCGCCTGGGCCTATGCCGGGCACGGCGCAGTTCACTTCTTCTCCGCCGCCCTTTTCCTTGGATTTGCGATTCCCGGACTCGCCCTCCGCTGGAGTTTCTACGCTTACATTCTCGGCCTCGTGCTGGTCCATCTGATAATCGACTGGCTAAAAATTCGCCTCGTCCGCTCCGAAGCGCTTGCCGACGGTGCCGCAACCTTTCTGGGCGACCAGGCAATCCACGCGCTGACTGTCTTTCTCACCGCATGGCTCATCACCCGGCCTCCGCTCTGGACCCTGCTCGCAAAACTCCAATGGGCCCAGTCGGCCATCGAAAAACCCCTCCTCATTTCCGTCGTCTACATCGGCGTCATTTTCGGCGGAGGCTACGTCGTCCGCTTCCTCACCAAGCCCCTCACCAAACAGGACATGAGCATCCTAGGTGAAACGTCAAACGAAATGCAGAACGCGGGCATGTACATCGGTTGGCTCGAACGCTTCGTCGTCCTTACCGCACTCGTTCTTCAATCGCCCGCCACCGTCGGCTTGATCCTCACCGCCAAATCCATCGCCCGCTATCCCGAAATGAAGTCCGTACGCTTCGCCGAATATTTCCTCATCGGCACGTTGCTCAGCATGAGCCTCGGCATCGTCGGCGGCCTCATCTTGCTAAAAACCCTCTACGGCGTGATCTCCCTTTCAAAATGACAGTTCCGGCGGGCACACCGGGCCGTCCCGCCTGTGTGGATTGCCGATAGCACCCGAATCCCGTCCAACCATCCCTTCAACCGCGCTTTTCCACCGCAAAATTGTAACCTTGATGTAAAATCCACGCAGGTTCAGGTCCCCGATTCTGTCTGCCGTAGCAATTGAGCGAATAGACCGTCTATGGCGCCAGCCACCAGAGAATGCCCGAATTGTCACGCGACGAACAACCCCGCCTCGTCCGTCTGCACTTCGTGCAAAACACCCTTTCCCCTTGGCGACGCCACTTTTCTCGGCGAAGGCCGCCGCGACGAAAACGCCACCTTCCTGGGGAATGAAGACGCTGGCGATCCCAACGGCGTCTCCGCCGCCCAGGGCTGGTCCCAGCCCGTTCCTCCCCCCAGTGCCACTGGTGTTGCTACCGGCCGCCTCCCCAAGGGCATGCGCCTCGGCAAACGCTACGAAATCGTCCAGATGCTCGGCGAAGGTGGCATGGGCGCCGTCTATAAAGCCTGGGACCTCGAACTCGACCGCCTCGTCGCCCTGAAAGTCATCCGCCCGGAACTCGCCGTCCACGAACAGGTTCTTCAGCGCTTCAAACAGGAACTCATCCTCGCCCGGAAAATCACTCAGAAAAACGTCATCCGCATCTTCGATCTCGGCGAAGCCGATGGTGTGAAGTTCATCACCATGGAGTTTATCGAGGGCAAGGATCTCACCGCGCTCATCAAGGAAAAGGGGCGCCTCACCTTTGAGGAATGCGCCGACGTGATCTACCAGACCTGCACCGCGCTCGACGCGGCGCACTCGGAAGGTGTGGTTCACCGCGACCTGAAGCCGCAGAACATCATGGTCGAAAAAACCGGCCGCATCATCGTTATGGATTTCGGCATCGCCCGCACCATGGAGCAGGGCCACGGCATGACCCAGACCGGCGCCGTCATCGGCACCCCGGACTACATGTCGCCCGAACAGGTGATGGGCGAGCACGTTGACGCACGTTCCGACCTCTTTACCCTCGGAATTATTTTCTATCAGTTGCTCCTCGGCCAGCTTCCTTACAAGGCCGACACCATGCAGGGTGCGATGTTCAAGCGCACTCGCGAAAAGCCCAAGCCGCCCGCCGAAGTGGACCCGGCCGTCCCCGCCCTGCTCAGCGACATCACCGCGAAGTGCATGCAGATGGACCCCGCCCAGCGTTATCAGACCGCACTCGAAATCCAGCGGGACATCGACGCCTGGCGCGGAGGCTCCAAGATTCGCATCGAACTCCCCGTCGAAAAGGTGCCCGAGCCGGTGAATCCTCCGCGCTCCCGCGCAACCATTGTGATCGCGGCCGCTGCGGCCATCGCCCTCGGTGGTGGCGGCTTTCTCATCGCCAGAAAATCTTTTTCGCCGTCCGGCGCCCCCGCAACTCCAGTGGCGCCCTTGCACTCCCTCGCCATTCTTCCGTTCCACAACGCCACCTCCGATTCCAAGCTCGATTGGATCGGTTCCGCCATGGCCGAAATGCTCAGCACCGACGTAGGCCAATCCGCCAGCGTGCGCGCAGTCTCGTCCGAACGCGTTGGCCAGGTGATGAAAGACCTGCACATCACGCCGCAGGCGGACCTCGACGCACCCACCATCGGCCGTATCGCCAATCAGAGCAACGTGGACACCGTCGTCTCCGGCAGCTACGCGCAACTCGGCGACCGCATCCGCATCGACGCAAAAATTCAGGATCTGAAGCGCGGCCAGGCTGTTGCCCTCAAGGAAGAAGCAGCCGGCGACAAGGAAATTTTCGCCGCCGTCGACCGCCTCGCCGGCCAGATCCGCGAAAATCTGCTCGTATCGAAAAGCCTCCTGAAGGAACTTCAGGAACACGCCTTCAAGCCTTCCACCGCTTCCGTAGCCGCACTGCGCGAATACAACCAAGGCCTCGTGGAAGCGCGTGCGGGCAAGAACACCTCCGCGGCCCAAAGTTTTCAGGCCGCCATCAAGGAAGACAACCAGTTCGCCTTGGCCTACGTAAAGCTCGCGCAGGCTTACTCCGATCTCGGCCAGGACGAAGACGCGGAGCCCACCGCACAAAAAGCCGTCGCCCTCAGCGCTTCGCTTCCCATGCAGGAGAAATATCTTATCCAGGCCGGCTATGACCGCATCGAGAAGGACTTTCCGAAAGCGATTGAGGCCTATCAGAATCTCATCAAGGTCTCTCCCGACAATACCGACTACCTCTTCGATCTCGGCATGGCGTACGAAAACACGGGCGCGTACGACAAGGCCAAAGATATATTTACCAAAGTCGTCGAGCTTGACCCCAAGCGCATCGCCGGCCTTCGCTCCCTCGGCCGCGTCCAGATCGAAAGTGGAAACTCCCAGGCCGGCCTTGAGTATCTGACGCGCGCGCAAGCGCTTTCCATAGAGCTCCAGGACGACGCCGAGCGCGCCCAAATCCTTCAGGCCATGGGCGTGGCGTATTCCACGATGCAGCGCCCCGACGACGCGCTGAAAAATCTTCAGGAATCCCTCGAAATCAAAACCAAGCTCGGCTTGAAGAAGGGAATTGCCGACAGCCTGCAGATGATCGGTTCTATCTACGACAGCACCGGCAAGTCTGATCTTGCGCTCAAAAACTACAATCAGGCCCTGGCCATCCGCCGCGAAATTGGCGACAAGCAGGGCACCGCCAACGTCCTCAGCGACCTTGGCGATTTCTACGTCGAGCACGGCAAGTATGACGACGCGCTGCGCCTCTTCAAGGAATCCCTCGGCTCGCAAATCGAAATTCACAACGATCAGATGCAGGGCCAGGTCCTCAACAACATCGGCAACACCTATTTCTCCAAAAGCGATTATGAAAACGCTCGCACCTATTTCGAGCGCGCCTTGCAAGTCCGCGAAAAGCTGAAAGTCCCCTCTGATATCGCCGACACGCTGAATAATCTGGCGGAAACTTCCATGCGCACGGGCCAGTTCGAACAGGCCCAGGATCAATATTTAAGGGTATTGGATCTCCGCCGTACGTCGGGTGATGCGCGCGGCGCCGCGCTCGCCTCGTCCGGCCTCGGAACGCTATTCGGCTATCAGGGTCGATATGGCGCCGCGGTCGGCGCCCAACAGGACGCGGTGAAGGGATTGGCCGAAGCCAAAGAACAGGGATTCTATTCGACAGAAGTTCTGACGGCTTACGGCTACGCCCTGGCCCAAGCCGGCCGCGGTGACGAAGCCGCAAAAGCGCTCTCCGACGCCCTGAACGCCGCGCGGACAGATAAGAACCAGCCGCAAATTGGCACCGCGCTCACCTACCAGGGCGACAACGCCTACTACCGCGGCGATCTGAAAGCGGCCGCCGCCGCGTATCAGGAATCCCTGCAAACCGGGGTAAAAAGCGGCGACGCGCACCTGGTGCTGCTCAACAAAATCAATCTCGCCAAACTCGCCGTGGCCAATGGAAAATTTGCGGCCTCGGCCATCGAACTGCAAACTCTTGGTGCGCAAGCCGATTCGCTCGGCCTGAAATATCTTTCCACGCAGTGCCTCGTGTTGCGCGGCGAAGCCCTGATCGGAACGAAAGATTATGTCGGCGCGCTGAAAGAACTAAAGTCCGGCACCCTGCGCAGCGAGAAACTCAATCTACGCGCGCTGCTGGCCCAGAGCCAGTATCAATGGGGCCGCGCGCTCGAACTTTCAGGAAAACCCGCCGACGCCCAGACTCACTACGACGAAGCCCGCCGCGCCGCCGCCGAAGTCCAGAAAGATGCTCAGAACCCTGGTCTCGCCAAGCGCTACGACCTCGCCCCCATCTTCTCCGAAAAAGCGAAGTAGGCGGCCGCACCTTCAATACAGAATTCAGATAAGGGAAGCTGGCTTTTCGGGCGCCGCCACTTGGAGCGCGATCTCAAGCTTAGTGTGCTGCGCGGCGCAAAAACAGGAGTCCGGCCAGCAGTCCGCTCCCGAGTAGCATCAGCGTGTCCGGTTCCGGTACATTACTGGTTGCGGGGGCAATCGTGCCCGTGTAGTCAGCAAACAGGTCTATCACGTCGAAGTTTGCATCAAATAGAAGAACAGTCAGGTCGAACTGACCCGAGTTGAGCGAACTCGACACCAAGGGATCCGACGTGAAGCTGAAAAGCGTGCCCTGGAGCGAGGAACCGTCATCAATTGTGCCCGCCGGACCGAATCCATCGAACGCCAGCGCGTCTGGCGTGCCGCCGCCAAAGATACCGCCACTTACAAACAGCCCCAGGATTTGAAAGCCGCTGGCGTTAGAGACGTTGTAGCCCCATGTGAGGGTGTCGCCGGGGCTTCCTGTAAGGTTGGCATTCACCAACGTGAAGGTGACCCCGTCCACACTGTCGGCCTTTGCCGGTTGCTCAAAAGCCAGAATTCCTAGGCAAAATAGCAGGGTCCCAAGCAGGTTTCGATTGCGCATCGCCGATCTCCCTTTATCATCCCGAGTTGAACAACTCTATCGGATCGTGTTCCTTAGTACCAATAGCTCTCCGGTCATAGACCCTGCTGTTCGCCCCGTCAGTCTCAATATATGACTGCCTGTGCGGACGAGTAAGCAAAGGTTTTGCCGGTGATGTCACCCACGGTGCCGGTTTCGCTCAGCATGAAGCGAGTGACTCCCGCGGGCACGTTCAAGAACAGCCTCACCGTTACGCTACCGCCGACATTGAGCGAGCCCAGGATGTCGGGCAGGCCTTGAGTTAGCGCCGTGTTCAATGTGACGCTCCCCGTCCCCAGAAGTGTTTTGAAGGTGACGCTGTTGATGGTCAGGTTTCTGGTGACACCGGTCCCGGTGTTCACGATCTGGACGTCTTCGTAGAAACTGCCATTGATCGTACCGGATCCTACTGTCTTCGCGGTTATCTGTGGCTCACCACCCGCGCTCACCGTCAGCGTGGTGCTGCTGTCTTTTGCCGTGCTCAATAGCGAGTCGCCTGCGTAGGAATAGGTGATTGGATAAGGCGTCGTTGATGTTGGAATCACCGCGGTCGGGAACTGCAGCGAAAACGCGCCGTTGCTACCGATGGTTGCTGTCTGCGTGCTTCCGTTGATGGTGATCGAAGCGGTCTCGCCGCTGGGCGCAAACTGCGTCCCATTCCCAATCACTCCGGCAAGCGTAACCGAACCCGTCCCAACAGGTATCGTTTGGGAAGCCGTCAACCCGCTGAACGTCACCGGTATCGGTTGCACCACGATGCTGCCGATTGATAGCAGTTGCTGGACCCCGACGTTAACCGTGCTGGGGCTGATCGCCGTTCCAGCCGCGGAAGAAGCGCTCAGGATATGCAAGCTCGCGCTGGCGCTCTGGTTCAGCGTGCCAAACGCACAATTCAACACCTGGCTGCCCTGCGCTCCGGTGATGCCGCACGTCCCCGGTCCCGTGTAAGCCGGACTGATCGCCCAACTCACATTCGCTCCCCCGGGCAGCGGCGTGTTCAGTGAAACATTGTTCGCGACAGCCAACGCGCTGTTGCTCACCGTGATCGTGAACCCGATCGGGCTCCCCGCCGTCACGGTCGCAGCGTCCGGCGTAGTCGTCACCGTCACCACCGGCGCAAATACCGGCGGGAACGCAACAATGGCATCGCTAAATACCTTTGTTTTTCCTCCGATCAGCGGATCCACCTTCTTGCTGGCATCGAAGATCGTCGTGATGTCAAAGACGAACTGGCAAAAGATCGCCGGACTCGTCGGCACGCCAGGATTTCCGATCAGCATCGGCGTGGTGCAGTCGGTTCCATACGGAGAGTTCGGCACCACAAACCCGGATGGATCGTAGTACAGCCTCGGTGTACTTCCGGTCCACGGCGCCGGCGGCACAAACGTGCCGTTGTTGTACGTGATGTTCCAGTTGACGGGGCCCACGTACATCGATGGATCCGGCTCCTGCCCGGGATTCTGGAAGAACACTGAATACACGACGCAGTTGCCGTTCGCATACGGAGCACAGAGCGGCACGACCCTGTCACCGTTCGCCTTCGTTTGGAATGTAAAGAACGTCCCGAAGCGGCAGTCAAGGTCCTGCCCGGGCGTCCGGCCGTTTTCGCAGATGCCATCACCGTTGGTTGGCGGCACTTCGGTTGAGACCACTGTCAGCGTAAACGGTGTCAGCACCTGTCCAATCGTGAACGCAGCCGCATGCGCGTTCGGATCCAGGCAAGGATTCGTCGGCGTCGGATTCGGATTCGACGGGCAATCGAAAGGAGCTTGTGCAGTCACGTTGGTTCCCGCCGGAAGCGGTAGGGGAACTACTTGTGGCGGCGGCACAAACGAAGCCGCCACGGCCTGCGCCGAGTTCATCGTCACGCTGCATGCACCGGTGCCGGAGCAGCCCTGCAGCCATCCACCAAAGGTGGAAGGCTGCGTCGCCGTTGATGTCAGCACAACAATGGTCCCGGACGGATAATTCGCCGAACACGTTCCGGTGATCACCCCAGCCGTGTTCACGCAATCGATCGACCCGAGATTATCCGTGACGCTGCCCGTGCCCGTCCCGATGAGCGTAACGTTCAGCGGGAACGTAACTACCAGCGGTGCAACCACGAGCGTCGTAGAGCTGTTGCTCGCGGCACTCAATAGCGAATCACCTGCGTACGAATAGGTGATTGTATAGGCCGTCGCCGATGTCGGAATCGCCGCGGTTGGGAACTGCAGCGAAAACGCGCCGTTGCTTCCTACGGTGGCTGTCTGTTTGTTTCCATTGATAGTTATGGAAACAGTCTCGCCGCCGGGCGCGAACTGCGTCCCATTGCCGACCACTCCGGCGAGCGTCACCGAACTTGTTCCCACAGGTATCGTCTGCGAAGCCGTAAGCCCGCTGAACGTCACCGGTATTGGCTGCACCACGATGCTGCCGATCGAAAGCAGTTGCTGGGGTCCGACATTGACCGTGCTTGGGCTGATCGCCGTGCCAGCCGCGGAAGAAGCGCTCAGGATGTGCAGACTCGCGCTTGCACTCTGGGCCAGCGTACCGAACGCGCAGGCGAGCACCTGGCTCCCTTGTGCGCCCGTGATGCTGCAAGTCCCCGGTCCCGCGTAGGCCGGACTGATCGTCCAGCTCACATTTGTTCCTCCGGGCAGCGGCGTGTTCAGTGAAACATTGTTCGCGACTGCCAACGCGCTGTTGCTCACCGTGATCGTGAACCCGATCGGGCTCCCTGCCGTCACTGTCGCCGCGTCGGGTGTCGTCGTTACCGTCACTACCGGTGCAAAATTCGGCGGGAAGGCAACGATGGCATCGCTGAAGACCTTCGTCTTTCCTCCGATCAGCGGGTCCACCTTCTTGCTGGCATCGAAGATCGTCGTGATGTCAAAGACGAACTGGCAGAAGATCGTTGGACTCGTCGGAACACCGGGACTCCCGATCAGCATCGGCGTAGTGCAGTCGGTTCCATAGGGCGAGTTCGGTACAACAAACCCGGATGGATCGTAATACAGCCGCGGCGTGCTTCCCGTCCACGGCGTGGGCGGAACGAACGTGCCGTTGTTGAACGTGATGTTCCAGTTGACAGGTCCCACGTACATCGAAGGATCCGGCTCCTGGCCCGGGTTCTGGAAGAAGACCGAGTACACCACGCAATTCCCATTGGCATAGGGATCGCAGAGCGGCACGATGGTGTCGCCATTCGCCTTGGTCTGGAATGTGAAGAACGACTTGAACCGGCAGTCGAGGTCTTGCCCCGGCGTCCGGCCATTTTCGCAGATGCCGTCGCCATTGGTTGGCGGCACTTCGGTCGACACCACCGTCAGCGTGAATGGTGTCAGCACCTGGCCAATCGTGAACGCGGCGGAATGCGCATTGGGATCGAGGCAGGGATTGGCCGGGGTCGGATTCGGGTTCGACGGACAATCAAACGCCACCTGGCCGGAGACGTTCGTGCCGGGCGTAAACGGCAGAGGAAGTGCTTGCGGCGGCGGCACGAACGAAGCCGTTACAGACTGCGCGGAAGTCATAGTGACACTGCAAGCTCCGGTTCCGCTGCAGGCGCCGAGATAGCCGCCAAACGTGGAAGGCTGCGTCGCCGTGGCCGTCAACGAGACAATCGTGCCGGACGGATAATTCGCCGAACACGCTCCGCTGATCACCCCAGCCGTATTCTTGCAATTGATCGAACCCAGATTGTCCGTAACACTGCCGGTGCCAGTTCCGATGAGAGTGACGTTCAGTGGGAAGGTCACCAGCGGCGTAACCGTCAATTGCGTAGTGCCAAATATATTTCCACTTGTGGCCGTTATGGTTATGGGTCCGCCTGCGGCAACGCCGGTGGCCAACCCGGTTGCATTGATGGTGGCGATGCCGGTGGACGACGAGGCCCAGTTCACGATGTTGGTCAAGTTCTGCGTGCTGTTGTCGTTGAATGTCCCGGTAGCGGTGAACTGCACCGTATTGGTCGCACTCACCGAAGGATTCACCGGCGTTACCGCGATCGAGACCAGGCTGATCCCGGTTCCGCTCAGCGGCGCGCTCTGCGTTGATGCAGCCACACCATTCGTACTGTTGATCGTCACCAGTGCTTGTCGCTGCCCGTTTGTGGTCGGGAAGGACGAGATCTGTAGATTGCACGAAGCTCCGGCGCCAAGCGTTGCCGGTGGAATCGGGCATCCATTGATCAGGCGGAAGTCCCCTATATTCGGCCCGGACAAGAAAATGCTCGTCAGCGTAACCGCCGTCGCCCCCGGATTCTTCACGCTGATGGTTTGTGTCGCGCTTTGCGTTCCGTCCACCTGCGCGCCAAACACCAGGTTCGGTGGCGTAAGCGTCAGTGTCGTCGCCGCCGCAGCTGCCG
>Ga0210389_10000703_pt1 | contig 28789 bp, 25 predicted proteins | sample IncBWH28OmetaG_FD_160127 | JGI IMG/M metagenome (GOLD analysis project Ga0210389, IMG submission 160127) | Forest soil microbial communities from Barre Woods Harvard Forest LTER site, Petersham, Massachusetts, United States - Inc-BW-H-28-O ... | reverse complement strand
AATTGATAACATAAGGGAAAATAATGATATTACCTTATTATTAGTGTCGTCCAAAACTGGTGCCAGAAGACTCGGTAAGGCCAGAGACACAAACGTTAATCGTCTTAATCAGGCGTAAAGGGTTTGTAGGCGGCTTTTAAATTTATTTATTAATATAAAAAATAAGTAATAAATAAAAGCTAGAATCAAATAGAGGATAAATTAAATAATGCTTAGAGTAGGTCTGATATCCTTAGATACTAAGTAGAATATTAAAGGCGAAAGCTTTTTTTCCATTAATGATTGACGCTCAGAAACGAAGGTGAGGATAGGAAATAGGATTAGATACCCAAAATACCCCTCTCTGTCAACGATGAATGGTAGTTATTAGTAATAAATTATTAATGGCAATGTTAACACGATAACCATTCCGCCTTGTGAGTACGACTGCAAAGTTGAAAACAAAAAAATTAGTCGGTTTCGGAGCAAACGAAGTGAAGCATGTTATTTAATACGATAATCCGCGTAAAACCTTACCAGTTCTTGAATAAAAACTTTATTTTTTTGTTTTTTATTAAATAAAATTATAAAGGAATGTTTTAACTTTAAAATTGTCAATTTAAAGAAACAAATTAGAACATTTAATACAGGTGTTGCATGGCTGTCTTCAGTCCGTATCGTGAGAACTGAGGTTAATTCCGCTAACGGACGAAATCCCTATTGTTAATTAAAAATATTATATATTATATATTATATACTTAATAATTTATGATTCTTATAGAGTGTCATTTGGGGCTAAGACAAGTCGTTATGGCCCTTATGAACTGGGCTATAGACGTGCCACAAAAACTTTTACAAAGTGATGCTAGACTTTTTCCTTAAATGAATTAAATATTTATTTTATTATTAAGGTTAATATTTTTGTTTTTTTAATAAAATATATAATCGAAAGATTTATAATTCATTTATTTTTAATTGTTTTTAAAAAATATTTAAATTTGGAAAGTAGGAGGAGCTAATCATTAAAAAAAGTTAATATATAAATTTAGACGGATTGTTCTCTGCAATTCGGGAACATGAAGAAGGAATTTCGAGTAATCGTTGATAATTAGCGCAACGGTGAAACTAGCATCCGTGATGAACTAACTGTCTGTCGCTGGGAAGAAGCTTATAATGATGGAAATGGGAATATAATTATAATTTTTCATAGTTAATATTAATTTATATTTTTATATATTTAATATAGTTTATTATATTATTATTATATTATAAACGACTATGTTAAAACTAATTAATTTTTATTAATTCATTTGAGTAACATCTCAAAAGTCATAGCAAGGTAGCCGTACTGGAAAGTGCTGCTGGAAAATAAATTCAATTTACCCCCTTTTTATTTTATAATCTTAATTAATTAAATAATTAAATAATTAATAAATTATAAGAGATTAGTTGAGTGGTATAACGGCATATTTACACTATGCAGAGAGAGTTTCGATTACTCTATCTCTTAATTATTATATGAAATTTTATTTATAATAGAATATATAATTATTATTTTAATTAAGATTATAAACAATAATATTTAAAATTTTAATTTTTATTTATAATAGAATATATATAATTTTATTATATAAGAATAAATTTTTATTATAAATTTAATAAAGAATATAAATACTTATTAATTTGCGAGTGTGCCGAAATTTGGTAGCCGGGTAAATCTTAGGAATTTATGACTTTATAATCGTAAGAGTTCAAGTCTCTTTACTCGTATAATAAAATATATTAATTAAAATAATAATTAAAATAATTTATTATAATCAAATTAAAAGTTTAAATAAGTTAAATATTAATATAAACTAATTTTAATTAAAAATAAGATCAAATTTCTTAAGTATATTACATGAATTATACAAATATATCAAATTATATAATTTATATTAAAATAAAAATAATTATTTTTATCTTTTATAAATTAAAAAAATTTAAATCTAAAGTTTGATACCAAAATATAATTCTGTAACATCTTTAGCTAAATTGGAAAAGCGTTTGCCTTCGAAGCATTTATATATTGGTTCAAATCCAATAGGATGTATTAATTAATATTATAAATAAAAATTAGTAAAATTATCAAATTAAATAAGAAAATATATTAATTTAAATAATATTTAAAAATTATTTTATAAAAAAAAGTAATGATGTTTATTAGTATCATGATTCTTATAGTGGCAATAGCCCTACCTTCAATAAATAGAAATATTTCTCCAAATTTATATTTAAGAATATCTTCTCTATTATTACTTTATACTGGAGCATTAGCTTTTAATGCTTTTTATATTCAGTCAATTGGATCAGGTATAGGTATCTATAGTGGATTATTTCAAATTACTTTATTCACACAATTATTTGATATAGTTATAGTATTAACAGGTTCTGTAATATTAATAGCTTGACCTTTAATAAATCATAAATTTATAGATAATAATCTAGAATTAAATGAAATAGGTCATAATATATTAAATAATTATAGAATAAAATATTCAATAATAGTATTAATATCAACTTTAGGTTCTTTATTATTAGTATCTTCATCAAATTTAATAACTTTATATTTAAGTTTAGAATTACAATCTTTTGGAGTATATATATTAGCTTCTTTATATAGACATTCAGAATTAGCAATATCAGCAGGATTAAAATATTTTTTATTAGGAAGTTTAGCTTCTTGTATAATATTATTAGGTTGTGGATTAATATATACTTTCACAGGATTAACTAATTTAGAATCTATATATAGTATGATATCAGTAATTGATAATAATAATAATATATTATTAGGTTTTAGTTTAGGTTTAATATTAATTTTTATAGGATTATTATTTAAAATAGCAGCAGCACCTTTACATAATTGAGCACCAGATGTTTATGCTGATAGTGCTACTATTATAACAACATGATTAACTATTATACCTAAAATTTCTATTTTATTAATATTATTTGAAATACAAACTCATATTAATTTAATAGAAAATATTAATTTAATATTAGAATTAAATCCTTTAAATAATATAATTAATAATAATTATTTATGAAGTAAAAATTTATTATTAATAAGTTCATTATTATCATTATTAATAGGAACAATATTAGGTTTAGCTCAATCTAAATTAAAAAGATTATTAGCTTATAGTACAATATCACATATAGGATTTATATTATTAGCTTTAGCTATTAATTCTGAACAATCAATAGAAGCTTTAATATTTTATATTATACAATATACTATTACTAATTTAAATACTTTTTTAATAATAATTTTATTTGGTTATATAATAAAAAATTCATTTAGAGATTTAATACAAAGTATAATGGTTGAAGATGAAACAGGAACAGAAAATGATATTAATTATATATCTGAATTAAAAGGTCAATTTTTCTTAAATCCTATATTATCAATAAGTTTAACAATTTGTTTATTTAGTATGGCTGGAATACCTCCTTTAATAGGATTTTTCTCAAAACAGTTTGTATTATATTCAGCAATTCAAAATGGATATTATTTCATGTCTATTATAGCTATAATTGTAAGTATTATAAGTGCTTCTTATTATTTAAAAATAATAAAAATAATATTTACAGAAGAAGTAAATACATCTGAATATAGTGATAAAGAAATAAAAATAATAAATAATTTAAATTCTAATTCAGAAATAGAAATAAGTAGTACTAATAGTTTTATTATATCTACTTTAACTTTATCTATTTTATTCTTTGTTCTTAAACCATCAATTTTATTAAATAGTACAACAATACTTTCTTTATCTTTATTTAATTTTTAATGAATAATTTATTAATGTTATTTATATTTGTTCCTATTTTAGCTTTAGTATTATTATTTTTAAATTTCTTATTTTCAGTACATAGACCTGATGAATCTAAAATTTCAGCTTATGAATGTGGTTATTCAGCTATTAGAAAACAAAATAGAACTGATTTCCAAATTCAATTTTATGTAGTTGCTATGTTATTTTTAATATTTGATTTAGAAATTTTATTATTATTCCCTATTGCTGTTACTTTATATAAAGTAAGTACTTTTGGATTTAGTATAGCTTTAATTTTCTTTGTAGTATTAACTATAGGATTTATTTTAGAAATTGGTTCTGGAGCTATATCTATTGCTAAATCTACACAAACTAATTATAAAAAATAATTAATTTTATTTATTTATTAGTTTGTTTGTTTTAATTTATAATAATTACATTTATTATTAATTACATTTATTTCATTTATACCCCCTTGTATTAATTAAAATTTTATTTTTGTTTTGTTTTGTTATTATAAAAATAATATTTATAATATTTTAATTAGTAATAGCCGCCAATTAAAAGAATATTTAAACTAAGGGGAAATCTGATAATTGGTAATCAGTTGTATTTGCATTACAAATATGATAGTTCGAGTCTATCTTTCTCCATATAATATTTTATTAATTAATTATAGTTTATTTTAAACTACTTATTTATATTTTTATATAAAATTAAGCTAAAAATATAAATTAAGCCTCGATTGCTTAGTGGTCAAAGCGCTATTCTGAAGATATAGAAATGTGAGTTCAATTCTCTCTCGGGGCATTATTATTTATTAATATATTTATATATTAATATTAAATTAATATAAAAAATAAAATTATTTATAAAGCCAGAATAGTTTAATTGGTAAAATGAATTCCTTGTAAGACTTTGATATTGGTTCGATTCCAGTTTTTGGCAAATATTATTTATATTAATTTGGCTATTATTAATATTTATAATAATAGATTAAATATGAGTTGTAGTTTAATTTGGAAAAACATCATTTTTTGGTAATGAATAATATCAGTTCGAATCTGGTCAACTCAGTAGATTATATAATATTTTAAATTTATTAATTTTATAAAATATTTAATTATAGTATATAATTTATAAAAATTGTTGTAATAAAAATTATAAACTGACTTCTAAGAAAGCAGAACTTGAGTGGTTGAGTGTCTCCCTTTTAAGGAGAAAGTCCTGGTTCAAGTCCAGGTGCTTTCAATTGTATATATTTTTTATTTAAAATAATATTTATTTATCTTTTTATATTTAATTATAATATAAATAATATACTTCAGAATTCATAATTAAATTATTATATCAAATTATTATATCAAATTTTTATATAATTATAAATAAGGGCAGGTGATCCGATTGGTAATGGTGATTCTCTGTAAAAGAATTGGTTAGCACCGTAAAAGGTTCGATTCCTTTACTGCTCAATATTAAAAAATTATTAATAATTTCAAATGGTAGATGACAAATTGGTCAGTCGCTCCTTTTGGGTAGGAGACATACAGCATGTTCGAATCGTGCCTACCATATTTTTATCTCTTGAATTATTTAAATAATTATTCTAATAAAATTGATTTAAATATAAATTTGGTGTTATGGCAGAGAGGTTATTGCGGAGTACTGTTAATACTTTTTTTCATAGGTTCGAGTCCTATTAACCCCTTATTATTTTATATTATTTGATTAATTTATTATTAATTTTTTGTTTTTTAATATTTATTATAATACACTAAATAATTATTTTAATATATCTAAATTAAAATTAATCAAATATATAAAAGAGTAGTAAATAAGCGAACATGTTGAAATTGGTAAACAATCTCTTCTTAAGCAGGAGTGGAAGTAATTCCTTAAGAGTTCAAGTCTCTTTGTTCGTATACGTTTTACAACAATAGTGTTCAATTTTTTATAATTAAATTAATTAATTAAAAAGGTAAATTTTCTTTTTAATTTCTATTTCTGATTTAAAAGGTTTATCTTCCTCATTCAAAACAAAAACAAACAAACAAAATAAAAAATAAAATTATTTAAAATAAAATAAAAGAAAAACCAAAAAATGATACTTTTAAATTGAATATAACTCTTTAAAAGTATAAATGATCGGAAAAAGCCCAAATCAATATAAGATTTTCAGATCTACATTTTTTCATACCATTTAAATTTATTAATTAATTTAATTATATTTAGACAGTTTAGTGTAACGGTTTGCACGCTAATCTCATTAGTTAGTAGTAGGGTTCAATTCCCATTCTGTCTTATTAAGAAAATAGTAGGTATTAAGGCCTAAAAGTATCAAAAAAACGGGTTTTAAAGAAAGTAGGTTTACCGATTGGCATATCATTATCTTTCATTACAGATGGATACAAGCTATTTACATCGTATGCATATAAATTAGAATCTTTTTCTGATTTTGGAATATACATATCGCATGCTCCACCGGTATAAGACATTCTAATATCTTTAGCAACTTGTCCGCTTATTTGTGGAATAGTATTTATTTTTAAGAAATTACTTCTGAATACTCCTAGTGCTAATGAAGGTAAAGTAGGAAATTTATGAATATTCAAATTAAATAAATCAAATATTAAAGCATTGAATTTTAAAATAATTTGATATAAAGAAATACAATCAATGTTACAATATTTAATTGTTTCATCTTTCATACTTCATAATTTATCGTTAAAATTATCATAATATTCTAAATATTCATTTCTAGAAATATTATCAAAAAAGTTGATATTAGGTATACTCCCTACATAATCTAAATTATTTTCATCTACGAAGAAATAAGGAAAAATAGATTTTAAAGTTTTTACTCCAAATGATTTACCTAATTTAGCCAATGAACCAATTAATAGTTGTTGTGAGTCCCTAAAGAATACAACATGATCTCCATAATTTAATTGAATAGATATTATTCTATCATGATGAATTATTGGTTTACAAATACCAAGTTTTATAATTATTTTTAATAAAAATATAGCATCAAAATTAGCTAAATTATGTAAATAAATTTTATAATTATCATATTTTTTAATCATTAAATCCAAAATAGCTTTAATAATCATGCTATTACTATCTTTAAAATCAGTAAGATAATAAGAAAATGTGTTTTCTCCATCATAAAAACTAATACAATAAGGGATATGTATTCCATCTTTAATAAATGTTTCTATATCCATAGTTAAGAATTTGTTTGAAAGTGTTTCCGATCTTATTAAAGGATTTATAAATTTAGCTGATTTTTCTACTTTAAATAATAGTAATTCATTATTTTTAAATATAAATTCTTTTTTTCCTAAAATTCTTTTGAATGTTATTTCATCTATAAATTTATCAATATATTCATATGTTAATTCACCAGATTTAAAAAATTTTACTTCATTTTGTCCATCTAAATGATTAATTATAGCTATATTTTTATTATTTATTTGAATGAAATATCTATTACCTATTTTATCTAATAGTTTCCCATATTTTAATGGATCCATTGTAATAGGTAATTTGTGTTGTTGGTATCTATGGAAATGAATATCAGTAGGTATTAAGGGAAAAAAACAAAAAAAAAAGAGACTTATTTTTATCATTGCATAAATTAATAATTTTGTTTTTAAAAACTAAAAAATTTTGCTAAAAATGACCATCTTCTAAAATTTTAGAAATTGAGGTCTAAAAACATTATAAATAAAAGACTTTAATAAAATAAATAAATAAATAAAGGGTTATTAATGGTTTAATGTTAAAATTCGAAAATTTCATTTAACAGTTCGATTCTGTTTAAGTCTAATATTAAATAGGGGGTAAATATATTATAAATTAGATGTGTTCATCTTCATTTATATTAAAATGAATTAAATGAAAATTATTATTATAATCAATAATAAAGATTTCTTTTATTTTAATTGTTTTTTTATTAAATTTTAAATTAGATCTTCAGTTAAAATTATCATTAGTAAAATTATTAACTAGATTAAATTTTAAATCATAATTTATTTCTTGATTATCTGTAGTGTTAATTAAAATAGATTTACTATTTTTAGACATTCTACCAAATAAAATGTTTATGATATTTTCATCTAAAATTTTAACTTCAACTTTTTCTCAACTGTTAATTATGTTAGTTGAATCATCCTCTTGAATTTTTACTTCATGAGGTTCTTCTTGATTATCTTCATTATTTGTTTTATCTTCTAATTTAATATCATCATCTGGTTGATTCAAAAAACTTGAACTAAATAATATTGAAGGAAGTCGGGTATTACTTATATCTCTTGTTTGAATTGAATCAGTAGAACTTCCTTGAACAAATTCTTCAACTTTTGTTTCAGGTAAATATTTATTTAATTGTTGAGTTACTGTTTTATCTGATACATCAGAAGAATTATCCGAGATATTTTCTTCAAGTAATTTTTCTAATCTACTTTGTAATTGTTCTCTGTTTAAATTATTTAAATTATTTAAATTTAAATCATTATTATTTTCAATTACATCATTATTAATTACATTACCTCCAGTATCTGGTTTTGATGGTTTAAATCAAAAATAACAGAATAACCCACCAATAATTAGTATTGCTCCAATAATAAAATATCCATCTTTATAAAACCATTTATAACCCTTTATTTATTTATTTATTTATTTGTTAGCCAGTTAAGCCTTTTTGTTCAAAAATAGGGGGTAATTGTAAAAGAACACTTCAGAAAGGTAAATTGAAGGGGAGTATGCCACTATCCTATCATTAGGCTTAAAATTGCTAAAAAAGCGCTTTGTTAGCCAGTTAAGCCTTTTTGATTTAAAATAGGGGGTAATTGTAAAATATTAATAATAATAATAATAATAATTATAATAATTAATAAATTAATTAAGTCTAAAATACGATTTTAATATAATAGCTGTAATTATTTAATTAACTTTATTTCTTTATATTTTAAAATTAGATAGAATTTTTTATCCAAATCTAATTCAAAATCAAAATCTCCATAACCTATATGCAATTGATCCATTATAAATTTCATAATAGTATCAGGTGAGGAATAATGAGTCATCAAAAATTGTTGGGACAAAATTAAATGAGGATTATTTTCCTTTCCATCTATAGAAATCATTGGTATAACAGTATATAATGTTATAGGATTAATTTTTAATATAAAATCTCATAAGTCATCAATATTTGCAAAAGGAATATACAAATACTTTCATTTAGCATTTGTATCAAATCTTATTGCTTTATGTACATCTTTAAGGAAATTTATATTATCTACCGAAGTATGTTTCAATAAATCTATGAAAGTATATTTCATTTAAAATATTTTTTTTTTGTTTCCTTGAGGACATTTATTAATTGTCTAATATTTATTATATAAATATTACTTGTTAATTACAAATATCAAATTATTTGTTTAACTAAATTTGAATTCCCATTTGGATTTCAACCAAAATTCTACACTTTTGATGAGTGCTGTTCTACTTAAACTACAGGAATCTATAAAATAGGGAAAGGGGGTAAATATTTAGTAAGATCTACCAACACTATTTGTATGAAAAGATTCCAATATTTTAGCATTTGGATTAGTGTAAATCTCTTGAGAAAGTTTAGGTTTAACATTATCCATAACATATATTTTAAATATATCTAATTCTTTATGATCTGGATTACTTATACCTTTGTTATCTCATTTAATAGATTGGTTACTAGATTTATTAATATGAACATCGATGTATTGTCCTCCACCATCATTAGTAATAATATAAATTTTTTGAAGTTTATCGAAATTATCTCCAAATTTAAATTCTATGAATCTATCTTTAATATCTCCTCTATAAATATCAAATTTAATTTCATCTTTTCAATTAATAGAAGATATTTCAACCTCAGCTTTGTTTTTAGAACTTTCTTCAAGGTCTTCAGAACTATCACTAGAACTTTCTTCAGATAAAACTTTATTACTATTAAGAGGTGTACCATATTCTTTTCTTTGAGATTTGATATCTTTAATTAAATCTGAAATATCTGGTTTAACTTCAGATAATTTAGAAGATTCTCCAGGATTATTATCTGTATCAATATCAATAGGATTATCGTCGAATAAATTATTAAAGGATTCAAATAAATTAGATATACTAGATTTATTTTCTCTTTCTGTTGGAACTGGGTTTATTTTATCAACAATTGGAGTTTGTAAACCAACATTAGCTACACTGGAAGTTGAAACAATATTAGAGTTATTTTGTTCTGATAAAGGATCTGATTCTAGTTCTTTAGATTTAGGTTTAACAGGACTAGGTAAAACATCTTTTTCATTTCTTAAAATTTTAATTTGATCAAATAAAGAACCCATTGGATTATTACTTGATTTAACAATTTTATCAGTTTCAGCTAAATTTAATTTACCTATTGGATTTTTAACTTCACCAACTGGGTTAACATCTTTAGATTCTGGTAGATATTCTTCTATTTCATCCTCTCAATGTACTTTTTTTAAATTTTCATTTTCTTTTACATCTAATTTTTCAGCTTTTTTAAGAATTTCATTAACTTTACTGAATTTATCTTCTGAAGGTATAGATTTTGGAATTTTTAATGGAGAGAATAAATCTGGAATAGGAGGCAAAGGTTTTGGAGACATTGCTTTATCAGATCAATGATCTTGTTCTTCAATTGCAGCCATTGCTACTTCATTATATGTATCAGATGTTGGAGATTTAATAATTTCTGGTAGATTTTCTTCAGGTTTAATATCTTGTAAAACTTCTTTAGGGTAAAGATTATTTTCTAAATCAAAGAATTCATTAATACAATTATTTGCTGTTTCATCTTTAATAAATGTTTTAAATAAATCTGGATTAGAATAAGATAATTTTTGAAATCTTTCTTTAGTAATACTAAATAAACCTTTTTCAAGAGTTTTATTAGGAAATCCTTTTTCTGTAGCAAGTTTAAGTGCCTTCATTTCTGCTAGAATAGAAGTTCCTTCATTAATAAATTTATCTCGTTCTCCAGTTATAGGTGGTAAACCTTTTAATATATCTTCTTTATCCATATTAACATTTTTTAAATCAGTAATACCTCTTCTTTCTTTTTCTGAAAGAGATAAATTATTAAAATCAATAGTTTTACCTTTATCTTCAACAGTTTTATCTTCTAAATCTATTGATTTGATCGAATCAGAATTTTTATTGCTTCCATCATCATCTTTTTTAAATTTATTGAAAACTGAATCTTTTAACGATTGAAGTTTAGATTTAGAAGCTGTGGGATTATTTATGATATTATTTGCGATATCTTTTACGTTATCTGAATCAGGATCAGGTTTATGTCTTTTACTATTAATTCAAGCTAAAACTGCTGAACCATAAGGTTTTAGATCATCGTAGAAATATCAAGCTAATCCAGATAGAATTAAAATTCCTCCAATTATTATATATTTATTTTCGTAAAATGGAGTAGATTTGTCTTCTATTACTGGAATATCTCCTGTTATAGGTATTTCTTCAGGTTTATTAATTATTTTTCTAAATCTTTCAATAATTTTATCACTGTTTTCATCACCTTTTTGTATTCCAATTGTTTTTGATTGAATTCCGTCCATTGATTTGATTCTGGAGGGAGTTTCAATTGGTTTTTTTACAAATAATTCTGTTAGATTAGTGTAAAAATTACTTATAATATCTAACATATTATGAAAGATTTTAGATATAGACTCAATTTCATAAAAATCTATTAAAGATATACCGAATATAGAAAATAGAATAGTATTAAATATAGTTCAAATTCTTCTAAAGATAGAATATTTTTTAAATACTTTGATAATAAAGGCTATTAAAGTAATTTTAAGAATAAAAGATTTAAATAATAATAAATATTCGATAAAATTTAAATTAGAATTATTGTTATTATTAGTTTTAAATGAATTTAGTTTGCTGATTAATTCAGCTTTTGTAAATTTATTTAAGTTTTTAATTATAATTTGTTTTTATTTTTGTTTTTTAATTTTATAAAATAGTACATGAGAAAAAAAAGTATATAAGACAACCTAAGAATTTATATTAATCATAGCCAATAAATTCTTTATTAATACAGAATCTAATATATACTTATAATTTAAATAATCTATTTTATAGAGTTATACTATTAAAAAATCTAATTTAAAAGAGTATAGTTGAGTTTATTAAGATATGATAATATAATTAAGTTTTAGATTTTAATTATAATAAGGTCTTTTAGTATAACGGTCGTACAGCAACCCTTCAAGTTGTTAGTGTCAGTTCGAGTCTGGTAAAGGCTAAATTTTATATAACTTTAATTTATAAAAAACAAAAATTTTTTTTTATAAATATTTTCTTATATTAGTTATTCGTTATTATATTTAATAAATTTAATACAAATTTAAGAAACCAATGAACAAAAAAAAATAAATGTTACAAAATTTAAATTTAATAATAAATTCTCCATTAGAACAATTTGAAGTAAGTAGTTTAATAAGTATAATAGCACCTATATTTGGTTATATAAATATAACATTAAGTAATTTAGGATTATATTCTTTAATAATATTATTTATAATATTAAGTTTACACTTAATAAGTAATAATGAAAACAAAATTTTACCTTCAAAATGAAGTATAGCTATAGAAAGCATATTTACAACTATTAACACAATGGTAAGAGAACAATTAGGTAAAGAAATTTATTTACCTTTTATTTATTCATTATTTTTCTTTATATTAATAAGTAATTTAATAGGTAATATACCTTATTCATATACTATAACAACTTCTGTAATAGTAACAATAGGTTTATCTTTTACAATATTAACAGGTGTAACTATACTTGGATTATATCTTCATAAATTACATTTTTTCTCATATTTTGTACCATCTGGAACTCCTTTAGCTTTAGTTCCATTATTAGTTTTAATTGAAACTGTTTCTTATTTAGCTAGAGCTTTATCCTTAGGTATCAGATTATTTGCTAATATGGTAGCTGGACATTCTTTATTAAAAATTTTATCTACTTTCTTATATCAAATGTTTAATAGTAGCTTTACTATAGCGATATTTACTTTAATACCTTTTACATTCTTCTTAGCTTTATGTGGTTTAGAAGTAGCTGTATCTATAATTCAAGCTTATGTATTTGTATTATTAGTAATATCTTATATTAAAGATGCTATTAATTTACATTAATTTAAATTAAATTAAATTATTATATAAAATAAGGACATGATATTAATTAACTATTTTTTTGATGATAGTCTATTATTCTATGGTATGTTGGCAAGTACTACAGTATTGTACATAGGTTATTCTATATATAAACATAAATCTATTTTAAATAACTCAGAAAGTAAGAATGAAATCGACTATACAAATCCCGATATAATATCAACTGCCTTAGATGATTTAGATATAGACTTTGATAATATGGAATCATGATGAGATGAAGCTTTTGCTGAATATCTTGAACAAACTACACCTAGAAGTGCAACATCAGGACTAACTGAAGAAGAACATAAATTAAAAAAATTTTATGAAATAGTAGATTTATACATGGATGATATGAATATTAATTCAGTAATTGAAGAGGATTTAATTGAGATTATTAATTTATTTCCAATACCAGAATTATATTCAAGTGATATTAATGAACTTATATTAGCTATTATAAATTATTGACATGGTTAATATTTATTAATATTATCATTAATATTTAAACACATTTACCCCCTTAAATTTAAAAGAAGATTATTATATAAATTAAAATAATAATTAAATTATAATATGAATAAGGAATAGTTTACATTGGAAAGTTAAAACAATTGCTAATTGTTCGGGTTATCCCTTAGGTGTTCGACTCACCTCTATTCCGTTTAAATATAATTATTTAAATTATATTGTAAAAAAATTTTTGTTTTTTAATTGTTTTTTTGTTTTTTTGAATAAATAAAAATAGAGGAGTAAATATGAAAAGTGAGGATTGTTTCATGGATTGACGACTTTATTCAACTAATGCTAAAGAAATTGGAACTCTTTACTTAGTATTTGCTATATTTGCAGGTATGATAGCTACAGGATTTTCAGTTTTAATTAGATTAGAATTATCTTCACCTGGAGTTCAATTTTTACAAGGAGATCATCAATTATTTAATGTAATAATAACTGCCCATGGATTATTAATGTTATTTTTTATGGTAATGCCAGCATTAATTGGAGGTTTTGGTAATTATTTATTACCTATCCATATTGGAGCTCCTGATATGGCAAACAAAAAGGAGTTCCATGGGTTAAATATAAGATATTATAACAATAAATTTAAAAATAATATATATAAGGGATATTTAGCAGGTCTATTTGAAGGAGACGGACATATTTGAATTCAAAAACCTGAACAAAAAAAGAAACATAATCCAAGATTTTGTATAACTTTTGGACTGAAAAATGAACCATTAGCTAAAAAATTATTAGAAATAATAGGATCAGGATTTATAAGATATAAAACACGAGATAATGCTTGTGTTTTAGTTGTTTCACCTGTAATAGGTTTAAAAAAAGTAGTTCATTTATTAAATGGTGAATTAAGAACACCAAAAATATGTCAACTTCATAATTTAATAGACTGATTAAATAAAAACCATAATACAAATATTATTAAATTACCATTGAAAGATAGTTCTTTATCAGGAGATGGTTGATTAAGTGGATTTATAGATTCAGATGGTAGTTTTTCTGTACAACATACTAAATTAGAAAACAATACAAAAAAAAGAAAAATATCTTGTAGATTAAGAATCGAACAAAGAATGTTAGATCCTATAACTAATAATAGTTATTTTAATGTTTTAACAGATATATCAAATTTTCTTAATTGTACATTGTTGACTAGAAAACAAAAGTCTACAGGTAATGAATACTATACTTTAACAGCTTCAAGTAAAATGTCTCTAAATGTTATAGTAAATTATCTAGATAAATATCAACTATTTTCAAGTAAATATTTGGATTACAAAGACTGAAAAAAAATAGTTTTATTAATATTTGAAAACAAACATTATACAGAAGAAAATATTAATAAAACAGAATCTGTAAAAAATGGTATGAATAGACAAAGAACTTACTTTACTTGAAACCACTTAAATTTATTCTCTTTATAAATTACATATCATTATATTTAAACCCTAAACTAGGAAATGCCGTTAAAAAGTGTAAATTTTTTAATTATTACTTCGCTATATGCATAGAATCTCTCGATTTTGGAATTATTTTTCCAGTTAACAGATACATAGACAGCTAATTGAAGTTTAAACTTATAAAGTTGTATTTTCAACTGAATTAGTCGTAATACTTATGTATACATGGGAAGAATGTGCAGGAAACCAACAAAATTACAAATAAAAAACAAAAACAAAACAAACAAAAAAATATAGTTTAAATTAAATAGTTATATAAAAGAAGAGGTTAATCCTCTCATTAATTTTATAATATTTAATATTATAAAATAACTAAATTAAAAACAAACAAAAATAAAATAATACTTAATTTAGACTTTGTCACATCAACCCATAATTAAATAAAATAAAAAACAAACAAATGTTATTAAACCAATTTTCTGAAAATATACCATATTTCTGTTGTATCTTCACAGGTAGTGCCACAATCTTAGGTTTTGCTCTTATATATTTCTTAGTAAATAATAATGAAATCGACTATACAAATCCAAATGGTGTAGAATTAAATATTCACAAATCTTTACAAGAATTAAAAATTAATGAAATAACTCAATATTACAGAGAAGAATTGATTGAAGAAAGGGTATTTATGAGTGATATATTTGAAATTATTAATTCATTATCATTAACAGATTTGATGTCAAGTGATATTAATGATATTATAATCTCTATGTTAGAATCATTAATGTATTATAATTTTTAATTTAAATATTTCTACATTCCTAAATTTTAAGTTCAAGGTATTGTTAATTATGTACTCGTGTTAAAAGAATAAACATAGCAACAAGTGTAAAATGTTATTCTCTGTTTGTTATGTTTATATAAGCCTAAAAATTTCTTATAAGATTATAATGTTTTGTGCCTCATTATAATTTGTATATACAAATTTTCTTTTTTAATAAATACTAGGGCATTATGTAAATCCTGTAAGGTTGTAAATGTACAGGGAAATAAAGAGGAAGCTATTATTTTATTTAATAACTATAAAATAATTTCTTTATTTTTAAGATTTGATAGGAATTGTATCTTATTTATTAATTAATTTCTGATTTACTAGAATACAAGCAAATAAAGCAGCAATATTAGCTTTAACTATGAATAGAGTAGGAGATATGGGATTAAGTATTGGATTTTTTGCATTATTTGCTTTATTTGGATCTTTAGATTATGCAACAATATTTAGTTTAGTACCATTTATGAATGAAACAGCTATAACAATAATAGGTTTATTACTTCTAACAGGAGCTATGGCAAAATCAGCTCAAATACCTTTACATTCTTGATTACCAGGAAGTATGGAAGGTTTTAAAGGAGTTAAACAATATATTCCTATTTTTATTATATTTTTTTATATTTATTCTGATCATGAATACGATTTAAAATACTCATCTTTGTTACCTATTTTTAGTACTGTATCTACATCCACATTACATTCTATTACTGGAAATATGTTAGGTGATGAATTTATTAGTCTTTCTAAAATTAACAAAGGTGAAGGTAAATATTACATGACTATGAAAGTTAATTATTTAAATTATTTAGATCATATAAATGAAGATATTTATAGTCAATTTACCAATAAAAATTTTTATGCTATCCGAATAATTTACTTCCTCAACATAAAGGTAATGAAATAACTCAATATCATTTTAGAATTAAAACACATCCTTTATTTACATGATTTGTGATATTCATGAGATAATGGGGAAAACAAGTTTGTAAAATTTGTTCCTTTAAATATCTTTGAAATGTTATCAGAAATATCTTTAGCTTATTGAATAATGGATGACGGTTATTTAGACTCACATAGTAGAACTAAAACACTTCTTCTTTGCACTGATTCATATACTAAAGAAGAATGTATAATCCTACAATCTGAATATTAAAGTTAAATATTAAATCCACTTTAAAAGTAAGAGACAAAGTTAACAATAAATACAGAATCAGAATATCTAAAATTAGTATGGATAGAGTTATTTCTTTAGTAAAACCATATATGCATATAAACTTTTTATATAAATTAGGAATATAATTGTTTTAAATAGGGCCTTCCTTAAACTTCACTATATGCTGGAACACCCTAAAGCTTTAAGTACTTATCATAATCATGGTAGTGAAAATCTTAAAGATAGTACAATGGGCAATCAGCAGGAAACCAACAAAGTTACACACTTTAAATTTTAATAAAAATACAAAAAAAGAAAGAAAAACAAAAAAATATGAAAATTAAAAATTACCCCCTTTCTTTAAATTTGTAATCAATAATAAAGGTAAACAAACTCCTCCCAAATAAATAGTTTAAAATTTAAATATTAAAATAAAATTATAACAGAATAAAAGAATATGCATTAGATTAATTTTATTAAACAATTTAACAAATTAGGGTTAATGCTTCATAGGAAATCTAGGATTATTATTTATGAATCGATTCCCTTTGACTCTACATTGAAAAATTCTAAATAAAAGAGTAAACAAAAAAATATAGTTTTAATGAAATATTTTTATAAAAGTATATTAAATTTTAATAAATAATATTTTAATAAATTCTCTTAGTATAATGTTATAACGACATCCCTTTAAGATGTAAATTCTGGTTAAAATCCAGAAGAGGATATTTAGTTTAAATTGAAAGTTTTAAATTATAATATTTTTTAAGACTTGATTTTTTAAATAAATCTATATATTAGATTTGTCTTTCGTTATTAAAATATTTTAATTGTAAAACAAACAAATATTTTAATACAAATTTTAGAAACCCCTAACCAATATAATATAATAATGAATATAAATTTATTTTTTGAAACTACATTAATTTTATTTGCTATCTTAGCTAGTAATGGTATTATTTATAGTCTTACATTTTTTAACTTAAATAAACAAAATTCTTCTGAAAATATCTCTGTTATAACAAATAGTTCAGAAAAAGATGGATTAGCTCTTACATCATTAATAGCATCAAATCCTATTAGATTAACTTCATCAGAATCAAGTGCATCTCAAACTTTAAGTGTAACTTCATCAGAAACAAATATACCTAGAGATATATATGATAGTGAAAATTGAATAGATCCAGAATTAACTTTTGGGGCTAATTCTTCAAATTCATATTTGTCAAGTACAAATGAAGAAATTTTACCTTCTAATGTAGAAATATCTAATTATTTTACTTCATTAGATAGTCTAACTATATTAGATGCTCAAACTTTTAACCAATGAAGAGAGATTGTAATGGATTTACATGAACACCCTATTAATTCACCATCTGGAGTACTTCAACAAATAAAATTTGAAGAATTAAATATCCTTTATAGTCAAGATATTATTCATTATGCTATAACTCAAACAGAATTAAGACTTATAATTGAACATCTTCCAGCAATAAGTTTATTTAATCCGGAGGTTAATCATTTGATTCTTACTATAATGTCTTATTATCATATTTAAAATCTTAATTATTTTTTTATTCGTTATTTTTGTTTTTTTATTTTTATATATATTTACCCCCTTTTTTTATCAACTCCTTTTTAGTCAAACATACCTCATTGTATACACTTAAAGAATTATCTGTGTGGTTTTATAAGATTATATGATTTTAAAATTGTTTTATAGGTTTAAATAGAATCGAACTATTAATAATTTAATATTATAACCATTATTAAGCCTTAATAGGGGGTAATTATTTTAAAATGAAGATAACATAAAAGTTTAAATTAAAATATTAATTTTTTTATATTTTAAATTAAGTAATGAAAATTCTCTTCAAAATAAAATTCAAATTGTTGACTACCTATTTCTAATTGTGTACTTAGAAAATCGCTAAGAATAGGTGGATTAGAATAAGAAGAAATTCATATTTGTCTACTTAAAATCTATTCTCTAAATGAAGTTATATCTGGGTTTGAATATATACTAGTAAGATTACCATTAATATCTTCAATAATAATTTCTTTAATTTTAGTACCAGAAGAATAATTTCTAGAACCTCTAACATCTCAAGGGTAAACATCGTTATCGTTTAGTTCAAAAGATGCTAAATAACCATCGTTAGTAGAAGTATGAATTTTTTTAATTTTATCTTTTACACCATCAAAGTTGAAGTTTAATCGATGATTGTTTCTATCGATAACTATTTTAATTTTCTCAAATGAATTAATTCCATTAATGGAATAAAAGAGTAAACATGACAACAGTATAAGATTTATTCTTTGTTTGTTATGTTTATATTACTCTTAAAATTTTAGATTATAATTTGCTTATGATTCAATTATAATCGGTAAAAGTCAAATAATTATTTTGTTGAAGTTTTTCTTTTCTTTTCAAATTCAAAATAATTATTTAAAGTGTAACTTTAAGTAGGCTCCTCAGAGACTACACGTGAAGCTCATATTAAAATATGATGAAGATATAGTCCGATCAATAAAGAAATTTATTGTTAACACAGATGCCCACTCCTGTATCAGCTTTAATTCATGCAGCTACTCTAGTTACTGCTGGATTATATTTATTATTAAGATCATCACCTTTATTAGAATATAGTAGTACAGCTTTATTAATAATAACTTTAACTGGAGCAACTACTGCTTTTTTTGCAGCTACTTGTGGTTTAGTTCAAAATGATTTAAAAAGAATAATTGCTTTTTCAACAATAAGTCAATTAGGATATATGGTAATGGCAGTAGGTTTAAGTCAATATAATGTAGCTTTAATGCATGTTATTAATCATGCTTTCTTTAAAGCTTTATTATTCTTAGGTGCTGGTGCTGTAATTCATAGTTTTTCAGATCAACAAGATGTAAGAAGATTAGGAGGTTTAATTAATTTTTTACCATTTACTTATACAGCTATGTTAGTAGGATCATTATCATTATTAGCTACACCATGATTAACAGGATTTTATAGTAAAGATTTAATAATAGAATTAGCTTATGGTCAATATAATTTTAGTGGTACATATGCTTTCATTTTAGGAAGTATAACAGCTGGTTTAACTGCATTTTATTCATTTAGATTAATCTGTTTAGTTTTCTTAACTGTACCAAATGGTTCTAAACAATCTTATTTAAATGCTCATGAAGCAAATAATAAAGTAATTATACCATTATTTTTATTAGCTTTATTTAGTATATTTTTTGGATTTATTTTCTCTGATTTATTTGTAGGAATGGCTAGTGATTTCTTTGGTAATTCTATATTTATTAAACCTAATAATATTTCTTTAATTGAAGCTGAATTTAGTTTACCTTTAATAATTAAATTATTACCTGCTTTATTATCATTATTTGGTGCTAGTTTAGCAATATTTTTATATCATAAAAGTCCAACATTTATTATTGATTTAACTGATAATTTATTAGGACAAAAATTATATACTTTCTTTAATGGTAAATATTTTTTTGATATAATTTATAATAATTATATTATTAATAAAGGATTAGAATTAGGTTATATTATATCTAAAATATTAGATAGAGGAATAATAGAAATGGTTGGACCTTATGGATTATCTCAAACATTAACTAATACTGGAAAAAATATTAGTAAATTAGATACTGGAGTTATTACTACATATTCTATTTATATTACTTTATCTTTACTTTCTTTAATTTTCTTAATTTTTGCTCCTATTTTAATTGATACTTCTTTATTAAATGAAATAAGATTATTTATTATTTATATAGCTGCTTTAATTATAGTTTTATTACCTTATAATAATTAATAATAAATTTTTATATTTATTATTTTTATTAAAACATATTTTACCCCATTAATTTTAATTTTACTTTTTAATATTATTAATTTAATATTATATTATAACATGAACATAATTTATTATTATAAATTCAATCAATGTCTCATTTTAATTGCTTATAACGCAGAGACAGTTCTCTAAAATTTTCTATGAGATCCTCATATTTTCATTTAATATTAATGCCACAATTAATACCATTTTATTTTATTAATCAATTTTCATTTTCATTTTTAACTTTACTTTCTTTAATTTATATTTTTTCTAAATATGTATTACCATTATTTACTTTCCAACAAGTAATTAGAATGTATATTACTAAATTAAGTAATAAATCATAAATTATAACTGTAATTTAATTATCTTTAATTTTTAATAATAATATTAATTAAAATTAAACATAATATTATTTATATTTTTTAATAATTACCCCCTATAATACTTTTCAAATATAAAAGAATACTATATTAAATTAAAATAATATAGTTAAGATTTTAATATTTAAATTATATTTTTAAAATAATAATTAATTTAAATATATGAAATAATTGATTAAGGCGAATCTTAGAACACTTTAAATTTATAATATTAAAAAATTATACAAAAAAATTCTAAAGTATTAATACTAATAAGTTATATATTATAATTATATAATATTATATAAAAAATTAAAATTTAATTTAAAAGTAGATTAGTATTAAACTAAGAGAGATTAAAAAAACACAAAAATAAAAAATGATTTTATCATTATTAAATACAATTTATAACGATGCTCCCCAACCATGACAAATAGGATTTCAAGACAGTGCTGCACCAGGATATACTGGTATAGTAGAATTACATAATACTATTTTCTTCTATTTAATAGTTATCTGTATTGGAGTATTTTGAGTTTTAGGATCAACTATTTATTATTTTAATACAAAAAAATCTCCTATTGTTCATAAATATTTAAATCATGGTAGATATGTGCCTATTCAAAAGTGTTTTAAGTTTCATAATTTTATACAAAATAATTTATCAAATCCAGTACGAAATTATACCACTTTATCTGGTAATCCTTTAATAAATAATAAAATTGATTATATTAAAAAATATGAAAATGTTTTTGACATGAAAAAAGATATATTTAATGAAAATAAAAGTAAATCAGGTATTTATATGTTAACTAATAAATTAACTGGAGATATATATATTGGACAATCAATTGATATATCAAAAAGATTTAAAAATTATTTAAATCTTAGTTATTTAAAAAAAAGTAATAGTTATAAGATAAGTAGAGCATTAATAAAATATGGATATGCTAATTTTTCTTTAACAATATTAGAGTATTGTGATAAATCTAATTTAGTTATTAGAGAACAATATTATTTTGATGAATTAAAACCACAATACAATATTCTAAAAATAGCAGGAAGTTCTTTAAATTCAAAACATACTGAAGAAACTAAAGTAAAATTTAGTAAATCTTTAAAAGGAATTTATACAAAAGAAAATTCTTCTTTATTTGTAAATCTTCATACAGAAGAAACTAAAAACCTAATAAGTGTAAACAAGCGAGAAAAAAATCCTTTGTTTGGAAAAACTCATACAAAATCTTCTATAGAATTAATGAAACAAAAAGCTTTAGATATAAAACACTCTGAAGACATTAAACTAAAAATGAGTGGTGTAAGAGGAAAACCTGTTAATATATATGAAAAAGTTTCATCAGAAGGATTTAAGTTAATAGGTTGTTTTGTATCAGCTAGAAGAGCTGCTAATTTTTTAAATATAAGTGGTAGTACTGTTATAAGATACATGAATTCAGGTGAAATATATAAAGATAGATATAAATTTTCATCTAAATAAACTTAAAATAACTATGAATAAAATTTCACTATATGCTGGAAACTCCTAAAGCCTTAGATACTATAACATAAAATATTATTAGTGAAAATTCTAAAGGATGTTACAATGGACAATCAGCAGGAAACCAACAAAACAAATAAAAAATTTTTAAAATAATTGTTTGAAATTTTTATAAGTTAAAATTAAATTTAAGAAAATGAGAAATTAAATAATTACCTCTTTCTTGAAAATAAAATTATAAAATTAGATTAATATAATTAAATTGTTTAATAAATTAGGGTTAATGAAGAATGGTTTATTCATAGGAAACTCTTAATTTTTATAAAAATAAAAGTGTAATCAAGTAAAATGTTTAATTAATGTAAATTTGTTTGTTTATATTTACCTTTAAATTTAGTTGTTATTTCTCATTTTCTTAAACAATTATTATTTATTTATTTTAAGTAGGCTCCTCAGAGACTACACGTGAAAGCCTTTATAACGGTAAGATATAGTCCAATTATATAGGAAACTATGTAAGTTAATTGACATTAATTGAATTAATTTGAACAATAACACCAGCTTTAATATTAATAGCTATAGCTTTCCCAAGTTTTAGATTATTATATTTATTAGATGAAGTAATTTCTCCTACAATAACTATAAAAGTAGTAGGTCATCAATGATATTGAAGTTATGAATATTCTGATTATGTAACTGAAAGTGGTGAATCTATAGAATTTGATTCATATATGATACCTGATTCTGATTTAGAATTAGGACAATTTAGATTATTAGATGTAGATAATAAAGTAATAATACCTGTAGATTGTCATATTAGATTAATTATTACTGGTGCAGATGTAATCCATTCTTTCGCTGTACCTTCATTAGGACTTAAAATAGATGCTGTACCAGGTAGATTAAATCAATCTTCTATTATAGCTGAAAGAACTGGTACATTCTATGGTCAATGTAGTGAAATTTGTGGAGTATGACATGGATTTATGCCTATTCTTATTGAAGCTGTTTCTGTTCTAGATTATTTAGCTTGAGTTGATCAAGCTAATAGTTAAAGATTTTTTATATTTATATACTATTATATTTATATATTAAACATTATAATATTTTAGTTTTAAAATATTTATTATTTTTTAATAATTACCCCCTATTCATTAAGGACAGGATATGATATTATTAATAATAGTAAATAAAAACAATAATATAAAAGTATTAAAGTATTAAAATATTTAAATATTTAAATATTAAAAATATCTTAAATAAAGCCTTTAATTTAATGGTAAAATGATTTCTTGATGAGAAATTCATAGAAGTTCAAATCTTCTTGGGCTTATATATATCTTAGTCTATTAGACTTATTATAATATAATATAAAAAAACAAAAAATTATATAAATTAATTACATTGTCAGAATATTAATACAATAATTAATATTAGAAATTAAAAAAATATATAAATAAATTTCTATATATTAAAATAATATTGTTATCAAGTGAGTAGTTATTTAATACAGAATTACTACAAAATTAACTAAAATATATAATTATTATCAAATAATTTATTTATAAAAGATTATAAATTCTTTAAGATAATTCTGTAAACTATTTTTTAAAATAGGGTATAATATACCATAAATTAATACTTTATAATAATTTAATTAAAAAAACAAAAATAAAAAACCAAAAATTAAATATAATAATTTAATATTTGTTTTAGTGTTTAAATATTTGAAAATAAAAATAAATTAAATAAAGCATATTAATTAAAATTAAAATAATAAATACAAATGAGATTATTAAAAAGTAATGTAATATTAAGATTATTAAATTCTTATATTGTAGATTCACCTCAACCAGCTAATATATCTTATTTATGAAACTTTGGATCTTTATTAGGAGTTTGTTTAATAATACAAATTTTAACTGGAGTATTTTTAGCAATGCATTATCAACCTCATGTAGATTTTGCTTTTAATAGTGTAGAACATATCACCTCTCACATGTGTTCTTAAAACTTCGCTATATGCTGGAAACCCCTTAGAGCTTTAAGTACTCGTCATAATTATTAGGCAGTGAAAATCTTAAAGATTGGGCAATCAGCAGGAAACCAAATAAATAACACATTCGATTTAAGCTAAAAATCGAATAAATAATAAAATTTTAAGAAAATAAGAAAATAAGATTTTTAAAAACTTACCCCTTTTTAAAAATAAATGATAGTTTTAAATTAGATTTAATATTTAAAATAGGTGTAGAATCAATTTTAAAAGATAAGAGGTTAAGGGGTTGATTTTGCATCTTACTTTAAAACTTACAATAATTATAAAGATATTGATTAAATTATAATTTATAAGTATAGTAAGAGATTAGAGTGCTGATACGGAGGTTAAAACCGAATTTTAGATTCTAAATTAAATCTAATTTAAGGTTTTAGAAACGACAGATAAATCTAAGAAGATGTTTTTCGACTTTTTAGAAAAGATAATAAACCGTTTTCTGCTTTAATATTTATTATCTGATTAATTTTTAATTAATTAAATATAGTTCAAAGCTCAATTTGTTCTAAGACCCTAAAAAAAAATAAACAGTACAACATTACTTTAAAAAACAATTTCAATTAAATGACATTATTTAACTACGCTTTAGATAACGGTTTATTATTTTACACTGGATTTGCAGGAATGGGAATTGCAATAACTTGATCTTTTGTTAGACAAGTTTTTTTCAATCCTATTTCAGATCAAATTACAGTAGAAACTCCATCAACTGATACAGGAGTGGATACTTTAAGAGCTCTTTCAAGTTCTACAGTACAACCATCACCTACTATTCATCAATTTTCTTTAGATCAATTAAGATTTATTGAAAACCATAAAGATGTAGGAGTTCAAGCTAATATCTTACCAGATGGGACAAGTATTGAAACAACATTACAAGTTTTAAGCGAAAATATAAATAATTTACAATTAAAATTAGATTATTTATTACAAGCTTAAACAATGAAAATGAATAGTTTACATACAATAATTCCCCAAATAGATGTTACTCAAGCTTATCCTGATCATCCTAGTTATTTAATATATTTAGCTCAAAATCCAATGACTAATACAATTATGGATTTAGTAGCAAATAATAATATATTTTAATTCAGAATGATTTTAATTTACATTTTTTAATAATTACCCCCTTTTCTATTAAACAAATAATAGTGAGGGATTTTATATTGATTGGTTTCAATTATAAAAAGTGCTCGTTTTTATATACAGGTTCGATTCCGTCCCTGGAAGCTCCTTTTGTTTAAGATTAAATTTTATTAATAATAAAAGAATAAACATAGCAACAGTGTAAAATGTTATTCTCGTTTGTTATGTTTATGTTTACTTCTATTTTCTTTTGTTCTTTCTTATTTTCTTAAACAAATTAAAATAGTAGTAAAGTGTTATTTAAAGTAGGATCCTCAGAGACTATACGCGAAGATCTCAATAAAGTATATTAGCAAATACTCCGTCTGGGTTTGAGATATGATATAGTCCGATCAATCATGAAAGTGGTTGCTAACATGGGGAATTCAATAAGTATATCAACCTTTACCTATAAATTATTTAATAGAAAAGAATGCTTGTCAATGAGCAGGGAACAATTTTCTAAATGACTAGTAGGATTTATTGATGGAGAAGGAAACTTCCAAGTATTTTTAGACAAATATTATTTAAAAGTGATGTTTAGAATTAGATTACATAAAGATGATATCAATGTATTAAAAAAAATACAAGAATTTTTAGGAAAAGGAAGAGTTGTAATAGATGGTAACAGTTGTGTATTCATTATTAGTGACAAAAAAGATTTAATAAACGTTCTTTTCCCGTTATTAGACGAATATAAATTATATACAACTAAATGATTAGACTACAATGATTTCAAAAGAGTAGTTTTATTTCTTTCCAACTCTAATACTACACGAGTTTCTTTATCGCAATTAGCATGAGTAAAAAATATAATTAATAACATGAACTTAGGTAGAACTGAATTTAATCTCAATTTAATCCCTAATATCATAGTAAATCCCTTTTGATTACTTGGATTTATTGAAGCAGAAGGTACATTTGGCTTTAAAAACTTAAGTCCTTTTTTTCAAGTAGGGCAACACGTAAAAAATTTATTTTTATTAGAAGCTATTGCTAATTATTTAAAATCAATTCCTAATGGCTTTAATTTTAGTCTAAGATCTAAAGCTCCCACTGTAAATAATAGTTTAAATAAAAAAACATCTGTATCAGTTATCTCCATTGTAAGTATCGATGTATTATACGATTATCTTTCGTTTTTCTTTTTAGATATGCCGTTTCAAACTAGAAAAGGTATAGATTTCTATTTCTGATGTATTGCACTTCACTTACATAAATTCGGTCACTTCTATTTAACAGAAGGTCGAAATTTAACTTATCAAATTTCTCAGTATGTAAATTCTGGAAGATATAGTACAAATCCCAATCTAGTTCAAAGTCCTAGTTTAACTGAAATTAATAAAGTTTTAAATCTAAACCTTCCTGTTAAATTAACACCTAATATGTTACATGTAGATTTAGCCAAAGCTTTAACATCCAAAGTTAAACCAAACGCTATTTGAGTATATGATAATGGAGTATTAGTAAATAAAAACCAAGAACCTTTTTCTTCCTTTGCTTCTGCTATGGAAGCTATTGGTTATTCAAAAAGTAGTGTAGCGGGTAGAAGAAGTTTAGATACAGGTAAAATTATAGGGGGACGATATACTTTTTATTCAAATCCACAATCACAGTAATTATTTACTATAGTTAGTTTATGTTTAGTTATAACCTTAAATAAATTTCTTAAGTGGCCATGTTTATAACATTAATGATTATGAGAGATGTTAATGCTGGTTGAATATTAAGATATACACATGCTAATGTAGCTTCATTCTTCTTTATTTTTGTATATGCTCATATAGCTAGAGGATTATATTATAGTTCATATAAATCACCTAGAATATTAGTTTGAAGTATAGGAGTAATAATTTTAATATTAATGATAGCTATAGCCTTCTTGGGTTACGTATATAGCCCAAAATGGTTTAATAAGAGTATTTTTTATACAATTTCTTTAATTATTGTATATTTTATTATAATTAAAAATGTTGAGGCAGGTAATATTATGAAAAATACAAAGTACAATAAAATAAATAATAGGGCAATATACCCTTTAAATAAACTTAATATAAGAAATTATAGCACAATTCCTTCTTCAAATAAAGATAATGAACCTTCTTGTTTAGAAAGATTAACTACAATAATTAGAGAATTAGGGTTAAATCCTGTGTATATTTTTGAAAACCTAGATTCAGAAAATATTAGAGAACAAATATTAAATGAAACTAAAGGTTTAAGCGGTATATACATGATATTAAATAAAATAACTAAAGATTACTATATAGGTTCTGCTGCAACTAATAGATTTTACGCTAGATTCAGTAATCATCTAATTTATTTCAGAGGTAGTAAAATAGTTAAATCAGCAGTAAAAAAATATGGATTAAAAAATTTCGCTTTTATTATATTAGATTTGTATCCTAATATTGTTACTAAAGAAAATAATAAAGAATTGTTGGATTTAGAAGATAGATATTTAAAATTGTTATTGCCTAATTATAATATTTTAACTGAGGCAGGTTCTAATTTTGGTTATAAACATACAGAAATTGATAGACAAAAAATGAAAGATATGTTTAGTGACGCCAGACGAGAAATGATAGGTAGTTTAAATAGAGGTAAAAAACTTTCTCCTGAAACAATAGAAAAAATGAGAGAGAAAGCTTTGAATAGACCTTCTATGTCTGAGGAAACTAAAAAAAAATGTATTGCCAATACAAGACCTGTAGTTTTATATAATCTTAATGGTACTGTTTATGGTGAATATTCTACTATTTTAGATGCAGCTAAATCTATAAACTGTGGTGAAAAAACTATTAGAAGAGCCTTAAAAACAGAGAAAGGTTTAGTAAAAAGACAGTGAATAGTTAAAATTAAAAACAAAACAAAAACAAAACAAATAAGAAAATAAGATTTTTAACAATTACCCCCTTTTCTTTTTAAAAGAGTAGAA